>Ga0097691_1003095_pt1 | contig 10484 bp, 8 predicted proteins | sample NGESurdeep072012_8_FD_72858 | JGI IMG/M metagenome (GOLD analysis project Ga0097691, IMG submission 72858) | Arctic peat soil microbial communities from Barrow, Alaska - NGEE Surface sample 210-1 deep-072012 | ecosystem: Environmental > Terrestrial > Soil > Wetlands > Peat ...
GGCGGACACGGTCACCTGTGCGGCCTGACCCACCTTGAGCGTGGCGATCGCGCTTTCCGGGAAGCTGGCGGTGGCCTGCATGGGGCCCACCTCGATCAGGATCGCGTTGCCGGACGGCGCGAGGACGCCCGCGGCCACGCTGACGGCGGCCACGGTGCCATCCGCCGGTGCCGTGAGCGTGGCGGCCGCAACCTGGATCTGGGCCTGGCGCACGGACTCCTGGGCACTCACGACGGAGGCCTGGTCGGACGCGATCGTCGAGGGGGTCGCCGGAGCGGTCTTGCTGGCGTACGCGAGTTGGGCGGAGGTGAGCCCGAGGCTCGCCGACGCGAGCTGGCTCGCCGCCGAGTTCGAGGATGTCGAGAGCTGGAGCTTCAGCGACGCCAGTTGGTTGGTCGCGTTGGTGACGGCGGTCTGGTCGGACTTGATCAGGGTGCTCGGCGGGCCCGCTGCCTGGTCCGCGGCGAGGGTCGCCTGGGCCTGGGCGAGCGCGGCCTGCGCCTGGCTCAGCTTGAGCGCGTTCTGCTGGTCGGTGATCGAAGCCAGGGTGCCGGTGCCCGAGAGCTGGGTGTTGAGGGTGTTCAGCTTGGCCTGCGCGGCGGCAACCTGGCTGGCGACAGCGCTGTTTACCGCGAGCTGCGCGGCATCGCGCGCGACCTTGTCTGCGGCGATAAGCGTCAGGTCGGGGGTCGAGGCGCCCTGATCGGTAGCTAGCTTGAGCTGTGCAGCCGTCAGCGTCGCCTGCAGCTGCTGAGGCGCCTGTTGGGCGTCTGTGACTGCCTGCTGGGCCTGGGTCAGCGCAAGGCTGTTCTGCGAGGATGTGCTGCTCGCCTGCGCCTGGGCGGCCGCGATCGTCAGGTTCAGCGAATCGAGGTTGTTCTGGGCGCTGGCCACGGCGTTCTGGTCCGCGGTGATCGTGGTCGTCAGCGGGCCGGCCGCGAGGTCGGAGGCGAGCTGGTCCTTGGCGGTCTTGAGGGCCGCCTGAGCCTGGCTCAGCTGGAGGTTCGAGGTCGCCGTGGAGATCGGGGCGGTCTTCTGGGCCTGGGCCAGCGACTGCTGGGCCTGCTGGATCGAGAGGCCAGCGGCGGCCCGGTCGGTCGCGGAGAGACCGCCCTTGTCCGTGGCGAGCTTCGCCTTGGCAACCGCCAGGTTCGCCTGCGCGATCCCGAGCGTCGCGGTGACCGAGCTGGAGTCGGCGGCCGCGAGGACCTCGCCTTTCGTCACGCTCTGGCCGACCGTGACGTTGACGGCCTTCACGAGCCAGGTGCTGCTGCCGCCCGCCGAGCTGGACGAGGACGAGCTGGACGCGACGAGCTGCGGCTGGTTCCCGAACGCAAGGCCGTAGATCGCGCTGGGCGCCACGCTCCCGGTGGCCACGGACGCCGCAGTGACGTTCTCGCGCGTGGCCGTCGCGGTGAGGTACTGGGTCGTCGCGGGCGAGCCGAAGCTGGGCCCGACCACCACGACGACGATGGCGCCGACCCCGATGGCGATGAGGCCGATCACGACCAGGAGACGAAGCTTCATGCGGATCCCTCTGCAGGCGTGGCCCGGCTTGGCCGGGGAGGCGTGGGGCCGGGGGCAACGCCTCGGCGGCGGTAATCGGGTCAGGTGTACCCCGCTCTCCTGAACTAACCCTGAAACACGACTTCAGGCGAGGAGCGGCTCCACGACGGGTGTCCAGACCAGCCGCCGGTCGGTCGTGATGGCCAGCGCACCGTATCCGGGGTGCGTGGCGACCCAGGCCGGGCCCGCCGCGCCCATCGCGAAGGCCGTGGTGGCGTAGACGTCCGCCCAGGTCAGGCTGGGCCCGACGACAGTGACGCTCAGCAGGCCCGTCGGCGCCATGCCCGTCCGCGGGTCACGGATGTGCTCGCCACGCTCGTACGTGCCCGAGGTGGCGACGGCGAGGTCGCGGACGGCCAGCACGCGGGCGACTGCGTCGACGCGATCAGGGTGGCGGATCCCGACCCGCCACGGCCGGCCCGGCTCCGGCTCGCCGCGGGCGATCACGTCGCCGCCGCAGTTGCAGCCGTAGTTGCGAGCGCCCGCCTGGTCCAGCAGGAGCGCCGCCTCTTCCACGGCCCAGCCCTTGACCAGGCCGGACGGGTCCAGGCGGCCGTCGGCCCGGTGGCCGCGGGCGTCAAACCAGCCGTCGGTGGTGCGGTGCAGGTCATCGCACATGCCCAGCACGAACCGCACCTCCGCGGAGGCGTCGGCCTCGGCAAGCTCGCCGCGCGCGATGCGGCTGATCTCGCTGTCGGGCCGGTACGTGCTGAAGCGGGCCTCGATCGCCTCCAGGCGGGCGAGCATCGCGTCGATGACGGACTCCGGGATCCCCGGATCGCGGACGTCGATGCTGATGACCGTGCCCATGACCGGAGCCACGCGGTGCGGGCCGCGGGCAGGGCTGCCGGTCCGAGCCCAGCCGCGGTCGGCTACCGGGCCCCGACCTCGGCGCCCGGCCGCCTGGGGGACCGCCGCTGCGCCCGCTCCCGCATGCTCAGCCATGCGCGGCCTGGTCCAGCGCCGCCTGGAGGGACTGGGCGTATGCGTCGCTCGTGTAGGTCGCGCCGGAGATCAGGTCGATCTGCGCGCTCTGGGCGGCCAGCGCCTCGCTCTGCAGCATCGGCCCCGCGATCCCGCTGATCTCGGCGGAGCGCTGGCGATCGGACGGCAGCTGGAGCGCCGTGACGTCGGTGATCTTGCCGCCCGCGATCGTGACCTGCACCTGGACCGACCCGAACCGGGTCTGGACCACGGGCCCGGTGACCGTCCCGTTGGCCAGGGCGGTGCCGCCGGAACCCGCGGCGGGGGCCGCGGATGCGGCCGGCGTGGCGGCAGCGCCTCGGGGCGTCGTGTTCCCCCCGCTCCGGGGCGGCGTGTTCCCGGCCTGGTTGCCTGCCGAGAGCGGCGCGGCCGCCGGGGCCGACACGCCTGAGGGTTGGACGAGCGCCCTGCCTCCCGCGACCGGCCCGACGTCGGGGGTCTTGAAGGAGAAGAGGAGGACGAGGGCGAGGGTGGTGAGCGCGAGAGCGATGGCGCCGCGTTTCGGCATGGCTTCGTCTCCGGTCAGAACGCGAAGCGTTCGAGGTGGATCTGCGACCTCGGCACGGCCAGCGCCTTGAGGCTGGCCCGAACCGATTCCATGAGCGGAAGGGGGCCGCAGATGTAGACGTCCCGGTCGCGCACGTCGGGGACCAGCGCGCGAAGACCGGCTGCGTCGAGCGGGTCGCGGGGCATCTCCGGGCTCCCGCGCCGACCGACGAGGTAGTGGATGGCAGCGCCGCGATGCGCCGCGAGCGCATCGAGCTCCTCGCGGAAGACGACCTCCCGCTCGCGGCTGGCGCGATAGATGAGCGTGAGGTCGCCGGGCCGGCCCGGCAGCGACTCGAGGAGCGCCCGGAGCGGCGTGATGCCGATCCCGCCCGCGACGAGGAGGACGCGCTGGCGCGTTCGCCGCGCCCCGGTGAGCGTCCCGTACGGCCCTTCGAGCGCGACGCGCGTGCCCGGCGCCAGGGCCTGGAGACGCGCCGTCCAGTCGCCCAGCATCTTCACGGTGAACCGGAGGGACCGGCCGTTCGGGGCCGCCGAGAGCGAGAACGGGTGGGCCCGCCACCAGCCGTCGCGGGTCAGGAGGCGCAGGTTGAAGTACTGGCCGCTCCGCGCGGCGAAACGGTCCAGGTCGCGACCCGTGACGTAGATCGAGACCACCCCCGGGCCCTCTGTCACGACGCTCCCGATCCGGGTCTGGTGGCGGATCGTCGTCGTGATCGGCTGGCCGAACCGGAAGACGAGGACCATCGCCGCCGTGATCACGTACAGCGAGATCCAGTAGACCCGGGCCACCGGGTCGCTGATGAAGTCGGTGCCGACCACCAGCTGGTGCGCGAAGCCGAGCGCGACCCCGAGGTACGCGTAGAGGTGGATCCCGTACCACGTCTCGTAGGAGAGCCGCCGCCGCGCGGCGCGAACCGACGTCACCGCGACGGCGAGGAAGCACAACGTCCCGGCCGCCGACATCAGCACGAACTGGTAGCTCGCGAGGAGATTGACCGCCTCGTCCAGGACGCTCCGGCCGTCGCCCAGCGACCAGCCGACCGTGGTGAAGACGACGTGGCCCGCGATCAGCCAGACGGTCGCGAAGCCGAGCCAGCGGTGAGCCCAGGCCAGGCGGTCGATCCCGAACACCTGGTCGAGCCACGGGCTGCGCGACATGAGGACCAGCTGGATGAGCGCGCAATACGTCCCGAGGAGCGCCGTGACCTGGCCGGCAGCCGTCAGGATGGCCGCCGCGCCCGTCAGGTGGTCGGCGCCTCCATGACGGATCCACATCGCGACGATGAGCACGCCGTTGGCGACCAGCAGCGCCACGATGTCGGAGGCGCGGACGGGCCAGATGCGCGGAAGCGGAACACGGGTGGGACGCGACGTGCGTTGCACGGGGGCATCCTGCGGACCACGGCTGAAGAAGGCCTGAAACAATCCGCCACGAAGACGCTGGGCGAGGCAGCCCGCGTCATCCGCCGGCCAGGCCCGGCGGAAGGTCGCGTCCGGCCGGCGACGTGCCGGTCCGGGCGACGACCCTAGCTGGTGCGGGCCGGCGCGCGCCGAGCAGGCGGCTTGAGGGCCTTGATCGCCTCTTCGATGTCGCGCGCGATGGCCTCGCTGCCGGCCGCGGCCTTGGAGGAGCGGAGGCTCGCGAGCGCGACGGTCAGCGTCTCGGCGTCGGCGGCCTTGCGGATCACGCGGACCGCGAACGCGCCGAGGGCCGGGTCGGCCAGCCACGGGGTCACGCCCTTGATCGCGGCCTCGCCGTGCGTGGCGATGGCGTCGCGGAACTCGATGCGGCGTCCGGGCGCGGCCTCCGCGGCGGCCTGGAGCAGCGACGCCAGAGTTTGCTCTTCCGACTTCATCGACAGACTCTCCATCCGGCGGACCGTCTCGCCGAGTGACGGAACAGCCACGGCGGGTGCCGGGACACGGGTGTCCGGACGCGTGGGAGGCGGCGGTGCAACCAGCCTACCGCTTCCGAAGCAGGTCCGTGCGGCGCAAACGGAAACCTGTGGCGGGGGAGACGGGTCAGCGGGCCGGCTCATGTGCACGTGGAACGCGTGCGTCTGCGCCGCTTGAGCGACCGCCATCCCGCCGTGACGGCAGGCCTGGGTGGCCACACCGAAGCCCACGGACTTGACTGGGGTGCGTCGGGTCGTCGGTGATCTATCTCGCCGTGCGCATATGCGCTGTACCGAATGGTACTTGCGACGGGCGGATGGGCGGCGCAGGGTCGCGCCGTCGCGGGGTGCGATGACGCACGTCCCCAGCTCCGGTCTTGGACCGCGCTGAGCCATGGCGAACCATCCCGCCGCGGGGTGGAGGCTTGACCGTCATGGCAAGGCGCTATCTCCTCGGGGCCGCATTGACCGCGACCATCGTCGTCGGCGCATGCTCGGCCGCCGCCGCGTCGTCGGCAGCTCCCGCGTCATCGGCAGCTCCGGCGGCCGCGCCGGCCGCCGCTCCCCAGCGGCAGGTCGTCCACGTCCTCGAGAACCCGCTCGACTGGGCAGAGGTCAAGGTCGGCTACCTTACAGGGTGCAAGGACACCTACTGTCTTGGCGACTACGAAATCGGGAGCTCGTCGCTGGTCGACGCAGTCACCAGGGACTTCGTCGGGACGCTCCTGACCGAGTGTTTCCTCGTCGACGCGGGCAGCGGCCGCTACCACTGTCCCGCCACGACGCTCGTGCTGACGGGGCGAGGGCAGATCGTCTTCACCGAGGATCCGTACCTCGGACCGAAGTTCTGCCCGGCGTGCTTCCCACCTGAGCCACCCAATACCGTCGACTACCCGGTCATCGGCGGCAGCGGCGAGTTCCTCGGCGCGACGGGCGACGTCACCAGCCCAGCGGACAGCACGTGGCAATACGGCGACTTCGTGGTCACGCTCACCAGGTAGGGGCGCGGTCGGCATCGCGCCGCTTGACTGCCTGAACCCGCCGGCATCCAGCGCCATGCACGACCGGCCAGACGAGCCCGAAATCTCGCGGCCGCTGCCGGTGAAGGTTTTGCCGCGCTCGATTGTCATGTCATCGTGACGCGATCGTCCGAGGTCATCGAGCTGGCAGAGCGCCCGGCCGTCGTGGCCGGCGATACGACGGCTCGCGACGACGCTTTCATGCGCCTTGCCGACGAGCATCTCGATGCCTCCTATCGGCTGGCGCGGGCCATCCTGCGCGATCCCAGCGAGGCGCAGGACGCCACGCACGACGCGTTCGTCCAGGCATGGCGCAAGTGGTCGACGCTGCGCGATCCGGCGCGCTTCGAGCACTGGTTCGACCGGATCCTCGTCAACACCTGCCGAAATCGGCTGCGGGCTTCCCGCCGGCGGGCCACTGACATCTCGGCCGAGGTCGCCGCCGTGTCCGGCGATCAGTTTGGCCGGGCACATAACAGGGACGTGCTGGGCACGGCGATCGCCGGGTTGTCGCCGGATCACCAGGTCGTTGTCGCGTTGCGCTTCTACCGGGATCTCACGATCGATGACATCGCGGTCCGACTCGGCATCCCCGCGGGGACGGTCCAGTCGCGCCTGCACTACGCGCTCGAGCGGCTGCACGGGGCGATCGACGCCGCCGACGGCAAGGGGACCCTGCGATGACCGACCGAGACCTGGAAGAGCGCCTGCGGGCGTGGTACCGCGCCGAGGTCGGCGAGAACGAGACGGCGCCGCCGTCGCTGCGGAGGGATGTCGCGGCCATCCCGCGCACGACGCCGATCCCCATCCGCCCGCTCGGCGGCCGGCGGGGCTTGACGCTCCTCGCGGCCGCTGCCCTGCTGCTCGTGGGTGGTGCGGTGGCTGCGGCGGGCTCCGGCCTCCTGCGGCTGCCCTCGTTGGTGCCGCCGGAGCCGGCGCCGTCCAGCCCGCTGATCTCCTCCGCGCCCTCGCCGTCCGCGCCGTCGTCCGTCGTCCCGGCCATGGCGCCCTCGTGGACCGCCACCGGGAGCATGCGCACGCCACGCGGCGGCCACACGGCCACGCTGCTGCCCGACGGCAAGGTGCTCGTGGCCGGCGGCGATGGGGCCTCCGCCGAGCTGTACGACCCGGGCGCTGGATCCTGGACCGCCACGGGAACCATGCTCACGCCCCGCCAGGGCGCGACGGCCACCCTGCTGCGAGATGGCAAGGTGCTCGTGGCGGGCGGGGGCCGGCAGATGACGGAACTCACCATTCTGGCTTCCGCCGAGCTGTACGACCCGGGCACTGGATCCTGGACCGCCACCGGAACCATGGGCACGCCACGCGCCGGCCACACGGCCACGCTGCTGCCCGATGGCAAGGTGCTCGTGACAGGCGGCTCCAACTTCAGCCGCACTGGGATCATGGCCGGCAACGCCGTCGAGCTTGCCGCCGCCGAGCTGTACGACCCGAGCACTGGATCCTGGACCGCCACGGGAACCATGGGCACGCCACGCTCGGGCGGGACGGCCACGCTGCTGCCCGATGGCAAGGTGCTCGTGGCAGGCGGCTACACCGATCACAGCGCGTCGGCCTCCAGCTCCGCGTACAGCAGCCCGTCGGCCTCCGCCGAGCTCTACGACCCGGGCAGCGGGACCTGGACCGCCACCGGGAGCCTGACCACGCCGCGCACCGGCCACACGGCCACGCTGCTGCCCGACGGCAGGGTGCTCGTGGTGGGCGGCTCTGACCCCGGCAGCGACCAGCTGGCCGTCCCCGAGCTGTACGACCCGGGCAGCGGGACCTGGACCGCCACCGGGAGCATGGTCACGACAGGAGGTGGCTTCACGGCCACGCTGCTGCTCGATGGCAAGGTGCTCGTGGCGGGCGGCGCTGTCACCAAGGCTGGCGGCTCGGGCGGCGCCGGTCTGCCCACCGCAGAGTTCCTGGCCTCCGCCGAGCTGTACGACCCGGGCCGTGGGTCCTGGACCGCCACGGCGAGCATGACGGCCCCGCGCATGGGTCAGACGGCCACGCTGCTGCCCGATGGCACGGTGCTCGTGGCGGGGGGTTCGGACAACATCGCGCTGGCCTCCGCCGAGCTGTACGACCCTGGCGGCGGGACCCCGCCCACCTCCGCGACCTCTCCGTCGCCATCGCCTTTGGCAGCGGCAACTGGCGCTCCAAGCCCGGCGCTCGCCGCGTGCGGAAACCCTGGCGCGCCGGCCGGCTCGCCCGGGAAGCCCGGATGGACCCTCACCGGGAACATGACCACGCCGCGCTCCCAGCACACGGCCACGCTGCTGCGCGATGGCAGGGTGCTCGTGGCGGGCGGCGCGGTGGGCTCGGCCGCCGAACTGTACGACCCCGTCACCCGGACCTGGGCCGCCACCGGGAGCATGACCACGCCGCGCACCGGCCACACCGCCACGCTCCTGCCCGATGGCAAGGTGCTCGTCGCCGGCGGCTATGTCGCCAACGACTCGTTCGCCTCCGCCGAGTTGTACGACCCTAGCAGCGGGACCTGGACCGCCACCGGGAGCATGGTCACTGGGCGCCGGTACCACACGGCCACCCTATTGCCGGATGGCAAGGTGCTCGTGGCGGGCGGCTTCGGCAACGGCGCCAACCTCGACGTGCTGGCCTCGGCCGAGCTGTACGACCCGCGCACCGGCAGGTGGTCCGCGACCGGGAGCATGGTCACGCCCCGCGTCTACCACAAGGCCATCCTGCTGGCTGATGGCCGCGTGCTCCTGACCAGCGGCATCAACAGCGGCCCTGAGGGTGGGCCGACTGTCGCCGACCTGTACGACCCGCGCAACGGGACCTGGACCACAACCCGGAAGATGGTCAGTCCGGGCCAGGGCGACTCGGCCACGCTGCTGCCCGATGGCAAGGTGCTCCTGGCGGGCGGCGCCAACGGCACGTCCGCCGAGCTGTACGACCCGAGGAGTGGGTTCTGGACCAAGACCGGGAGGATGGTCACGCCCCGCCGATACCACACGGCGACGCTGCTGCCGGATGGCACCGTGCTCGTCACGGGTGGCGAATACGAAACCACGCCCGCCTGCTCGTCCGCCGAGCTGTACGACCCGGGGAGCGGAACGTGGACCGCCACCTCGAACATGCTCGCGGTGCGCTCCCACGACACCGCCACGCTGCTGGCCGATGGCACCGTCCTCGTGGCGGGCGGCGACGACTACGGGGCCGACACCCTGGCCTCCGCCGAGGTGTACGACCCGGGCAGCGGGCAGTGATGCGCCCCCGCCAGGCGCGGCCGCACCTCGCCGTACAGTCCAGCCTCTCGCAACACCTCCAGGAGTTGGCGCTCCCTGGGCAGATCACAGCCCGGCGGCCGACGCCCTGAACGAGGAGCCGATGATGACCCCCTGCCAGCCCATTCGGGCCATCCGCGCACGCCATGCCATCGCCTGCCTGGCGGCCCTGGCGTTGTCACTTGCGGCCTGCAGCAACGCCAACCCACCCGCCAGCCCGTCCTTGAGCGCAGCGAGCGGCGCCGAAGCCGCGCCGACGGCCACCCCTGCGCCGGCGGCCACCCCTGCGCCGGCGGCCACCTCGGCGCCGACGGCCACCCCGACCCCGCGCGTTGCGGCCACGCCCTCCCCCGGACCCATCGGCACGCTGCCGCCCCCCGCCAACCGGCCGCAGACGATCCACCTCATCCTGCACCCGTACGGCGACCAGGAGATCTCGGTGGACCGCGCAGTAACAGGGTGCAGGATGGAGTACTGCCAGGGCGACTACCGCCTCGGGGTTGACCCCTTGTTCGGCGCGGCGACCGGGAAGCAGGTCGGAACGCTCGCGTACGTGGAATTCGTCGTCACCACCGACGACCCGCTGTGGCTCTCTCCCGCCAACACGATCACGCTTGAAGGGCGAGGGCAGATCGTCTTCAGCGAGCTGCTTCACGACGACGGCTCCGGACGGCCGGCGACGGGAGCGATCCTCGGAGGCACCGGCGAGTTCACCGGCGCGACGGGCTATGTCACCAGTCGCTCGCTCGGAGGCCACGGTGACTTCGTGATCACGATCACCAGGTAGGACGGCGATCCTTCCGATCTCCGCGCTGCCTGTCGACCGCGAGCGGGGTGCCCCAAGCCCGCGGCGTACGGCTCGAGCGTCGCACGTCGACGAGGAGGATCCACCGCGTTACGTGTCTTCCTGAGCGTGGAAGATGGAGTGGCGCGGGAGACGGGGATCGAACCCGCGACATGCGGCTTGGAAGTCCGGGACGGCTATGCGTAACAGCACCGTGGCCGGGCCGCCAAACCGCCCCGCCTGACGCCTCAGGGCTCGACTGCCTGCCAAACGGCTCTTGCGTGCCAGGGCGGCCCGCGGTGGAGTGACCGAGGGCGACCGGGCCGCCACCAACGGCCCGTGTCAACCGTCATCGGCGGCTCGGCCCGCAGCACAGGCGGCGACAGATGAACGAGAAGCGCCGTGCCGCGTCCCTTCTCCTCGGGGGCGTCCTCGCCGCGTGCGGGAGCACCCCCCCGAACCCAACGCC
>Ga0097691_1003098_pt1 | contig 10478 bp, 10 predicted proteins | sample NGESurdeep072012_8_FD_72858 | JGI IMG/M metagenome (GOLD analysis project Ga0097691, IMG submission 72858) | Arctic peat soil microbial communities from Barrow, Alaska - NGEE Surface sample 210-1 deep-072012 | ecosystem: Environmental > Terrestrial > Soil > Wetlands > Peat ...
ATCAAGGGTCGGTTCAGTCATTGGCCGCATCGCTCTCGTCATCTCGCCGGAGGCGAGTCTCTGGTCACATGCCGGAATCATGCCCTAGCGAGATCCCCCCATACCGCCGGTTCGCGCTTCGTCTAGAAACTCCCACCCATGGCTCATCGCCGACCGAGGGGCGGATGTGCCGATGAGCGCTCGCTCTTGGACGGCTGGCCATCCGTTCGACACGGGAATGACTGTCCCCGTGTTCGACAGGTGCCTCGAGACCGTCTCGCAAGCCCATCGCTGACCGGTCACCGATCGGTGCTTGGCACGGTCTAGTTAGGGTGGGGCGCGATGCCGACTCCAGAGCTACCAGTTGGCGTGAGCGGCGCGCCGGGTCGCCTGCTCACAGTCGCGCGGGACCAGCGTGTTGTCTTTCTTGCGGTCGGCGCAGTCAACTCGGCTAGCGGTTTCTTTTGGTTCGCCCTCTTCTACTGGCTCGTCGGCCAGCGCTACGGCTATCTCACCGCCTTGGCACTCGCGCACGTTACGAGCGTGTCTTGCGCGTTCTGGCTTTATCGGCACTTGGTGTTCCGCGTTCGCGGGCACATTTGGCGTGACCTGGCGCGATTCGAGACGGTCTATCTGTCTGCGCTTGCAGTGAACTTCGTCGTCTTGCCGCTGCTGGTGCAGATCGGCCACGTCCCGGTGCTGCTCTCGCAGTTCGCGATCATGTTCGTCACCTCGCTAATGAGCTGGCTCGGTCACAAGAACTTCTCGTTCAGCCGAGCCGACCACGCCTGATGATTGGTCGTGTGCCGTTTGCCGATCCACCATCGGTGAGCGCGATGTTTGAGTCTGGGGTTCGCCGACGGTTACCTCGTTGTCGTGCAGGGGCCTGTTCGGGGACGGATCACCAGTCGGCGGCGTAGCCGTGCGGTGCCACCGTGAGGCCGCCCACGTGGGCTGGCTGGTCGTTGGTGTTCAGTGCGAGGGTCAGGTGCTGCTCGTCTTTGCTGAGATGTATCGCCATGGAGGTCTTGCTGACGTCGGACGTGGTGAGGGTGGCGTCAACCAGCCACGGGTGATCTCTGCGAAGTGCGACCAGGCCCTTGTAGACGGCCAAGGTCTCGGCGCCCCGAGGGGACAGCTCCGAAGGGGTCACTGGGAATGGCGGTCGGACGGCGTCGTCTCCGTGGGGCTGGTCCAGTTTCTCGCCCGTGAAGCCCTGTTCGTCGCCGGCGTAGATGGTCGGGATACCGGGCAGCGTCATCAGAATCGCGACGGCCAATGGCAGATGACGCGGATCGGTTAGCTTGGTGGCGATACGAGTCACGTCGTGGTTGCCGAGGAAGGTCTGTGCTCGGAACGAGGCTGAGAACTCAGCGTGGCGTTTCAGCGTCCAGGCGAGCTCGTGAAAGTTCCTGTCGTTCAGCGAGCTCCACGTCGCCTTCCACAACTCGTACTGGGTGAGCGAGTCGACGCCGCTGCCGGTCACGAAATCGCCATAGTCTCCGTGGATGACCTCGGCAACGATCCACGCGTGCGGATAGGCAGCCTTCACCCGTTCGATGATCGGGCGCCACGCCGCCGCCCCGGGCGCGAACGCGGCGTCCAGTCGCCAGCCGTCGATGCCGCGGCCCAGCCAGTAGGTCATGACGTCCACGATGTAGTCGGCGACCGGCGGGTGGGCCAGATTCAGCTCGACCAGGTCGAGGTTCCCCTCGAAGGCGATGGGGTGTCCGTGGTCCCACTTGAGCCAGTGGCCTTCCTCGGACTCGGCGCCGGCTCCGAGGGCCCGCCGCACGATCTGGTGGTCGCGGCTGACGTGGTTGAACACACCGTCCAGGCAGACTCGGATGCCACGTTCCTTGGCGTTGCTCATCAAGTCATCGAAGTCCGCGTCGTCGCCGAGGCGTGGGTCGATGCGAAAGTGGTCCAGGGTGTCATAACCGTGGGAGGTGGAGGCAAAGACGGGCGCGAGCATGAGGCCGTTACATCCCAGCTCGATGAGGTAGTCGAACCAGTTCGTCAGGTGCCGAAGGCGATGACTCGGCTCGCCTTCTGGGCGATCTTCGGCACGCTCCTCTGCTCCCACGAAACGCAGGGGATAGCAGTGCCACCAGATGACCGAACCGAGCCAATCCATACCTGTGTCCTTCCTCGGAGCCGGCGCCCAAGTCGAATGTCCTCCGACGCTACATGGGTGCCGTTCAGGACGCCCGCCTCGCCCCGATGGGCAACCACGCGGGTCTGCACCCGAAGGAGCGCCCGCACACCGGCCACGATCGAGCGCACCACTCGCTGCTCGTCGTCGCCGGTCTCCTCATCTTCAGCAAGTTCCGCCGGCACCTGGCGGCGCGGCTACAGAGCGTTGCGCCGCGGACCCGCTCGGTCCTAGTCTCGTGGCCATGTTGCTAGCCGAGGATCTTCTCCTGCTGCTCACCGATGACGCCACCGGCAAACTGCTGCTTCCCGCGGAGCAGGTCGACATCGCCCTCGGCGGCGCGAACCTCCTGGAACTCACCCTGTTGGAGCGGGTGAGCCTGGACGACGAGAAGCACGTCGTGGTCCTTGACCCGTCGAGCACCGGGGACCCGATCCTGGACGGAGCACTCCGAGTCATCGGTGCCCGTCAGGGGAGGAAGCCGAAGGCCGTGGTGGAACCTCTCGGGGAGAACCTGCGGACCGTGTTGTATGCCCGGCTGGTTGCCGAGGGTGTCCTGCGCGCCCAGGAGAGGAAGGTGCTCGGCATCCTCCCCGTCCACCGCTGGCCGGCCGCGAGAGCCGAGCACGAGGAGCGCATGCGCGCGCAACTCACGCAGGTGCTGGTCCAAGGGACCACGCCGGACTCCAGGACGGCGGAGCTCGTCTCGTTGCTGCATGCCCTGAAGTCAGAGCACAGGATCCTCAACCCGAAGAAGCACGGACTGACCCGCAAGGACCTCGCGACCAGGGCCGAGGAGGTCTCGCCGGGCGACTGGGCGTCCGAGGCCGTGCAAGAGGCGATCGAGGCCGTGATGGCCGCAGTAATTTTCGGAGATCGGATGCTTTACGGAGATCAGGTGCGCCGAATCTGACTACTCCGCCGAAGGTACCTGGTGGCGGAGTTCAGTCTCGGGAACTCGACCTGAGGGGAATCGGCCAAGGTCAAAGCACAACCAGCGCAGCGGCCCCAACGAACGCGGGGCCACCCGCCGCCGCACGGCGAAGGGCGGAGACCCGGGTGGCAGGTCGTCAAGAACTCGCGGTGCCGTCGCGCAGGAAGGCCCAGGCGTCAGCCACGAGACGGTGCAGGTCCAGCTGTGGGGTCCAGCCGAGAAGCTCACGCGCGCGGATGTTTGACGCCACCAGGGTCGGCGGGTCCCCGGGGCGGCGGTCCCGTTCGACGGCAGGTATCGGGTGCCCAGTGACCTCTCGGCAGGCATCCAGCACCTCCTGCACGGAGTAGCCGGCACCAGTGCCGAGGTTGACAACGTTGTGCTGGCCAGGCTGCACCGCCTGCAGCGCCGCAAGGTGCGCCTCGCCCAGGTCGACGACGTGCAGGTAGTCCCTGACCGCGGTGCCATCGGGTGTCGGGTAGTCAGTGCCGTAGACCTCGACACTGGGGCGTCGCCCTGCCGGGACGGCGAGCAGGTTGGGAATGAGATGGGTTTCCGGTTCGTGCCGCTCTCCATGCCGTCCGAGGGCGCCGCCGACGTTGAAGTAACGCAGGCTCGCGGCTGCCAAGCCGTAAGCCCGGCACGTTCCGGCGAGCATGTAGTCCACGGCAAGCTTGCTCTGCCCATAGGGGTTGATCGGAACCGCGGGGACCTCTTCGGTGATCGGGCTGACGTCGGGCTCGCCGTAGGTGGCCGCGCTGGAGGAGAACACCATCCGCGGCACTTCCGCGTCCCGCATCGCTGCCAGTAACGCCAGGGTGCCGCACACGTTGTTGTCCCAGTACAGATCCGGCCGGCGCTGCGACTGCTCAACGAGAGACTTGGCGGCGAAGTGCAGCACCCCATCGAAGTTTCCACCCACCAGCACATCCCTGGCGTCCTGGATTCGGCCCTGAACCCACTGGGCACCCTCCGGAACGGCATCGGCATGACCTGTCGAGAGGTCATCCAGGACGACCACCTGGTGGCCTGCCCGGAGCAGTTGAGACGTGACGACCGACCCGATGTAGCCAGCCCCGCCGGTCACCAGCAACCTCACAAGCCATCACCTCGAACTCGGGTCGCCAGGGCCGCGGACGACGTCGTTAGTGAGGCCGCGCCGGTCAAGTCGATCATGGGCGAACCACCACGACCGGGCAGGAGCCGTGTCGGACGCAGTATTCGGCCACTGAGCCGAGAAGCATCCCTGGAAATGCCGCCCGGCCCTGGGCGCCGACGACGAGCAGCGTCGCATCTTGGGCCTGGGTGAGCAGTGCGGGTCCGGGCGGTCCCTCGATCACGTGCCGGGTGACGCTCACGTCCTCGGAACCGGTCAGGGCTTCCTCCAGCACCTCATCAAGGGTGCGTCTGGTGTCGCTGGCCAGGTCAACCCCCGGCGGAATGCGGGTGATGTAGTTCGGCCACCGCCAGCTCGACACCGCTCGCAGTGTCGCCCCTGTCAGCTTCGCCTGTTCGGAAGCCCAGCGGACCGCACGCTGGCTCGAGGGCGAGCCATCCACGCCGACCACGATTACCGGAAGACTCGTCATGGCGACTCCGTCCCCTCCGGCTGATCAGGGGTTGGTTCGACCCGCTTCGGACTCAGGCGGTGCCACACAAGGAAGAATCCACCCAGCAACAGCATCCCGATACCAAGTATCAAATTGATATTGATCGAACTGGCTTTCCGCAAGTCGGAAGCCGATGTGAACAGTCCCGCCACGGTGAGCATGACCCCGTACACCGTGAAGAGCCCGCCGATCAGGAGCCGGATGTCGAAAAGCTTGGATGCGGCCGACTGTGGGGTGTCCGCTGAGGCGGGTGTCGCATCTGAGACTGGTTCAACCATGGCTGGGCTCCCTTAGATGAAGATGAAGGACAACACGAGAACGATGCCCAGCGATGTGCCACCCAGCAGCTTGGGTGAGGCCCACCAGGGCGGCTTGGGCACCGTGTTGGGATCGGGCGCATTCGGGTCGGGCACGCCCCACACCAGACCCGCCAGCTCGGCCTCCGGCTTTGATGTGGTGACCATCGTCACCGCGACGGTGACTACCACGTCGGCCACGAATGCCGTGAGCGCCCCGTAGAAGTTGAGCATCTGTTCGTTCATCGTCATGTGGGACGGGTCGAACACGCCGCCGGGGTAGAAGTAGGCGATGTGATAGCCGCCGAAGTGCATTGCGGCCGCCCCGACGGTGCCCGCGATCAACCCCCAGAACCCGGCCCACGGCGTGGCTCGCTTCCAGAACATGGCGACGATGAAGGTGGCGAACAGCGGGGCGTTGAAGTAGGAGAACAGCAGCTGGATGTAGACCATGATGTTGCCGTAGCCCGAGGCGATGAACGCCGTGCCGATACCAATCAGGATGCCGACGACGGTGACGATGCGGCCGACCGTGAGGTAGTAGCCGTCACGACGGCCCTTAACCAGGTAGGTCTGCCAGATGTCATAGGTGAAAACCGTGTTGAACGAGCTGATGTTGGCGGCCATCCCGGCCATGAATGCGGCGAGCAACCCAGCCAACGCGATACCCAGAGCGCCGTTGGGCAGGAACTTGTTCATCAGCACCGGTATCGCGTCGTTGTAGGGGAGGCCGGTCGGGTTGCCCGCTTTGTCCAGCTGGCCCAGCTTGGGGACCAGCACCAACGCGATCAGGCCCGGGATGATGGTCAGCGCCGGGATGAAGATCTTCGGATAGGACCCGATCAGCGGGGTGCGCTGCGCGGAGTTGAGGTCCTTGGCGGACAGGGCTCGCTGAACCTCGGCGAAGTTGGTGGTCCAGTAGCCGAAAGACAGCACGAACCCCAACCCCATGACGATTCCGATCCAGTCACCCAACGGGTTGCTCCAGTGTCCGACGGCGGTGCCCGCCCAGGTGTGGAAGGAGTTTGCTCCCAGCGCGGTGTGGGTGACCTTCTCTTTCAGGCCGGCGTAGCCGCCGATGCTGTGCAGTCCGATCACGACGAGGGGGACCAGGCCCGCGACGATGACGAAGAACTGCAGCACCTCGTTGTAGATCGCGCCGGACAAGCCACCGAGGGTGATGTAGGCAAGCACGAAGCCCGCCGAGATCATGATCGACACCCAGATCGGCCACCCGATCAGGGCGTTGATGACCAGCGCCAGGGCGAAGAGGTTGACACCGGCGGTCAGCACCGCTGCGGCGGCGAAGCTGAGCGCGTTGAACAGATGGGTCGCCGGGTTGAACCGCCGGAGCAGGAACTCCGGAACGGTGCGGACCCGCGAACCGTAGTAGAACGGCATCATCACGAGGCCGAGGAACACCATGGCCGGCACCGCGCCGATCCAGTAGAAGTGCAACGTAGACATGCCGTACTGGGCGCCGTTCGCCGCCATGCCGAGGATTTCGATGGCGCCGAGGTTGGCGGAGATGAAAGCGATCCCAGTGACCCACGCGGGCAACGACCTACCGGCGAGCAGGAAGTCCTCACTGGTCGCGATCGCGCGCCTGGCCATGACCCCGATCGCGACAACCAAGGTGAAATAGATAGCCAGGATTGTCCAGTCGAAGAAGTTCACATCTAGTTTAAGCAACACTGCGCTCAACCTCCCCCGTCGGCGGGGCTCGCGGTGCACACAGCCGACCGTTCGCCCCAGACTCATGGCAAGTAAACCTCAACGACCAACGAGTCTGGCATGACCGAGCCTGTGAGCGCTACGGGCGAAGACGATTCGTTTGATCGGACAGAACTGGGGGCGCGACCACCGTGGATCCGGGTCGGTGCGCACGAATCGACCAGTCTCAGCAGCATCCACCCGGCTTTGGGTATCATCGCGTTAGGTGCAGGATCGGATCGGGCCAGGCTGACAGACATATGGCCACGGGCTGTCGGCACGACGACAAGAGGAAAGCATCCAGACCGTGAAGAACTCATGACCGAGCGCCCCATGACTCCCCCGAGGGTTCGCCGCACGACCACGACCCTGGCTGACGGTCGCGAGCTCATCTACTTCGACGACTCGGAGCCCTATCTCAGTGGCGCGCAGAGCCGCGAGGTGGTTGACGAGCGCCCGCTGAATGGTCGTCCGACGGCCGGGACGATGCGCCTGGACGCGCTGACCGGCGAATGGGTTTCTATCGCTGACCACCGCCAGAACCGCACGTTTCTGCCCCCGACCGACGAGTGCCCCCTGTGCCCGAGCGGCGGCGGCACGATGCCGTCGGAGATCCCGGCCCACGAGTACGACGTGGTCGTCTTCGAGAACCGCTTTCCCTCCTTTGCCGCCGGCTCCATCGATGCCGGATCCGGTGCTGCCGGGCCTTCCGGAAACCCCCTGCTGGCCCATGCTCCTGCCCTTGGCCGTTGCGAGGTGGTGTGCTTCACCAGCGACCACGGCGCCAGCTTCTCGTCCCTGTCACCGGCCCGGGCCCGTACTGTAGTGGACGTCTGGGCCGACCGCACCCGTGAGCTGTCCGTGCTCGACGCCGTCGAGCACGTTTTCCCGTTCGAGAACCGTGGCGAGGAGATCGGTGTCACCCTGCACCACCCGCATGGACAGATCTACGCTTACCCGTTCGTGCCCGCCCGGACCGCGTCGTTGCTGCGGGCGGCCACCGAGCACCATCAGCGGACCGGTCGCCTGCTGGGCGCCGATCTCCTTGCCGCCGAGCTCGAAGCCGGTTCGCGCGTGGTCATCAGGGGCACTGCCTGGACGGCCTACGTCCCGTATGCCGCGCGATGGCCGGTCGAGGTGAACCTCGTCCCGAACCGCGACGTGCCCGACCTGGTCGCCCTGGACGGCGATGAACGCGATGAGCTTGCGCAGGTCTATCTCGATCTGCTTCGCCGTCTGGACCGTTACTACGAAACCCCGGACGGCGCCCCGATCGTCATGCCTTACATCGCAGGCTGGCAGCAGGCGCCGGTTCGCCAGGGGCGCGATGTGTCCCGCCTGCACCTGCAGGTTATGTCGGTGCTGCGCGCGCCGGGCCGGCTGAAGTACCTCGCGGGCTCCGAGTCCGGCGTCGGTGCCTGGATCAACGATGTCTCACCCGAGGCCGTGGCCCAGCGGCTGCGGGAGGTGGGCTGAGTTGACCCGACCGGACGCACCCCCGGTGCCTCCCGCACCGCCAGAGCCTGCCGGTTCGACTGTCGCGCAGTCCTTCTCGCAGGCCTTCGGCTCAGAACCGTCGGGGGTCTGGTCCGCGCCGGGACGGGTCAACCTGATCGGCGAGCACACCGACTACAACGCCGGCCTGTGCCTGCCGATCGCTCTGCCACACCGCACGTATGCCGCGGTGCGGCTGCGCAGGGACCGCCGTCTCCGGCTGCAGTCCCTGCAGTCGTCGGGGCAGTACGAGCTTGACCTTGACGATGTGAGGGCGGGCAACCCTCCGGGTTGGGGGGGCTACGCCGCCGGGGTTCTCTGGGCCCTGCAGGAGGCGGGCCACCCCGTCGTCGGACTTGACCTCATGCTTGACGGCCAGGTGCCGCTGGGCGCCGGGCTCTCCAGCTCCGCGGCTCTCGAGTGCTCCGTCGCCGTGGCGGTGTCCGACCTCCTGGACCTGGGTCTGACCGGCGATGACGATGCCCGCGCAACGCTCGCCGACATCTGTGTCAATGCCGAGAACACCATTGCCCAGGCCCCGACCGGTGGGATGGACCAGGCTGCGGCCCTGCGCTGCCGGGTCGGTCATGCGCTGTTGCTCGACTGTCGTGACGGCTCGATCGCCCAGGTGCCCTTCGACCTGTCCGCCCACGATCTCTCGCTGCTCATCATGGACACGCGCGTCGAGCACGCACTGGACGACGGGCAGTACGCGCAGCGACGCGCCAGCTGCGAGGAGGCGGCCAGGCAGCTGGGCCTGTCCTCGCTGCGGGAAGTGGCTTTCGACGACCTCGACCAGACGCTGGACCGGTTGCCGGACATCACGATTCGGGCTCGGACCAGACATGTCGTGACCGAGATCGAACGGGTACGCCAGACGGTGGCCCTGCTACGCGCAGGACGGCTGCCCGAAGTAGGCCCACTGTTCAACGCCTCGCATGCCTCCATGCGCGACGACTTCGAGATCTCCTGCCCCGAGCTTGACGTCGCCGTCGAGGTGGCAAGGGCCCACGGCGCCCTGGGCGCCCGGATGACCGGAGGGGGATTCGGTGGCTCGGCCATCGCACTGGTGCCCACTGAAGACATGCAGGAGGTGACCTCCGCTGTCGCACGGGCCTTCACCGACAACGAGTTCGGTGCACCTCACTGCTTTGCCATCACCGCGGGAGGACCCGCCCGGCGCGAGTTCTGACACCCTCTCACTGGGGACGAAGTCATGTCCTCGTCGACGACAACGACCGGTCCATTCTCACTCCGTCGGTGCAATGACGTTGCCGCACGCCCCAGACGTCCAAGCCCTGCTGCGATTGGTTCGTGCTGATGTGACAGCCCTTTGGAGATTCCGCGCCAAACCCCACCCCCCACGACCGCTGCTCAACCGCAACGTTCCAAAGGTCCACCACCATTGCCAACCCCCATCCTCGAAAGGGCAAGAGTTGTCTGCTCTCGCAGTGAGGTCGTTGAGACCTGCCTGGAATGGGCCATCGAGTCCGGTCAAGAGACCGGAGTGTGGGGCGGGCTGTCTTCGGACCACCCTCGAACGCCGCACTGCCCGTGCGCGTCTCCACCGCCGGGTTACACCCCGCAGCCATCGTATGTTCCTCTGTCCGAGCCGTGGACTTACGAGCTGCCCCGCCGTCCCCGCCATCCCCGCGACCGGGGTGAGGGCGTTTGACCGTGACGGCGGGGACGCGGGGATCGGCCGGGACTGATGTGCTTGCTCGTGCTCGGATTCGTGTCTTCGTCGGCGGGCGGTCGGATGATCCACTCATCCCGAACAGGCCGGCGGGTCCAGTACGCGGCGATCACCAGGGGCATCTGGGGTCGCGAGTTCGCCGGGGGATGCCGCTACCTGTGAGGCAGGTCTGGCGGGCACTGGTGTGGGCGCATCAGGAAGGAACACAATCAGGTGTGCCCCACATCCAGAACGCTGCCATCAACCTCCGTCTTGACCAGCTCGGGCTGCCCCTGCCCGAAGGGTTCGAGGACACCGAGTGGGCCAGGCTCGTGCGCCCGATCCTCGCCCGCCAGCGTGAGCTCAGCCGCCGGCTGTCCGACCGGTTGTGCGCGGCGGACGGGCGAATCCAGGGGTTCCTGGACGACTACCTGGCCGAGACCGGTGAGCGCCCCCAGCTTCCGCGGCGAACCCTGGACCTGGATGAGCCGGGCCTGGCCCGCGACCTGTCCCTGCCCTTCGACGGCGACAGCTTCACCTCGCCGCTGATGAGCAGCTACCGGCTCGTCAACGGCGTGCTGCACAACCCGGCCAACGATCGCCGGACCACCGCGGGGGTCTT
>Ga0097691_1003099_pt1 | contig 10476 bp, 6 predicted proteins | sample NGESurdeep072012_8_FD_72858 | JGI IMG/M metagenome (GOLD analysis project Ga0097691, IMG submission 72858) | Arctic peat soil microbial communities from Barrow, Alaska - NGEE Surface sample 210-1 deep-072012 | ecosystem: Environmental > Terrestrial > Soil > Wetlands > Peat ...
ACCAGCGGGAGAGTGAGGCCGGCGTGCCGAAGCTGAAGACCCACAAGGGAGCCCAGAAGCGGATCGGGGTGACCGGGAGCGGGAAGCCGATCCGCGTCAAGTCGTGGCGGGGCCACCACCTGGAGCTGAAGTCGTCGCGGCGAACGCGCCGGTATGACGGCAAGGCCGTGCTTGGCAGCGAGCATGCGAGCCAGATCAGGCGTCTCCTCCCGTACCTCAAGAAGGGCTGACCCATGGCTCGCGTCAAGCGCGGCGTCACCGCGCACAAGCGCCACAAGCGGCTCCTGAACGCGGCCGAGGGCCGCAAGGGGACCCGCTCGCGGCTGATCAAGCCGGCCCACGAAGCGCTGCTCCATGCGCTCGCCTACGCCACCCGCGACCGCAAGGTCCGGAAGCGCGACTTCCGCCAGCTCTGGATCATCCGGATCAACGCGGCGGCCCGGATCCACGGCCTGACCTACAGCCAGCTCATCCGGGGCCTCCGGACGGCCGAGGTCGAGATCGACCGCAAGATCCTGGCCGACATCGCCGTCCGCGACGACGACACGTTTGGTCGGATCGTCGAGGTTGCCCGCGGCGCCTGACGGCATGGCCGGGCCTCGCGACCCGGTCCCTCCCGCCGCTCCCCGGGACCCTCGCGCCGATCGTCGAGCGCGGGGGTTCCTGATTCCGAACAAGCAACCCAGTCGTCCAGGGCCTCCCAGGAGGAGTATCTCCGCTCGTGGACCTCGCCACGCTGACCAGCCAGCTCCGCGCGCTCGGTGAGGAGGCGCTGCCGAAGATCGCGGCCGCGCCGGACCTGGCGGCGCTCGACGAGCTCGACGTCGTCTACCTGGGACGGAAGGGCGGTGCGCTCTCCGGCCTCATGCGCGGGATCGGGCAGCTTCCCGCCGACGACCGGCCCCGCGTCGGCGTCGCGGTCAACGAGGTTCGGGAGGCCGTCGAGGGCGCGCTCGCGAGCGCCCGGGGGCACGCGGCCCAGGCGGCCCTGGCGGCGCGCTTCGCCGCCGAGGCAGTGGACGTCACGACGCCCGGCCGGCCGATCGCACGCGGAAGCCTCCACCCGATCCAGGAGACGATCAGCCGGATCGCGGAGATATTCGGCCAGTTCGGGTTCGTGACCTACGAGGGGCCGGAGGTCGAAAGCGACGCCACGAACTTCCAGATGCTCAACATCCCGCCGGATCATCCCGCCCGGGACCTCTGGGACACGATGTATGTCGACATCGACGGGGGCCTCCTCCGGACCCATACCTCGCCCGGCCAGATTCGCGTCATGCACGCGGAGAAGCCTCCGATCCGGGCGCTCCTGCCGGGCCGCTGCTTCCGCTACGAGGCGGTCGACGCGTCGCACGCCTCGGAGTTCTTCCAGGTCGAAGGGCTCATGGTGGACGAGGGGACGAACCTCGCCGACCTGCGCGGCCTCCTCGACGAGTTCGCCCACGCGATGTTCGGCGCCGGGCGGGCCACCCGCTTCCGGCCGGGCTACTACCCGTTCACGGAGCCGTCCGTGGCATTCGACGTGGGTTGCCTGGTCTGTGGCGGGACTGGCTGCCCGGCGTGCGGGCGGACGGGCTGGATGACGATCCTGGGGGCGGGCATGGTCCACCCCGTCGTGCTCCAGCACGGTGGGATCGACCCGGAGCGCTACCAGGGCTTCGCGTTCGGGATGGGCGTGGAACGGATCGCGATGCTCCGTCACGGGATCGGCGATGTCCGGATCTTCCTCGACAACGACCTCCGCTTCCTGGAGCAGTTCCGGTGAGGGTCCCACTCGGCTGGCTGCGCGACTACGTGGACCTCGACCTGTCCCCGGAGGCGCTGGCGGAGCGGCTCACGCTCCTGGGATTCGAGGTCAAGGGCCTCGAGCGCTGGGGCTCCGAGTGGCGCAACGTCGTCGTCGGCGAGCTGCTGACCGTCGAAAAGCACCCGCGGGCCGACCGCCTCTCGCTGACCACCGTCCATGTCGGGGCCGCTGAGCCGCTCCAGATCGTCTGCGGCGCGACGAACATCGCACCCGGTCAGCGAGTCCCCGTGGCCCTGCCGGGCGCGCTGCTGCCCGGCAACCGCGCCATCGAGCGGACGGAGAAGATGGGCGTGGCGAGCAACGGGATGCTCTGCTCCGGGGACGAGCTCCGGTTGAGCGTGGACGGCGAGGGGATCCTGATCCTGCCCGTCGGGACGCCCCTGGGCGCGTCCCTCACGGACCTGTACGGCGACTGGGTGCTGGACGTGGACGTGAAGCCGAACCGCGGCGACGCGCTCTGCCTCGTGGGACTGGCGCGCGAGGTGGCGGCCGCCACCGGCAGCGTCGCGCGCTTCCCGGAGATCGCGCTGCGCGAGGATGGCCCGCCCATCGGCGAGGTCCTGGCGGTCGGCATCGAGGACCCGGAGCTCTGTCACCGCTTCGTCGGGCGCAGGGTGAACGCCGTTTGCGTTGCGCCCTCGCCGGAGGAGGTCCAGCGGCGCCTCCTCGCGGCCGGGATGCGCCCGGTGAGCAACGTGGTGGACGCCACCAACTACGCGATGCTGGAGCTCGGCAAGCCGACGCACGCATTCGACGCCGGCGCCGTGGCGCGCGACGCGAGGGGCCGGGCTGCCCTCGTCGTGCGGACCGCCCGCCCCGGCGAGCGCCTCGAGACGCTGGATCACGTGGCGCGAACGCTCTTCCCGGAGACACTCGTCATCGCCGACGAGAACGGTCCGCTCGCGATCGCCGGGGTCATGGGCGGGGCCGCATCGGAGGTGGGGGAGTCCACGGCAGACGTCATCATCGAGTCCGCGGTCTTCGATCCCGTCAGCGTCAGGCGGACCGCATTTCGGTATGCGCTTCGCTCGGAGGCGAGCCTCCGCTTCGAGAAGGGCCAGGAGCCCCGGCTCGCCCGGATCGGCGCGGACCGGGTCGCCGAGCTCATCGCAGCCTGGGCCGGCGGCAGCATCGCCGCCGGGCGCATCGACAGCGCTCCGGACGAGCTCATGCCGGCCCGGGTCGGGTACCGGCCGGCGCGCGTGGACCGGCTCCTTGGGACGAGTCTGGGCCCGGACGCGCAGGCTGCCCTGCTCGCGCGCGTCGGCATCGCCACCGAGCCCGCGCGGGACGGGTCCGGGGTGGTCATCGCGGTCGGCGCGACGCCGCGCAGTGTCGCCGTCGCCCCCGGCGAGGCACGCGACGCGGTCGTGCCCACGTGGCGCCGCGACCTCCTCATCGAGGCCGACATCGCGGAGGAGGTCGTCCGCCTCGCCGGCTACGAGACTATCGCGGGAAAGACGCCGGACACGGCAATGCCCCATGTGCGACCGAACCCGCTGGAGCTGCGCGACGCGCTTCGGCGCGCGCTCGTGGGCGCGGGCCTGACGGAGGTCGTGACGCCGGCGCTCGTGCCCGCATCCCAGGCGGCGACGCTCGGGTGGCCCGTCCGGGCGGCGGACGGCGTGCCGGGCGAGGCCGCCGTGGACGGCCGGGTCATCACCGTCACGAACCCGCTGTCCGAGCGCCACGCGGTGCTGCGGCCCAGCCTCGTGGGGAGCCTGCTGGACGTCCTCGCGCTCAATGAGCGGCACGGCCGCGGCGACGTCGCGATCTTCGAGATGGGCAAGGGGTATGCACGGGCGCCCGACGGCACCGCTGCCGAATGGTGGCGCCTGGCGTTGCTCGTGACGGGTCCCGCGGGCGTCGCGGCCTGGAACCGTCCGGCACGCGAGTACGACCTCGACGACGCGAAGGGGATCGTGGAGCTGCTTGCGCGCGTCCTGGCGTTCCCGGACCTGGCGTTCTCGCCGCACTCCGACGGGGCGCCGCTGCACCCCGGACGTGCCACGCGCGCCGCGGTCCCGGGTGCGCTCGCCGGGCTCGTCGGCGAGCTCCACCCGTCGGTCCTCGCGGCGTGGGACCTGCGCGCCGAGCGCGTCCTCGTGGCGGAACTCGCGATCTCCGGTCTTTCGACGGGCCAGCTGGCCCCCGTCCGGGCGGTGCCGGTCGGGCGCTTCCAGCCGCTCGAGCGAGACGTCGCGCTCGTCGTGCCGGAGCTGCTCGCTGCGGCGGACCTGGCGACGACGCTCCGGGCGGCCGGCGGCGACACCCTCCGACAGGTCGCGCTCTTCGATGTCTACCGCGGCGCGCCGCTGGCAGCCGGAGAGAAGAGCCTTGCGTGGCGCGTCGTCTTCGCCGCCGACGAGCGGGCGCTCACGGACGAGGAGGTCGACGCGGACGTCGCCCGGCTTATCTCCGCTGTCGCGTCCGCGCACGGAGCTCGCCTGCGCACCTAGCCGTGAGAGGGCCGCAGCTCGGCCCGGTTGCAGGCGCGCCGAGCGCGGACGTATCCTTGCACCCGTTCCGCCGAGAGAGATCGGGGGCCTGGTCGGCGCCGTGCTCGCGCCGCGATATGGGGAGTCTGCGTGGACGTCGTCGGCGCCATCCGGAGCCTCAACCTCTTCGACGTGCTCGTGGTCTTCTTCGTCTGCATCTTCTTTCTTGCCGGGTTCGTCCAGGGGACGCTGCGCAGGCTGATCGGCCTGGCGATCCTCGTCGTCGCCATCCTCTTCGCCCTCAACCTGCGTGACCCGCTGGGCTCGTGGCTGGGTCAGTACTGGACGCAATACCCGAAGGAGTATTCGACCATGCTGGCGTTTGGGGCCAGCTTCGTCGTGATCTACCTGGCCGGCTCGATCCTGGTCCAGGTGTTCTACCGGCGCACCCAGCTCTTCAAGCGATCCACGATGGTCGACGAGATCGTGGGCGCGCTCCTGGGGATCCTGCAGGCCCTCCTGCTGGTTGGCGCCATGATCATGATCCTGGACTCGTTCTTCCGGATTCCGGGCATCGCGCCGAATCCCAACGAGATCGGGATCTTTCGCGACATCTTCCGCTTCTACGATCCGTCGCAGACGGCCATCCTGTTCCGCGACTCGCTGATCCCCGCCTTCCTGGCGCTCTTCGCCTGGATCACGCCCGCGGGGCTCCGCGCCCTCTTCGCCTGACGGCCACGGACCCGACGGCAGGCGAGCGTACGCCCGGTCCGTCGGCCGACCTCGCGGGCCTCCTGGCCGGCCCGGTGGACGCGGTCGCCCGCGGGCTGCTCGGCGCCTGGCTGATCCGCGACGACGGGCTGTCCGTGCGAACGGGCCGGATCGTCGAAGTGGAGGCCTACGGGGGGCCGCGGGACCTCGCATCCCATGCCCGCGCCGGGCGGACGGCGCGGAACGCCACCATGTTCGGCCCGTCGGGCCACGCCTACGTGTACGGTGTCTACGGCATGCACACCTGTCTGAACGTCGTCTGCGGCCCCGCGGACCACGCATCGGCAGTTCTCGTCCGGGCCGTGGAGCCACGCGTGGGCGTGGCCACGATGCGGGAGGCCCGGCTGGCCCGGGCGCTCGCGACCCGGCGGTCCGAATGCGCCGCGCCGGTGCGGGCAGCCGCCCGCGTCGCGCACCTGCCCGTCGCGCAACTCGCGAGCGGGCCCGGCAACGTCGGCGCGGCGTTCTCCATTGAGCGGGAGGACGACGGACGCGACCTGCTGGACCCGCTGAGCCCACTCCGGCTGGAGGCGCGACCGGCCGCCGAGCCCCGCCCCGAGGCGGCATCCGGGCCCAGGACCGGCGTGGGCTTCGCGGGAGCGGAATGGGCTTCCCGGCCGTGGCGTTGCTGGCTCCCGGGCAGCCCGGCGCTCTCGGGCCGGCCAGGACGCTGATGGACGCGAAGTCGATCGCCCTCCTTGAGTTCCCGCTCATCCGCGAGCGACTTGCCGCCGCGGCCGGCTTCGCCCCCGGGCGTCGCCTGGCGGAGGCGCTCGCTCCCTCCGCGGACCGGGTGATCGTGGAGATCGGCCTGGACGAGACGTCGCAGACGCGCGAGCTCCTCGCGGAGAAGCCGCAGGCCGGCATCGGCGGTGCCCAGGACATCGGGCCCGCGGTCGAGCGCGCCGCCCGCGGAGGTCGCCTCGACGCCGCGCAGTTCGCCGCGATCGCGGCGACGCTCGAGGCTGGCTCGCGGCTGCGCGACGCGCTCGCGGGCGATCGGAGACCGCTGCTGAACGCGCTCGCCCGTGATCTGCACGGCCTGCCGGCCCTCCGCTCCACGCTGGAGCGGAGCTTCGATCCGGTCGGCGAGCTGCTCGATACGGCGTCGCCGCGCCTCGGCGGCCTGCGCAGGGCCACGCGGCTTGCGTATGAGCGCCTGCGGAGCCGGCTGGAGCAGCTGGTCCACTCGACGGACGTGGGGGCCGCGCTCCAGGATCCGATCATCACGCTCCGCAACGGCCGCTACGTCGTGCCGGTCCGCGCCGATGCACGCAGCCGCGTCAAGGGGATCGTCCACGACGCGTCCGGGAGCGGGCAGACGCTCTTCGTGGAGCCGCTCGTGGCCGTGGAGCTGGGCAACGCATGGCGCGAGGCCCAGGTGGCAACACAGCAGGAGATCGAGCGGATCCTCGACGAGCTCTCCGCCCTCGTCGGGAGCCAGGCCGGGCCGCTTGGCGAGGTGCTCGGCGCGCTCGCACGGTTCGACCTGTGGAGCGCGAAGGCCCGCCTCGCCGAGGAGATGGACGCGACCCGCGCGGAGGTCGGCGTCCGCTCGGAGATCATCCTCAAGGGTGCCCGCCATCCCGGTCTCACGGGCCGCGTGGTGCCCATCGACGTGGAGCTCGGCACGGATTTCCGGGCGCTCCTGGTCACCGGTCCGAACACCGGCGGCAAGACCGTCACGCTCCGAACGCTCGGCCTGCTGGCGCTCATGCACCAGGCCGGCCTCCACGTTCCGGCCGACCCCGGGAGCCGACTGCCGGTCCTCCGCGATGTCTTCGCCGACATCGGCGACGAGCAGTCAGTGGCGCAGTCGCTCTCCACGTTCTCCGGGCACCTCCGGTCGATCGTGCGGATCACGGAGGCCGCCGGCCCGAACACGCTGGTCCTGCTCGACGAGCTCGGAGCCGGGACTGACCCGACGGAGGGGTCCGCGCTGGCGCAGGCCCTGCTCGACCATTTCCTTCGCGCGGGCGCTCTCGTGGCGGCGACGACCCATTACGCCGAGCTGAAGGTCTACGCGCACACGACGCCCGAGGTCCGGAACGCGTCGGTCGAGTTCGACCTGGAGACGCTCAGCCCAACCTACCGGCTTCGGATCGGCCTGCCGGGCGGCAGCCAGGCGTTCGCGATCGCGGAGCGGCTGGGCCTGCCGTTGCCCATCGTCGACGACGCTCGCGGGCGGCTGACCGACGGCCAGAAGGCGTTCGAGGAGACGCTCGCGTCGATCCGGGAGTCGGACACGGCAGCGCGAGCGGCGCTCGACCGGGCCCGGGCAGCGGAGATCAAGGCCGCGGAGGCGCAGCGGAACGCCGACGAGGAGCGCCGGCGCGCTCGCCGAGATCGCGACGCTTCCGTCGCCGCCGCGCGGGCGAACGCGGAGCGGCTGGTGGAAGACCTGCGCGCCGAGATCCGCGGCGCGCGGCGCCGCCTGGAACGAGAGACCGTCACGGCACCCGCGCTCGACGAGGTCATCGAGCGGGCGGAGGAGCACCTGGCGCGACTCCCGGAACCGGCACCGGCACCCGTGGCGGTCGCGCCGGCGGAGCCGGTCGACTGGCGCGTCGGGGCGCGCGCGCGGAGCCGGACCCGTGGCTGGGAAGGCCGGGTCGTGGCCCTGGAGCGGGGCGGCCGGCGGGCAACGCTCGAGGTGGGCGGAATGCGCGTGACGGTCGGGGTCGAGGACCTGGTGCCTGCGATCCTTGACGCGGCGCCGGCCGGCCCTGGCCGTGGGGGACGGTCGGAGGAAGCCGATTCGGGGATCCCCGCGCTTCGGCTGGATCGTGCCCGGACGATCGCCTCGTCGCTGGATGTCCGCGGGGCGAGGGTGGACGAGGCGCTCGAGATCGTCGGGCGCTACCTGGAGGACTGCGCCCTGGCGGGGCTGCCCAGGGCAACGATCATCCATGGGCACGGCACAGGGGCGCTCCGCGACGCGGTCCGGGCCGCCGCGGCGACGCACCCGCTCGTCGGGACAGCGCGACCCGGCGAGCGCGGCGAGGGCGGCGACGGAGCGACCATCGTCACGTTCTAGGCGTCGAAAGCGCGGCTCAAGGTCCCGGGGACGGGACGATTGGGCCCGGACTCGCGCTCGGGACGACGGACGGCGGCGGCGACGGGACGAAGATGTCGCAGGTCGCGGTCGGCGGGAACGGGGCACCCCACGTCGACCCGTACGGTTTCCAGCTGGGCTCGTAGAAATAGGTCGTCCGCGTCTTCTGGGGGCCGCCCGCGACGCCCTGTCCACTACGGGCGCGCGCGATCCAGCCATTCGTGAACTTCCGCCATTGCGGGTAATCGGCCTCCACCTTGCTCAGGTCCAGGAAGCCGCGCACCACCTTGGGGCCCTGGCAGCCGTCCTGCCAGAGCTTGCCCGAGGCGGAGTCAACCGCGATGCCCACCTTCGTGGTGTCGACCTGGGTGGGTACGGTCCCGTCGATGAACCACTCCTTGACGGTCTTCGTCGAGAACGGCCCCGGCTTCATCCCGGTGAAGGCATCAACCGTCGCCTGGACGACGCCCGGCGGCTGTCGGAAGGTTGCGATCGGCTGGCCCTTGGTGGCGGCCGTCAGGAACGACTGCCAGAGCGAGGCAGCCGTTTCGAGCGCCATGACGCCGGACGGCGGGGCGGAGTTGTCCGAGTTGCCCATCCAGGCCCCGACCACGAATGCGGGCGCCTTCGGGTCCGTCGGCGGCGCCAGGAACCCCATGGCCGTGAGGTCCTTCGTCTCGTTCGTCGTCCCCGTCTTGAGCGTCGCGGGTCGCCGCGTCTTGCCGTCGTAGATCGCCCGCTTGCTCCAGAACGGGTTCTGGGCGGGGTCCGTGTTCCCGGCCAGGATGTCCGTCATGATGAAGGCCGCCTGGGGGCTGACCACGACCTTGCCCTGGGTCGTCGTACCTGCCGGCGGCCAGATCTTCTGCCCCGCGGGGTCGCGGACCTCGAGGATCGTGGTGCGCGGAACCAGGACGCCGCCGTTGGCGATGGCGCCGAAGGCGCTCACCAGGTCGATCATGTGGACCTCGAGCGTTCCGATCCCGATCGACGCTCCGCCCGTGAACTTGGTCGACTGCCAGCGGATGCCGAAGTCCTGCGAGCGCTGGAAGACGCGCGCCGGCCCGGTCTCGATGGCGGCCTTGATGGCGGGGATGTTCAGCGAGACCTGGATTGCCTGGCGGAGGCGGACCGGCCCACGCTCCAGCAGGTCTGCGTCAGTCGGCGTGTAGCCGCCCCCGAAGTCGGTCACGACGTCCATGAACATCGAAGCGGCGGTGAGCGAGTGGTCCTCGAGCCCGATGATGTAGTTGATCGGCTTGAACGCGGAACCGGGCTGCCGCCAGCCATTCTCGAGGACGTCAAACTGGGGCTGGAACTTCTTGTTGCCCGCCAGGTAGAAGCCCGCGCTGCCCGTGTAGGCGTAGACCTGGCCGGTTCGATAGTCGACCGCTGCGAGGGCGCCGTTGTTGACGCCCTTGCCCACCAGGTTCTTCATCCAGGTCTGGTACGGGATCCCCAGCGCCTTTACGTAGGCGGCAGGGTTCTTCGCGTTCGGACCTCGGGCGCCCGCCTCGGTCCAGGTCTCGGCGAGTCGCTGCATGCGCCAGTCGAGCGTCGTGACCACGGTGAAGCCGCCGGTGTCGATGGCGGGGCAGTTGTCGGCCTGGGCGGCGCTGCACAGGATCTCGCCAAGCTGGTGGCGCACCTGGAGGACGAACTGGGGCGCCAGCCAGCGCTGGTCGGCGGGCGGCGAGAGCACGACCGGCTCCTGCATCGCGGTGTCGTAGTCAGCGGCGGTGTAGGTGCCCGCGGTGAGCACGCTGCGCGTCTTCATGAGTTCCAGAACGTAGTTGCGGCGCTGGACGATCGGCGAGTCGGGTGGCACGACGAGGGACGTTTTGCCGTCGGCGCCGGTCTGCTCAATCGCGTTCCTGACCAGGTCGAAGTTGGTGGGGGACTGCGGGATCGCGGCGAGGATCGCGGCCTGGGCCAGGGTGAGCTTCTGCAGGTCGGTGATGCCCCAGTAGCCGCGGGCCGCCGCCGCGATCCCATAGCTGCTGTTGCCGTAGAAGTTCTGGTTCAGGTAGGCGGTGATGATCTCGCGCTTGCCCTCGACGCCGGGGAACTCCTGGGTCAGGCGGACCGACTGGATGATCTCGCGGATCTTTCGTTCGTAGGACGCACCCGCGAACGCGGACTCCGGCAGGAGTCGCGCACGGACCAGCTGCTGCGTGATGGTCGACGCGCCGCGGGAGTTGCCGCTGAGCGTGTCCAGGCCCGCGGAGAGGATGCCAGCTGGGTCGAACCCGGCATTCTCCCAGAACGTCTTGTCTTCCACGGACGTGGTGGCGTCGACGACCGTCGGAGAGACCTCGTCGAACGTGACGACGTCGCGCCGCTCGCGGGCGAACGTTGCCAGCTGGACCTTCCCGCTCCGGTCGACGACGCGCGTCTCCTGGTCG
>Ga0097691_1003100_pt1 | contig 10475 bp, 10 predicted proteins | sample NGESurdeep072012_8_FD_72858 | JGI IMG/M metagenome (GOLD analysis project Ga0097691, IMG submission 72858) | Arctic peat soil microbial communities from Barrow, Alaska - NGEE Surface sample 210-1 deep-072012 | ecosystem: Environmental > Terrestrial > Soil > Wetlands > Peat ...
CCTTTACGGCTGCGGTGATTTCGGCTTCGCCGACGGCTTGGGGCAGGTAGGCTTCGATGATGACGATTTCAGCCTGTTCCTTGTCAGCGAGCTCCTGGCGGCCGCCCTTCACGAAGGCGTCGATGGACTCCTTGCGTTGCTTAATGAGCGTTTGCAGGATTTGCTGGGACTCGCGGTCGTCGAGCGGGGCGCGCTTGTCGATCTCTTTATTCTTGAGGGCGGAGCGCATCATGCGCAGGGTGGAAAGGCGGCGCTCGTCGCGGGCCTTCATCGCCGCGGTCATGTCTTTCTGGACCTGTTCGCTGAGGGTCATAATCGTAGGCCGTAGGCCGGAAGTCGCAGGCCGGGTGAAACGCCGAAACCCGCCCCCACCCTTCCAAAATCGGTCAGGGTGGGGCACCCAGATTATAAGGCCTTGCCCGCGCACATCCGGGCCGATAACATTACGGCCACACAAGGGCATTCATCCATGGGAACGCATTCTCCGCTCCAGATCGCGCTGCTGATCGTTGGCGGACTCGCCGCCATCGGCGTTGTCATTACCTACCTCCGCACACGCATGACGTTTTCCGGATACGAGGAAATCATCGACGATATCCGCAAGCTGGGCTCGTCGCTGCGGGGAGAGGTCTTTCGCGACGGCTCTGACGTGGTTATCTCCGGAACCTGGGAGAAGAATCTGGTTGTGGTGCGCTTCTCCAACCAGGAGAACACGCCGGGGCTGAACATCCGCATGCCGGCCGCGGCCTCGTTCCAGATCTCGGTGACGGCGGCGGGAACGCCGGTCACCGAGGGTCCGCGAATGCCGGTGAAGACCACCGACGAAATGTTCGACGCGCGCTTCACCACGCGCACCGACCAGCCCACGCATGCGCGCATGCTGCTGAACAAGCAGGTGACGGCGATCCTGCAGAAGCTGGCCTGCTCCAAGAACACCTACCTTGCCATCGGCGCCGGCGCCATCGAACAGAGCGAACTGGTCATTCCTTCGCCCAACGCGGCACAACACGTCCTTGAGCACCTGAAGTCGCTGGCGGCGCTGGCGGCCAGCTTGCGGAACATGCCGGGCGCCGAAAACGTGAAGGTGGTGACGATCGAGCGTGAGCGCCACGTGACCGCGCGGTTGGCGATGGTTTTGGGAGTGATGGTAGCTATCGGCGCCGTGGTGGCCGCCATCCAGGTGCCGCCGACCATCACCGGCGCGAACGAGTCGCTGAACAACGGCATCATGCCGACCGACGCCAACCTGATCGCCGAAGCGCCGGCGTGGCACGCGGCGGCGGCCTCGGAAATCGACGGCTCCGGCGCGGAGATGCTGCGCAGCAATGGCATCCAGGCCTCGGGGCGCGTCGAAGGCGACTACAGCGGGACCGCCAATGGGCAAGACGCGGCGTACCTGTTGATTAATGCGGAGAATAAGCGCCGCGTGGTCATCATCGCCGGCCACCAGAACCGCTACGACTCGCGATTTCCCACGGTCAGCATGATCGCCAGGATTCCGAAAGAAGCGATCGGCTCGATTCAATGGATGAACGACAAGGCGCCGAAAGACGTGTTGGGCGACGGCCTGCTTTTCGTGCGCGAACCCGACAAGCCCGAGTCCGGCGTGGTGGTGTTTCTTACCCAAGACGGGATGACATCGGCGTCACCGAAGAGCTGGCACGATGTGACGCTGAAATAACTGCAGTTGCAAATTGTCCCGGCTGCTCAGAAATCCTCTACTGCAGGTTCGTTCATTCCGAAGACGCGGCATTTTCGCCGTGAAGGCGCTTGGCCTCGGCCAGCAGGGACATGCTGTGCATCAGGTTCTGCAGGGTGATGATGCCGACCAGGCGTCCGCCGTGTACCACCGGCAACAGGGTGATACCGTGGCTGGTGAGCTTGCGGAACGCCGATGCGAGCGTATCGCTGGACTGCGCCGCCGAGAAGACGCGGTTCATCACCGACTGCACGTAGCCATTGCCGCTGGCGCGCAGGGCATCGACGATGCGCTGGCGCGAAACCACTCCCACCATGTCGCTGCCGCGCACCACGGGAAAATCGTCCTGCAGGGTGTGCACGGCCTTGTGGAGTGCGTCTTCCAGCGTGTCGGCGGGCGAGAGGGTGGAGAAGTCGGTGAGCATCACGTCCTCCAGCCGCACCTGCGCCAGGACCGCGTGAAAGAGGGCGTGGCGGTCCTCCAACTGGGCGGCCAGGAACAAAAAGAAGCCGATCATCATCAGCCACGTGTTCCAGATGCCGAGGAGGATGAAGGCGAGCGCAAAGCCTTGTCCGACGCTGACCGCGCGGCGCGTGGCGCGTACGGGATCCATGCGGCGGGCGAGGATGGCGCGGACCACCCGGCCGCCGTCGAGCGGGTAGGCGGGGAGGAAGTTGATCGCGGCCAGGAACACGTTGACCCACACGAAGCTGCGCGGCAGGTTTCCGGCGAAGACCAGCGGACGCTGCGAGAGCGACGACTCGGGAGCGATGCCGAGCAGTATCGCCGCCCCGACAAAGGCCAGCAAGATGTTGACCAGGGGCCCGGCGAGGGCGACGCGAAACTCATCACGCGGATTCACTGGCTCGCGGTCGGGCTCTTCCTGGATGGGCACGCCGCCGATGGGCAGCAGCAGCACGGGGCGGGCGCTGCGGTTCTGGTGCATGCCGGCGAGCCGGTGGCCGACTTCGTGGAGCAGGACCGAGGCGAGGACCAGGAAGGTGAGGGCCACGCCACGGCCGATCGCGTCGGCGCCCATCTCGGCGGAGTCGGTCATCCAGACGAATGCCAACAGAAAGAGGAAAGAGACGTGGATTTGGAGGTCGATGCCGAAGATTCGTCCGCCGTGGATGGACCAGCTACGCATACGTCTGTTTCGATTGTAAATTTGAAATTTGAGAATTGGAAATTTGGGGGGATTTGGCCGAATGTGCGTGTTTTCAAATTTCAAATTCTCAAGTTTCCAATTACAAATGGATCGTGCGAGTAATTGCGGGACAATTTCGCAGCCGTCCGCTGAAGTCGCTGGCCGGCATGGACACGCGTCCGACCTCGGACAAGCTGCGCGAGACGTTGTTTAACGTCCTGACCGCGGGGAATCTCGATGCGCTGGCGGGAAGCGTGTGGCTGGACATATTTGCGGGAACGGGCGCGGTGGGAATCGAGGCGTTGAGCCGGGGCGCGCGGACGGTGTGTTTCATCGAATCGTCGGCCAAGGCGGCGGGGGTGATTCGCGCCAACCTCAAGTCGCTAGGTGTGGGCGAAGGATTCGAGATCGTGGAGCGGGAAGCGGTGCGGGCGCTGCGACTGCTGGACAGCAAAGCAGTCCGCGCTGATTACATCTTTCTCGATCCCCCATATCGAATGCACGACGAGTACGCAGAGACGCTGGGGTCCCTGTCGCAATCGCGGATATTGCATGCGGGGTCGGTAGTGATTGCGGAGCACGATAAGCGGTTCGATCCCGGAGAGCGGGTGGGGGCGCTGACCAGATCGCGGCTGTTGAAGCACGGGGATGCGGCGCTGAGCTTCTATCGGGTGGGGTAGATCGTAGGCGGTAGGTCGTAGGTCGGAAGAAGGTATTTCGGTATATCGGTATTTCCGTAATTCAGTTCTAACCGCAGCGGGCAAATCATGATACCGAGATACTGAAATACCGGCCGACAACTGAAGACAGACGACTGAAGAACCAATTTCACATAATCAGGTCTTCGGCGCGGCGGTAGATCGGATGCTGGCGCTCCGCCAAATCATTCTTTACCGCGTTCAACCCGTACACGCATTCCTCGAAGTGGTCGGACAACTTGGCAAAGAGCGGCGCGGCCTGGGCATACTCCCAGACGTCGAACTTGGAGACGATGTAGTAGCTCTCCTTGCCGGCTTTGATGAAGTCCACGAAGTTTTCCAGGCGCTGGCGGCGCAGCCGGAAGTGGTTGATGGCTTCCGGAAACATGCCGGTAAAGAAGAGCGTGTAGTCACCGATGTGCTTGCGCACCTGGCGCTCGCGGTCGAAGGAGGGCGCTTCACCGTAGATGGGATTGGACTCAATCAGCATTTCACCGACGTCGTGCAGCGGACGGCCTTCGGCATTGCGGACATTGAACAGTTGCTCGGCCTCGCAGAAATCGGCGAGCATGCAGGCGACGTATTGGGTAACGTCTTCGTCGCGCATGCCGAGGCTGTTCTCGAAGTGGTCGGTGACCAGTTCGCTGAAAAACTGACGCAGCGGATGCGATTCAGGGATCATTCGCGTGTCCTCACTCCGCACTCTTGCATTCCTGGGCGCGAGTGTGCTCCGCTTTTATCACCAACGCAAGTGACGTTCGTGCTCCGCCAGGTAACGCGGGAGCTACTCCGTTGGACGCGCGATGGCACGGGAATTTTGGCAGACGCGAGGCCGGAGTGCTAAAAACCAGTTGCCAGTTGTCAGATTGTCGGTTGGGAGTTGATGGTGGAAAACGAGGTCCAGCCAACGCGGTACCAGTGCGCCGGGTGCGGGCAGTGGAACGAAACGACGGTTGATCCCAGCGGCGGGCGCCGGCAGGAGTATGTCGAGGACTGCCAGGTGTGCTGCAAGCCCAACCTGCTGCGGGCGGAGTGGGCCGACGGGGAGTGGCGGGTGAGCGCGGAGCTGGAGTGAGAGCAACGCCAGTTTCGAGCTTCAGTTTTAAGTTGGCGACCGATAAGCAAACGCGAACGGCGGGAGTAACGGCGATTGCGCTGGTGTTCTTTGCCGCCGCGTCGGCGTGCGCAGTGATGGCGGCGTGCACGGCGGCGGGGGTGTGGCCGCTGGCGTGGGGGAGATATTTGGTCGGGGAGTTGGCGACCATGGGGCCGGCGCTGCTTGTTATTGCCTCTCTCCTGTATGCACTGATTGGATTCGGGCTGCTGTGGCTGAAGAATTGGGCGCGTCGGCTGGCGATCGTGGTGTCGGCAGTGGGGCTGTATTTCCTGGCGCCGACGATTTCGAGCGCGGTCGTGGACCTGCGGTTTCTCGCGATCGTCAGCAACGGCGCGCAGATCATCGCGCGCGTGGTGGTGCTGTGGTACTTGCTGCAGGAAAAGGTGGCTGAGGAATTCCTGGGGACCAGTAATAAGTAATTAAGAGCCTACGCGCGGCGCAGGGGCAGGGTGACATCGAAGCGGGTGCCGTGGCCGACTTCGCTGGTCACGCCGATGTGTCCGCCGTGGTCTTCGACGATGCGCTTGGCCAGCGATAGTCCCAGTCCCGTACCTTTTCCCTTGGTGGTGTAGAACGGGCGGAAGATGTTGGGCAAGTGTTCGGGCGGGATGCCGGGACCGTTGTCACTGACCGACACGCTCGCCGTATGGTCGGCATGGGCGACCTCGACGCGCACTTCGCCGGGACCATCAATCGCCTGGATGGAATTGAGCAGCAGGTTGAGCAGCACCTGGTGGATCTGCGCGCTGTCGTGCTCGACGGGCGGCAACTCCGCATCACCAACGAAGTCTACTTTCACCGGCTTGGCCAGAGTTTGCTGGCGCGCGAAGATGACAGCGTGCTCGACGGTCGCGTTGAAGTCGCTGAGACGGTACTCCGCCGCCTTGGGACGCGCGGTCTCCAGCAGGTCGGTAACGATGCGGTTGACGCGCAGCACCTCGCGGCGCACTTCCTTCGCCACCTCGCGGGCGGGGCTGGTCTCCGGCAGGTCGCGTCCGACGATATCCATCACGCCCGCGATTCCGGCGAGCGGATTGCGGATTTCATGGGCCAGGCCGGCGGCAAGTTCGCCCAGCGTGGCCAGGTGCTCGGCGCGCGAGATCTGGGTCCGGTAGAGGCGCTGGATTTCATGGCGGCTCTCGCGCAACTGCTGGACCATGTCGTTGAAGTTGCGGCCCAGGTCGCCGATATCGTCGTTGCGGTCGGCAAAGCTGACGGTGACGTTGAGGTCGCCATCGCGCACGCGCTCGATTTTTTCCTGCAACTCGAGCATGGGGCGGCTGACCACGAAGCCAAGCGTAACCACCAGCACCGTGCAGATGCAGATGGCGCCCACGGCGGCCACGATCAGCACGCTCTTACGTTCTTCGATACCGAGGGAGATGGTGACAAGAATGAAGAGCAGCAAGCCGTTGAGCAAAACGGCCAGCACCGGCAGGATCGCCTTGAGCCGCCAGTTGAGGCGTATGGACAAGAAGACTCCTTAGGAAAGGGCGTATCTCATTATCTGCGTGCTGCGGCTGTCCAGTAAATTTGAAATTTGAAATTTGAAAATTTCAAATCAAAAAAAGCCCCGCCATGGCGAGCGGGGCCGGAGTCAGTACCGAGTAACGAGAAAGACAAAAAACGTAATTCGTAATCCGTAATTCGCAAAAGCAAAACCAGAAGTCGAAACCAAGAACCCAAAGTCCAAAGCCCGGAGCCCACCTTATGCGTACGCGTGCAAACCGGGAAGCAGGTAGGTGACGCCGAAGAAAGTGAACATGACCACGGCAAAGCCGAGGATGGCGAAGTAAGCGGCACGGCGTCCGCGCCATCCGCGGGTGACGCGCATATGCAGGTAGCCCGCATACACCAACCAGGTAATGGCGGCCCAGGTTTCCTTCGGGTCCCAGCTCCAGTAGGAGCCCCAGGTGCGATTGGCCCAGTAAGCGCCGGCGGCGATCATTGCGGTCAGCAGGGGAAAGGCGATGCCGATCGTCTTGTAAGTAACGCGGTCGAGCACCTCGGCGCTGGGCAGCAGGCGCTCCAGGTCGGGGCGGCGCCAGTACATCATCAGGTAAAGCAGCGACGCGAATACTCCGCTCAGCACACCGGTAAGGATGAACGGGCTGGCGGAGAGTGAGGTGGTGACCAACTGGCCGTCGGCGTCGAGCGCGGGATAAGCCGAATTGCGCGCGCGCAGCACGAACGCTCCCAGCGCCACGATCTGCAGCGCAATGCTGATGAACAGGGCGCGATTGGCGATGATTAGGAAAGCGTCCTGCTTCCGCCACTTCGCCCAGCCGTAAATCGCCAGCGGCGCGGCAGCGGCGAGCAACACCAGCGCGAAAAGCCAGCCCAGGTCGGGGATGGTGACGAACAGGCGCACGCCGCGCTGCAGGAAGACTTCTTCCTTGTTCTGGAAGTCCCAGGCGATGACGTTCAGACCGCCCCAGCGTTCGAAGCGCGTCAGGACGCCGAAGTAGATGGCGGCCGTCATGGCGCTGGTGAAGGCGAGGAAGGTCTCGGTCTTCATCTTGTCCTTGATCAGGAACATCATGGCCAGGGCGAAGCTGAGCGCGCATGCGGCGTAAGCGAGCATGGCGAGCGAGACGTGAATGTGCAGCCAGGTGGATTGCAGGGCGGGAACCAGCGGCCGCACCGCCGAGGAGAGCAATTGCATCAGGATGACACCGGTCACGGCGAGCGGCATGGTGATGGTGCCGATGATCTTCACGCCATACTTGCGTTCGGCAAAAAGAGTGAGCGCGGCGAGGGTCCAGACAAAGCTGAGCAGCATCTCGTAAATGCTGGCGAAGGGTGGATGGCCGGCGGAGTACCAGCGGTGTCCGGCGGCGAGGGTGTTGGCCGCGAAGCCGATCATGGTGGCGTAGGAGGCGAAGCGGACATATTTATCCACGCCGGTGACGCCGAAGCCGATGTACAGGGCGGCAGCGCTGGAATAAAGAATGAGTGCGACGTAAAGAAGGTTGTCTTCGTTGAATAGATTGCCGGCGGGCGCGCCGTCGGCGGGCTTCACCACGTTCAGAAACGCCATGAACAGAAGGAAGACAGTTCCGAGAATGACGGTGACTAAGAGTGCGTTGCCCGAGGGCGTTGTCGCCGCCGGGGCTTCGATGGGTGCGGTTGCGGTACGCGCCATGATTCCTCTCCTCCCTGAATCTTTTCCGCGAAAAACGTAATCGGTAATCGGTAATCGGTAATTCGTATCCCGTATGCCGTATACCGTCGTCCGTACTTATGAGAACAAGCCTTACACGTGCGTCAGTTCGCGGGCAGGTTGTGCGACCTGCTCGCGGATATTTTTCGCCAGTTCGTCGAAGCGTTCCTGGAAGTGCTCGCGGTTCTTGTCGGCGACGGTGCCGATCCAGAGCACGGTTCCGCCGGTCTTCGCATCTTCGTAAGCGACCGCCCAGTAGCGCTGGTGGACCAGGTAGAACGCCATGATCATGCCCACGGCCATCAGCAGGCAGCCGGCCCACACGGCCCACTGTCCGGGTTCGTGCGAGACCTGGAGGCCGGTGAAGGGCGTGGTCTGCACGTCGTCGAAGCTCTTGATCGCGATGGTGACGCCCGATTCCTTGGCCTGCACGGTGGGCTGCACCGTCGGAACGAGCCACAGGCGTTCGCCGGCGGCGGTCTTCGGTGAAGTCACCGCCAGCTCAAAGGCCGGATTGTTCAGGTTGTTCGACTTGGCGTAGATCTCGCCTTCGCGCACGGCGGCGTCGGGAATGAAGCCGGCGATGCGAAGGGTACTGCCGTCGGCGAGCTGTACCGGGTTCTTCCCGGCGAGCGTGACTTGGGTTGGCGAACCACCCGGAGTCGTGACGTAGAACTTCACGCTTTCCAGTTCGCCACTCTGGCCGTAGCTCGACTGGTAGAAGCGGATGCCGTGGGTGACCAGGGGATCGTTGACGATGATCTGCTTCTTGAGGGTCTCGCGGCCGTTCTCGAGCACGACGAGATCGGACCAATACTTTTTCGGGGAGCCGTCGGCGTAATTTTCCTGTCCGGCGCCATCGCAGCGCAGGGTGAAGGGCAGCTTCTTGTTTTCGCCGGTGCGCAGTTCAATCTGGTCGGTGGACTGGCCTTTGTTGAGCGTGACGTAGCCGTGGTAGCCGTAGATTGCGTCCACGATGCCGCCGGCCAGGATCAGCAGCAGGCTGGTGTGCACGACGTACACGGAAAAAACCGAGAGCAGGTTGCGCTCGGCGTAGAGCGAGACTTCATCGTTCTCGACCACGCGGCGGGGACGGAGTCCGGCATGCTTCAGTGCCTTTTCGGCGGCCATCAACGCCTGCGAAGCGTTGCCGGCCGCGAAGTGCGCCTGCATGGGCAGCGCGGAGCGGAAGTGTACGTCGGTGCGCATGTAGGGACGGGCAATCATGCGCCAGGCCTTGGGGAAGCGGTCGATGGAGGCGCAGATGATGCTGACGCCGAGCGCCGCCAGCAGCAGGATGAACCAGGGAGCATGGTAGATGTCGGTGAGGCGCAGGCGGTCGAGCCATTGCAGCGTCTGCGGAGAGTAGGCGCGCAGCATGTTTTCCGGTTCGGTAATGGGCCGCTGCAGAATGAACGTTCCGGTGGCGCAGGCGATGCCGACCAGGATGAGCAGGGTGATGCCGGTTTTCAGTGACGCCAGGACGCGGAACGCGCGATCCCAGATGTTTTGTTTGGCAGCCATGTAACTCCCTCAACGGAGGAGAAGTGCACGCGCCGTGCCAGCCAGTCCGCTTGCGAATCAGCGGGTTACGCCCGCCAGCGCAGCGGCGCTGGGCCATATCACACAGTGCCGTGACAAATGCCGCATGGGCGGGCCCGGCGGTGTCGCTGCAGGCACGTCCTGTCGGCCGGCAGCGGAACGCAAGCTCGTGAGCACTCCCTACACCAGCAAGGTAGCGCAAGGGCCGCACACTCGACGGTGACCTGCGTCACAAGAAAAGGGAAAAATTGGCGGGCAATCACTGCGTGGCGAGACCAGCGGAGGAGCTTGTATCGGCCCCTCGGCGGGCGCGAAAATTCCCACCCGATTGTGACGTACTGCACAAACAGGGGTGACGCCCCTGTGAAATAGTCGTGTTCAGCGGAGAAAAGTATGGAAAGCAACGAGAACAAGGCCTCATGGACGTCTACCCAGGTTTACGTGATGGCGGCGATCTGCCTTCTCCTCGGCATCGCCTGTGGATACCTGGTCCGCGGACCGGGGCAGCCGGTGGCAGTCGCGACCCAGGCCAGCACGGGTGCGCCGGCCGACGCGGCCGCCATGCAGCAACAGCCTACGCCCGAGATGATGAAGCGCATGGCTGAAAAGAAAGCGGAACCGCTGCTGGCGCAGTTGAAATCGAACCCGAAGGACCCGCAACTGCTGGCCGAGATCGGCAACATTTATTACGACACGCAGAACTTCAAGGAAGCGATCGATTACTACAGCAAATCGCTGGCGGTGAAGGACGATCCCAACGTCCGCACCGACCTGGGCACCGCGTACTTCTATGCCGGTGACGCCGACACCGCGCTGGCCGAGTTCGAGCGCACGCTCAAGGCGTTTCCGAACTTCGATAACGCGCTGTTCAACATCGGCATGGTGAAGTTCCAGGGAAAGATGGACACCCAGGGCGCGATTGCCGCGTGGGAGCAATTGTTGAAGCAGAACCCGAACCACCCGCGCCGGGCGGACATCGAGCAGATGATCGCGCGCGCCAAACAGCACGCCAACGTCAAGCCGGGCCAGAAGAGCACGAAACCGGTGATGTGATTACTGCGAATTCATCCTTAGAGTAAGGGAAGACCATTTATCCGCCCGGCCCTCCG
>Ga0097691_1003101_pt1 | contig 10474 bp, 9 predicted proteins | sample NGESurdeep072012_8_FD_72858 | JGI IMG/M metagenome (GOLD analysis project Ga0097691, IMG submission 72858) | Arctic peat soil microbial communities from Barrow, Alaska - NGEE Surface sample 210-1 deep-072012 | ecosystem: Environmental > Terrestrial > Soil > Wetlands > Peat ...
GGCGCTCGCTGCCGCTGACGCGGTGGAGGCCCTGATGCGGGAAATCAAGCACCCGATGACCCTGCGCCAACTCGGCGTCCCCGAGGACGCATTGGAGGCCGACGCGCTGCACGCGCTCGCCGACACCGCCACACTGTTCAACGCACGCCCGGTGAACGATCCAGCGGAGGTGCTCGAACTGCTCCGCCAGGCGTTCTGAGGTAGACACCAGAGCCTCAGTTCCAACTGCATTTCGCCAGTCACGTGATCGCCGGCATGCCCTGAGGCGAGTTGGCTGAGCATGCCGTGTGCGTGCCGAGAATCCCATCCGAGCAACTCAAGCGACGAGTCGGTACTCGTGAATGAGGCCGCCGAGCTTGTCGCTCCGTCGTAGTTGCCCCGGATCTGGATCGCCGATCCGCAATGGCTTCTTCCCCACGGCGAGCGGCGCCTGTTGACCAAGTGAGCGCGGTGCGGACGATGCTCGTTGCACTGCGGGCAAGCCGGCAAGTAGGTTGCAGATCCGCGTAGGGCCTGATTTCACCTGGGCTCGGGCATCATACAGATCGCTGAACGATGGTCATAGACAGTGTGCCAGGTCGGAGGACAACTTTCGGAGGACTCTGGTGAATGCTCTCGGGTCACATGACAGGCAAGTGTCAACGCAAGAATGCCGGAGCCCCTGGTCATGGCCGGGTATGACGTCGTCAATCGCGAATTGAACTCGAGGACCCTCGGACACCGGGGTGAACCGGATGCTTTCCCGAGCGGTTCAGGCGGGAATCGCGCTGACGCGAAAACGCCCGTCCCACAAATTGACGGGGATCGGGCATTTTACTTTGGTTGTACTCCTAGAGACGAACTGCAACCGGGGAGCGGCGCTCAGGGGAACTTTCGAGTCCCAATCCTTGCAACGCTCAGACCTCGAGCTGCTTGCCTTTGCTTCTTACCTGAGCCTTCCGGTCAACTGCCCCGGGAAATCCCCTGCAATCCGCTCTTGAGATAAGGCGTCTGAACCAATGGTCCTGGCCACCTCCTTCCGGATCCCCTCGGATCCCAATTGCATTATACGTGAGAGGGGTCAGTTCGATCAGGGCCATAAGTCCCAATTCGGTTCGGGACAAACGGCTCTAGCGCCACCGAGTTGCGCCTGGTCCATGCATGGCCGGTGTCCGGTCCCACCCCGCCAACGTTCAGGTCGGCGTGCGCGAACTGTCGGCCAACACCTACAACCTCAACGAAGCCGCCACGGCCGTCGACGCACGTGTCCACCTCGATGTCGGACACAGACTTATCTTCGACCGTTGGCTTGCTCACCAAAACCGAAACCTGCAAGCTCAACCAGGCCGTCGGGGTCGGGAAGGTCCCGGACCCGTGCGGAACCTCTGATGAGTGCCTCTCGTATCGCACCAGCACTGCCGCCCAGGGCGAGCGGCGAGATCCGTCCCTGCGCTGATGCGACTTACGCCGACCTTCACGTCTCAACTATGGACGGCCACGGGCGCCCTGCTCTACGCGGACCCGCTCTAGCGATGGGCTGGGCGCCTGGCCAAGACTTGGCACTGACCGTTCGCGACGGCATTCTGCGCCTCTCCTCTCCGATACATTCAACCCAGACCCGCTGCGGGGTCACCGTCGTTTTGGACAGTCGGTGGCGCGTTCTCCTCCCGTACGGCATCCGAGTCCACAGCGGCTGGGAGCTCGGGATTCGGCTCATAGTCCTCGCCATCCCGATCGAGGGCATCGCTGCCGCCTTGCCGGTCTCTCGAGTCGTGTCCGCCTTCCTGGGCAGCTCGTGACCTTCACCGATCAACAGCGGGCGGTAATCGAAGCACTCGACATTTCTCCTGACGACCTCCGAGGTCTGGCGGGCGCACTGGAGAGTGGTCAACGGATCGTCAGTGTTCGGGAAGTGGCCGAAGCTCATCTCGCGCTACTCCCCCGCCACCACCGCTACTCCAAATCGCTCGACCGCTTGATCTGCTGGGCTGGTGAGGATGACGCCGCGGCCGTGAGCGCCGCCGATATCGCAGGCTGGGCGTGCCGCTCCGGCGCCGAAGCCCGAGCCGACCCCAAGGCCCGCCACGGTGTCGGCGCCCAAAAAGCCATCGTCGACACTGCCGGTGTTGTTGTAGATGAAGATCTTCCCCGTCGGCGAGAGGGTGGCCACCGTCAAATTTCCCTTGACGTCGCTGGCGGCCGGGTTGAGGCCAAAGGGGCCGGGTGGACCCTGGGAACACGGTGAGGTAGGTGGCCGCTGCCCGGGTGACTGCAGTCAGATTGACCACCACCGCCTTGGCTCCGGCTGGTACCACAGCGAGCCCGGTGACGATGAATGTAAGCGTCTTGGCCACTCCATGGGTGGAGTTGTCACACTGATTGGCCCCACCGCTGAGGTTCGAAAGGTCATTTGCCCTGGTGTCACAGATGCGCACCGGGGGCCGCTTCTACGTTAAGGGGCGAGCCCGATCCTTTCGCTGCCGAGTAGTAGCCCGACACGTCGACCACCACGTCAGCCGCGGCCGAACTGGCAAGCACTGACCATCCCCCGTTGGCCGGTCACCTCGAATAGGAGGTAGTCACATCAACAGTGACTGATGAGAACGACCCCGGTCTGCCAAAGAGGGGGTATTCAAAGAGGTCAAACTCACCTCAATGTCCTCTCGTCGTTGAAAGTGCGCCGTGGTGATGCCACCAGCTTGGGGATGACGGCCAAATCATCGGTGTCGGGAAGTTGAGGGAGCACGGGGCTGCCAGACCCCTCTAAAGACGACGCTCCGTCGTTGCCGGCCGCGCATATTCCCCTCGACGAACCCGGCTCACTCCTTTGGACCAGAGCCGATCGGGGGTGCCGGGGGCGGCTGGCGGGTCTGCTCGGTTGATCCTTTAGGGGGCGGAATCGCTGCCCTAGGGATCGCCCACGGTCTCTGCGGTCCCCTCAACGGGCTGGGCCATGGCATGGCCCCAAGCGGATCCGGAGAGTCCGGGCCATACGAGGTCAGTGAGATGGCGCACCACAGCGGCACGGCTCATCGTGCGCTGCTCGAGCCAACGGTCGGCGGCGGCGCGAGCCAGGCCGACAATACCGAAGCCCCACAATTCGGCCGCGCCCGAGTCCATGCCCGCTTGGCGCATGAACTCGCCGATGACCCCGGTGGCGTGGAGGCCAACGATGGTGGCATAGTCGCCCAGATCACGGTGCTGGACCACGAACCGGTACACCTCGGGTCGGGATTCGATGCTGGCCAGGTAGGCATCGATCCCGGCGGCCAGCTTTGGTAGGGATCACGGATTACTCCCCAGACTCGATCACCGAAAGTCCCCAGGTGTTGTGCGGGGCGGCGAGCTTGTGTCGAGTGTAAGTCAGGTGGCGACGACCACCTCCTTTTCGTGTTGGCGGGCATGCTCGATGAGTTGATCGGGCTCCACTCGTTGATGGCAGTGGCTGCACCGGTGCTCGACCCTCCAGCGTTCAGAGAGCAGACCCAATGGTGTTTCGGGCAGGTGAAGAACGCACGTGCGGTAGGTGATCATCGTGACCTGCCGTTCGTGGTGGGGCACACGGGGTCGGTGAAGAGTTCTGTCATGATCCGGCGACCGCCCGTCGGCTCGCTTCGGCCCGGGCCCGGTGACTGCGCATTCGGTAGCTGTCGCCGTCGATGTTGAGGACCACGCTCCGGTGGAGCAAACGGTCCAACATGGCGCCTGCGACCATGGGGTCGTCGTTGAAGACCTTTCCCCAACTCGCTATCCCCAGATTGGTCGTGAGCGCGATCGAGCCCTTGAGGTATCTCTGGCTGACCACCTGGAACAAGGCGGCCGCCGCCTCGGCGGGCAGCGGCAGGTAGCCCACTTCGTCGATGATCAAGAGCCGCGGTCCGGCGTAGAAGCGCATCGTCGTCGCCCAGCGGCCCTCCATCGCCGCCCGGTGACAGCGGGCCGCCAGATCCGCCGCCGTGGTGTAGTAGGTGCGCATCCCCGCCGCCACCGCAGCATGACCGAGTCCAACGGCCAGCATCGTCTTGCCCACCCCCGGAGGGCCGATCAGGAGCACGTTGGTGGCGTCCTCGATGAAGCGCAATGTCGCCAGCTCGTCGATCGTCTTCTTGTCCACCGACGGTTGGGCGGAGAAGTCGAAGTCGGCCAGGGTGAACGGGGAGGGCAGAGAGGCGAAGCGGGCCAGGCTCATCCGCCGGCGCTCGTCGACCGACGCCACCTCGACGGAGAGCAATCGCTCCAGGAAGTCCTGGTGGCTGAGCTTGGCCTTGATGGCGTGGTCGAGCACTTCAGGGAGTGCTTCGGCTGCAGCGGTCATCCGCAAGAAGGCCAGATGCGCTCGCAGCTGCTGGTACGTGGAGTTTTCGCTCATGCCGGCACCTCCCCGGCCTCGGTCGCCCCGGGGAAGGCCAGGGCGATGATCTCAGCCATGGCATCGAGGTCGACGCTCGGTTCCGTGCCTGACCGCTGCACCAGACGTGCCCGCTCGGCCTGGGCGACTGGACCGGGGGGCTTGTTGGCCTTGCGGTCACAGGGACGTTCGGTGCTGAACTGGGCGAGCACCACCGCTTCGAGGGCAGCCCGGTGCGCCTCGGTGCGCACCATCTGGCCTGCGCCAGGTTGGGCGAGAGCGTGGGACACGAGCTCGATGCCCGAGGGCGAGAAGACCTCGAGGCTCCCGGTGCCGAGCCGGTGCCGGAGGGTGAGCTCGACCCCACCCATCCCCGGAGGCACCGAGTAGCGGTTGCCCCGGAAGGCCACGCTCGCCTTGTCATCGACGGTCTTGTGCACCTCGATGGTGGCCGGGTAGGGAACCGCCGGCAGGGCCATCAGCTCCTCGGCGTCGGCCAACTCACCCACGCTCGGCCACCTCGGGCAGCCTTCCTCCTCGGTCAGCTCAGCGGGGTCGAGGTAGCGGCCGGGTGGCCGCAGGCGGGCATCGCCGGTGGTCGACCAGAACCGGTCCATGCTCAGCTGGGCATCGGCCAGGGTGGTGGCCGTCATCGTGCGCCACCAGCGGCCGCAGCAGAACTTCACGCCGCACTCGACCGCCCCCTTTCGGTTCCCCCTCCTTGGAGGGCACGGGGTCACGATCGCCCCGTAGTGCTTGGCCACCGGGGCGAAGCTGGCCTGGACCTCGGCGGTGCCGGGCACGATCACCGTGGCCAGGCGGTCGGTGCGCCACTTGCGGGCGGTGCCGCCCAGGCGGCGCATCACCGCGTCCATCGACTCGATGAGATGGGGTTGGTCCATCGACTCGGCGAGCACCCCCCGGGTGCGCCCCGAGTGCGACAGCGTGCCGAGGAGTCCATAGGCGGTCGCCCCCCACGGGGCTCCTCGCCGCTCGAACCAGTCCCACTGGATCTCCTCGCCCGCGGGGTGCTCGATCTCGATGGTCTCTCGGCCCTTTACCCCCGAGCACGCCTCGCAGTGCGGGCGCAGCCCGGCCAGGCGGATCTGGCGGGCGAAGCTCACATAGGACGAGCCATACCCGAGGGCGACCACCTCGTCGAAGAGCGCCGAGCCCCACAGGTGTGGGTCGTCGACGAACCGGGCGGCGACATAGGCGCGGTACTCGTCGAGCGGGTCGGGCTTGTCAGACCGGCGGACACCTAGTGACCGCTTGCCCGACAGATAGGACCGGACCGTCTTGCGGTCACGACCCAGGTGGCGGGCGATGGCCGAGACGGTCCAACCCCGCTTGAACAGTGCATCTGCTTCCACGTCTTCTCCCACTGAGAACATGGCGGGGGGCTCCTCGTGCTGGCCGGTTTGGACACCGCCAGCTTCGAGGGGCCCTCCACACGAATGGCGGACCCTTCAAGTGGCCCGCTACCCCGCTCAAGGGTGGGGAATTTCGGTGATCGAGGGTGGGGAATTTCGGTGATCCGCAGCAGCTTGGCCCGCGGTGAATCGGCGGCATCGATGGCGGCCGTCGTTTCGGCCACCACCGTCTCGGCCACCGTGCGGCCCACCTCCAAGAAGAGGTCGGCCTTGTCCGTGAAATACCGATAGAACACCGGTTTGGCTATGCCCGACGCCTTCGCTATGTCATCGATCCCGACGCCGGCGCCGTGCTCGGACACCACCGCCATGACCACCGCGATGAGCTCCTTACGCCGGGCTTCTCGGTGCGCCCTCCAGCGCTCGCTGCGGCCATCCCTGCCCGAGGCGGTTGACCGGCCGTTGCTCATGTTTCCAGGATACCTGTTACGGTAAGTAACACAAACCACCCCACCCGACCTTCGTCCGGAGCCGTCGATGAGTGTCCTATCCAAAATGAGAGTCCGAGTGATCGACCCGGACGTCGTCGCTGATACAGACGACCGTCGGGGCTCTGAATCCAACGCCGGCCCCGCCTCGGGCTCCAATGCCGAGGTGGTTCGCCGCCTCGTCGCCCGCATGACCACACCCCTGCTGCCAGACGACTACCTGCACATGGTGAACCCGCTGTGGTCGGCTCGGGAGGTTCGAGGGAAGATCATTGAGGTCATCCCGGAGACCAGTGACGCCGCCACCCTGGTCATCAAGCCCGGGTGGGGCTGGAACGTCAACTACCAAGCGGGCCAGTACGTCGGCATCGGTGTGCACTTGGGCGGGAAGTGGCACTGGCGCTCATACTCCATCAGCTCCGCACCCGGGACCGGCGGGGCCCGGCGTCGGCGCAAAACATTGACGATCACCGTCAAAGCCATGCCTGAAGGTTTCCTTTCCGAGCACCTGGTGCGCGGTCTTGAGCCGGGAACCATCGTCCGGCTCGCCCTCCCCCAGGGCGAGTTCGTGCTCCCCGATCCCCCGCCGGCAAAAGTCCTGTTCTGGACCGGCGGCAGCGGCATCACGCCGGTGATGTCCATGCTGCGGACGCTCGATCGGCGTGGCACGATGCCCGACCTCGTGCATATCCACTCGGCGCCCACCCGGGAGTCGGCCATCTTCCGGGAGGAGCGACTGGCCCTGGCTGAGCGGCATGCCGGACTGCAGGTGATCGAGAACTTCGACGACGAGCACGGGGTGCTCGACGTAGGCCGTCTCACCGAGGTCTGCCCGGACTGGAAGAGCCGAGAAACCTGGGTCTGTGGTCCGGCACCGATGCTGGCCGCCGCCGAAATGCAATGGGAGAAGTCGCGGCTCACCAAAAAGCTCCATCTGGAGAGGTTCTCCGCCGTTCTCACCACATCGGCCGAGGGAGGACACGTCGTCTTTGCCGCCTCAGACAAAGCAGCGGACGTCGACGGCGCCACCACACTGCTCGAAGCGGGAGAGACCGCCGGCATCCAGATGCCATTCGGCTGCCGGATGGGTATCTGCCACACCTGCATCGTCCCGTTGAAAAAGGGCGTGGTGAAGGACCTACGCAATGGCACGGAGTATCAGGAGAACGCCAAAGTCCAGACCTGCATCACCGCAGCCGCCGGTGACTGCGTACTCGAGATCTAAGGAGGCACACATGGCTATTTCAGACGTGGCAACGTTCGCCCATCTCAGCGAGACCGATGTCGAGGCACTCGGGCGAGAGTTCGATGCGATCCGCCGGGACATTGAGGAGTCCCGAGGGGCCGACGATGCCGCCTACATCTCCCGGATCATTTCCATCCAACGGCGGCTTATGGTGGCCGCCCGACTCACGCTCTTCGCCAGCTCCTTTCCACCGGCCTGGGTGGCCGGGACCGCCATGTTGGCGGCGGGGAAGATCCTGGAGAACATGGAGATCGGGCACAACGTCATGCACGGCCAGTGGGACTGGATGAACGATCCCGAAATCCACTCGGGCACCTGGGAATGGGACACCACCTGCCCGGCCGATCAGTGGAAACACTCACACAACTTCGTGCATCACACGTTCACCAATGTGATCGGCAAGGACAACGATGTCGGCTACGGCATCCTGCGCGTCACCAGCGACCAGAAGTGGCACCCGGTGCACCTGGGCCAACCCGTCTACAACGCCCTGCTGGCGCTGCTCTTCGAATGGGGCGTGGCTGTGAACGATCTCGACATCGAGGCCATCCGCAAGCACAAGAAGGATCCCAAAGAGACAAAACGCCAACTCAAGGGGATCTGGCGCAAGGTGCGGCGCCAGGTTGGCAAGGACTACATCATCTTCCCGATGCTGTCCGGCCCGAACTTCTTGACAACGCTCTCGGCCAACGTGACGGCCAATCTCGTGCGCAACTTGTGGTCGTACATGATCATCTTCTGCGGGCACTTCCCCGACGGCGCCGAGAAGTTCACTGAGGAGGAACTCGAGAACGAGAGCAAGGCCGAGTGGTACCTGCGCCAGATTCTCGGCTCAGCCAACTTCGACGGGAGCCGGCTACTGCACGTCATGGCCGGTAGCCTGGGCTACCAGATCGAACATCACCTGTTCCCGGACCTGCCGAGCAACCGCTACCCGGAGATAGCCGAACGAGTACGGGCGCTGTGTGAGAAGTACGACGTGCCCTACACAATCGGACCCTTGTACCGACAGTACGGGCAGGTACTCCGGACCATTTTGAGGCTCAGCCTGCCGACCAAGTCGGTCCCCCCTGTGCCGGATGCTCCGGGGCTCCGGCGGGCCAGCTTAGAAGAGCTGCGCACGCACGCCGGCACGATGGCACCCCAAGCGGCGGTGTCCTGACCTCACCCGGCAAATGGGCAAGACCGCCGGACTCGTTGCGGTGTCGGAGCAGGTCATGTCCAAGCTGAGACCTGGAGACTCTGATGTGGTCGGGGCCGATTCAATTCACTTCAGACACTGATTCTTGGGCTGGAACCCAATGATTGGTGTCGGGAGGGGACTCCAACCTGCTTCAGTGGGTTGCAACCCAGTCCACTTGATCGTGTACAAGGTCGAACCTCCTGTTCGTGCTGTGCCCACAGCGTAGACCGACGATCGCCGAGGCAACGGTCCTCCGAGTGATGAGGTCAGAACGGCCGCACCTCCTGGAACCTGTGGCCTCTCCCGTGGCGGCCCGAGGTCGCCTGGAGTTCGGTGCCGCGCCGCTCAGCAACACCGAGCAGGCGGCCCTCCCCCGCCTCAGGACGCTCGTCGCTCCCGCCGCGTTCGCGCCTTGCGGCGGTCGCCCCGGAGGAGCGCTCGGGCTCGAACCACCAAATCGCCAATGGCCTGTTCGTCGAGCGCCGGCGGTTCGTCCCCGTCACCACAACACGGCGGCTTGCGGCGGCGTTGGTCCGGGGGCGGTCGAACCCCGGCGAGGCGGTAGAGCTCTTCGTAGAAGTCGGCGCCAGGGTCATCGGCGCGATGGGCCCCGGTGAGCAAGACCCATGCCCGCGTCTCGCCCTGGAACGCGACGACCACTCGGTCCTCGCCCCGCAGGTGCCTAACGCACAGCCGCTCCAGGGGATCCGGCCCGGTGACCCGGTAGCCGAGCGCTGCGCAGCCGCGCCGGGCGAGGTCGTCGAGGAACACTTGGTAGGCGCGTGCCGCCGGGCCCCGGAGCCGGGCGGCTTGCGCCTCGGACAGCGGGGTCTCCAGAACCTCGACAGCCACCGCTACGGCGTGGTGGTCGCGGACCGCACGACCCGGCCCTCGCCGCGGCGCATCTCCGCCAGGCTCTCAGCGAGGTCGTCGCGGCCGGCGAGGGCATCGTCGGCCAGCCGGCGGTAAACCTCGTCGAGCAGACCCCTCGTCCTGCCGGCACGACGCAGGTCGGCAACAAGGTGACTAACGCGGTGGAGCCGGTCGGCATCGAGGAGCAATCGGGGCCGGTGCTGGTGCACGGTCAGCACGCCCTCGGCTGCCCAGTCGCGCACCGTCTTCTCCGTCAACTGCAGGATGTCGGCCGCGACGACAGGGCGCACCGGGGCGGAGCCGGCCAGTTCGGCCCGCACCACGCCGAGCAGCTGCTCCCGCCTCGGGTCCGTTGCAGGCAGTGAGGCAGCCACCTGCTCCAGCGTCTCGATGCGCTCGAGCAACTGGCGGGTCTGTTCTGCTTCCACTGCCACCGCTGCCATTAGGGCCTCCTCTCGACTACTGAGTATAGCCCATATTCTCGATACTCATGTAACGACTACATCTACGGGCCGAACGGCCAGGTGGTCGAGCAGGTCAGCGAGTCGACCAACGCGGAGGACTACTACGTCACCGACCAGCTGGGCTCCACGCGAGGGCTCACAACCAGGCTGGCAATGTCGGAGGCCGGGGCACAGGCGACCGTGGTGGCCGGGTGGATGGCCGAAGTCCAGGGGGAGCGTCTCCGGGCTGAGGCGGACCTGGTAGCTGCCACTCCCCGCGAACCGATGAGCAAGGACCAGGTGCGGAATCTCGTCCTGCATGCCCGAGACATCGCTTCCGTACTCGCTGAGGCCGATCCCGACCTGAAGGCAGATCTGTACGCCGAACTGGGGGTTCAGGTCCGCTACGACCCGTTCGAGCGGGTCATCACGCCCCCCGCCGGTTCGTATACTCAGGTGTGTGTCAGAGGGGGACTCCAAACCGCTTCGGTGGGTTCGAACCCAGTCCACTTGATCGTGTACAAGGTCGAACCTCCTGTTC
>Ga0097691_1003102_pt1 | contig 10471 bp, 10 predicted proteins | sample NGESurdeep072012_8_FD_72858 | JGI IMG/M metagenome (GOLD analysis project Ga0097691, IMG submission 72858) | Arctic peat soil microbial communities from Barrow, Alaska - NGEE Surface sample 210-1 deep-072012 | ecosystem: Environmental > Terrestrial > Soil > Wetlands > Peat ...
CTCCTTGTCACGCTGGTGTACGGCGTCACGCTCAGCCTCTGGTGGGTCGACTTCAACCTGTACCTTGCGTCGCTCCACTTCGATGCCGCATTCATCGGCCTCGTCGCGACCGCCGGCTCGGCGGCTGGAGCCGTCGTGGCCTTCCCGGCAAGCCTCCTGTCCGATCGGATCGGGCGACGGCTCGTGCTCGTCTTCGGGACCGGCACATCCGCGGTCGGGATCCTCGGCCTGCTCTTCGTGGGCTCCTCACCGGCGGTCGTCATCTGCGCCGCGCTCATCGGCGCCGCGAACCAGACGTTCTTCGTCGTCCAGTCGCCGTTCATGACGGAGCACAGCCACGCGGAGCACCGGAACGAGCTGTTCTCGCTCCAGTTCGCGATCTCGTCGGGCGTCAACGTCGTGGCGGCGCTGGTCGGCGGCGCGATCGCTGCGATGGCGGCCCGCCTGGGCGGGTTCTCGAGCGGCGACCCGGCGGCCTACCGCGTCCTGCTCGTGCTCATGCTCGCGGCCGCGCTGGTCGCCACGGCCGTCCTGCTGGCCCTCCACGATGACCGGCCGCGGGCGCGGCGGCGCGACTGGCGATCCGCAACTCGCTGATGAACGCCGGCAACCCGCTCTTCAACGCGTTCGACATGGAGCGGCTCCAGCCGCGCGAGCGCGCCACGTACGCGGCCGCGGCGAGCCTCGCATGGTCGCTCGGCTGGGTGATCGCGGGCCCGTGGTACAGCCTCCTCCAGGCGACGCCGGGCTTCACGGCCGGGTACGCGATCGACTTCGTGACGATCATCATCCTCTACTCGCTCGGCACGTTCCGCGTCTGGTGGTGGTTCCACGATGCCGAGACCGGCCCGGTCGGGACGCGCGCCGCTGGGCGCGCCTGAGCCTGGAGGGTCGGCTCCGCGGGTGGCCGCGCCGGCCGCCGCTCGTTCCGCCCGGCCGCCGTCCACCGCCCGCCCGACCCGATGCCGACCCGCTATCCTCCGCGCATGGCCGAGTCCCAGCCCATGCACGAGAAGTCCGGCATCCCGCGCAATCCCGGGCGTCACGACCTGGGCATGAAGGCGACCCTCCTCTTCCCGACGCGGGAGATCGTCGAGCGCTTCTACGTGCCGCTCATCTACACGGCCTGCCGGACCTGCTATTCCGAGCTGGAGCCGGCCGAGATCTTCCGGCGGGCGGAGGCCGGCCAGATCGACCGGGCGAAGATGCAGAAGCTGATCAGCGGCGTGATCGAATCCGGGCACGGCAGCACGATCGAGCACGTGGTCTTCACGTTCGGGATCAGCGGCGTGAGCCGAACACTCTCGCACCAGCTGGTCCGGCACCGGGCCGGGGTGGCGTTCGACCAGCAGAGCCAGCGCTACGTGAAGTTCACCGGGGCGGCCACCATGCTGCCCAGGACGCTCGCGGAGGCGGATCCCGAGCTGCGAGCGCGGTACGAGGCACAAGTCGACGGTGCGCTGGACCTGTATGGCGAGCTCCTGGCAGCCGGGATCCCGGGCGAAGACGCCCGCTTCGTGTTCCCCAACGCGACCCGCACGAATCTCGTGATGACCGCGAACCTGCGGGCGCTCATCCACATGTCGGGCCTCCGGCTCTGCACGATGGCGCAGTGGGAGATCCGGCGCCTCTTCCAGCTGATCCGCCACGAAGTCTTCGCGGTCAGCCCGTTCCTGGGCAGCTTCCTGGCCCCCAAGTGCGTCCCGCTCGGGTACTGCGACGAGATGGGCAACCGGGACGAGCATTGCCCGATCCGGCCGCACCGGGACTCCGTCCTGGGAGCCTGGGCGGAGAAGGCGAAGGCGGCCCGGGCCGGCGACCGCGACCTGACCGTGGTCGACGGCTGACCCGGATCGAATGGACGTCCGACCCGGCATGGCGATCCATCTCCAGTTCGACCGGATCCCGCCGGGCGCCCAGGTCGGCCCGCACCGGCACGGGACGGAGATGGTCGTCTACGTGGCGGCGGGCGAAATCGCCTTCGAGCACGGGCTCGGCCTGAGCCGGCGCGTCATCGTCCGCGCCGGTGACGTCCTGTACGAGGCGCCGTCCGATGAGCACCTGGTCCGCAACGATGGGGCGATCGATGCGCTCGCGTTGCTCGCCGCCGTCGACGTGGACCCGAACCGCCCCGTCGACGATCAGCCTTCATGGCGGACGATGACGGGCGAGCCGGTCCGGCGTCGCGAGGGGGCCCGGGTGATCCAGGCGCCCGGCCTCCGGCACCGGGTGCTCATGGAGCCCGGTGATTTCGGGACCCAGAGCTTCAGCGTCGCGGAGGTCGAGCTGGACCCAGGCGCTACGACCGGCTGGCACCGCCATCTCGCATCCGAGCACGTAGTCGTCGTCCTGGAAGGGCGCGGAACCGTCCGGATCGGGTCGCTGGAGGAGACGCTGGAACCGCTGAAGGGAGTGCGGGTGGAGATGGGCCTCCCGCACGCGATCGCGAACACGGGGCGGACCCGGCTCCGCTACTTCCTGTGCGCCACGCCGGCGGCAGACCCGCTCACCGATCGCGAGAACCTGGATCCTCCGACCTGACGGCGGGTTGGCCGGTCCGGCACGGACGTACCGCGAGCAGGGGCTCGCCACGAGCGCGCCCGGACGGGGACGCAGAAACGCCCAGAGGAACCACGTCCGAGGAAGCAGCCTTGATGCAATCGCGGCGCAACCTCAGAGGGAGAGCGACCGGGATTGCTCCCGATCACCTCGCCGGGACCCGTTGATGTAATCGCCGGGTCATCGGCTGTCGCGGCCCCTCCGGGCAGGGACATCATGGCGCGGCCGCGCCGCCGTGGCAACCGGTTTATCCACGAGATTCGTGGCCGCAGGGTGAGCCCGTCCACCGTTTGGGCGACGCTGTGGACGCCGTGTGGACGATCGCCGACGGCCATCAGGCCCGCCCGCCCGGCGCGGGAACGACCACGGTCCCCGCAACCCGGTCGTGGAACCCCCGGCGCAGCGGATCGGCGGCTGTCGAGATGAACAGCACCAGGAACCAGGTCCCGTTCACGACGAGCAGCAGGCTGCTGTCGAGTGCGCCGCTCGCCGCGAGCGAGCCCGCGGCGATCGGAAGGGTCGCGAGGACCGCCCAGCGGCGCCAGGCAGCCTCGATCGGAAGCGTGTCGGGCGCGTCCGGCCTCGGCGGCGTGCCGTCTGCCATCCGGACCCGGAGCCGAAGCGCGCGCTGAGCGAGCGTCGCGCCCCAGCGGCTCCAGCACCCGGCGAAGTAGAGCGCGTCGATGACGAGCGTCGCGGTCAGCTCCAGGACCACACGAACGGGGTTGACCGCGACCACCACGAGCGCCGTCCCATCCGGCGTGGCCTCGACAAGCTGCCCGAAGACCGCGTCGAAGAAGACTGCCAGCAAGATGTAGGCGATGCCGATGATGAGCGAATCGACGATATATGCCGCGCTCCGGCGCCAGAGAGCCGCGACCGGCGCCGCCGCGTGCAGACTCATCGGGCGGCCCTTCAGCCGCCGATCGCAAACATCTCGACGCGGGGCAGGTTCGCGGTCCCGGCGCTGCGGAGATCCGAGTACCGGTCGTCGCGCGCGCCCCACACCGCCCGAATCCGCGCCTCCAGCTCGGCATCGTCGGCACCCGCTCGGAGCGGGGCCCGCAGGTCCGTCCCGCGCGCCGCGAAGAGGCAGGTGAACAGCTCGCCCTCGGCCGAGAGCCGCGCGCGGGTGCAGGCTCCACAGAAGGGCGCCGTCACCGACGCGATCACGCCGATCTCGCCTGCCCCGTCGCGGTAGCGGAAACGGGTGGCGACCTCGCCGGGGTAGTTGGGCGGCAGCGCCTCGAGCGGGAACGTCGCGTCGACCAGCGCGACGATCTCCGCCCAGGGGACGACATCGTCCATCCGCCAGCCGTTCGCGGTCCCCACGTCCATGTACTCGATGAAGCGGAGGATGAAGCCCGCGTCGCGCGCCCAGCGCGCCATCGGGACGATCGACGCCTCGTTGCTGCCGCGCTTGACGACCATGTTGATCTTGACCGGTGCGAGGCCCGCCTCCCGAGCTGCCGCGATTCCGTCGAGAACCCGGGCGACCGGCATGTCGGCGCCGCTCATGGCCCGGAACAGCGCATCGTCGAGGGAATCCAGGCTGACGGTGATCCGGCGCAGCCCGGCACCCGCAAGCGGCGCCGCGAGCGTTCGCAACGTGGACCCGTTCGTCGTGAGCGTGAGGTCGCGCACGCCCTCGATCGCGGCGAGCGGACGGACGAGGTCCGGCAGGTCCCGGCGGACGGTGGGCTCGCCGCCGGTGATCCGCAGCTTCTCGACGCCGAGCCGGACGAAGATGGCCGCCAGCCGGACGATCTCCTCGTAGGTCAGGATCTGCGACCGCGGCAGGAACGCATAGTCGCGGCCGAAGACCTCCGCGGGCATGCAATAGGTGCACCGGAAGTTGCAGCGGTCGGTGACCGAGATCCGGAGGTCGCGCGGCCGGCGGCCCAACCGGTCGCGGGGCGGTCCCTCGGACGGTTGGGGGCGCGGATCCGGCGTCGTGTCGCTCATGGTCCGGACATCGTAGCGGTCCCTCCGCCTGGGGTCCGTGGCCGGCGCGCCCACGCACCGGCCCGGTGCCGTGCTGCACCGACACGGGACCCCGGGGGTACCACCGCCGGTGCCAGGTGGTACCACTAGTCAACTCCACCGCACCGCTCCCGGCCCCTAGCATCCGCATCGGGTGAGAGGACCCGTACCGATCAAACGACCGCAGAAGGGACCGCGCAGCATGGCGACGACCGAATCGCGATCCGGCTTCCGGCTCCCGTGGAGCCCGGACCGGGCACCGTCCCGCGATGCCACCGAGGAAGACCCCGAGAGCGAGCCGCATACCGGCGATTTCGAGCTCTCCGCTCCCGAGGTGGAGGCCCCAGGGGCCCTCGAGCCCACGTCCGACGCCGACTCCGGCGCTGCGACCGAGGCCGATGCCGGTGTCGGTGCGGCGGAGGCCGCGGCCCCCGGTCCAGGCGGCGGGCTGGTTGCGCCGAGGATCGCTGATCCGGCACCTGCCAGGCGGCCCACGAAGTTCCTCATCGACCTGACCCATGCGATGCAGGTCGCGGCCGAGCAGGCCCGCGCAGCGACCCTGGAGCAGTTCCGGGTCGAGGGATCCACGTATGTCGAGCAGATCCAGGGACGTTCGATCGCCGATGCCGACGCCCTCCGCCGACGCGCGGACGAGGACGTGGCCAGCATCAAGGAATGGTCGAAGGCGGAGATCGCCCGGATCCGGGAAGAGTCCGAGAGTCGGATGGCGGGCCGCCGCGGCCAGCTCGACGGACAGCTGGGGCGTCACGCCGCGCTCGTAGAACTCGACGTCACCCGAATCCAGGGACAGATCGCCTCGTTCGAGGCGGAGATGGCGGCCTTCTTCGATGAGCTGCTCACGGAGACGGACCTGACGATCCTGGCTGCACGCGCTCAGCAGATGCCCGAGGCGCCGGCCTTCGACGAGCTGGACGACACCGCGTTCACCGCGCTCATGACCGAGCCTGCCGTCGGGATCCCGATCGCCGAGCCGGAGCCGATCGCCGAGCCGGAGCCGATCGCCGAGATGCCGACGACGGCCCTGGAGGCCGAGGGGGTGACGGTCGCCGACACCGCGCCGGCCGCAACGCCATCCCCGACCGGCGACCTCTCGTTCGACCGCGACGCCGCGATGGCCGCGATCCAGGCGGCCGCCGAGGCCGCGGCGTCAGTTGAGGCTGCGCCTGCCGAACCCGGGCTCGAGGCGGCCGCCGACGCGTCCGTGGCCGAGGTCGATGTCGCGCCGCCGTCGGCACCAGAGGACGACACCCCGGCCCGTGATCCGCGCCTCGCGATGCTCGGGCTGACTCCCGACTTTGCCGCGGCCGAGGCCGCCGCCTCGGAAGCCGCCGCGGCCGAGATCTCGGAGATCCCGGAGCTCGACGAGGAGAACCTCGCCGCCCGCCTCGCCGGCCTCGTCCCGTCGTCGACGTCCGGCGCCCCAGCCGACGCGCCCCCAGCCGCGCCCGTGTCCTCGACCCAGGTCATCGTGACGGGCCTCGTCAGCGTCGCGAGCATCGCAAGCTTCAAGCGCCATCTCAGCCGCCAGGCGGGCGTGCGCCACGTGGGCGTCTCGTCCGGGCCGGACGGCGAGTTCCTGTTCACGGTCCAGCACCAGGCGGAGGTCTCCCTCCGCGACCTGATCCCGACGCTTCCCGGCTTCCAGGCCCGGGTCACCGGTGGTGGTGACGGGGTCGTGACCGCAAGCGCTCACGACCCCGAGGACTGAGCGCACCAGTCCACGAGACGAAAGGACCCGGAGGGATGGCCCGCCCCGCGATCGCGATCGCACTGCCCGGCGACGAACAGCCGCACGTGGTCGACGTGCTCCGCGAGGCCGACTTCGAGCCGGTCGTGGTCGGGTGCCCGGGCGACCTCGAGGCGCTCCTCGCGAGCCGCCACGATGTCGCCGTCGCCATCCTCGACGGCGAGAGCGACTTCGACGAATCGCTCGAGTACTACGAGCTCCTCCACGAGCCGGGGCGGGACATCCCGGCCCTCATGATCGTCTCGCCGCGCACGCTCGATCGGCTGGCCGGTGCGGCCGGACGCGCCGGCGCGCACGACGAGTACTTCACCCGACCCTACTCGCCGGAGGCGCTCCGCTGGCGCGTCGAGGCAATGCTGATCCGCCAGATGACCGTCGACGACGGCAGCGGTGCGGTGATCCAGTCGGGCTCGCTCTCGGCCGATGACTGGTCGCGGCGAGGCGCGTTCCTGAGCGTCTTCAACCCGAAGGGCGGAGTGGGCAAGACGACGATCGCCGTCAACCTTGCGGCCTCGCTCGTCGCGATGGGCCGGAAGGTCCTGCTCGTGGACGCTGACACCGTGACCGGCCACATCGCGAGCTCGCTCGGCCTGGAGAACGTCCGAACCCTCGTCGATTCGCTCGCCGAAACCCACGAGGGCGGGCCGGGCGCCGTCCCCGAGACGCTGGAGGAGCTGGTCGCCGCGCACTCGTCCGGCCTGAAGGTGCTCGTCCTCTCGTCCAGCCCGCTTAAGACCGACCACCTCGACCCGGCGGCGGTCGCCGACGCGATCGACCGCGCGCGCCACTCCTTCGACGTCATCGTCGTCGATCTCCACCCCGACTACGATGTGCTGAACCGCGCGATCTTCGGCCGCACGGACCGGATCCTCGTCCCCGTCACGCCGGACGTGCCCGCGCTCCGCGCCGCCGTCCAGCTCCGCGACGTGGCCGACGAGCTCGGCTTCCGCGACAAGCTCGCGCTCGTCATCAACCGCGCCAACAGCGGCGTGAGCGTGGCCGACATGGAACGCACGGTCGGGATGTCGTCGTTTGCCATGATCCGCTCGGCCGGGCTCCAGTTGGTCAAGGCCGCCAATGAGGGCCGCACGGTCATCGACCTCTTCCCGGCCGAGAAGGTCTCCGGGGACTTCCGCGCCCTGGCCGAGCGCGTCGTCGGGATGCCCCGCGCGAAGGAGGCCGGCCGTGCGTCGATCCGCGGCCTCTTCGGGCGGAAGGAACCCGTGCGGACGGGCTGAAGCCCGTCCGACTGTCAGCCGGCTGGCCGGACCGGGCGCCGCTCGCGCGCAGCCGCGACCACGAACTGATCGACCTGCTCCACACCGCGCAGGTACGAGCGATTGACCAGCACGACGTCGGTCTCCGGATCGCCAAGCGGGATGTCACCGACCAGCGCGACCGCGTTCGTCACCGGAAAGAAGAGGTCGGAGCCACGATCCATCAGCCGCTCGGGCTCGGATCCCGGGTGCAGGAACACCGTGCCGATCACCCGGTATGGCGGCAGTTCCAGGGTCACGTCGTAGGCAACCTTGTGCACCCGGAGCGCCGCCCTCTCCGCGTCATTCAGGGGCGGAAGGGTCCGGTCACCGGCGAGGACCACGATCAGGTCGTACGGGTCCACCTTCTGGAGGCCGGGCGCTGGCTGAAGGTCGGCCACGGCGTCCAGGGTCGACCACGTCACGTCCCCGATCGGGATGGACTCGCGCCGGTTCAGGATGTCCAGCAGTCGCCCGTCGAGCTCCATGAACCCGACGATCCGCCAATCCTCCGTCAGCCCGTCGAAGGGGACGCCCGTCCGCGTGGGGGCGTCCCGGCCCGCACCGGTCGATCGGGCGGGCGTGCCTGCCGCCCTGCCCGCCGCGGCCTTCGTCTTTGCTGCGCTGTCGCGGCGATGGAACCCGAACGGCATCCGCTCAGTCCTCCACCCGGCCCGAGTGCTCGCGGATCGTGTCAACCACCGCCGCGTCAGCCAGGAACGCCTCGATCACCGGGATGCGGGCGGGATCGGGGCTCACGCTGCGACACCTCCGGGATTGCGTCGAACCGCGACGTCGGTCGTGACGCGATGATACGCGTCTCTCACGTGTACTCCGCGCCCGACTCCGCGCCGTTCGAATCGGCGGCCGGGATCGGGAGCGGCGAATCCACCTGCAGCCGCTGCGAAGTCGCGAGGCGGATTCCGTCGTGGACGAACGCCTCCAGGACCCGTCGCCTGAACTCGCCGGCGACGGTCCACTGCTCGCCCGGACGAACCGTGAATGAGACGAGGATCGGGATGCCCGGGTCGACCACCGGGTCCACCCGGAGGACGGCTGGCGTCTCGATCAGCCGCGGCGCCCAGGCCCGGTCGGCCGCGAACGCCTGCCCGACCCCATTGATGAGGGACGTGGCCCGGGCGATGTCCGTGCCGTAGGCCACCACGAACCGCTCGTTGACCCGGGCGAAATGGCGGGTGAAGTTGGAAGCCACGAGGATCTCGCCGTTGGGAACCGAGTGGACCGTGCCGTCCATGTCGCGGATCACGGTGCGCCGGAGGCCCACCTCCTCCACCGTGCCGCGGACGCCGGCGATCGCCACGATGTCGCCGACGCTGTATGGGTTCTCACCCAGGATCAGCATGCCGTTCAGGTAGTCGCGCACGAGCGCCTGGGTGCCGAACCCGATCGCGCCGCCGATTGCGACGCCGAAGCCCACGCCCAGGCCGCCAATGGCTGACCAGACCGACGGCAGGAAGGCCGAGGTGACGACGATCGCGATGACCGCGACGCCGAACCAGCGGACAAGGCGAAGCCCGAAGACCGCCACAGTATCCAGGCGCCGGCTCCGCTCGGCCCGCCGGATCGCCTGCTGGTCCGCGCCCAGCTCGGCCTCCCCGGGCGGCGGGACGGCGGCTGCCCGGGCGACGAAGGCCCGGACCACGCGGGCCAGCACGCGGTAGGCCAGCCAGGCCACCCCGACGACGATCGCGACGACGAGAACGTTGCCCGCCATCACGAGGATGAACGTGCCCAGCCGGTCGGTGAGATCCTGCATCGCGGGCTGACTCTACCGCAGGTGCCAATGGCGCCGCGCGGTTGCGCGACGCCGGTCGGGAACCCGGCTTGAGGGTTGGGTGGGGCGCATGGGTCGCGTATCCTCCGGGGGTTCGACCCCCAGACCCGCTGACCCGTCATGCTTCGGGAGGCCGCCGATGTTCGCCGCCTACGCCGACGTCCCCGGGTACCTGCTCGTCTTCCCCGTGATCTACGGGGCGATGGCGTACTTCGCGCTCGCGATGGCGCGCCACGTGCGAGTCTTCGCCGCCGCCGGCCCGTCGGAGCCGTTCGGGTCGGTCCGGCGTCGGACCTGGGGACTCGGCATCTACGCGCTGGCGCAGGCAAGGATGTTCAGGGATGCCCGGGCCGGGCTGATGCATTTCGCGATCTTCTGGGGGTTCGTCGCCCTCACGATCGGGACGGTCGACATCATCACCGGCGGCCTCGTGCAGGCGATCGTCGCCTGGCCCCTGGACGGCGCCGTGTGGACCTCGGTGACGGCACTCCAGAACGTGGCGGCCGTGGGGGTGCTCCTCGCGATCGGCTACGCCGCCTGGCGTCGCCTGGTTTCGCGTCCGCGCCGCCTGGCCTTCACGCGCGGCGCCCTCGTCATCCTGGGCCTGATCGGCGGCGTCGTGGGCACGGAGCTGCTGGCGATGGCGCTTGGGGCGGCCCGATCGGGCGACCGACCTGGTGCGATCGTCGCAAATGCACTGGCGGCGCCGCTGCGTGCGCTCGACCCGGGGCTGCTCCAGGTTGGGTTCGCAGCCTGCTGGTGGGCGCACATCATCCTGGTGGCGGCTTTCATCTGCTACCTGCCGGGCAGCAAGCACCTCCACATGGCAACAAGCTTCTTCAACATCTACTTCCGCAAGCTCGCCCCACGCGGCCAGCTGGCGGCGATGGACCTGGAGGCGGAAAGCAAGACGTTCGGGGTGCGGACGATTGCCGATCTCGGCTGGAAGGACCTGCTGGATGGCTTCACCTGCACCGAATGCGGACGCTGCACGGAAGCCTGTCCGGCGAACGCGACCGGCAAGTCGCTGGACCCGCGCGCCATGATCATGGGCATCCGCCATCTGGCCGTGGACGCCGAGCGCGGGCTGAACCTGATCCCGCACAGCCC
>Ga0097691_1003104_pt1 | contig 10466 bp, 9 predicted proteins | sample NGESurdeep072012_8_FD_72858 | JGI IMG/M metagenome (GOLD analysis project Ga0097691, IMG submission 72858) | Arctic peat soil microbial communities from Barrow, Alaska - NGEE Surface sample 210-1 deep-072012 | ecosystem: Environmental > Terrestrial > Soil > Wetlands > Peat ...
GCGCGTCTGCTCACCAAGAAGCAGGCGATCGTCACCCGGCTGGTGGCCATCGAGGAACTCGCAGGTGTGGACGTGCTGTGCGCGGACAAGACCGGCACCCTGACCCAGAACAAGCTGTCGCTGGGCGACCCGTTCGCCGTCCAGGACACCCCCGCAGAGCAGGTCATCCTCCATGCCGCACTGGCTTCTCGCGCCGACAACGACGACCCGATCGACCTGGCCGTTCTGGGCGGGCTACGAGACGACCATGCCTTGGATGGCTACCAGGTGGTCCACTTCCAGCCCTTCGACCCGGTACACAAACGCACCGAGGCCACCGTCACAGGCCCGGACGGAAACACCTTCAAGGTGACCAAGGGCGCCCCACAGGTGATCCTGGCTCTGTCAGCCGATGCCGGGCAGTCCGGCGCCGCTGTCGAGAAAGCCGTCAACGATTTCGCAGCACGTGGTTTTCGTTCGTTGGGCGTGGCCCGGGCCGCAGCCGATGGCCCCTGGCAGATGCTCGGCGTGTTGCCCCTGTTCGACCCGCCCCGCGGCGATGCCAAGTCAACCATCGCGACCGCGCGGGCGATGGGTGTGACGGTCAAAATGGTGACCGGGGACGCGCTGGCCATCGCGAAGGAGACCGCAGAAAAGGTGGGGCTGGGCACGGGAATCCTCGATGCCGCAGGCCTGGGTGAGGTAAAGAAGCAAGAAACTGCGGCGACGGCCGACTCCATAGAGATCGCCGACGGTTTCGCCCAGGTCTTCCCCGAGCACAAGTTCCACATCGTCGACGTCCTACAACAACGAGGCCACATCGTCGGGATGACCGGCGACGGCGTCAACGACGCCCCCGCGTTGAAGAAGGCCGACTGCGGCATCGCGGTGTCCGGCGCCACGGACGCGGCCCGGGCTGCGGCCGACATCGTCCTCATGACGCCCGGGCTCTCAGTGATCATCGATGCGATCAAGGAGAGCCGGAAGATCTTCCAGCGGATGAACAGCTACGCGATCTACCGCATCACCGAGACACTGCGCGTGCTGTTGTTCGTGACACTGACCATCCTGATCTTCAACTTCTACCCCGTGACCGCCGTCATGATCGTCATGCTGGCGCTGCTCAACGACGGCGCCATCTTGTCCATCGCCTACGACAACGTCCATTACAAGGATCAGCCCGAAGCATGGAACATGCGCCTCGTGCTGGGAATCGCCACCGTGCTGGGCACCGTCGGACCCGTCGCCGCGTTCGGCCTGTTCTTCCTCGGCGACCGCGTCTTTGGCCTTGGCCATCCGCAACTGCAGACCCTGATGTACCTGATGCTGTCAGTGGCCGGACACCTGACGATCTTCCTCACCCGTACCCGCGGCCCGTTCTGGTCCATCCGTCCCGCACGCATCCTGTGGGTGGCAGTCCTGGGCACCCAGATTCTGGCAACGTTCATTGCGGTGTACGGACTGTTCATGACACCCCTGGGCTGGGGATGGGCCTTGTTCGTCTGGGGATACGCGCTGATCTGGTTCCTCATCAGTGACCGCGTCAAACTCCTCGCCTACCGAATCCTCGACCCAGTCTCGCCATCCCGTTAGCGGAACGCGCTGACTGACACGTCGTACGCCTCGCGTCGGACGCCTACACGAAGTCCTGACTGTGCCGTTTGCCGATCGTCCTACGGACACCCAGGCTTGACTCCGATGCGTCCGGTCATCGTTTCGCTTGCGGCCGCGCTTAGAGTTCCGATCTGGTCCTGACGAGGCTGATCGATTCCGGAGAGATGGCGTAGTCGTCGACGGCGCCGCGTGCAATGGCGGACGCGCTGCCAGGTCGCGCGAGGAGTCGAAGGGCTGTGACGGTAAGGGGAACGCCGCTCAGCGGATCATTTCTGACGGGCGTCAGCACCTCGACTCCGCGTCCCACGTCGCCACGTGAGAGGGCGCAGTCACACAGAATGCGCAGCACCGCGGCGCGACTGCTGTGGCGTTCGGCAGCCCCGAGAGCAAGTGCCATGGCGCTGCGTGTCCGGACACCGGCGCGCCCGACAATGGGCTTGTCCGGCACGGGTGCGCCGGTCGAGAGGGCGATCGTCAAGGCTGGGAAATCAACGCCAGCGCGGGCGGCGTTGCCTGGTTCGACGGTTCGGGGATTGCATTCAATGAACCGCGGATGTCCGTCAACATGCAAGTAGTCGATCGTCAGTCCGCCGTGCCAGGTTAGGTGCTTACCGATGCGCGCAGCGTGTTCGCGCGCTTCAGGGTGATTGACGCTCAACCGCGCCGCCGCTGAACCGCCCGCCCCGTACCCGACCTGAACCGACGTGTGCACGGCAATGAGGCGCCCATGGTCGAACAGCGCCTGCACCTGCCCGTACTGGCCGGGTGCGGGAACCTGACCCATAACGCTGTCATGTGGTGAGGACAGCTCTCGGATCGCCTCGCATTCCTGCCTGGCGTTGGCGACACGTCGCACACAGCGGCCAGCAGTTCCGTGCGACGCCTTCACCCAGTGAGGGTACGGAACCGTCGACGGGCGATCCCCGGCCGGCCACCACTCGGGTTGCGGTACGTGGAGTTCGTCCAGAAGCTTCGCGAAATCGACTTTGCCCTGCACCCGATCGAAGGCATCGATGGACGCGACCGCTATCGGAGCGTCCTGGGGCAACAACGAACGTCCCGCCGCGAACAGCCACGCCTGCTCGTGTGTGGCCAGCACAGCCTCGTAGTCACCACTGGTGATCAGCCTTCGCACGACTGCCAGGTAGCCGAGCGGATCGAGGGACGGAAGCGGAACACGGATGGACCGACGCCTTCAGCGACTGAACCGACCAATGCTCAACCCGCCCGTGGCAAGCACATCAGCGCGGACCCCACGCATGCCGAGCACGGTCAACGTCTCACGCGCTGTCAGACTCGCGCTCTCCGAGAGCAGCACCACCACACACTCGACGGTAGACGTCCCCCCGGGCCGCTGGCGCCAACGGCGCCCACTCCGCGAGGTCCTCGGGGTCGGGAACCGGTGTGTGTGTCAGTTGCTGGCCATCGGGACGCAGCCACCAGGACGGCGAGCCGCTCTCGTCCTACTGCGGTGAAACTCCTGGCGTCAACTGTGGACCGTCAGCACGTGACGTGCAGGATGGCCCGGACGTCATGTCGGTCGAGGTCTTCGATGAGCCGGCATGCCTCCGCGGTGGGAACGGCGGCCAGCTCGATGCCCCGGCGTAGGGCTTCCTGCTCCACCTCGGGCATTATCGGCAGGGAGCCGGACACCCCCGTGCCTACGATCAGCAGCCGCCCGCCCCACGGCGTCTCCTCGTCGGCAGACAGCGGCGTGTGACCATAGGCGTCCCGGTACGGTTTCGAGGGCTTCTTGCCTCGTTTGCGCACCGCACCCCGCTCGATGACGACGTCGTGGTCGTACCTTCGCCCGTCGATCTCGATCGACCCGAAGGTGAGTAGCCGGGCTCTCATTCGCCTTGCCTCCCTCGCGTTCTACGACCAGTCTCCCCGCGGGCGGTGCGGCCGGACAGGGCGCGATCAGGCAATCGCCGACGCTAGGTATTCCGCGCCGGTGGACGGCCGGTCCATGATCGGGCGAGACGGCATGTAGTTGCCGGTCATCAGCGGCGGCGAGATGATCATGTCGGCGGTTGCCAGGTTGGTGGCCACCGGTACGTTCCACAAGGTGGCGAGGCGAAGCAGCGCTTTGACGTCGGGGTCGTGGGGCTGTGGCTCCAGCGGATCCCAGAAGAAGATCACCATGTCGATGTCGCCCTCGGCGATCTTGGCGCCGATCTGTTGGTCGCCGCCGAGCGGACCGGACAGGAAGCGATGCACCTTCAGCCCGAGTTCGTACTGGAGCATGGTGCCGGTGGTGCCGGTGGCGAAGAGCTGATGATGGCGCAGGTGTCCCGCATTGAACTCGGCCCACCGCAACAACTCGACCTTCTTGTTGTCGTGCCCGACCATCGCGATGCGACGGCTGATCTGCGGTATCTCGAAGTCGTGCATGGCATTTCCTCTCGGTACCCCATCGGCTGGGCGGTGCCCGTGGAACCCATGACTCCGAGGGTACGGGGCCAATGTTGCCCGGTTGTTAAGTCGATCGTCTTGTTCGCCTGAACGTCACCCCAGCGCTGGGAGGCAGCTCACCACCGAGGGTGCACTCATACCCGAAGCCTTCCTCGCCGCGCTGCTCCCTTCCTGACCAGAGAGCCCATGGGTCACCGGACACCAACGTGTGCTGTGGCGGGCGTTCTTGCAAGGTGCCTGCTCCGAGCTTCCCGGTGAGGGCCATGGGCGGTTGAACCGCCCGTTCACCCCGCTCGGCTGATCATTGGTACTGCTTCAACCAAGGCCTCAGCTGATCCGCCGACCGCCGCGTCTGGAGCGGTTCCACCGGGACGCAACTCGTCGACACGTACCAGGGCAATGCCGACCATGATCAGCGCGCCACCTGCCAGCTGAAGGCCGGTCGGCAGCTCGCCGAGCAGCAACCAGGCAAACAGCACCGCGAAAACAACCTCGGTCAGACCGACGAAGGTGGCGAGCTTCGGACCGAGCAGGCGGGCGGCGCCGATACCCGCGACGTACGCGATCGCCGCTGCGACGAACGACAACCCGAGGACGGGAACCAACCAACTGACCCGCTGCCCGACGAAGTCGACCGCGCCGAAGCTCGCGTGCATGGGCAGCACGCCCATCGCGCCGAGTCCGAGCAATACCACCGTGCCCACCGTCATCCCTGCGCTGGCCATCGCGACCGGCGGCAGGTCGTTGTCGACCTTGGACGACAGGACGAAGTAGGTGGCCAGCCCGAAGGCCGCGGCGAGCCCCCACAGGACGCCGACCGGATCGAGCCGTGCGCCACCGACCAGATTGAGGACAAACACCAGGCCGACGACGGCCACCGCGGAACCAGCCCCGGTGAGCCGACGTGGCTTGTGTCCGTGCCGAATCCACATCCAGCCCACTACCAAGATGGTGCCGAGATACTCAAGAAGCAGCGCCACGCCGACGGACAGATGCTGGATGGCGTTGAAGTAGAACACCTGGGCACCGGCAACCGCGATCAGGCCATACATCGAGATCATTCCGGCGTTACGCCAGAGAAGTCTCCAGCGGCCGCGCATCGACAGCACGGCTGGCACGGACAACATCACGGCAGCGGCGCTGATCCGAACAGCAACCGCGGCGGCGGGCGACCAGCCGGCCCCGGTCAGCGATCTCGCAAACGACCCGGATGTGCTGAACGTCGCGGCTGACAGCAACGCCAGTGCGAGCCCTGTTCCCGCGCCGCGCTCCCGGTGCATCCGTCCTCCCGCTCATCATCCCGCCGTCATCAGCAAAAATGCCTTACACTGATGACAATAGATGGCGTGCCCGACAGGAGTCAAGATGGTTTTCACTCATGACACGGAAGTGGCGCTGGCCGGGGCGGCCGCTTTGGTCAATACCCTTGACGGCGAACGGGATCTCCTGCCTGACCGGGCCTCACTGGACGAATTCGTGCGCACGTGGGGCTGGACGGGTGAACGCGATCACGACGACGCCGAGCTGCAGGCGGTCCGGGATCTCCGCCCCCGGTTGCGTCGACTATGGGAGCTGGACGAGAGGGGAATCGTCCAGCTGGTCAACGAGCTCCTGCGTGAGGCGAGTGCCCTTCCGCAGCTGGTGAAACACGATGAGTGGGACTACCACCTGCATGCCACCCCACCTCAGGCACCGCTGGCCACCCGGATGGCGGTCGAGGCCGCGATGGCTTTCGTCGATGTCGTCCGCGGAAAAGAGCTGAGCCGGCTGCGGGTCTGTTCCGCCGACGACTGCGAGAGCGTCGTCGTCGATCTGTCAAAGAACCGGTCGAAGCGCTTCTGCGACCGTGGCTGCGGCAATCGCGCGGCAGTGGCCGCGTACCGCTCTCGCAAGGCGAAGAAGTCCTAACCAAGGCGCGGGGCAGCTCACTGCGCAGACCAAGAGGTCCAGTTGTCGACCGCGATACGAATGAGCGGACCAGCAGGGGCCTGTGCCGCGTACTGCGGGTACTTCGCCGCCAAAGCAGGAAGCGCGAGGCGCCCCTCCTCTGTGAAGACCGACACAACTGTCGCATCGCCGTCCTCCGGACCCACCACAGTGCAGACCAGTCGTCCTCGCACTTGTCGGTGAGGATGCTCACCCGCGGGCTCGACTCGATGTTCGCCAGCCGCCGGAGCGAGCGGGTTGATTTTGGCTTCGCATCCACGGCAGTCCACACGTTGTTCTCCACGATGGCGAAAGACGGACAGGGACAAGGTGCGGGCGACCGGTCGAGGCGATAGCGGCCAGTCGCGAACCGTGTCAATCATCGGTGCGGCCGAGAGCTCGGCGCGGCAAGGTCAGCAATCACCGCGAAGGCTGCGAGCATGACCTATCAGCGGGCGCCCTACGTCATCCACGGGCATGACGTAGGGAGACTGAACGCTCATGTTCCATTATCACCGGCAAAGGTTCGGCCGACTCACCTCGCCTGGTGACCGTCCCGCAAGGGATCGGTGACCGGTCACCGATCGCTCTGCGGGCACGGACACACACCCATCGCTGATGTGCGGACGTCCAGAGCGCGCCCTCGCGGCGCTGTGAAACCGACCCACACCGCCTACTGACAAGATGCTAACCGTGACCACCCTGATCGCCGCCCTCAACTGCGGTCCAACCAACACTTTGACTTGGAGATCAGAGATCAGATGACGACTCTTGCTGCACCCGGCGTGCCCTTCCCGCTCACCCCGTCCTCTGGCGTGGCATGGACGGTGGACGGGCCGGCCGGCACGATCAGAGTGACCGGCGACCCACACAGCGACATCTTCATCGACCCCGGCGCGGGCTCCACCCTCAACGCGGAGTCCATGCTCAACGCCGCGACGTTGCTCGGGGTCCCACCTGCCGGCGACTTCCAGCTGAGCGCCCGCGTGAGCGTCGACTTCGCCTCGACGTTCGACGCGGGGGTGCTGCTGCTGTGGATCGACGAGCGACACTGGGCCAAACTCTGCTTCGAGTACTCGCCCGCCGGTGAGCCCATGGTCGTCTCCGTGGTCAACCGCGGCGTGGCGGACGACGCCAACGCGTTCGTCGTCGACGGACGCTTGGTGTGGCTGCGGGTCTCCCGCATCGACCACGCCTTCGCGTATCACGCGTCCTTCGACGGGACGACGTGGCGGATGATCCGCTTCTTCACGATCGACGACCCGTCCGCCGTCTCGATCGGCTTCGAGGCCCAGTCGCCGACCGGGGACGGCTGCGCCGTCACCTTCGACGACATCCGGTTCACCCGCGAACGCCTGGGCGACTTGCGCGACGGCTCGTGACGCGATCCAGGCCTCTGGGCAATCAGCCGCGCGAGAGCGGCAAGCGGGTGACCTCCTAGCAGGAGTACCCCACCTCATCGGCAGATCCCAGATGAGGACTACCGCTCATCGGCAAAGAACGAGTCCCGATCAGCGGAACGGCCTGCGGGCACGCGCGGAGGCCGTTCCGAACAGGCACAAACATGGTTTTCGTCGTTCCGTAGCGGGATCAGTAACCGGTCGACGATCGTCGCCCGGACGCTGATCAGTTTGACGTGCGGACGCCGACAAATGAGGGGGGCCGTTCAACTTCCGCACCGCGTCGATCCAGGGGACACTGGGTCGTCTTGGCATCGACCAAGGATTCTCGCGACCGAGTTCGTCCACGGCATCGAGCCACGTCACCAGCCTGATCCTGACGCCACGGTCGCATGTCCCGCCATGAAGGAGTCCCCATGAGTCATTCTGTGCCCGCCGCGGACGTCCACGAAGGCACCGTTACCGGAGTCGACGAGTAGGCCGTCGGCAACAACGGCGAATACTTCGCTGTCGGTCGCAAATGCCGCCACCTGCGCGCCGACCTCGCAGGCGGCAGTATCGACGCAGAGGGCTGCCTCGTGTGCCCCTGGCACGGGGCAAAGTACGACGTGAGCACAGGACATATGGTCCGCGGCCCGCAAGGGATCTTCGCCAAGATCCACGGCCTGGGCGCCAGCTTCATGGCCTTGACCCGGGTGATTCCACTGAAGCGAGGCACGATCGAACAGCGCGGCACTTCTCTCTACATCGACTGATCGACCGATCGATAGGGTGACCTTGAGGAAGCGACGAGGCGGTGCACGCGTCTGAGGGTGCGCCCCTGATCGTGGGCAGTGCTTTGCAGCGGGCGCAGGGGCGCTGGGAAGTCCTGAGCGCTCGCCGGGACCGGGCCATGTCAACGTCGGCCCGCAGAGGATCCGTCACCGGTGATCGATCCAACGTCGAGCAGGCCACGCTCGGGATCGGGAACACCGCCGGTGCGACGACGGATGAGCGGGTGAGCACTCCAGGCTGCTACTGGATCGCCGTGTCGATCAACACCATGGCGCGAACCTCTAGGTCGCATCCGAGGGGTGGCTCGGGCCTTGGGTCAGGTGGGCTGGGCGCGTGACGTCGGTCGTCCTGGTCGCCTGACGCGCTATTCGGTGCTCGGGTTCGCGGTGCCGTGGCCAGCAGCAGTCGGGGTGAGGACTTCGAGTCGGGCATCAGCGGAGTTCAACGCCTCCCCAGTTTCAACTACCTGTTGACAGATGTTGACCACGGGCGTAGGCATGTCCGTTCACAGCGCTGACGGACGGCCTCCAGACGACCGTGCTGATTCGCCTCCGATGACCGTGTCCTTCACCATCATGGTCAGCGACTCAACGAGCATCCGGGACGCTTCCTTGATTGGAGGCAACCCACACAAAGCGGCCCGGAACAGCGCCCCTGCTCAGGCCTGCAACGTGGTCGCAACCTTCACACGCCTAACGTTGCGTCACAAATTCGAGACAACGACGTCTAGGGACACACATGACAACCATGCAAGCAGCTGTAGTTCACGCGTTCGGCAAGGACCTCACGATCGACGACGTCCCGGTGCCCACTCCCGGCCCCGGACAGGCACTGGTGAAGCTCATCACCAGCGGTGTCTGTCACACGGATCTGCACGCCGTCGAGGGCGACTGGCCGGTCAAGCCGAACCCGCCGTTCATCCCCGGCCATGAAGGCGTCGGCAAGGTCGTCGCCCTGGGCGAGGGCGTCACCAACCTGTCGGTGGGCCAGTTGGTCGGCAACGCCTGGCTGTTCTCGGCCTGCGGTCACTGCCAGTACTGCAACGTCGGCTGGGAGACCCTGTGCGAGGCGCAGCAGAACGCCGGCTACAGCGTGGACGGCTCCTTCGGCCAGTACATGCTCGTGGATGCCAAGTTCGCGGCGATCATTCCTGACGGCGCGGATCTGGTAGAGGTCGCTCCCGTCTTGTGCGCGGGCGTCACCGTGTACAAGGGACTGAAGATGACGGAGGCCCGGCCCGGCCAGTGGGTCGTCATCTCCGGCATCGGCGGCCTGGGTCACATCGCGGTGCAGTACGCCAAGGCCATGGGCCTGCGGGTGGCCGCAGTCGACATCGCCGACGACAAGCTTGCACTGGCCAAGAAGCATGGCGCTGAGCTGTTGGTGAACGCGCTGAAAGAGGACCCGATTGAGGTTGTCCAGAGGGTAACCGGCGGCGCCCACGGCGTCCTGGTCACCGCGGTGCATCCGTCGGCATTCGGTCAGGCGATCCACATGTCACGACGCGGTGGCACCATCGTCTTCAACGGCCTGCCCGCGGGTGACTTCCCGGCATCGATCTTCGAGATCGTCCTGAAGGGACTGACGGTCCGCGGCTCCATCGTCGGCACCCGCCAGGACCTGGTCGAGGCCCTGGAGTTCTATGCCCGCGGCCAGATCCACCCCACCGTGGCCACCCGGAACCTCACCGAGATCAACGCCGTCTTCGACGAGATGAAGCACGGCAAGATCGACGGCCGGGTCGTCATCAAGTACTGACCAGCTCACAGCCGCATCCTGACGCGGCGAGGTGCACCACCGTGTACGCGTCTTCGCCCGTGGCGCACACCGGGAATCAGGAAACTGCGGTGGATGCCGGCCGCAGCAACCCAGAGTTAGTGCCGCGGGTCCACTTCGCGTCGTTACGACAACAATGCTCCACGACGCGCTCGGCGTCGGGACCAAGTCGAGCAGAGTACCGACCACTTGATTTGCATGACACAACCGTTCAAATCCCTAAGGAGCAAACGACATGAAGTACGTCCCACCGGGTCAGCCCGGAAGCATCGTCTCGGTCAAGCCGAGGTATGAGAACTTCATCGGCGGCAAGTGGTTAGCGCCGACGCACGGCAAGTACCGCGTCAACGTGACGCCGGCAACTGCAGGCCCGATCACCGAGGTGGCCGAGTCCACGCCCGAGGACGTCGAGCTCGCCCTGGATGCCGCACACGCCGCCAAGGACGCATGGGGTGAGGCATCGGCGACCGAGCGCGCCGCGGTGCTCAACGCCATCGCCGACGTGATCGAGGCGAACAAGGAGATGCTGGCGGTTGCCGAGAGCTGGGAGAACGGCAAGCCGGTCCGGGAGACCCTGGCCGC
>Ga0097691_1003105_pt1 | contig 10460 bp, 9 predicted proteins | sample NGESurdeep072012_8_FD_72858 | JGI IMG/M metagenome (GOLD analysis project Ga0097691, IMG submission 72858) | Arctic peat soil microbial communities from Barrow, Alaska - NGEE Surface sample 210-1 deep-072012 | ecosystem: Environmental > Terrestrial > Soil > Wetlands > Peat ...
GGCGCGAGGGTTGCGCCCGGCCCTGCTCTCCGCGGCGCTCGGGCGGCTCGCCGTCCCGCCTCGGCTACGCAGCTCGACCGCATGACTCGGGGCACTTGACCGCCTGACTCACGGCCGGAGATCAGCGACTCTGGGGGCGATTGACAGTGAGTCAGTCACGGGGTCCGCGTGCCCTCGCCACATCAGGATCCCCAGCGCCAGGGCCCAGAGGGTCAGGATCAGGGACGAAGCGAAGAACAGGGTCTCGGCAGCCTGTACCTCTCCGCTGGCTGCGATCTGGAGGAGCGCGGCGACCGCGGATCCGGCAGCGCCGACGACGGCGATCCAGCCGAACCAGCCGGGATATCGCAGGCTGCTAATGACCGAGCCCCCGAAGCAAGCGAACGCCACTCCGAAGAAGGCGAGCATGCCGATGCTCCAGATGCCGAAGTCGACCTCTTTGACGGCGATCGAGATCCGCAGCGCAGATGCTGCGTCCGGTGGGGCCATGCCGGCGGAGGAGACCGCCAGCGCCTTCATGACGAACCCGTCGATGGCGCTGCTGACAGTGACGACGGCACCCCCCAGCAGGGCTGTCGCGAGGCCCAACCGCGCGAGGGGCTCGACAGACGTTCCCTTCATCTCCTCGGCCAGGCCCACGAGACCGCCGATGATCAGCAGGATCGCCACGATGATCGCCAGGTGGATGGCGACCCAGGCGCCGTTCCCGGCGATCGCCTGAACGGTCGCGGCGCCGTCAAGATCGGCGGTGTGGGGGTGCAGTGCATTCCCCACCAGGCCGATCAGGGCACCGGAGATGAACAGCGCGCCGAATAGCCTGTGCCACGGGAGGGGTTGCGATCGATGGTATGCGGACATTCCTTACTCCTCTAACACGTAGGGATCACGTCGCTTGGCCCGGACGGTTGCGAAACAGGACGACAAGCAGCGGGACCTGGGAAGCGGCGTACACGGCGTGAGCGACGTAGTGCGGGAACGTCTGGTCGGGAACGAACGGCAGGAAGGGCCACGGCAGGACCGAGAGGAGCCCGCCGACCGCGAAGTGAAGCACCGTCCAGCCGAACAGCAGGCCGAAGGAGAGCCGCCCGGGCCGGGCCCACCACGCAGCGAAGAGGGCGACGGACACGAGCGTCGGGAGGACGACGTCCGGAGCCAGGACGCTCAGCTCGGGGAGCGAGATCCGGTCGTGGACGATCATCCCGAACCAGGACAGGATCGCCAGCACCGCGACGAGCCGGACGGTCCTCAACGGAACTGGGGCGATGGCGGTGGTGCGGGCCACGTTCGACATACCCGAGACCGTATGCGCCGGGTCCCCGAATCCGACTGGCGATTCGTTCGATTCGCGCGGTGCGACGCTCCTGGCCTATTGCGGCCGTGGGTCGCGGGCCTCAGTCTCGGGGCATCGCCTGGTCGAAGCGGTCTGGATCGACACCGACCCGGGCGAGGTGGAGCCGAAGCAGATCGATGGTGGTGGCGCGGACGGAGGCCGGGTCGGCAGCGAGCCCGGTCGTCGGGCCGGCAACGATGCTGGCGAGGACCCGACGGGCAAGCTCCCGGGCTTCGCCTGGCACGAGACCCGGCGCGACCGCGGCGATGACTCGCCCGAAGATGGCCTCCCCTTGGCCGAAGAACCGGGCCAGCTCAGATTGGACCAACGGGCGTCCAATCTGGCGCGCGAGGTCGATGGCCAGCAGGTACGTGGGCAGCACCTCAATCACCAGATCGACGCTCATCCGGAGCTGGACGAGCGGGTCGATGTCGGGATCGATCCTGGTCGAGTCCCAGTCGAGCCGGTCGTCGTCGACAAGGAAGGTTGCGAAGGCGGCCTTGGACGGGAAATAGTGGTAGAGCGCGGCAGGGCTCAGGTGGCAGGCGTGAGCCAGCGCCTTGATCGTCGAGCCGCGATACCCCTGTGCGCGAAAGACAGGTGCGGCCAGACGGAAGAGCTCATGTCGGCGGCCCTGAATACCGGGCTGAAGCGCCGGGTCGAATGGGAGCCAGGTCACGGCGCGGCGATCGCCAGCGTGAGCGCTGACTCGGATGAGAGGACGAGCATCAGCCACAGTGTGCGCCTCGCTTGGGCGCTCCCGCGAACGGTGGACGGACGCCGCGTCTGATGCCGCCGGTCTGGTTCTACGACCTCATGTATCGCTGGCACGCACCGTGGGAGATGGGCGCTCGCGCGGAGCTCGTCGCGCTCGTTGAGTCCGGTCGCGTCACCCCGGAGCTGCTCGCCCCCGGACGAGCGGTCGACCTCGGCTGCGGGGCGGGCGCGAACGCCGTCTTCCTGGCCCAGGCTGGCTTCGACGTCGTGGGGATCGACTTTTCGCCGGTCGCCCTCAGAAAGGCGCGACGCGCAGCGCTTGCTGCCGGCGTGTCCCAGCGGCTCCGCCTCCTCCGCGCCGACCTGACCGCACCGAGCCTGCCAGGTGTCGAGGGCCCGTTCGACCTGCTCGTCGACTACGGCACGCTCGACGACCTCGCGCCCACGGATCGGCGGGCGATGGCGGCGACGATCATCCGGCTCGCGCGTCCAGGCTCGATCTTCGTGCTGTACGCGTTCCACGCGGCCAGGGCGGACCTGCCGAGGTTCAGCCTGACGGGACCGTCCAGGCTGGTCCCTGTGCTCGAGCCCGGCGAGGAGGTGGAGCTGTTCGGCAATGCGTTCGAGATCGAGCGGCTCCCGGAGCCGCGTCCGGAGCACCTGACCGCTGCCTTCGTGATGACCCGCCGGGACCACCAGGCCGCCGACGGCTCCGGGCGATGAGGGCGTTCTTGTTGTCTTCACCCTCCAACGCGGTCCTTGATCCCGTCCCGAAAGGGGTCTCCCGTAGAGACGCGACCTCAGGCACGGCGAGTCGCTATCCAAGGCCGCTCCGAAAGGAGGTCCTTTCGGCGGGGTTCCAAGGGGCCGGAACGGCTCGACTGCCATCACAGTGAGAACCGCCGAGGAGGGAGACCGCGATAGTCGCGCACAGGACGTCCGTGCTCGAGATGGTGCGCGAAGCGGTCAGCGAGGAGCCACCAGCCCGCCGGTCGTCGACGGGGCCGGTCGAGCCCTACGGCGGCGAGCCTGGGTCGCCCTCACGCCTCGTCCGTCGTTCGGGAGACCGCTTCCGGTCGGCCGAGCAGGTAGCCCTGGCCGAACGGGACGCCGAGTTCGCGCAGCATCTCGAGCTCGGTCTGCTCCTCGATCCCCTCGGCAATGACCTCGCTGCCCGAGCGTTTCGCGAAATGACTCAGGCCGGCGATCATCGCCTGGCGGGTCAGGTCGCGATCCACGTGACGCACGAGGCTGATGTCGAGCTTGAGGAACCGCGGCGCGAGTTCGACGATGTGGCGAAGGCTTGCGAAGCCAGAGCCCGCGTCGTCGACGGCCAAGCTGACCGTGGGCCCGAACCCGGCGACCGCCCTGCGAAGCGCCGCGTAATCGTCGATCACGGCGTGCTCGGTGACCTCGATCACGAACCGGCGCGACCGATCGGCCAGGAGTCCGGGCAACTCGCTCGGGTGAAGGATCACCTCTGGCGAGGCATTCAGGCTGAGCCAGCAGTCGGGCGCCAGCGTTTCGGACGCCTCGAGCGCGGCCGCGAGACAGGCGATCTCGAGTTCGAGGCCCAAACCCGCCGAGTGCGCCTCGGCGATCATCCGATCGGGCGGCGTGCCGTCGGCGAAGCGGGTGAGCGCCTCGTAGCCGACGGGCTCGCCCGAGGCGAGCGCCGCGATCGGCTGGAAGACCGGCCTGAGACCACCCTCCGCGAGGGCACGCCGGACGTGCTCCCGAACCAGCTCGTCCCGGTGGCCCCATTCGAGCTGCCCGCTGAGCAGCGCACTCGCGGTCGCCGCAAACTCGCCGACGGCCGGGAGATGGTCGATCAGATGGCGGACGTACGCTTCGTCGCGCGTCCCGACGGCGACGACGCCGAGCAGGCCGTCGCCGTCGCGGATCGGGGCATAGGCGACCGCCCGGATGCCGACTTCGGCCATCATCCGGCCGTACGGCCCGTCTGCGCGCCGCGGTCGCCACGCCTCGGCCCAAGGACCCTGCGCCGCCCGCTCGTACAGGTACGTGGCGCGGGTGGCCGGCAAGGGCCGACCGGGAGCCATCGGCAGACCGTCGGGTCCACTCACCGCGAGCGGGACGGCCCGCTGCGGGTCGAGGAAGTTGACGATCATCGCGGCGTCGATGCCGGACAGGCCGAGAAGTACGTTGCAGATGTCGGCGGCCGTCGCCTCGGCGCTTGAGCCGGGCCGGAGGCGGGCGAGAGCCGCGGCCACCGCGGCACGTTCGCGGAATTCGCGGGCGAGGCCGGACTCCGCAGCGCGGAGCGCCGTGACGTCACGCTGGACCGCGACGTACCCGGTGGTCTCGCCACCCGGGCCGCGGATGGATGAGATCGTCGCGTCCTCCTCGTAGAGCGAGCCGTCCTTGCGCCGGTTGATCAGCGTCCCGGTCCAGCTCTGGCCACGCGTCAGACGGCGCCACAGCCCCCGGTAGAAGGCCGCCGACTGGCGGCCGCTCTTGAGCATCCGCGGGTTCTCCCCGACCGCTTCGTCACGACGGTAGCCGGACACCCGCTCGAAGGCCGGGTTGACGTACTCGATCGCCCCCGCGAGATCGACGATGATCACCGAATCGGATGTCTGCTCGACAGCCGCGACGAGTCGCTCACGCTCGACTGCGAGGGCGCGCTCGTCGGTCACGTCGCGCTCGACGGCCACGAATCCCGTGACGGTGCCGTCGGCGTCGCGGACCGGCGCGATCGAGGCCTCCGCGACGCGCTCCGTCCCGTCAGCGTGGCGGTGGACGAGGTCGTCGCTCCACGACCCGCCGGCCGACAACGTCCCCCACATTGCCTCGAAGGTCGCCGTCGACTGCGGGCTCCCGAGGAGCCTGGGCCTGCCGCCGACGAGGTCATCGTGCCGGAGGCCGCTCAGCCGCTCGAAGGCCGGGTTGGCGTAGTCGATCTCGGCCGTCGGGCCAGTGATCAGGATTGCGTCGCTCGTCTGGCCGATCGCCTGGGCGAGCTTGCGATCCTGGGCCGCGAGTCGGTGGGCCTCGGTGACGTCGGTGAAGAAGCCGATGTTGCACGCCACCCCGTCCACGACGGCCTGCGATCCCCTGATGTCGGCCAGCAGGACCGTGCCGTCCCTTCGCTGGCACGGAAGGGACCTCGCCACGGTGATGCGACCGTCCGCGAGCGCCTGGAACTGGCCGAGGACCGCCGGCAGGTCCGCCGCGGGATGGATGTCGTGGACGGCCAGCTCGAGCAGCTCGTCTCGGCTGTAGCCGAGCAGCGCGCAGGCGGCCGAATTCACCCAGCGCAAGCGTCCCGTCGCCACCTCGGCGATGAGGATGGATTCGGCTGTGCCCTCGAAGATCGCCGCGTAGCGGAGCTCGGACGCGATGAGCGCGTCCTGCGCCTCCCGCTGCTCGGTGATGTCCTGGACGGTGCCGACCATCCGGACCGGAGCGCCATGCTCGTCGCGGATGACCTCGGCCTCATCGTGAACGAGCCGGATGGTGCCGTCGGGCCGGACGGCCCGGTACTCGAGGCCGTACTGGCCGCTGCCCGTGATCGCCGCCCGCTCGGACGCCTGGACTCGGGCCCGATCGTCAGGATGAACGAACGCGAGGAACGCCTCGGTCGTCCCGGGGATCGTGCCGGGCTCGACCCCGTAGATCCGGTGCAGCTCCTCGGAGCGCTGGGCGGTCTCGGTCGCGAGGTCCCACTCCCAGCTGCCGATGTGGGAGATCCGCTGCGCTTCGGCGAGGTTGCGCTCGCTTCGGCGGAGTCCCTCTACGAGCCGCGCCCGCTCTCTCTCTGTCGCAACCTGCTCGGTGATGTCGGAGATCGTGCCCAGCATCCGCAGCGGTCGCCCGGACGCATCGAGCTCCAGCGCGCCGCGCCCATAGGCCCAGCGTTCCTCGCCGGTGTCCGCGCGGACGATTCGGTACTCACGGTCGAACGGCTGGGCGCGACCGAGCACCTCGTCGGCGAAGTAGGCGACCATCGCCTCGCGGTCGGCCGGATGGATGAGCGAGGTCCAGCCCTCTACGGACCGATCGAACCCAGCATCGATCCCGTAGATCGCGTCCAGGCGCTTCGAGCTCACCCAGCGTCCCGAGGAGATGTCGAGCGAATACGAACCGATCCGTGCGACCGACTCCACCTCGTCGAGCAGGCGGTCGGCCGACGAAGGGCCCCGGCGTGACGACCTCGCGGATGCCGGGGTCGCACGCGATGCCCCGAGGCGTGGCTGGCTGTTGTTGGTAGGTTTGGTCTTGACTTGTGTCATCGCAGTCTCCGGGTCCCCCATTACGGCCTGGCGATCACGCTTACCTCGATCTGCCCGCTCTCAACGTGGTGGCCCGTGACCTCTGGCATGCCACCGGCGTCGGGAGCCGATCAATCCTCGTGGAAGGAGGCATCCCGTTGCCGAGCCGCACCATTAGGCGCGCGCCGCTGCCGTAATACGCTGGGTCGTCCGTACCAGCTCATGCGCCAGAGGTCCGGTCCCATTTGATGAGGGAGATCACCGGCACCCGGAAAGACCCCTTTTCGGAGTAGCGGGGGGAGCCGACTAGCTGAGCACAAGAACATCTGCAGCCTCAGGCACCCGTTTCGGGACGGCGTGGGAAGTGCGCAGCTGGACTCGACTGATCCGGTCGATCCGAGCGCCTACTCCCGTGGTCTCCCGAAGAGCCGACGGCGCGGCTGCTCGGTCGCACTCTGCGCCGGCGTGGTGCCGGACGCCTCTGGCGGCCCGGCGTCGGGGATGATCTCAGTGGCAATGACCCGACCCCGATGGGTCAGCCGATACCGGCCGCGCGCCGGACTCCAGACGTAGTCCAGCCCGATGAGACGATGGAGACCATAGCGGCACACTCGTTCGGTGAGGCCGGTCGCTGTCGCGAGGTCGAGGGTCGAGCGCTCGCCGCCGAGGAGGTCCGTGAGGATCATTTCGTCCCGCGTCATAGGCAGAGTCTATCCGGCTCATGCCGGCGTACCGGAGCCGGCCGGAACCCACCCGAGCCGGCCGATCGACGGTCCCCGTGCCCGGAGCCCCCTTGCCGACCGCCACAGACCCGTGCCGTACCGGATACCGGAACCTACCGGAGCGCGCCGCAACCGGCCGGAGGCCGCGAGATGGGGACGTGCATCAGTGTGGGGGACGAGCCGAGGGAAGACTGCCGGGGGCGATGGATGGTCATCGGTGCCCCGGTCGCCTATGAGCAGGCCTCACTCTCAGCTCAGACGACGGCTACCATCGCGCGGAAGCAGACGACCAAGAAGCCCCAACTCGTCGGCTAGCCGTGGCGCGACATCCGCGGGCATACCGACGAACCCAGTCCCGTCGCGTTGGCGCATGGTCGACAACACCTGTAGACTGGGTTCGAACGCATGTTCGGAAAGGCGCGGGACTGCGATGACACTCCCTGGGGCAGGCGGTGAGATGAACGAACCGAAGCGGATCACGGAGTGGCCGGCCGAGTGGCCCAGGAGCCTCGTGTTCCTCCTCGTTATCCTGCTCATCGTGTTCGACCTCGGGCGCTCGGCGAGCGAGCGGCTCACGGTCGCGGTCGGTTCGATCCGCCTGCGCCCGCCCACGCTCGTACCGCTCGCCAACGCGGAGGCCGCCACCGCCGTCGGGCTGCTCGGCGGGGCCATCGAGGAGTACCTCGCACCGTCGGATGAGGGCCGGACGGCATGAGCTCGATCGTGCGGGTGGCGACCTACACCCGGATCAGCACTGACGAAGTCAACCAGCCCTACTCGCTGGGGGCCCAGCACGACCGACTCGACCAGTTCGTCGCCTCGCAGCCCGACTGGCAGATCGTGGCCCGCTATACCGATCAGGCCTCGGGCAAGAGCGTGGAGCGGCCCGCCCTGACCGATCTGCAGGCCGCCGCCGTGGCGGGACGCTTCGATCTCCTCCTCGTGTACCGGGTCGATCGCCTCTCGCGCAATCTAGGCCAGCTCGTCTCGCTCATCGAGGAGCTGGCGGGCCACGGGGTGGGCTTCCGCTCGGCCACCGAACCCTTCGACACAGCCAACCCGGCCGGCCGCATGCTCGTCCAGCTGCTGGGTTCGTTCGCTGAGTTCGAGCGCGCGAGCATGATGGACCGCATCGGGGCCGGCATGGAGCGCAAGGCGGCCCGCGGCGAGTGGGCCGGCGGCACCCCACCCTACGGCTACCTGAAGCCCCGGGCGACGACGGTCCTCCAACCCAACCCGGCGACCGCGCCCGTCGTGGTCGCCATCTTCGGCCGCTACGTCGAGTCCCGCGAAAGTGCCGCGAAGATCGCTGCCTGGCTCGACGGGCAGGGCTACCGGACCCGGCTCGGGGGACGCTGGTCGTCGACGAGCGTCCTTCTAGTGCTGCGCAATCGGGCCTACATCGGGGAGATCAGCTTCCGGCGAGTCTGGGGTCCGGGCGCCCACGAGCCGATCGTCGAGCGCGCGCTCTTCGATGCAGCCGGAGCGATCCTCGATGCGCGGGCCGGCGACCCGGCCCTTCGGCGAACCAACTCCTCGGACTACCTCCTCTCCACACTCCCCTTCGTGTGCGACCACTGCGGCCATCCCATGGTTGGGACGAGCGCCCGCGGCCGTGGGGGCGTCCGCTACGACTACTACACGTGCGCGAGCCGGGCGAAGCAGGGACGCGCCGCGTGCGATCAGGCGCGTCTTCCCAAAGACGAGATGGAGGCCGCCATCCTCGCTCAGATGACCGAGGTCTACGCGGACACAGGGCTCGTGGGCGCCGCGCTCGACGACGCGGCGTCCGCTGCACAGGCGGCCCAAGCCGAAGCCGAGCAGGCGCGGGAGGGCCTGAAGCGTGAGGCGACAGAGCTGCGCCGCAAGATCGCCCGCTACTTCGCCGCGTTCGAGGCCGGCGAACTCGACGCCCGGCAATGCCAGACACGGATCACCGAGCTGCAGGCGCAGCTGGCGGCAATCGAGGCTCGCGCGGCGGCGACGCCCGCGGCCAGCCCGCCCCCAGCCGGAGGTCCTATCGAGGCCGCCCTCGTTTCCTGGGCGCTCAGTCAGGCTCTCGGTAGCGTGCTCCACCAGGGACCGCAGGCGCGGACGAAGGCGCTGCTACGTCTCCTCATCGGCGAGATCCGGGTTGTCTCGCCCGCCGATATTCGGCCGACGTACCGAGTGCCCGCCGGGGTTCGTATACCGGAGGATTTGGTGGGCGATACTGGGATATCGCCAACGAGAGTGACCTCATGGCCGATTGTCGTCAAGCGCCGCGAGGAGTGGCTAGCGGCGGCTGAAGCGGGTGCCGCCTGGCACTGGAGTGCAGCGGCGGCGCCAGGGTGAGCGCGCTCGAACGAGTCGGCGAGACGGGCGAGCTCCGCCAGATCGGAGACCGCCTCGCCCGACAACGCGCGGCGCCGGCGAGGATGACCGGCCCGGGATCGGGGTTCGGGCGCACCGACGCGGGCAACGGCGAGTACTTCGCCCGCCTGTACGGAGATCGAGTGCGGTTCGACCACCGCCGCGGCTGCTGGCTCATCTGGGCCGACCACTGGTGGCGTTCCGATGACACCCGGCAGGTCCGCCGCCTGGCGAAGGAGGCGGCCCGGGCGCGGTACCAGGCCGCGGCGGCAATCGGAGACCTCCGGGATCGTGCCGAAGAGGCGCGCTTCGCAATCGCTACCGAGAACCGTGGCCGGATCGACGCGATGCTCACCGGCGCGCAATCGGAGTCCCCGGTCGCCGACGCGGGCGACCACTGGGACGGCGATCCATGGCTTCTCGGGGTCAGCAACGGAGTGCTGGACCTGCGGACCGGCGTCCTGCGGCCGGGCTCGCCAGCCGATCGGATCACCGTCCACACGGACGTGGCCTACACGCGGGACGCGACGTGCCAGCGCTGGGAACGCTTCCTCGACGAGGTGTTCGCGGGTGACGAGGAGCTCGTCGACTACATCGCCCGCGCCGTCGGGTACAGCCTCACCGGTCAGACGACCGAGCAGTGCGTCTTCCTCGGCCACGGCTCGGGTGCCAACGGCAAGAGCGTCTTCCTCGCCATCCTGCGGGCGCTCGGCGGCGAGTACGCCACGAACACGACGTTCAGCACCTTCGAGCTGAACGCGCGGGCAAACATTCCGAACGACCTCGCGGCCCTCGCCGGCCGGCGCCTGGTGACCGCGTCGGAGACGAACGAGGGCGCGCGGCTCAATGAGGGGCGCCTCAAGGCCCTGACCGGGGGTGACGCGGTGACCGCCCGGTTCCTGCACGGCGAGTTCTTCACCTTCGAGCCAGTCGCGAAGTTCTGGCTCGCGGTCAACCACAAGCCCGCAGTGAGCGACGACTCCTACGGTTTCTGGCGACGGGTGCGACTGGTCCCATTCACCCGCCAGTTCACCCACGACGCCGATCCGACGCTCATCGACACGCTTCGCGTGGAGTTGCCCGGGATCCTTGCGTGGGCTGTGC
>Ga0097691_1003106_pt1 | contig 10459 bp, 11 predicted proteins | sample NGESurdeep072012_8_FD_72858 | JGI IMG/M metagenome (GOLD analysis project Ga0097691, IMG submission 72858) | Arctic peat soil microbial communities from Barrow, Alaska - NGEE Surface sample 210-1 deep-072012 | ecosystem: Environmental > Terrestrial > Soil > Wetlands > Peat ...
TTCGCTCTCGTCGGCCTCAATCTTGGCCGACGTTTCAAAGTAGTAGCGCTTGGCGCGACGCTTGTCGGAATCGGTGTGCCAGCGTTCCAGGCCTGCGAGCACGTCGTCGCACAGGCGGCGGCGCGTCTCCTGATCGTTGGCGGCGTTTGCGTCGGGGTTCTTAGGCATCTACTTTCAGCGTACTATCCCGGCGTCGCGTTTTGTTACCGCAGCCGTCACAATAGTAGATATGATCTCTTGCCGTAATCTGACGCGCCGCTTCGGGGAATTCACCGCGGTCAACGGGCTCAACCTGGAAGTGGCCGCCGGCGCGATCTGCGCGTTCCTCGGGCCCAACGGGGCCGGGAAATCCACCACCGTAAAAATGATGACCGGCCTGTTGGCGCCTACCTCTGGCGAGGTCACGGTGTGCGGCCTGAATGCCGCCGCCAATCCGCTGGAGTTGAAGCGGCGCATCGGAGTGCTGCCGGAGGACCTCGGGTTGTTCGACGATCTCACCGTGGAAGAGCACCTGCTGCTCACCGGCGACATTTACGGCGTGCCCCGGCAGGAGACGCGCGCCCGCACGACGCAACTGCTCCACGCGCTCAGCCTGGAGCACGGGCGGCGCACCTTCGCGGCTGCCTGCTCCCACGGCATGCGCAAGAAGACGGCGTTCGCCATGGCCCTGCTGCCCAATCCCCAGGTGCTGTTCCTGGACGAACCCTTCGAGGCCATCGACCCGGTGACCGCGAAGATCATGCGCGACCTCCTGCAATCCGTGGCGCGCCACGGCGTGACGGTCTTCCTCACCTCGCATATTCTCTCCATGGTGGAACGCATCGCGCACCAGATCGTGATGATCCGCAAAGGGACCAAAGTCTGGGATTCCGCGGCCGGCGACTTGCCGCAATCGCTCGAAGACCACTATTTCGACCTGGTGGAGACGCCCGTCGTCGAGGAGTTGGCATGGCTCGGCCCGTCGCGATTTTAAGGGCGCTGGCGCTCGCCTACCGCCGGGACTGGACCGCATTCCAATCGCTGGCGGGCAATAATTTCTTCCTGATCACGGCGTTTCTTTTGCGCCAGGCGGGAACCTTCGTGTACCTGATCATGGGGCTGGTGGTGCTGTTTCCGCTGAGCACCGACCCGCTGCGCAAGATTCCGCCTTCGCGCCTGGCGCTGTGGCCGCTGGACCGGCGCGAGCGCTGGATTCTGCGCCTGGCCAGTCCGTGGATCAACCCATTGACGTGGGGGCTCGCTGCTCTCGCGGTGTGGGGCGCCGGGCGCATCCTGACGGTAGGCATGTGGGCGGCGATCGCCGGGCTGTTCGCCGGGGTGTTCCTGATTTCGGCCGTGCCCTTGCCGAGCGGCAACGGCATGTGGCGGCGCGTGCCGCAATTTCCCGGGCCGCTGAATCAACTGGTGCGCAAGAATCTGCGCGAGATCCTCACCACCCTGGATTTTTACTGCGCGCTGATTCTGAGCGCGGCGGTGCTGGCCTATCGCATCTTCGCGTCCGGCTTGCCGCCCGAGGCGTTCATGGCGATGACGGTGCTGGTGGTAGGGGCCATGTCGAGCTACGCGCAGTGTCTGTTCGGGCTGGATGGCGAAGGCGGGCTCTCGCGCTACCGCTTGCTGCCGGTGCGCGGATGGCAACTGCTGCTGGCCAAGGACGTGGCGTTTCTGGCGGTGGTGATCCTGTTGACCCTGCCGCTGGCCGTGCTGCCCGGAATCGGTGCGGCGCTGGTGGCGCTGGCCGTGGGGCACGCGCCGGCGGTAGAGCGTCCGCGGCCGCAAACGCGCTGGCGCTTCTCTACCGGCGGCGCGCTCGGCAACGGGGCGATTCAGTTGGTGGCCCTGACCATGACGGCCTCGGGCATCGCTTTAACCAGCACGTGGTTCCTGGCGCCCGCCGTGGCGGCGTGGGCGGTCTCGGTGTGGTGGTACGGACGCGACGTGGAGCGCGTGCTGGGGTGAAAACTGTGGCAGGGAAAACAAATGGCCGCCGATGAACGCCGATAAACGCAGATAAGAATTTTGTGTTTTGTTTTATCTGCGTTTATCTGCGTTCATCGGCGGCCCTTAACGATTTTTCACAGCTTCTCAGGGAGCCCCCCTATCCCACGCGCTTGGCGATCCAATCGGCGATCAGGTCGAGGACTTCGGGAGCCATGGTCTGTTCGATGGTTTCGTATTCCGCCAAGGCGCCGGTCTTGCATTGCTGAAAGAGATGATTCAGCCCGGGCAGGAGCTTGACGGTGACGTCGCGGTTGCCGCCTTTGCGCAAGGCGGCCTCGATGGCAGGCAGATTCTGCTCGGCGTCCACCTGCGTATCCTTGGCGCCGTTGAGCGCCAGGACTGGGATTTTCACGTTGCCGAGGACGGGGCGCGGGTCGTGGCTGATGAAGTAGCGGTACCACGGAGAGTTCAGGCGCGGCGATTCGGCTTTCAGAATCTGCTGCAGGCCCGGGGTTGCTTCGGCCAGCGCCATGAGCTTACGCTGCTGCGCCTCGGCGTCGGGTTCGGCCTTGACGATGTTCAGAATCGCGCGCTCGAGTTCACGTGCCTGTCTCGCCGATTCTTCCGAAGCGCCGCCGGCCAGGTTGCCGCGATAGACCTGTTGCACGATCGTCTCGTCGCCGGGCACGCCGGTGCCGGCGAGCAGGATGAGAAACGCCACTTCCGGCATGCGGACGGCCACCATGGGCGCGATCGCGCCGCCTTCGCTATGTCCCAGCAGGCCGATGTGTTTGGCGTCGATCTCAGGCCGCTTGAGCAGAAACTGCACACCGGCCATGACGTCGGTGGCGAAATCCGCCGTGGTGGCGGTGGCGAATTTGCCGGTGGATTCAGCGGTGCCGCGATCGTCCACGCGCAGCACGGCGATGCCGTGCCGGGTCAGGAAATCGGCAATCAGCAGGAATGGCTTGTGGCCGAAGATCTCCTCATCGCGGTTCTGCGCACCGCTCCCCGTAATCAGCAACACGGCGGGGAACTTGCCGGGCCCTTTCGGTCTGGTGAGCGTTCCCGCCAGACGCACTCCCTCGGCCTGAGGGTTCGGGTAGCTGACGGCTTCGGATACATAAGGGAAGGGTGCTTTTGGTTCCTGCGGCCGTAGCAGCGGCGGGGGCGGCGCCGCGTGTTTGAACTGGAGGGGGAGTTTGCCGCCGCCCTGCAATAAGGTTCCGGAGATCGCGCCGCTGGCTGGGTCGAAGGCGCCTTCGTAGACAATCCCGGCCGCGGCCATTTTCCAGACGAGTTTGTTGCCGTCCACTTCCACCTGGTCCATGGCAAGGCCGCGGGCCCCCTGATCGAGGCTGTCGAAGTTGCCGCTCCAGCGGCCGTCGTCGTGTTTCAGATGGAGTGCGATGCGATGAGGTTTCCCGTTGATGTCGAGCGTGCCCATCCAGTCGCCGGCGAATGGGGTGTCGCCGGCGGCTGCAGCGAGCGCGCAGGCGGCGAGAGTCGGCAGAAGCGATTTCATAAATACCTCAAGAGTACGGGCACCAGGCTGAAGAGGAGGATCAGTCCCCCGAACAGCCACGTCACGCGGTTGGCGAAGTTGATGGTGTACCCGATGCCGAAGCGCTTCTCTACGAAGATGGCGGCGTCGGCGGGGTTGAAATAGAAGATGCCGAGCTTCCAGCACTGGTCGGGCGTGCCATCGCCGCCGCCGCCGGTGGTGCGGCCGATGCGGATGAGACGCCACACAAACGGGATGGCCAGGGCCAGCAGTCCGAGGGCGATCAGGATCGGCGGCCAGTTGCCGAGCGGGCGCTCCCCAAGCACGGGAGCCAGCGAAACCGCGGCCAGCAGGAGCGCCATCCCCCAGACCGCGGCGACCAGGAATTGCAGTATGACGCGGCGGAATTGCGCGCTGGCCGCCGCATTGGCGGCCACGCGGCCGCGCGGCGAGAAGCGCAAAATGCCGAGCCCGATGAGCAGCATGAGCCCGCAGTGGACCGCGCCCAGCAGCAGCGGCGTGTAGACGCCCTGCCAGGTTCGCCCGCTCCAGCGGTCGGGGGAGCCGTCGATGCCCCAGTGGACCGGAAATCGTTCGGGGATGCGGCTCCAATTGAGATACAGATAGAGGGCGGCGGCTCCGAGGATGGCGAAGGGCACGAGCACTGCCGCAAAGCCACCGGGCAGGCCCTCGGGCGCAACCGTCAGCGAGGCGGAGCGGACGGGACTGGGGCTCACGGCATGCGGCAGGGTCCGGCGGCGCGCGTGCGCGAAGGCGGTCAGGGCGCCCGCCAGTTCCAGGGTCATGGCCGCCGGGAACGCCCAGGGAAAGTCCGCCGGCGCACCCAGCGCGGTCACCGTGACGGCGGCCAGGGCGAGTAGCCAGATGGCGATCCGGAAACGGTGCAACACGCTACGCGCTTCGGGACCGTCCGTGTAGCCGGGTGCCACCGTGACGCCGAACCAGATGCCGTTGCGTCGCCATAGCGGCATCCAGTGGAAGATGAGCGGCAGCAGCGCGATAGGAAAGATTGCGGGCCAGGCGCGGTTCATGGGGTCATTCCTTTTGCCAGCGAGTCGAGTTCGCTCGCGATCTTCTTCGCCGAAACGCCTTGCGATCGGGCTTCGGCGACCAGTTGGCGGAGACGGCGGCGGAACAGTTCGTCGGCTTCGCGGTCGGCGGCGGGCGCGCGGCGTGGCAGCACGCGCGCGCTCCGTCCGTGAGAGATTTCGAGCCAACCCTCTTCGGCGAGGGTGCGATAGGCGTCGGCCACCGTGGCGAAATGGACGCCCAGATCGGTCGCCAGGCGGCGTACGCTGGGCAGGTCGGCGCCCGGTGGCAGCACGCCTTCCACCAGGAGGGTGCGGATCTGATCGACGATCTGGCGGTTGACCGGCGTCGAAGCGTCGAGGTCGATTCGAATTTGAGTTCCGTCGCTCACTGTATACTGTTTATAAACACTATACAGTTGGCAAGCGGAGCTGTCAAGAGGAGTTTTTAACGGGGCAACACCACTCGCTTGGAAGCAAGGCACCCGCGGGGCGGGCGGACCCAGAGGGTACCCCGCCTGCCCCACCGGATGGAACAGTTATACGGCTTCGGTTTTCTCGTGCAACTCGGCGGCTTCCAGGAGGTAGTGGAGTTCGCGGCCGAGATTCGGACGAAGGCCGTTCATGCGGACGAACCTCGACTGGTCCGGGGTCTCCGGGCATTCCTGCAGGATCAGCAGGTCACCCACCGCGAAATTGCCGCGGGCGCGGGATGTCGACTGCTGGGCACTGAAGGACTGCGTCACACGGCGTCTTTTCATAGGTCTCTCCTCCACTCACGTTCTCGGCCTGAGTCAGGCGCCGGATCTTACGCCCAGGGCGCGGGGGCCGAATATACCGATGGACGGCGCGGGGCTTTTGGTAGTCTTGCGCCGGGGGTGGGCCGGCTTGCCTGGTAGTCCCGCATGTGTTGTTCGGTGAGCGGGCAGCAGGCCAGGTCTTCCCATCTGCGGCCTGATTCCAACTCGGCGGCGATCACGCGCATGCACAGAACGGGCCCGTCCTGGATCGCAATTCGCAGGCGGTGGAACAGGTCCAGGTTCGCCGCCACCTCGAAGCACTGGGTGGCTGCGCCGGGCGTGATGCGCTCAAAACGGAAGTGCCGCAGGTTTTCCATGTGCTGGAAACCGACGTAGCGGAGTTGGGTGATCTCTTTGTATCGTTCGGCACCGGGGTGAACCACGGCGGGGGGTTCCAGCGAAACGTTGATGGCTTTCGACGGCCCTCGGGTCGCCGCTTCGAAGTGAACAAATCTCCCCTGGGCGAGCGCGCCGAGATCGTACGTCAACACGCCGGCAAGGTCGAAGTCGAAGCTTTCACCTTGTTCCGACCGGATCGCTCCGCTGGAAGTCAACTTGCTGAATCGTGTAATCGTTCCGAGCATTCACTCTCCTCTTTTCCCCGATCTGGCGGCCGGGCGGGCAATGGAGCCCATCCGCGATTCGGGTATAGCCAGCACAGCATGCGCGCGCGGATCGACCGGACTGGTGGGCAATCGGCCGGCGCAGGTGGCGCTTTCAAGGATTCCAGACTCCGCACCGGGTCAGTCCAAGCGGGCACAGCATGAAATGCTCCGATCTTTGCAGTGTCTAAGGAGGTGGGTCCGGATAACCTGACTTAGTTCGGGCCGTCCGAAGAGGGAGAAAAAGATACCTCGCTCAATCTTTAGGATAGTTGAATCTGGCTCAGTTGTCAAAAAGCGAGCACACGCGCCGCAGTTTTGCGCCACGCCGATTGGCGCCGTGTCCCATCAATTTCTTGATGGCAGTCCATAAAGATAATCTATCGACCGCAGTTGTAAAACCGTTGCTCTGGCGCCGGCCGTCATTGACAATTAGGATTCAACCCACCATGACTCCCAACGAACTGCAAAACTTTTTGACGCTCTCCTACGGGGAGCTGGAAGAACTGAATCTGGCTGCCAAGGCGCAGCGGCAGTCCCGCGTGCCCATGCACCAGATCCAGGAGGAACGCCTCAAGTACCTGAAGGACGAGAAGCGCATCAAGGCTGTCACCGTCCTGTTCAGCGACCTCGAAGGCCGCCTCCACATGCTCGATTACGACAAGAAGTTCCTTGTCAAGAGCTTTGACAATCTGACCTTCGACGGATCGTCGATCCGCGGGTTCACCGCCCAGAAGGAGAGCGATCTTCGCCTGCACATGGATTGGAGCGCCTTCTACTGGGGACCGAGCGACGTCTTCGGCTCCGGCAAGGTGCTGGTGTTCGGCGAGGTCATCGACAAGGATGGCACGCCGTACACCGCGGACATCCGCGGCGTGCTCAAGGGATACGCCCAGAGCCTGCACAAGAAGCACGGGTACACGCTGAACGCGGCCAACGAAATCGAAGGCTTCCTCTTCCAGGGCATCGACGCCGAGCGGCACTATTCCGAAACCGGGAAGTTCGAGTACGTGAACACAGGCGGATACTATCACTCGCTGCCTGGCGATCCGCTGCGGCACTTCATCGATCGCTGCGCGGAAGTGCAGCGTGCCATGGGCTTCGAGAACGAGAAGGACCACCCGGAAGTGGCGCCTTCGCAATTCGAAATCAACTACAGTTATGCGGAAGTGGTGGCGGCGGCGGACCAGATCCAGCTCTACAAGCTGATCTGCCGGCAGGTGGCCACGCGCATGGGGATGTCCGCCTGCTTCCTGCCCAAGCCGGTAGTGGGCGTGAACGGCAGCGGGATGCACACCAACGTGTCGGTCATGCAGAAGGGGAAGAACATCTTCTGGGATCCCCAGGGCGAGGAAAAGATCAGTAAGTTCGCCTGGCAGTTCATGGATCGGATTCTGACCCACGGCAACGATATCTGCCTGCTGCTGAACTCGAGCGTGAATGCGTACCGGCGGCTGGACCCGCATTTTGAAGCGCCGAACCAGCTCAAGGCGTCGGCGGTGGACCGGGGGGCGATGATCCGGATCCCGATCGGCAACGAGCGCAGTGCGCGCCTGGAAGTGCGCGCGGTGGCTCCGGACGCGAATCCGTACCTGGTGATGTTGAGCGTGTTCAAGACGGGGCTGGACGGGGAGATCGCGAAGATCAAGAATCTGCGCGGAGCGGAACGGTACCTGCCGGACAATATTTACGATGCGCTGGCGAACTTCAAGGGCGCCCCGTGGACCACGACGCTGTTGGGCGAAGACGTGAAGCGGCGCTATGCGGATTTGAAGCAGGCGTCGGCCGACCGCTGCCCGCGGTTGCTGGGGACCGTCGTGAAGGCGCCGGAAGTGCAGTATCACCACGAAGTCTACAATCAGTTCTTGTGGAATATGTTCTAGGCAGGAACCCAAGAAACATAATCAGCCGCCGATGAACGCCGATAAACGCCGATAACACAAAACGTGTTATCTGTGTTTATCGGCGTTCATCGGCGGCCCTATTTTTCTTATTTCGGTACCTGAATCGTAATATTCCGATAGCGGATCACGCCTTGGTGATCGCCCTGCAGGAAGAACGGTCCCGGCTCGCTTTCATTGCTATCCAGCGCGCCGCCCGTGGGGCCCGGGATTTCCACGTTGTCGTGAATCTTGACGCCGTCGCGGATCACGGTCGCGTACCGTCCCACGAACGTAATGTCGAAGCTGGTCCATTCGCCGAGCTTGTTGCCGATATTTCCGGCCGCGGCATAGTGACTGTACACCGCGCCCATCTCATGCGTCGGCTGGGTGCCGCCTTCGGTGCCGATCTGAATCTCATAGCGGCCGCGCAGATAGACTCCGCTGTTGCCGTGCTCCGGGCAGTTGACTTCGATGTGCAGCTTAAAATCCTGCCATTTCTGGGTGGTCTTGATGTTCGCCGCGCCGGGCCCGCGCTGACCCTCCACCACCGGGTTATCGTTGACCAGTTCTCCCGCGCGCGCCACCCACTTGCTGTTCTGGACGTTGCCGATGGGCTCCCAACCGGTGAGGTCCTTACCGTTGAAGATGGCGGCCGGGGTGGTCCACGCAATGGGCATGGGGCGCTTCAGTTCGGGAGCGCGTACTCCCGCGATCTGCGGTCCGGCGGTTTCGCCGCGCTTTTCGACGCCAGTGAGCTTGTCGCCGGCGGCGGTGAAGTCCCAGGTGGTGGCCGGTCCGCGCGGCGTGGCTTCGGCGAGGGTGAGGATCAAGTGTCCGCTATCGGCCTTGGCGGCGGCCAGCGGCCGCCAGGCTCCGCCGCGCGGCTGGAAACGGCCTTCCAGCTTGCCGTCTTTTTCAGTGATTTCCATCCACTGCGGGAAAGGGTTGCCGGTTTGCGGCGTAACGGTCAGATCCCAGCGGCCCGCATAGGGGCTCTTCTGGGCAGAGGCGGACACCGCTAGGGCGGTAAGAAGTATGGGTAGCACGCAAAATTTCTTCATTTCCCATCAGTTTAACCGGAAGCGCCCCTTTGCGCGTAGATTAGTATTGTAGACCTGCTTGTCCGGATATATACTGACTACGGGCGAAGCTAAGCACCAACTTTAAGTGGGTCTGTCCAGCCAGGAGGCGAGCGGCATGGCGATGATGGGTAAACCGGACCGCGGTTCGGTCGAGATGAACTCCGAAGAATGTAAGGGTTGCGGGCTTTGCGTGGAGGCCTGTCCTCCCAAGGTGCTGCACCTGGCGGAAGGGCTGAATCACTACGGGTACCGTCCGGCGGTCTACGCGGGCGTGGGGTGCACCGGGTGCGGCATCTGTTTCTTCGTTTGTCCCGAACCGGGGGGCATCCGGGTGTTCCGCCTGGCCGCCGCCGCATAGGAGGATGGCATGCAAAAACAACTGACCAAAGGCAATGAAGCCATCGTGAAGGCTGCCGTACTGGCCGGGTGCCGCGCCTTTTACGGGTATCCCATCACCCCGGCCAGCGAGATCGCCGAGGCGGCCTCGCTCTACCTGCCGCGGGCCGGCGGGGTATTCGTGCAGGCGGAAAGCGAAGTGGCCGCCATCAATATGCTGTACGGCGCGGCGGCGGCGGGCGTGCGCTCGATGACCGCGTCCAGCGGTCCCGGCATCAGCCTGATGCAGGAAGGCTTCAGCTACCTGGCCGGCGCCGAATTGCCCTGCGTGATTGCCGACATCATGCGAGCCGGGCCCGGTCTGGGCAACATCGCGCCCGAGCAGGGCGATTACAACCAAATCGTCAAGGGCGGCGGGCACGGCAATTACCGCACCCTGGTGGTGGCGCCGGATTCGGCACAGGAGATGGCCGACCTGACCACCTGGGCCTTCGACCTGGCCGACCGGTATCGCAATCCCGTGGTGGTGCTGGCCGATGGCTTCATCGGGCAGATGATGGAACCGGTGGAGTTTGCCTCCCGGGCTACCCTGCCGGCGGCGCCGGAGTGGGCGGTGCGCGGCAACGCGGAAACACGCAAGAATCTGGTGAGTTCCATCTACCTGGAGCCGGACAACCAGGAGCGCCACATCCGCAAGCTGGAAGAGAAGTACCAGCAAGCCGGGCGCAACGAGGTGCGCTTCGAGAGCTGGCGCACCGGCGATGCGGAGATCGTTCTGGTGGGCTACGGGATTGTGGGACGCATCCTGAAGGCGGCGGTAGAGTTGGCGCGGGCGCGCGGCATCGCGGTGGGCCTATTGCGGCCCGTCACGCTGTACCCGTTCCCGGCGCAACAGATTCGCGAGCTGGCGAAACATGCCAAGGCATTCGCCGTGGTGGAACTCAGTACCGGCCAGATGGTGGACGATGTGCGGCTGGCGCTGGCCGGGAGCACGCCGGTGGAATTCTTCAGCCGCGTGGGCGGCAACGCGCCGTCCGCCGAGGATGTGCTGGCGTTTCTGGAGCACACCTTTCCGGGCTGCCTGCCGCCGCCCGCGGCAGGGCGCGTAGAGAAGGAGCCCTTGGCAGGGCGGCAGGAGGTACTGATCCATGGCTAGCTACACCGTGGTCCACCAGAAGGCCGAGGCTTTTTACGACACCTTCGAACGCAAGGCCGAACTCCAGAATCAGACGCACTACTGTCCGGGATGCGGGCACGGCATC
>Ga0097691_1003107_pt1 | contig 10457 bp, 7 predicted proteins | sample NGESurdeep072012_8_FD_72858 | JGI IMG/M metagenome (GOLD analysis project Ga0097691, IMG submission 72858) | Arctic peat soil microbial communities from Barrow, Alaska - NGEE Surface sample 210-1 deep-072012 | ecosystem: Environmental > Terrestrial > Soil > Wetlands > Peat ...
AGTGCTTGCGATAACCTTTCAACGAATTCGACCGCAGCACGGCGGCCATTCGCAATTCGGTCGTCGAATTACGAGTCTTAACAGCGGCCATGATCTTCGAGCGGACTGCTGGCGTTACACGATCCATCTACACAGTTCTCGCAGCGTAGTTGGCAAGATCGCCGGGGCTGATTTCATCGGCGGGCACCAGTTTGTAGTGTCGCTCTTCGGCCACTCTGATAATGCCGTCGTCCTCCACCAACTCGAACAGCACAATCACGTTGTCTTCAAGGAATTGAGCGGACAATGGGCGACACGTCAGGTTCGGGAATTTCTCACGACAGCAGGCGATGTCTTGACTGGACTGGACAACCGACAGCTGATCCGTTCCGCCCTTCGCTTGCACAGGAATGACAAATTGCTGACCTTGACGATTCAGCCCTAAGTACACTTCATCTAATTCCACCTGTCCCATACCCGCCACGGTGGTTCTGAAATGGTTTTGTAACGAGTACGCGGTAACGCCGAGAAAGATATCCACAAGCCTGTTATAGCGAACACGTGCGAGTAAGGCTTGCTCGTCGCTCTGCCCATTCGCACGAATAATCTCGGGAGTAGCGTCGGGAATTTTAATTGTGAGGGCATCTGGACGAGGCAGAATGCGAGAGTCACCCTTGAACAGCCGGAACCGATAGCGGCCACGCCCCGCAGGCTCGATTATCCACTGACTTCCAGAAGGAGCCGTGGCAGCGATGCTAGCAGGAAGATCGGCTCGATATCTGAGCGAGTAGATCGCATCGCCAATGTTCATGGGCAGCTTTATACGCAACCCCTTGGCTACCGACTCAATCTCGGTTCGATTGAACTCGAAAGACTGGTCATCCTTGTGGTAGTGATCGTCAAAAACTCCGGCGAGGATGCGCCGATATCTGCTATCGCTCTTTGCTTTTGGCTGTCGTAACTTCTTAGGCATGGGCCCTGTCCGCTGTCCGTTGCCGCGCAGGAATCACATCGCGAGGCACACCGAACCACTGTGCTGCCTCGGACATATTGAACTCCAAGAGTGAGATATCGCGCTGCTCTCCATCCATTAGCGCACCGTTGGTTCGGGGGGTCTCGATTCCAAGCGCGCGTCCCACACTCATCGCTACAGCCCGAGCGAGCAGCGGAGGCACGGAGTTTCCCACCTGCCGAAATCCGTGCCACTTGGTGACGTGAAAACGGAATCGATCTGGGTAGGAGTGTATGCGTGCAGCTTCCCTGACAGTGATGCATCTCGGCACATAGGGATGAATCGGACGTGGCGAAGTGAACGCGCCTCTCTCGCTGCCCGTACCGGCGCGGAGCGTATTGCATAGGCCGTTCGGGTCTAGCTTGAAGAATCGGCTGATCGGCTCCACCCGCCCATGCTCAGTCCTTTCGAACCGACGAATGGAATCTTTAGTATGAATCGTTCGCAAGCTAGAGCTAAGCAACTCCTTCCCCTCGCCTTTCGGCTTCTGTCGCAGGGCCTTTGCGTAGGGGCTCGGTTTCGCGAATCGGGTCAATATCCAGTCTCGTACCAGCAATTCTTCGTACTCGTCTGCGTTTGGCAAATCGCCGATAGCGTCCCAAACTGTAGGGGTTTCTGAGTAGTTGGCCAAGTCCAAATCGGTCGCCCTTCCAAATTCGTGAGTCGAGGGGGGGTAAGCGGGAAGCGGTAAGCCCTTCCGCGCTCCCATTAGAAACAGGCGCTCCCGCTTCTGTGGAACGCCATAGCTCGCCGCATTTAGCACCTTATACGGCAGACGCACCTCGTAGCCTCTGCGGTGAAACTCCTCGATTAATTCGTCCAAGAATCGCTTGTGAGTTCCCACTGTCAAGCCCTTCACATTTTCGAAAACGAAATAGGTGGGCTGCAAGTCAGTCACGAGACGAACAAAATCGAAGACCAATCGGTTGCGAGAATCCTCCAATGAACGCTTCCCAATTAGACTGAATCCTTGGCATGGAGCGCCGCCGAATACGACTGCGACTTCCGAGTCGCCGATGCGCGAATGCTTGCGCAGATAGCTGCCGTCGATATCGGAAACGCTCCGACAAATCGAAGTGGCTTTCGGGAAGTTGAAATGGTGAGTAGCGCAGTGGATCGGATCGTATTCAACTGCCGCAAGGACGTCGAATCCCGCCCACTCGAATCCGAGGCTCATACCTCCGGCACCAGCGAACAGATCGACTGCAATCGGACGTTTTGTCACGCGATAATCTCGGTTCCGATACGCTTCAGAATTGCCCTGAGCCTCTGCTCATGCCAGGAACCAGATCAAGTCTAGCACCGTCACCTGGTGGACATTCATTATTGAGCAAATCGGAAAATCGGCACTCTCCACCTTTTCGCACTGAATCAGGTCTGCTCCCAGTGAGGCTCGCAGCAGCAGGATGAGGATGGCAGACGACTTCACACAAATCGGCGATGTGGGGTCGTCAGCGGCGCGCTCCGACAGCGCACTGGCTTTCCAGCGGGTAACGAATTCCGGAAGAGAAAGGGACATCGGCCTGAGGTTCGGTTGAATCGTGATTGTTGCAGAGGAACGGGATTTCGCCAAGTGCCCGATCGGTCTCTGAAGCCAGCAACACGAGAACCGGGCCCGGAGTCCCGTAGGGACGACAGGGGTTCTCACACACTCTCTAAAGGCCCGCACTACCCACGCTACAAGCCACTCTGGAACTGCATTCGTGTCACAGCCTAAAGTCAATAGTGTCACAGCCTGAAGTCAATAGTGTCGCAACATGAAGACAATGAGCTTTCAAACGACACGGCTTGCACTCAGGTGTTGGCTGCGAAATTCCACTTGTGCGCAAATTTTTGCATTCGCCTCTCTTGTTCACCCTGGGCGGTTCCCTTCGCCAGCATCTACTATGGGCAATAGTTTCTTACTGTTAGATCGGGAAGTCCCAGTTCCGTTTTGTTGGAACCTCAAGTGCTCCTATGGTTTGCGGTGGTTTGTGTACATCCGGGAGAACTGGCGACTTCTCGGTAGGTGAGGACTCGCACGAAGGATCGCCACTCCAGAGTGCCGGGGTCAAACACCTCGCGGTTTTGGCAGGTATGCTGTGTAAATGACCCGGATTCGAGCACAAATAGCGCTTTGCCTTCTACTGCCCTGCCTTCTGGCTGCCGCGGGTCTGGCGCAACAGCCTGCCGCTGCAAACTCTTCAACCTCATCCACTAATTCAACACCGCTGTCGGCTAAGAGCGTTTTGCTCCCCAGCGAACGGGTGATACTCAAGGTCGGCAATGTGCAGGTTACCCAGGCAGAGTTCGAGTCCCTAATCAGTATTTTAGAGGCGCAACAGGGACCTGCCGATTTGGGCCGTCAAGCCATCGGCGAGAACTATGCGTCGCTGCTCATGCTTTCCCAACAGGCCGTCGCCCATCGGCTGGACTCCTCGCCCGAGGTTATCCGCCAACTGGCGATTGATCGCACTCAGATACTGTCCAACGCCGAGTTCGCCAGCCTGAAGGCCCAGGCCAAGCCCACTGCGGAAGAGATCGGCGCGTATTACTCCGCCCATTTGGACGACTACGACGTGGTGCTAGTGCGGAGAATCTTCATTTGGAAGAAGGGCGCAGGCTCGGCAGGTGGGCGGGGCATGAGTTCAGCGGACGCCCATGCGCTGGCTGACGCAATTCGTCAGGCGTACGCCTCCGGAAGTGACCCCAAGAAACTGATACACGACCCCAACGATGTCGTGCTGGACGCGGAACCTCTGAGCTTTCAACGTGGAGAGTTGCCGGAAAAAATGGCCAAGCCGGCGTTCACTATCAAGGAGGGTGAATGGGTAGTGCTGGACGACACTCCCGATGCCCTGGTTCTGCTGCAACTAGTGAAGCGCAGCCGGCGGGACCTAAAGGAGGTATCGCCGTTAATCGAAAAGAAACTGCAAGGCCAGAAACTGCAAACCGAGTTGAATGATTTGAAAATGAAAAGTGGTATCTGGATGGACCAGGAATACTTCGCGACGGCCGCTCCGAAACCGGTTGCCGGCACGCCGCCGCAAGCTTCAGGCCCGACCAAACCAGCAAAGAGCGAGGAGAAACATGAAGACGAACGACAGAACTAGAACACTCTTATACGTTGCGCTTCCCATCATCATGATGGTAGCGTGTGTCCTCCAACCGCAGGCCCAAGCCCAAATGACGTCAACGGGTATCGCCTGCTCGCAGATAGCCGCCCTTCGCCTGTTACAGCAAGACAACATGCGAGCCGGCCTGACCCTGATTGAGTGCGGCGTAGTACAAGGCGGCCATCCTACCGGCTCGGGCGACGCCGTCACCGGCGATGAGCCTGCTCCGCCCAACATCCTGGTCAGCAACCGGACCTGCACTTCAGGTAGCAGTTGCACGAAGAGCGAAAGCATGGTGTTCGCTAGCCCCAAGGCGGGAGATCACACCGTCGTCGTCAATTACAACGACCACAATGGTAACAACTATTCGGGTGTGTCCTACTCCACCGATAGCGGCTCCACCTTCACCGAAATTCTGCCACCACCGTTTGCCAGCGGCCACGGCGAAAACTTCGGAGATCCCATCGTCGTTTTCAATTCGAAATTAAATATGTGGTTCGCGGGCGACTTGGCCACCGGCTGCGGTGGTCAGGGCATCGGCATGTGGAAGTCCGCCGATGGCCAAACCTGGACGACCGCATCCTGCGCCCATAACGGCTCTAGCGACGATCGCGAGTCCATGTGGGTGGACAACGCCCCGTTCAGCGCGGCATACGGCCGCATGTACATTTCCTTCAATAACTTCAATGTGGGTGGAGGGGCCCTGTTTGTGACCCACTCGGACGACGGCGTCACTTGGAGCACTCCGTCACAACTCTCCTCTAGCTTCATTCGCGACGTACAGATCACGGGCACATTGCCAGGCAAACCTCCGCCGAACGTCGGTTACAGGAGCCCCGTGTTTGTGGGCGCCATGGATGAGGGTAGCGGGGGATTGAGTACCCGCCAGAACGTCATGTATCGATCCCTGGATGGGGGGGCGACCTGGACGTCAGCCACGATGGGTGCGCGCTTCAACGCGGTTGGTGATGGGGTCTGCGCCTCCAATACCTACTTCGCAAAAGTGAATCCCATCTGGCGGCACATGGGCTGGGGAGAGCCGGCAGTTGGTCCGGACGGAGTGGTCCACTATGCTTACGCTGGCAAAGGGCAAGCCAGCGGTGACAACGGGGACATCTACTACGTGCGTTCCACCGATAACGGCCTGACTTGGTCCTCGCCTATCAAACTCAACGACGACACAGGCGGCCAGTTCAAAACCCAGTGGATGCCTTCCGTGTCCGTCAACTACAACCCGGCGAGCCCCCTGCCGCAAACCAAGGTAACAGTTTCCTGGTACGACCGCCGCAGCGCCACCTCGGCGTGCAACGCGGTCACCGATCCGGGATGCAGCTACGAGCGCTATGCCATTCAATCGGCTGATAACGGCGCCACGTGGGGAGCCAATTTCGCTGTTAGCGATGGCTTGATTAAGGAGCCAGATCAGCAGGATCCTGGCGTTCAGAGCTGCTATGCGGGCGACTACGACTACAACACAGCACTCGGCTCAAGTGCCTACGTAACTTGGACCGACGGGCGCGTTGCAGTTGGAGGCGTCCAGGTACAGAACGTGGAATTTGCTAGGGTCCCCGAGCCGTAGCAGAATCGTTCTACAAACCTCGGAATAACAAAGGAGGGCGCCAGGTTGGCTGCCCTCCTTTCATTTGTTAGCGCGGTTTCAGAATTGGTGTAGTCCGGCGAGTACGGGTAGAGCGGCGCTTCAGCGCCGCGTTCGCTGCGGACCAACGAACCGCTTGAGCCTTATAGTGTGGGGCGATCTTGGACGCCAGCCTGAAGGCTGGCTCTACCCGAGCGCAGTCGAAGGATCCGCACTCAAGACCGGTCGCGCCAGCGGCCGGTTTTCTTTTGGGGCGCAAAGCAGCCGGATGCAGGAAGAACGGCAAGCGTTTACGGAGACCACTCCTACACTGTCATCCCGCATCTGGAGTGCCGCACAACCCAAACGCCGCTTTTTTCAGACTGCTAATCCGCCACCTGGTGTTTGGCTTCGGCGTCGGGCGCGACTTCGTCCACGGCGACAGCGTCGCCATTGGGTTTGGCAGCCGGCGCCGGCGGACGGACCGGCATTTTGGCCGGCCGGCTTGATTTCTCGAACGGGCCAATGTGCCAGATGTCGCGCGCGTACTCGGTGACCGTGCGGTCGCTGGAAAACTTGCCGATGCGGGCAACATTCAGAATGGCTTTGCGCCACCAGATCTCTTCCTTGCGATATTCGCCGCTGATGACCTGCTGGGTCTCGATGTAATCGGGAAAATCGGCAATGTGGTAGTAGTGGTCGCCGCGATGCACCAGTTCGTCGAAGATCCAGCGGAACAGTCCGTGCTCGTTGGGACAGAAGCGGTCTGAGGCCAGCGCATCCATCACTTCGCGGATGCTGGCGTCGTTGTCGTAGCGCTCGCGCGGATTGTACGAGCCCTTCTTCTGCATTTCCTGGATTTCTTCCGAGCGCAAACCGAAGATGTAGATGTTGTCCTCGCCAACCTCTTCTGCGATCTCAATGTTGGCTCCGTCGTAGGTCCCGATGGTAAGGGCGCCGTTCATCGCCAGCTTCATGTTGCCGGTCCCGGAGGCTTCCATACCGGCCATCGAGATCTGCTCACTCAGGTCGGCGGCGGGCATGATCAACTGCGCCAGGGAGACGCGATAGTCGGGCAGGAAGGCAATCTTGATGCTGTCGTTCACCTTCTCATCATGGTTCACCACGTCGGCCACGCTGTGGATGAGCTTGATGATCTGCTTGGCCGCCCAATATCCGGGAGCGGCCTTACCCGCAAAAACATAAGTGCGCGGGACCTCGGGTATCTCGCCGCACTCCACAATACCCAGATAGTCGTGGATGATCCCCATCACGTTCAACAATTGACGCTTGTACTCGTGAATGCGCTTGATCTGCACATCGAACAGGGAATCCGGGTCCACCACCACGCCGGTCTGGTCCTGTATGGCTCCTGACAGCTGCAGCTTGTTCTGCCGCTTGACCTCCTTGAAAGCTTCGCGGAAATTCGCATCCTCGGCAAACTTTTCCAACTCACGCAGCCGGTTGAGATCGGTGACCCACTTGCGCTCGTCGAGCGTGTGGCTGATTAAATCCGTAAGTCCGGGGTTGGCTTCCATCAACCAGCGGCGGGGCGCCACCCCATTCGTCTTATTGTTGAACTTATCCGGCCAAATATTTGCAAATTCAGGCAGTAAAGAGTTTACGATCAGGCTACTATGAAGCTTGGAGACACCATTGACCGAGTGGCTGCCCACGATGCAGAGGTGCACCATGCGCACCTGTTTTTCATAGCCTTCCTCAATGATCGACATCTTGCGCAACTTCTCGCCATCCAGGAAGGAATACTGCTGCATCTCGCGCAGAAACCGATGGTTGATGTTGAAGATGATCAGCATATGCCGCGGCAGCACTTTCTCCAGCAGCGGCACTGACCACTTCTCCAGCGCCTCGGGGAGCAGCGTGTGATTGGTATAGGCCAGGGTGCGCTGGGTGATGTCCCAGGCGTGGTCCCATTCCAACTGGTAGTCGTCGAGCAAAACCCGCATCAGCTCGGCGACGGCCAGGCTGGGATGGGTGTCGTTCATCTGGATGGCGACCTTGGACGGCAGTAACTCGATGTCCTTATGCTGCTGACGGAAACGGCGCATCAAGTCGCCGATGGCGCAGGCAACCAGGAAATACTCCTGCACCAGGCGCAGTTCCTTGCCGCTCATTACCGAGTCTGCGGGATACAGCACCCGGGAAATATTTTCCGAGGCGATCTTTTGTTCGACCGCGCGGATGTAATCTCCGCGATTGAAGATCTCGATGTCGAAATCCTCCGAGGCGCGGGCGCTAAACAACCGCAGCCAGTTCACCGTTTGTCCTAAGTAGCCGACAATGGGCATGTCCGCAGGTATTCCCACGACAATCTTCGGGTTAAGCCAGCTCTGCTTCAGATTCTCGTCGGGATCGCTGCCGGTTTCAACGCGACCGTAGAGCGGAATGCTGACCGCCTCTTCGGGATGCTCGATCTCGAAAGGGGTGCCGTTGGCCTTCCAGCGGTCAGGTTTCTCATGCTGGAAGCCGTTGAAGATCTCCTGCTTGAACATGCCGTATTCGTAATCGATACCGTAGCCGTAGCCGGGCATGCCTAAGGTGGCCAGCGACTCCAGGAAGCAAGCTGCCAGCCGGCCCAAGCCTCCGTTGCCCAGTCCGGCGTCGGCCTCGCCGTCGAGCACCTCGTCAAGGCTGACGCCAAGGCTAGCCAGCACCTCGCGGCAAAGTTCCTCCAGCCGCAGGTTCGACAGGTTGTCGGCCAGCGATCGCCCCATCAGGAACTCCATCGAGAGGTAGTACAGCTTCTTGGAATCCTTATGGCGGTAGCGCGACTCGGTCTCCAGCATCCGGTCCACGATTCGATCGCGAATCGCCAGCGACACCGGCTTCAGGTAATCGGACGGCTTCAACTCCGATGTGGGGCGAACCAGAGTGTAACGAACGTGCCGCAGGATGGCTTCGCGCAAAAAATCGCTGGGCTGGCCCTGCGCGAAGAACTCGGAGGATGACATAGAAGAGGGCGGCCTGTCCGCCCGAAAATAACTGTCCCCCGGAGACTAATCCCTCTGCTTTCTGATAGATCGGACAGCAGTGCGGTTGTCTTCGGGTACGCCATTGTTGGCGGAACTCGCCGAGTCTCGTTCCTCGACGACCGCCGCCCACCCGGCGCACTCTCTTCCTGCCATTCTAATGCATGACTCTGCTATCAGAACACCAGAGTTCTACCGGCAGCCGGTGATGACTTGACTGCGCAGGTACGACCATTTCACGCGCAGCATCTAGGTCGCCGGATGCCGCCTGGCTTCGAACACCAGATTGAATGGTGTCTCCGCCGCGCGCCGGAAGGAGCGGAAGCCGCCAGCTTTCACCACCTCGGCAATCCGTTTTTCACCCGCCTGCGCGCCCAGCGCCATCCCGACCTCCTGGGAGAGCGATGCCGGCGTGCAGAGCATGGTGGAGGCGGCGTAAAAGATGCGGCCCACGGGATTGAGATTGCCCTCGACGGTATCTTCCGCGCGCGGTTCGACGATCATCCAACTTCCTCCGGGTTTCAGCGAACGAAAGACATGGCGCGCAGCTCCCACGGGATCGCCCATATCGTGCAGACAATCGAAGAAGGTAATCAAGTCGTAGTCGTTGCCGGGATAGGCTTTCGCCGAAGCCACTTCAAACACAGCGCGATGCTCCAGGCCCGCTTGCGCCGCCAGGGTGCGCGCACGCTCGATCGAGCCGGAGTGGTAGTCGAAGCCGGTGAAGGTGGAGTTGGGATAGGCGCGGGCCATGATGATGGTGGAAGCGCCGTGACCGCATCCCACGTCGGCGACCTTGGCGCCCTTCTTCAACTTCGGTTCGACCCCGTCGAGAGCCGGAATCCATTGCGACAGCAGGTTGGCGTTGTACCCGGGACGAAAGAACTTCTCGGTGCCCTCGAAGAGCCATTCATGATGCTCATGCCAGCCAACGCCTTCGCCGGTACGAAAGGCATTGATGATTTTCTCGACATCGCGCGCTGCCGAAACCGCGACCAGGAAAAATCCGGGTAGATAGACCGGACTCTCTTCGTTCGCCAAGGCAAAGGCCTGCTCAGGCGATAAAGCGTACTTTCCGGATGCCGCGTCGTAACTCACATAGCTACTTGCAGCTTGCGCATTGAGCCACTCGCGCACGTAGCGCTCTGTGGTCCCGGTCTTCTGGGCGACCTCCGCCGAGGTCATCCACGCTCCATCCGCCATCGCCTTGTACAGACCCAGGCGATCGCCGATCGCGATCAGGGAAGCGTTGATCGCGGCTCCCATATCACCTACCGCTCTGTTCATGAACTCGTTGAGTTTCGCTTCGTCCGGCGCTATCTGCGATCCTGTCGATGCCATGTCCGCCCCTCCAAAAAAAAGTTTGGGTTGAAGGAATTCATTTGTGATTTGTCCCACTGCGAAATGCGCAGCGGCCCCCCGAGAAAGATTGGTGGGATGATACACCGAAATCCAAGCCAGGGAAGGCTGAAGATGGAACACGCCACCCAGGTGCAGGCGTCGGATGGCACGGAAAGGCAGCGAGCCAAAGATTGGTAGACCCATCTGTACGGATAGTCCAAGTCTTCAAAGTCTGAATGGGAGCAGTCTACGGCACGGCCTGCACAAGCCGCGGAAAACTCTGCGCGCGGACTTGATTTAAAAGGACACGCCTAAGCCGCGACCTCATGTAGGTCGGCCACAGTGGAAGGAAGCGCTCAAAACTAGCCCCGAAGGGGCGAAAGAGCTTAGCCCAGCGCTTTAGCGCTGGGTAAAGTGGGAAATAGATCCGAGTCCCGTAGGGACGACAGGGGTTCTCACACACG
>Ga0097691_1003108_pt1 | contig 10455 bp, 7 predicted proteins | sample NGESurdeep072012_8_FD_72858 | JGI IMG/M metagenome (GOLD analysis project Ga0097691, IMG submission 72858) | Arctic peat soil microbial communities from Barrow, Alaska - NGEE Surface sample 210-1 deep-072012 | ecosystem: Environmental > Terrestrial > Soil > Wetlands > Peat ...
GAGATCGGCAAGCGCGAGGACTCCCGACCGGGCAAGCCAGCCACTCTGCTCGACATCAATCGCGGCGGCTTGCAGATCGTCGGCCTCGACCTCAGTGAGTACTCGGTCTTCCGTGGAGCGGTGCTTGACCTCGACGGCCAGATCCTCGAACGGGTGGAGGCGCCGCTGGCCGGCAGCACCGGCGCGGATGCGACGGCCAAGGTGATCGCACTCGCCGAGGCTCTTGTCTCCCGGACCACGGTGCCCATCCTCGGCATGGGGGTCGGATCGCCCGGAGTCGTCGACCCTGCCGGTGTCGTGCTCAGCGCCCCCAACCTGGGCTGGAGCGATGAGCACCTCCAGGACGCCCTCGCCGCCCGCTTCGGGATCCCGGTGATCGTCGGGAACGATGCCCGTGCCGCGGTACTGGCCGAACACAGCTTCGGCGGGGCGGGCACCGACATGATGCTGATCAAGGTCGGTCACGGTGTCGGTTCCGGGCTTCTGCTGAACGGCAGTCTGCTGTTCGGAAGCCGATTCGCGGCCGGTGAGATCGGTCATGTCGTCGTCGGAACGCACGGCGGAGCCGAGTGCGCCTGCGGAAAGTTCGGGTGCCTGGAGACCTGGCTGGCTGCCCCGCGACTGGGCGCGCGGATTGCGGCTGCCCAGGCATCCGACGAGCGTCAGTCGCCTCTGAAAGTGGCAGAACCCATACTTCGCGAGGCGGGCCGGCACCTCGGTATCGCGCTCGCTCCCGTGGTGGCAGCGCTGAATCTCGCCGAGATTGTGCTCAGCGGCCCGACCGACCTGCTTGACGGTCCGTTCGCCGAAGCAACCATCGAAACCCTCCGCGACCGAACGATGGCCGAGGTCCATGGCGATCTGATGGTACGGATGACCACACTTGGTGAGGACATTGTCATTCGCGGCGCCGCCGTGATGGTTCTCTCCGGGCAGCTCGGGGTCTCGTAGTCATAGCGTTCACCACTGATTCCGCTAACCCCGGTCCTTCATGAATTGCCTGATTGACGTCGTTGTTGAGAGGCTGGCGCGCATGCTTATTCCCCGTCCGATCACCATGAGGGCTACCGAGGGCGACTTCGAGCTCGACGGAACGACAGGTATCTGTGCGTCGGCCGGGCTCGCAGGCGTTTCGGCCTGGTTGCAGGGGGCGTTGCGCCCCGCTACAGGGCTTTCGATGGGCGAGAGCCCGGACGGTTCTATCCGACTTTCTCAGGAGCCCGCGCTTGGCGCAGAGGCGTTCCGGCTTGCTGCGACGCCGGACGGTGTCCGAATCGAGGGCGGCGACGCGGCCGGGGTCTTCTATGGCTGTCAGGCTTTCCTGCAACTTCTTCCGCCCGCCGTGTTCCGGCACAGCAAAATGAGCGGGGTGCGCTGGGCCATCCCCGCCGTGCAGATCCAGGATGCGCCGCGGTTCACCTGGCGTGGCACCATGCTCGACGTGGCGCGCCATTTCATGCCCAAACACGACGTGTTGCGCTTCATCGACCTCATGGCCATGCACCGGCTCAACGTGCTACATCTGCACCTGACTGAGGACCAGGGTTGGCGCATCGAGATCCTTCGCTACCCGCGACTGACCGAGGTGGGCGCGTGGCGCCGGGAGAGCCAGGTCGGCGCGGAGGCGGACGCTCGCGGCGACGGACGCCCGCACGGCGGCTACTACACGCAGGACGACATCCGCGAGATCGTCGCCTACGCTGCTGAGCGGTTCATCACGGTAGTCCCCGAGATCGAGTCGCCGGGCCATGTGCAGGCGGCGCTCGCCGCTTACCCCGAGCTGGGAGTGAGCGGGGAGAAGCTGGAGGTGTGGACTCGGTGGGGTATCAACCCCAATGTACTGAACGCGGAGGAGAGCACGGTCGACTTCTTCACGAACGTGCTCGACGAAGTCATGGAGCTCTTCCCTTCGCCCTACATCGGGGTGGGCGGTGACGAATGCCCCAAGGATCAGTGGCGTGCGGACCCTCGCACGCAACAGCGCATGGCAGAACTCGGCGTGCAGGACGAGGAGGCGTTACAGAGCTGGTTCATCCGACGTCTGGACGACCACCTCACGGCCGCTGGACGCAGACTGTTCGGTTGGGACGAGATCCTCGAAGGCGGGCTCGCGCCTGGCGCCACCGTCGCCTCCTGGCGCGGTATGACCGGTGCGGTCACCGCAGCACGACGCGGCCACGACGTCGTGGCCTGCCCTGACGACGGGGTATACCTGGACTACCGGCAATCCGACTCGCCGGATGAGCCGATTCCGGTGAGCATTGTGCTCACGATTCGTGATGTCTACGGCTTCGAGCCCGTTCCGGCCGAACTGACTAAGGAGGAGGCGCGGCACGTGCTGGGTGGTCAGGCCAACATCTGGACGGAGCACATGGACTCGCCGCGCGCGGTCGACTTCTTTGCCTTTCCGCGGCTGTGCGCGCTCGCCGAGACGCTCTGGAGCACAGAAGAACGCAACTACGACGACTTCGCCGGGCGGCTCGATGAGCACCTCGCCCGGCTGGACGCGGTGGGGGTGGAGTACCGCCGGGCGTCTGGTCCGTTGCCCTGGCAGAAGCGGCCCGGGATCGCGGGGCGCCCGAGCACACGTGAGCAGCGAGCAGCCTACATCGCGCAGATGGTTGCCAACATCGGTGGCTGAAGCTCAACGCCTTGGAGCCCGCAATTTGGGGGGCCATGGCCGGTAGGTCCTAGCCTTTGACTGCGCCGGCCGACATGCCGGCGACGAGCTTGCGCTGGATCAGTAGGAAGAAGACGACCACCGGCAGCGAGAACAGCACCGATGCTGCCATCTGCCCGCCGAAGTCCGTCCCAGTCTGCGGGTTCGAGAACGACGCCAGCCAGATCGGCAACGTATACATGCTCTGGTCTTTCATGAAGGTGTATGCCACCAGGTATTCGTTCCACGCCGTGATGAAAGCAAAAATGCTCGTTGCGATGACACCTGGGATGACGAGTGGAAACAGGATGCTCCGCAGGATGCGCCACGTTCCCGCCCCATCTACCATCGCTGCCTCTTCGATCTCGTAGGGGATGGTGACAAAGAACCCGCGCATCACCCAGATGGAGAACGGGAGCACCGAGGCCACATAAGCCAGGATGAGGCCGAAGTAGGTCCCAAGCAGGTTGAGGCTGTTGAACACCAAGAAGGTCGGGATGAGCAGGGCCGTACCCGGCAGCATCTGCACGGCCAGGATCAGCACCATGATCGTGCGCCGCCCGCGGAAATGGAATCGTGACAGTGCCGCCGAGGCAAATGCCCCCACCACGATAGACAGCACCACCGCGCCCGACACTACGATCACGCTGTTTCGAAGGTCGAGCAGGAAGCTCGACTGTCTGAACGCGGCGATGAAGTTGGCGAGCGTGGGATGTTGGGAGAGGAAGATCGGCGTGGCCGTCATCACCTCAGGCCGGGACTTGAAGGCGGTGTTGATCATCCAGTAGACCGGGAAGGCCCATATCACGCTGAAGACGATCGCGGTGATGTTGACGCCCAGGTGCAGCTTGCGACGACGACGCCTGTCATGTTTGGCGGGGCGAGCGTCGGACGGGGTTTCTTGGATGGGGGGCGTAGTAGTCACAGCTCTTCTCCCGAGCGAACCAGGTTACGGATGTAGTACGCCGTAAAGATCATCAACAGCACCGTGGTCACTACGGCGATAGCGGCACCCTCGCCCAGATGGAAACCGATGAATGCCGTCTTGTAGGTCCAGATGCCGAGCGTCGCGGTCGCATTGTTCGGGCCGCCCTGTGAGACCAGCCAGATCTGGTTGAAGACGTTGAAATCCCAGATAACCGACAGGATTGTGACGAGCAGGAGGGTCGGCTTGAGGAAGTGAATGGTCACCCGCCAGTAGATACCCCACTCGCTCGCCCCGTCGAGTCGAGCCGCCTCGAAGTACTCTTCCGGCACCTGAGTTTGCGCGGCGTTGAGCGTCAGGGAGATGAATGGCACCGCCTGCCACACGATGAGAAGCCAGATGGCCAGATAGGCCAGTACGGGGTCTTGCGCCCAGTTGACGTTGGTCAAATCACCAAAGAGGTGCATTTGCGTGAGGAGCCAGTTGACTACTCCGTAACCGGGCTGGAACAGCCAGTCCCACACCAGTGAAGATGCCACGGTGGGCACGGCCCACGCAAGAATCAGGACGACCGTGACGACGTAACGCATCACGGTCCCCAGGCGGGTGAGCAGCTGGGAGATTCCCATGCCGATCCCGACGCTGCCGGCCACCAGGGCGGTGGCGAACAGGACAGTCCGCACGAGTGACCACAAGAACTCGGGATCCGTGAAGATCGACGCGTACTGGCCGAGGCCGACTCCGGCGAACTCCCCGGTGAAGAGCGACTTCTGGTCGTAATTGGTGAGCGAGAGGAAGACCAACAAGACGATCGGCGCGACCGTGATCGTGAGAAGTACGAGCGCAGCCGGGCTCAGCAGGATGAGCGGGGCAAAGTTCTTCTTCTTCTTTGGTCGCGAGCCAGGTGCGCGTGGCTGCCGCGGGGTTCCCGCGGCAGCCACACCCTCACCTGCAACAACTGGCGCAGTGGAGGAACTCATGACCGTCCTCTCGTGGAGGGCGAGGTCACTTGCCGTTCAGAACGGAGTCAGCATGCGAATCGAAGGCCTTAGCCGCATCCGCAGGAGACTTGGTTCCGGAGGCAATCGATGAGAAGAGCTGATTGATGCTGAGGTCTCCTTCGATTGTTGACCAGTTTGCTGCAGCTGGGGTGGACTTCGAGGTGAGCGCGGCGGCGAAGAAGCCTGTTATCAGCGGCGATAGGCCCGTCGCCTGTGCGGCCTTGACGTACTCAACGCTGTTTGGGATCCAGCCGTCCTTGGCGAACACGTAGGTGTTCTGGATGTCCGGGCTGGAAGCGATCTTCGCCCACGCCAGTGCAAGTTCCTTGTTCTGGCTCTTGGCGGCGATGCCCCAGTCGGAACCACCAATCATGACCGGCTGCGTCTTTCCCGACTTTCCTGGGAACGGGAAGGTCCCGAGGTCGGCATCGGTCAACTTCGGGTTGGCCTTCTCGATTGTGGGGATCTCCGTGGGGATGCCGAGGATGGCTGCGGTCTTGCCGTCCGCGAACATCTGGGTGTGCTCCGGCTTGTGGATGTCGACCTGGCGCGAGGCGACACTCGAGTAGGTGTTCTGGAACGTCTTGAAGTCGTTCAAACCCTGCTGCGCCTTTTCACTGGAGAGGCCGGCCGTCCACTTGCCGTTGCTCAGCGTTGCGATGTCGCCGCCGGCATCCCACACCCACTGCATGCCTGCATACCAGTACTGGCCGGGGTAGTAGAACGCGGAGAAATCCGAAGCGGTGTTTGCGGCTTTGATCTTGTCGAGGTCTGCGATGAGAGCCTGGTAGGTCGTCGGAACTTTGGTCACGCCTGCGGCAGCCCAGATCTTCTTGTTGTAGATGACCGCGCGATCTCCTGCAAACGTCGGCACACCGTAGAGTTTGCCGTCGACGGTCGCCGGCAGTTCAAGGCCCGTGAGCCAGGTGTTGCCCTGCGTCAGCTCCTTCTTGTACGGCGTCACATCGAGCAGGCCGCCGTTGGCTGCGTAACTGGGAATCTGGGTGTTGCCCAGGTCAAAAACGTCCGGCGGCGTGGACGTGGCCAGGGCCGTGGTGACTTTGGTCGTGATCCCCTCCCACGACGCTTGGACCTGCAGGTTGACCTTCGCGCCGGTCTCCTTCGTGAACTTGGTGTCGATCGCGTTCATGGTGGCCGGGCTGAGATCGCCGGCCATCGCCCAGACCGTGATGGTCTTGCCAGCGCCAGAGGGCGTGCCAATCGTGCCCGTCGCAGCAGTGTTGTTCGTGGTGCTGCCGGCGCAGGCGCTCAAAGCCAGGACGGCAGCGGTGCCGATCGCACCCATCACCGTCAAACGTGTGGTACGCAATTTTTACCTCCTCATTGTTGAACGCGGGTATATCGCGAACGTGACTTCCGAGGGTGCTCACACCGTGCGTGATCACAGTTGGATGAGTGGAGAGCAGGTGCGTCGTCTCCACCGGCGGTGATGGGCGAGAGGGCGACGCCTAGGGCGCGGCCGGCGTCACCGAGGACAGCCGTCGACTGACCTCGTGGTGGCGTTGCGGTGCTCATCTTGCTCGCCACCTCTCGGCTGCCTTCGTTGCTCTGCGGGATCCCTGAAATCAGGTCTCCGCTACTTAGTACATCTTCCTCACAAACAGAAGTCAAGGTCGGGCGATAACGAATCCATAAGGACTCGCCGGACACCGCTCAGGCGCCTGTGGGGTTCGGGGCGGGTCTCGCTGAGATGACCGTCGTCTATGGTGCGGTGCCTGTGGATGCGGGGATCCATGCGGTGCCGAGCAGCGCAGCCCCCACGGCCGCAGCGGGGAAGCCGGACGGGACGATGCGCACACGATCGGCCAGGTCGAGTGAGGCGAGGAATGGGGACATCGCCGCCCGGGAGTCGAGCACTGCGCGCACTTCGCCAAGCAGCGGTTCCCCGAGCGAGCTGATTCCGCCCCCGATCACAACGATGTCCACGTCAACTGTCAATACCAGTGCGCGGACCGCCGAGGCCACGTTCTCGACGAGCCGCTTCTTCACGTCGAGAGCCAGTGCATTGCCGCCCTGGGCAGCCTCGAAGAGCTCCTGCACGGGGCATGGGTGCGCGGTTGGCCACTGGCGGGCGACGGTGGAACCGGAGGCCATCGCTTCGAGGCAGCCGCGTTGCCCGCACGAGCAAACCGGACCGTTCGGATCGACCGGGATATGTCCGATCTCGCCGGCTGCGCCGCGTGATCCGCGCCAGAGTTCACCATTCAGTACGAGACCTGCGGCCAGGCCCGTTCCGAGATTCAGGTAGGCCATTGAGCCGGCCTCGCGGGTGCCGGCCATATGGAAGGCGCCGAACGCCGCCGCGTTCACGTCGTTTTCTACGTGCACGACCAGCCCGAGCCGGTCGTGCAGTTCAGTTCCGAGATCCAGATCATCGATGCCCAGGTTGACAGCGTGCGTCACCCGGCCCGAAGCATTGTCCACCGTGCCGGGAATCCCAATCCCGATCGATTCGAGAACTTCGATCGAGATTCCGGCAAGCGTGGCGACCCGGCTGACTGCCTCCACCGCGGTTACCAGCAAGGCCTCGGAACCGAATCCGGTAGGCAGGCGGAGTTGCTGCACCGGTCGGCAGTCCGAGTCGATGACGACCGCAAGCGTCTTGGTGCCGCCAATGTCCACCCCGGCCCTCACAGCGCACCCCTTCTCATCGTGCTGGCGTACCTGCATGTTCGATCGCGTCGATCCACCCACGCAGAGCATGTCCGATGGGGTTTGAGCACCGAATGTGGCGACGCCGGCATGGGAACGGTCATCGCTCTCCACAAGCGGAGAGGGGATATAGGCGTGGCATCTCGGGCGCAGGCATATTTGTTAGTAAACCGTACGAATAGCGGATCCCGCAACTCGGCGCGACGTCCCCGGCAGGCACAGACCCGTCATCACCGACGCCGGACACTCCGTACTCGTCGGGCTGGGACGAAGCCCCTCAGAAGTACGTGCGCACGAGGTCGATGACAACGGGTGTCTCAGCCGAGGCATCATCGAGCACTGGAATCAGTGACCACTTGTCGAAGGCGGTACACGGATGTGAAAGCCCGAGCCGGACGACATCACCCACCCGAAGCGGTGAGCCGGCGGGCACCCGCACGTGGGCGTGCTGGTCACTGGTAGCGAAGAGCTCGTGGCCAACGAGCTCCTGCGACGTCGTCGCGCCGTCCGGCCCGGTGCGCCGCATGACCTGCAGCTCGGGGAGGCCTTCGTCGAACGGAAGGTCCCGCTTGCCTGCGTCGAGATAGGCGATTCCGGGCTCTGGCATCGAGATGACGCGCGCCCATACGTGCATTGCGGAGCGGAATGCCGGCCCGGAGCCGCGCGCGTGCGGTGTCGCCGCGCGGTAGTAGCCGTCATCGTGCACGACGTACGCACCCGATCGCAAAACGATGCGCGTGTGGACCGGTCCGCGCGGGCCATCCTCAGGACCGAGGATCGCGGCGACACGGTCGAAGAAGACACTTCCTCCGGCACTCAACACGGCCTCCCGAACCTCGTAACGGTCAAGCAGGCGCCGGTGGAGCTCAACCATTCGCGTGAGGAACCCGTCGACGTCGGCGATGGCCTTTGCGTCGATCTCGTGGGCCACGGAGCCCTCGAATCCTGCCACGCCCGCGAGGGCGAGCGTCGGGGCGGATACGGCTGCATCGGCAACCCGGAGGGCGTCACCCAGGCTGCGCACTCCAGTGCGGGCGCGCGAGTGCCCCACCTCAATGAGGACGTGAACCCGTTGCTGCGCCCCAGCGGCGCTGAGCGCCGCGTCCATGATCTGCACGGCCTCGACGGAGTCGACCCAACACATGAACTCAAATCCGCGGTCGGCGGCGAGCTCCCCGGCGAGCCACGCGAGACCACCAGGGCGCAGGAACAAATTGGCGACGATCACGCGTGGCACCCCGGCTCCGCGCGCGACCCGGAGCTGGGGCTCGTTGGCGACGGTGATCGCCCAGCATCCTGCCAGAAGCTGATCACGCCAGAGCGCAGGTGCCATCGTGGTCTTGCCGTGGGGCGCCTGTGAGAGGCCGGCTTGGGCGCACCACCGGCTCATCGTCGATAGGTTCTCGTCGATGGCATGACGGTCGAGGGTCATCATGGGTGTGCTTAGCTCGTCGAGTTTTGGTCTGGCTTCGGCGACTTCGGCGATGGAGGAGCCGTACCATGCTGGCTGCACAGCCTTGTCGCTCCAATCGAGCACTTTCGAGCGGTCGCGCGCGACGGCTGCCTCCAGCTGGTCAATGTGCGTGCTCACCGCCTCCTGCTTCTGTTTGCCGCTGTTTCGCAACATATCTCGTAGGCCCGGAAATCTGCGACTACTGCTGGGCTCAGCCGTGAGGGTCCCTTGGGGCCACGCCGGCCGGGTACCAGGGCGGCTATCCCGTCGTTGGCCGCGGCGTGGTCCCAGCGTCGCAGTGTCTCGGTGTTGATCCCGAAGCCTTCGGCGACCCGCACGGCCCGGGCCCCCTTGATCGCGACCAGCTGCACCGCGGCCAGCCGCCGGCCGAGCTCGTCGCCGGCGTTCCATGCGAAGACCAGCTCGCCGCGGATAAACACCCGACCCCCGGTCTCGTCCTCCACCAAAGCGGCGATCTCACCGATCTGCACGGCGCCGGCTGGCACCAGCATCAAGGGCAGTTGTGCCGTCATGATCGCCATCGTCCCCCACCTCAACATCTATCTGAAATACCATAAGAATTATAACGCACAACGGGCAGGAAAGCAACCCCGTTCCATGACAAAGATGCAGGTCAAACGGCTACAGGAACGAACACCACACCCGCTATGTCCAGAGCCCTGGTGACTGTGACAGGGCGGAGATCGAGTTGATTATGCCCGGCGCCGAGGGGATGAACCTGGCGGTGTAGGAGTTGCGTCCCACGCCCAATGACGTCGGGATCCGCCAAGCCGCTCTACCTGATCTGATGGCCATCGTTGCATAGCTCTGGGAGCCGGTTCTAAACACCACCTTGCCGGCCGAGCTGATCTGCCCGCACACGGTGACTCGGCCGACTGACGGTCAGTTCGACCAGTGGCATCTGTAGAGGGGTCTTTCGGACCTTGGAGGGTCGCCGCCGACTGCGACCGAATCAGCCGATTGCTGCGGTCTGGGTGGCCAGTGCGATGGCACCGAGCATTTCAGCCTGCTCGCCGAGGGTGCCCGCGACGACGGGGATGGGGTCTTTGCGGAGCGGGGTGATGCTGTCGGCGAGAGTATCGCGGACGGCGCTAAGCAGTGGGCTGTGCTCGGCGTTTGCTTTGCCGCCGATCACGACCAACGCCGGGTCCAGGATCATGCAAATGGTGGCCAGTGCGGTGCCAACGGCCCGCCCGGCGTCGGCGAGCACGCGGAGGGCGCCGGATTCGCCGCCCTGAGCCGCAGCCATGAGGTCAGCGAGAGTGGTTGATGACCCGTGGGTTTGCGCGAGCGCGCCGGTAAGTGCGTGGGCTCCGGCTACGGTTTCCAGGCAGCCGCGGTTACCGCATCGGCAGACGAATCCGCCGGGTACGACGGTGACGTGTCCGAGTTCCCCGGCGCCTCCGGTGGCGCCGCAGTAGAGGTGGCCGTCGAGGAAGAGCCCGGCGCCTACTCCGTCGGAGAGCATCACGTAGACGAAGTCGTCGACTCCGCGCGCGACGCCGTACCGATGCTCGGCGATGGCGCCGAGGTTGGCATCGTTACCCACCTCGACCCGCAGGCCCGTCCGGCGGTGGAGCTCACGGGCGACGTCGATCCCGCGCCAGTCGGGCAGAATCGGCCCGGCCCCGAGGGCGTGCGTTTTGCCCGAGACCGGCGCGGACACGGCGACTCCCAGTCCGGCGATGCTAGTGGGCTTGAGCCCCGCGGCCGCGATCAACTC
>Ga0097691_1003109_pt1 | contig 10455 bp, 8 predicted proteins | sample NGESurdeep072012_8_FD_72858 | JGI IMG/M metagenome (GOLD analysis project Ga0097691, IMG submission 72858) | Arctic peat soil microbial communities from Barrow, Alaska - NGEE Surface sample 210-1 deep-072012 | ecosystem: Environmental > Terrestrial > Soil > Wetlands > Peat ...
AGGGCAGCCACTCCGCCCGCTCTCTGCTGTCTGGCATAGGCCAGAGCCTGCATGTCCTGCGGGTCTGTGGCGTTGGCGCTCACCTTTGATCTGTTACTGATATGTAGAACGTTCATCACGGCCTCCCTAGCCTCGGTCGCCTACACGCCGACCAGCGTGCCCCCGTCCGCATGCTCCGACGTAGTCGATTCAGCCGCCGGACGGAAGCCGCGCGCGATCATCCAGACCGCCAGCACCATCTCCTGCACGGCCAGGGGCATGAACAACAAGGTCTGCTCGGTGGAGACGGCGCCGATGACTGCATACATCGCGAGCAGGTCGGCGGCCACGTAGAACGGAATCGCCACGAGACCCCACAACGCGATCCAGCGGGGGACGATGCGCGACCGATAGAGCATGAAGTAGAACATGAAGGCACCAAGGCAGAACACGAGCGCGAGCACGGCGTTGGTGGCCTCAGAGTCGATCACCAGGCTGCCCAGACGCAGGCCTGCCGGTGACGCCGTGCCCGGTCCTGCCGACATGGCCGCACCCAGTGGCACGAGCAGCAGCCAGATGATCGCGAGGACGACATAGCAGACCGTCTCGAGCGCTCCTCGCACGATCAGGTAGCCGATCGCCAGCACTTCGTCCACCCGGCGCAGCACCGGGAAGAGCACCACGGGGACGAACGCGAGCGACAGCCCCATGACGAGCACGAGCAGCGCGCCCGTCACGACCGCACCGGAGTGCTGCGCGGCGAAGGCGAACGGGTCGCCCGCGTCACGCACCGGAGCGCTGACGACCATGCTGAGGACACCGGCCACCGTCCCGGTGATGTACAGGATCCCAGCTGTCGTAGCAGCCGCCTGGTGCTCTCGCATACTGCGGGACTTGTGCTTCGTCTCTACGCGCGCTCTTGCCCGGTCGTAATCCGAGGTTGTATCGCTCTGTGTCATGTTGGCACCTTCTCCCCGACCTTGCCCACTCCCAGATTCCCTCTTCCAGGGGCGCAACCGGCAGGGACTTTGGTCCCATCAGGTTGGCTGTCACGCTGACCTCACCCCCGAAAACGCACTATGCCGCTGTCGGGGTGGGCAGGGTGACGGGGGCCGTGGTGGCCAGTCATGCGCGACCTCGACGGGTGCCACGCCGACGCGTGGTCTCAGACGGGTTCGGTTCTGGGTTCGAGAACCACCACGGCCGTCTGTGATCGGCGACGGGCGTAGCCGTCAAGATTCTTGTCCACTGACCGCCACCGGTCCCACAGCCGGGCCCGCTCCTGACCGGTCGCGGCGTGGGCGACGACCTCGCGGGTCCCGTCGGTGAGCTGGACCCGGACCTGCGGGCGCGCCTGGAGGTTCAGCCACCACGCGGGCTCTCCTTCGCCCCAGCCGTTCATCGCCAGGGTCACCAGGTTCGGGCCGTCCTCGATGTAGCCGAGGATCACCGACCGCTCCTGACCGCTGCGGCGTCCGATGGTGGTCAATCGCATTGCGCCCCAACGCTGGGCCCGAGCGGGCCACAGGCCAAGACGACCACCGGTGACCCGGCACAGAGCTCGGTGCACCTTCCAGAAGCCCAAGATGAACCATCGCGGCTGCAGCCGCGGGGTCCGCTCGCTCCCTCCCGGCATACGCTCCCCTGCCCCGGCCGACATGACCAGTGCCACCGCAACGGGGATGACCGGAAGCAATCTCTTTCTCATGGTGCATTTCCTCCTCAACACCGGGGCGCTGCACGGCGGGTGTGGTGTTGGAACGTCACCCGTCATCTACCACTTTCGGATCCGTCGGGATCTGGTCCCTAGGGACGAAAGTCCCTGCACAGGACTTTCTCAGCTGAGGCGGAGCGCATCGGCGAAATAACGCCCACTCGCGCATGCGGAGGTCGCACCCCGCGTCGTTTCAACGTCCTCACATCAGCGCTGGGTGTGTGTTCGACATCCCGGACGGGGTCCGTCCATTTACCCACCCCAGACGGCCCAGAGATCGGGCGTCACACAAGATCGACATACGCCGCCTCCCGGCGGGCTCAGGTGAGGGAGAAGGGCGGGTAGCGGTCGGTCACCAGAAGGGACGCGTACGCCTGCACGCGCAGCCACCAGCGGGCGACGCCGACGACGAAATCGAACAGTCCCCGCGGGTAGCGTCCGGTAAACAGGATCGTGAACCACGCGATGACCACCGCAAAGAAAGCAACGACCGACAACACTGCCAGGACAATGAAGTGTGGGATCGCGAGCAGCCACTTCACCAGCGGCAACCATTGGTTCAGGTCGCGTTCGACGTCGGGGTAGTCGATCTGAAGGTGGACGCTTTGCTCCTCGACCGTCGAGGGGTACTGGTCGGTGAGTAGCGCAACGTAGGCGCCGATGCGGGTGCCGAACCGGGCAAGCTCCAGGGCGAAGTCGAACCACCAGCGCGGGTAACGCCTCGCGAAGAGGATCATCAGCAGAGTCGCCAGGAACAGGCCGGTGCTGATGCCACCGCTGCTGTCGCGCACCACCTGACCGCTCTGGTTGTAGACCGTCTCGGTTGCGCCCGTGGTGAGCGCTCCGATGACGATCGCAATCGGAATGACCAGGAACACGCGGAAAAGGGTCGTCACCCGGTCGTGCTGGTCCGGGTAGTCGATCTCGAGGCGCGCAGGGTAGACCGACACCGGCAACTGCTCCGTCATGTGCCCTCCAGGATCAGTAGACGCTGAGCCCGACCGCTTGAGCCACGACCGGGAGGACTTCTGCACTACATGCTGTCGGCGTGGACCGACCGGCGCAAGAGGTCGAGTGCTCCTCGCCGGGAAAGACAATCATTGAAAGAGAACGGGCGGCCAGACAATCGATGGAAGCGATGCGATACGTGAAGCGAACGATGACCGGCCACCTCGGACCAAGCCTCGGTGCCTTAGGCACGATCCCTCACTGAACAAGAACGCACACCCATCGCTGCAGACATCCGGGCGTTTGCCAACTGCACGATTCGGCAGATTTCGGGGTTGATCTGATTGGCCATTCGGGGATGCCAAGGGCGGGACCTTCGTCCCTTCGCTGGGCACTCATGCTTGCGAGACGATGCAATTGGCCGCCCTCGAGGCATGACGAGAGGGGCGGGTAGCAGAGCGAGCGAAGCGGTTTGCCAGCGGAGGAAGGGCCGAGATGAAGCCTCAGGAGTATGCCGCAAGTAGTGCCCGACCAGAGGAGAAGATCCCCGTGACGACGACAACAATCAGGCAGTACCGAGACACCCAAGTCGATGTGAAGCTCGTGCTTTGCGCCCTGTGGGTCGCGATGCTGTTCGTATTCGCCTACGTGGACATCTTCGCGTCCCTCCGCGCTGATGTTCTCAAAGCTGCTCTCGACGGCAAGGTGGCTACCACGGGATTCACGGTCAACCAGGTATTCCTGACCCTCACCCTGATCTACATCCTGCTACCAACTCTGATGGTGGTCCTGTCACTCATTCTCAAACCACGAGTCAACCGGATCGTCAACATCGTCGTCAGCGTCCTCTACATAGTCACCATCATCGCGTCGGCCTTCGGCGAAACGTGGGTCTACTACTTCCTCGGAAGCGCCATCGAAGTGATACTCCTTGTCGCCATCGCACGAACCGCCTGGAAATGGCCGCCACCCCAGATCGCACCCAAGCTGCCATAGGCAACCAACGCGCAGAGCCCGCGTCATTCTGGGCGGAATGACGCTCGCTGTACCGGGTGCCACTGGATTCGTGGCACTCGTGCAATCAAGCCGTCTGTGCCATGGCTTTCGACGCGCCGTCATCGGCAGAGTCGGACGTTGAGGTCCGAGTCTGGTATTCGATGCCACAGCGGATCGTGTCTCAGTTCTTGTCTCATTCGTCGTCGTCCGCGGGGGGTCGGTGACACCGGGTTCCGGCGGCACGCGACGGACACCAGCCGCCCCGCCACCTAGTCTCAGTCCTAGTCTCATTCGTTGCAGTACGGCTGGGTTCAGGGAGCGTCGCGGCCGGTCGTGGTGAGCACGAGGCGGACGCCGACAACCGTATATGAACGTGGGTTCGCAGAACTCGAAAGCGTGTAACGGGGTAACCCGTTCGTGGGTTCAAATCCCACCGCCACCGCTCGTGGTCGTCTGCGACCGTCCGTGGCAAGGACGGTCCCGGACGGCATCACACACGCTCGACGAGGTCGCGCTAGCCATGGTGGCCGGCTTCTGCCTTCGTCAGGGCGCCTTGAGACCTCGTGACCGTCCATGAATAGAAGCAATATCGTTGAGAGGACCGAATCGGGCCACCCAGGTCCCTTGCCGATCACCGAGACGCCTCTCAGCCAACTTACCCGCCCTCAGGACGAGCTGCGGTGCACTTCACGTTCACCCCTGACAATCCAGTGGTGATGCTTCGCTTCGCTGATCGACGCTAGACCCGTTAGTAGTGCTACAAGTGGCCTCTCCGGAGCCGAGGAGCAGTGCGACCAGGTCCAGGGCTGTCTCGATCTCGGGTTCGTCACCACCGAGCAACGGCGCGTAGAGATGGACGTCGCAGATTCGCACGAGGGCCCGGCCGAGCACCTCCGGGGATATCGTGACACGCAGGTTCCCGTTCGCCTGCTCGCGGGCGATCACCTCGGTGGTGGCGCGTGCGGATGCCGATTCGATCGCCCCTGGCATCAAGGCCAGCCTGACGAAGACCATCGGTTCGCGTTGGGTGAGCGCCCGCAGAGGAGCCGAGGCAACGACCGAGCGCATTACCCTTTCGAAGACGTCGAGCAGCAGGTCCGTTCCCGACCCGGTGGCTTGCGCGATAGCCCTGCGATATGTCCGCTCGGTTGCCTCTGCGAGCACAGTACCCAGCAGGGCGTCGCGGTTGCCGACCCAGCGGTAGAGGGTCGCGCGTCCTACCCCCAGGCTGTCGGCGAGGGCGGACATGTCAAGTGCTTCGCGTGCTAGATACACGCGGGTGGCCGCGTCGACTGCTCGTCGGCGGGCGGAGCCGGATGGCATCCAGAAATCTCCTTGATTCGGCAGCAGACTGGGCTGTTGGGGGCCCGTCCCATCCTGCAGCACGGCTGCATCCGTGGCCCATTGACAAACAAACGGGCGTGAGACACACTCGCACATTGTCTCAATATAGGTGTCACAGGTCATGAGAGGAAGCCCAAGGTTATGTCAGATGTCCAGACTGTCCGCGGACCCGTCAACACTGGCTCGCTCGGCAAGGTGCTGATGCACGAGCACGTGTTCGTGGTCGGCACGGAGATGCGCGAGAACTATCCGACCTACCCGGCAACGTGGAACGAAGAGGAGCGGGTGGCTGACGCAGTCGCGAAGCTGACCGAACTCAAGGCCCGAGGTATCGACACCATCGTTGACCCCACGGTTATCGGTCTGGGCCGCTATCTCCCCCGGATCCAGCGGATCAACGAACAGGTCGACATCAACATCGTCGCCGCGACTGGTCTGTACACCTACAACGATGTGCCGTTCCAGTTCCACTTCACCGGGCCCGGACTGTTGTTCGACGTAGCCGAGCCCATGGTGGAGATCTTCCTGCAGGACATCCGCGAGGGCATCGCCGGAACCGGGGTCAAGGCGGCGTTCCTCAAGTGCGCGATCGAGGATGCTGGCCTGACCCCCGGTGTGGAACGGGTCATGCGTGCCGTCGGACAGGCCCAGGTTGAGAGCGGTGTGCCGGTCACAGTGCACACCAGTGCACACACCCAATCCGGTCTGGTCGCCCAGAAAGTTCTCGAGCAAGAAGGGGTCGACCTGTCCAGGGTGGTCATCGGGCACTCCGGGGACTCGACCGACCTGGACTACCTGTGCACCCTCGCCGACAAAGGCTCCCTGCTCGGAATGGACCGGTTCGGGCTGGACGTGCTGTTGCCCTTCGAGCAGCGGGTAAACACCGTCGCCGAGCTGGCACGGCGCGGCTACGCCGAGAAGATGGTTCTCGCCCACGACGCTTCCTGCTTCATCGACTGGTTTTCGCCGGAGGCCAAGGAACAAGCTGTGCCGAACTGGACCTACACGCACATCAGCGATGACGTGCTGCCGGCGCTGCGCGAGCGCGGGGTCACCGAGGATCAGATCACCACGATGCTGGTCGACAACCCGCGCCGCTACTTCGAGGCGACATGATGAGCGGCCCCTACGACGAGAAGCCTTGGCTGGCGCTGTATGACGCCGACATGCCGCCGGTGATCGAGCGCGAGTACGACAGTGCGCTCGAGATGTTTCAGGCTTCTGTGCGTCGCGCCCCAAACGCTGCGATCATCCGATACTTCGACGCGACGATGACCTTGAGCCAGCTCGATGAGCACTCTGATGCGTTCGCGGTGGCGCTGAGTCAGTTCGGTGTGGCGAAGGGCGATCGCTTGGCCTTGGTCCTGCAGAACATTCCTCAGTTCATCATCGCTACGGTCGCCGCGTGGAAGCTCGGTGCGGTGGTCGTGCCGATCAACCCCATGTACCTCGAGCGGGAGATGACCACCGTGCTGGCGGACAGCGGCGCCATTGGCGTGATCTGCCTGGAGTCAGGCGCAGAACTGGTGCGTGCTGCGATGACCGACACCGAGGTGCGAACGATCATCACCACCTCCGAGCTGCAGTTCCAAACCCGGATGGATCCGAGGATCTTCTCATCCACCGAACGGATCCGTGTCGATGGCACCGTGGACATGATGGAGCTGATCGAGCAATACCGCGGGAGGCGGCCCGCCGATGTGCGGCTGAAGCCCGAAGATCTCGCGCTGCTGCCCTACACCTCAGGCACAACGGGGCCGCCGAAGGGGTCGATGAATACGCACGCCAACGTTGTCTTTACCGCCCAGGTCTACCGCGACTGGGTCGGTCTGGCGGAGGGCGGTTCGATGTTCGCGGTTGCCCCGCTCTTTCACATCACCGGACTCATTGCCAACCTCGCGTCGCCGCTGCTCGCCGCGGCCGCCACGATTCTGACCTGCCGTTTTCACCCGGTCGTATCGGCTGAGTCCATTGCCGAACATCAGGCGACCGCGACGATCGGCGCGATCACTGTGTTCATCGCCTGGACCAACAACCCGGAGGTGACACCCGAGCACCTGTCCAGCCTCCGGTCGGTCTATTCCGGCGGTGCGCCGATCCCCAAAGCCGCACTGGAGGCGTTCCGGAGCAAGTTCGGTCACTACATCCACAACGGGTACGGACTGACCGAGACCAACAGCCCGGCGATCGTTGTGCCGTTCTCCAAGGAAGCTCCTGTCGATGCGGCTTCGGGTGCGGTCTCGATCGGTGTGCCGGTACCGAGCACCACCGCCTGGGTGGTTGATGAACAAGACGCTGACCTACCCATCGGGCAGATCGGTGAGATCGTCGTGGCCGGTCCCCAGGTCGCGCAGGGCTACTGGAACAAGCCGGAGGAAAGCGAGCACGCCATGCCCGGAGGCCGGCTTCACACCGGCGATGTGGGGTTCATGGACGCCGAGGGCTGGTTCTACATCGTCGATCGCAAGAAAGACCAGATCAACGCGTCTGGGTTCAAGGTCTGGCCCCGCGAGGTCGAGGATGTCCTGTACGAGCACCCGGCCATCCGGGAGGCGGCGGTCGTCGGCGCTATCGATGCCTACCGCGGTGAGACGGTCAAGGCATTCGTCTCCGTCAAGGACGGCTCCTCGGTCACCATCGACGAGATCATCGCATTCTGCAAGGAGCGTCTGGCTGCGTACAAGTGTCCCCGCATCGTCGAGCTGATGGACGACCTGCCCAAAACGGTCACCGGCAAGATACTTCGACGCGAGCTCAGGAAGGTCCAGTAGCTATGAACCTGACGCCAGGATCAAACTCCGCAGGCCGAAGGTAACCCGATCGCGCCCTCTCAAGCTCACGCCCCTCTTAGGAGACGTTCGCACATTTCAGGGCGGTCGTGATGACGTAGGGCATTGCGGCGCGGGTGGCGGTCGGCGCCATGGCAGAACATGACGTCGGCAACCTCGATGAAGAGGTCCTCAAGCTAACCGAAGAAGGCTTCATCAGACTCGATCAGGAGGGTTAACGGAATGGATTTCGAGCTGTCTCCGAAGATGAAGGAAGTATGTACCCGGATGTGGGGGTTCATGCGGGAGGAGGTATTCCCTGCCGAGAAGGAGTATGAGCGGTGGCGGGCGAACAACGACCCGCATGCGTACCCTCCGGTGCTGGAGCGGTTGAAGGCGTCGGCGAAGAAGCGGGATCTGTGGAACCTTTTCCTGCCCGAGATCTCGGGGCTGTCGAACGTGGAGTACGCCGCGGTCGCGGAGATCTCGGGGTGGTCGCCGGTGATTGCACCAGAGGCCATCAACTGTGCGGCCCCGGACACCGGCAACATGGAGACGTTGCACATGTTCGGAACGCCGCAGCAGAAGGCCCAGTGGCTCGACCCGTTGCTTTCGGGGGAGATCCGTTCTGCGTTCGCGATGACCGAGCCGGACGTGGCGTCCTCGGATGCGACAAACATCACCACACAGATGGTCCGTGACGGTGAGGACTATGTGATCAATGGGCGCAAGTGGTGGATCAGTGGGGCTGCCGACGAGCGATGCCAGGTGTTCATCGTGATGGGCAAGACCGACCCGACGGCTGATACGTACCGGCAACAGTCGATGATCCTGGTATCCAGGGATGCTCCGGGGGTGAGCATCGAGCGGCAGCTGCCGGTCTTTGGGTACCAGGACCAGCACGGGCACTCCGAGATCGTGTTCCGTAACGTGCGGGTGCCGGCGTCGAACATGCTGGCGGCCGAGGGGGATGGGTTCATGATCGCCCAGGCCCGACTGGGTCCGGGCCGGATTCACCACGCGATGCGGGCTATCGGGATGGCCGAACGTGCCCTGGGGCTGATGGTGGATCGTGCGAAGTCGCGGGTGGCTTTCGGTAAGCACCTTTCTGACCAGGGTGTGGTGCAGGATCTGATCGCGCAGTCCCGTATCGACATCGACCAGGCCCGGCTGCTGGTGTACAAGACGGCATGGCTGATCGACAAGTACGGCGCCAAGGGGGCGCGCACCGAGATTGCGGCGATCAAGGTCGCCGCACCGGCGATGGCCGTCGCGGTGATCGACCGGGCGATCGAGGTGTTCGGCGGTGCGGGTATCAGCGACGACACACCGCTCGCATATTTCTATGCGTGGGCCAGGAGCTTGCGCATTGCCGACGGTCCCGACGCCGTCCATCGCCGCTCGATCGCCCGCGAAGAGCTCAAGCGAGAACGTCCGTTTGTGGGCTGACCCAAGCGGTGAGGGAAACGACGTGGAAGTCTCAGCCCGGAAGGAAACACCCCCATGCCCGAAGCAGTCATCGTCTCCACCGCCCGCTCGCCCATCGGCCGTGCCTTCAAGGGCTCCCTGAAGGACATCCGGGCCGACGACCTGACGGTGCAGATGGTCCTGGCCGCGCTCGGGAAGATCCCAGAGCTAGACGTCGCCGACATCGACGACCTCGTCCTGGGCTGCGGCCAACCCGGGGGTGAGTCCGGCTTCAACATGGGCCGCGTCGTCGCGGTGCTCGCCGGAATGGACCACGTGCCTGGCACCACGATCAACCGCTACTGCTCCTCGAGCCTGCAGTCCACCCGGATGGCCATGCATGCGATCAGGGCGGGGGAGGGCGACGTCTTCATCTCCGCTGGCGTGGAGACGGTCAGCCGCTATGCCAAAGGCAACACCGACGGACTTCCGGAGACCAAGAACCCGGTGTTCGCCGGGTCGCTCGCACAGTCCGAGAAGTTCGCGGCCGGCGGACAGACCTGGGCCGACCCGCGCGTGAACGACGACCTTCCCGACGTGTATATCGCGATGGGGCAGACCGCCGAGAACGTCGCGCAGCTGCGGGGCATCACCCGCCGGGAGCAGGACGAGTTCGGCGTCCGCAGCCAGAACCTCGCCGAGAAGGCCATCGCCAACGGCTTCTGGGAGCGTGACATCACCGCGGTCACGCTGCCCGACGGCACGGTGGTGAACAAGGACGACGGCCCGCGCGCCGGCGTGACCCTCGAGAAGGTCGCCCAGCTCGCCCCGGTATTTCGGCCCGACGGAACAGTGACCGCCGGCAACTGCTGCCCGCTCAACGACGGCGCCGCCGCCGTGGTGGTCATGTCCGAGACCAGGGCCGCCGAGCTCGGGCTCACCCCACTAGCCCGGATCGTGTCCACCGGGGTCACCGCCCTCTCGCCGGAGATCATGGGCCTGGGCCCGGTCGCGGCATCCAGGCAGGCACTGGCACGTGCGGGCATGACCATCGACGACATCGACCTGGTCGAGATCAACGAGGCGTTCGCCTCGCAGGTCATCCCCTCGGCGCGCGACCTTGGCATCGACTTCGAGAGGCTCAACGTCAACGGCGGTGCGATCGCGATCGGTCACCCCTTCGGCATGACCGGTGCCCGGATCACGACCACCCTCATCAACTCCATGCAGTTCCACGACAAGCAGTTTGGTCTGGAGACCATGTGTGTCGGCGGCGGCCAGGGCATGGCCATGATTCTG
>Ga0097691_1003110_pt1 | contig 10454 bp, 8 predicted proteins | sample NGESurdeep072012_8_FD_72858 | JGI IMG/M metagenome (GOLD analysis project Ga0097691, IMG submission 72858) | Arctic peat soil microbial communities from Barrow, Alaska - NGEE Surface sample 210-1 deep-072012 | ecosystem: Environmental > Terrestrial > Soil > Wetlands > Peat ...
CCAGTCTGGTCAATGGTATTGTGGACGAGCGAGACGCGCAGCCACTCCCAGGGCAGAAGGTCGAGGACGGCACCCTGAACCTGACCGCGTGGTCTCCCGATGGCCGGGCGCTGACTGGATCGATCATTCGAAAGAGCGGTCGTCCGGCCGGCGTGGTGGTGTATGACCTGTCGGCGAAGTCCTTCCGAATCGTGAGCAGCGACCAGACCAATTGGGTGCGCTGGCTGCCGGACAGCCGGCGCGTGCTGTACATCACCCTGGCGGGCGATCTCGTCGGCGTCGACACCGCGTCCGGTACACGCACCGTCGTTGCCGCGAAACTCCCGGCGTCCGCGTCCGATTTCAGCTTCGCGCTGACGCCGGATGGGCGGACGTTATTTTACGGCGCCGGGCATGCCGAGGTCGGACATCTGGATCGCGGAGAAGCCACAGCGATAAAGGGGCCGTCGAAGATGGACGAAGTCTTGAAGGGCTCGAATTCGCCGCGTGCGGGACGGGATCGCGGACATCAGCGCCCCGCCGGCGCGGGGCTCGAGTGCCGGCACCACTCGATCGTGTGGCGCAGACCTTCCTCGAGCCCGACGATCGGCGTATATCCGAGCAGCGCCTTGGCTTTCGAGATGTCGGCCTGCGAATCCTTCACATCGCCCGCGCGTTCTTCTTTGTAGACCGCCTGAAGGTTGGTGCCGACGATCGTGTTCATCACACCCAGTAACTCGTTGAGCGAGATGCGCCCGCCGGTTGCGACGTTCATCACGTCGCCGGCCACCCCCGGCGCCTCGCACGCGCGCAGCACGCCGTCCACCACGTTGGCGACGTAGGTGAAGTCGCGCGTCTGCTCGCCGTCGCCGTAGATCACCGGCTGGCGGCCCCGCAGGAGCGCCGTCGCGAAGAGCGAGATGACGCCCGAGTACGGCGACCCCGGATCCTGCCGCGGGCCGAACACATTGAAATACCTCGTCGTCACCGTCTCGAAACCGTAGAGCCGCGTGAACATCTGGCAATACTGCTCCGACACGAACTTCTGCAGCGCGTACGGCGACAGGGGGTTCGTCGGCATGTCCTCGCGCTTGGGCAGCGTCGGCGTGTTGCCGTACGCGGACGAGGAGCCGGCGTAGACGAACCGTTTCACGCCGGCGTCGCGCGCGGCGACCAGAATACTCAACGTCGCGTCGATGTTGGCGCGGTTCGAGGTCATCGGGTCCTTCACCGACCGCGGCACCGACGGGATCGCCGCCTGATGCAGCACGTACTCCATTCCCTCGGAGGCCCGCTGCGCGAACGACGCGTCCGCGAGATCGCCTTCGAGAAACTCGACGGCTGGAATGTGGTCGAGGTTGTGCCGCTTGCCGGTGATCAGGCTGTCGGCCACCCGCACGCGGTGTCCGCGCCGGATGAGCTCGGTCGCGAGATGCGATCCGATGAAGCCCGCGCCGCCGGTGACGAGGTAGGAGGCCATGCCGTCAGTTCTCGAAACCGGTTCGCGACAAACCGGGCGTCACCCTCAACGCATTCGCGAAGTACAGCTTCTTCAGCACGGCATCCGGCAGGTTCATCCCGTACAGCTTCCAGAACGCATGGTAGTCGCGGTAATAGTCGAAGTACTCGTCGGCGGTTTCGAACACGCGCCAGTAGTACGGATACTCGTCGGGCGCGTACGTGTCCTTGCCGAAGAGGATCCGGTCCTGGTACTTGACGAAGAACTCGTGCGCCGCGCGCGGCTGCCGGCCGAAGTCGTAGAGCACGGCGGCGACGTCGAAGTAGACGTTTGGGTTCTCGTCGAGGAGCTTCCCCGCCCGCGCCAGGTCGTTCGCGTGCCACCCGAAGTGCGCGAGGATGAACCTCGTGTTTCGGTGTTTGCCGACCATGTTGTTGCGCTCGGTCATCAGCTGCTCGAAGCGTACGCCGGTCTGATGCCGGCGATCGGGGAACAACGACAGCTCGAGCCACCGTTCATTCTTGTAGTCGAGCGGGTCGAAGAAGGCCGGCGGCTCCGCGATGTGAATCAGCACCGGCACGTTCAGGCGCGCGCAGGTTTCCCAGATCGGATCGAGCTCGGGATCATCAACCGGGAGACGGCTGCCGTCCGCCTTCTGGTCGAACATGCCGAGATCCTTGAACACCTTCAGCCCCATGGCGCCGGCCTTGATGTCCTCCTCGAGCTGCCTGGCCGCCTTCGCGCCAAAGCCCGGCCCCACGCCGCCGCGGAAGTTGACGTTGGCGAAGAGCACCATCCGATCGCCGTGACGGCTGTCGTGAATGGCCGCGATCCCTTGCCGGAGCCTGTCGCCAGAGCCGCCGCTGAGGTTCACCAGCAGCTTCAGGTTGTTGGCGTCCATGCCGCGGACCACCTCGTCGAACGCGGCAGCGCCGATCGGCTCGGGCTGATGGCTGTGGATGTCGATGACGGGGAACTTGGCGCGGGGCCTCGGATGCTCTGGCGTGACGAGCATCGACTTCGGCTTGTAGTCGGTGATGCTCGGCGGCGGAAACTCCGGGCCGCGCCGCTGCGGCGCGGTGATCGCCGCCAGTGGCAGCGCGAGGCCCAGAGCGGCCACTGTGAGGACGAGCGGTGTGCGCATGGACAAAAAAGATCGCAGCGAAGCCGTAAGCCGAATTCTGTCCCCGCCGCCGCGCCTTGCGGCGCTTCGGCGTGGCGACGACCATTCCTCTAGCCTCGCCATCGCTGGCGAGATCGAGCGACCGACCCGGAAGCTTCGGATGGACCATCCGTCCCACGCCAACGCCTTTCGGCGCCGGATGAGGGCTTCCCTATTTGGTCTTGCTCCGTGCGGGGTTTTGCCTGCCACCGACCTTACGGCCGGCGCGGTGCGCTCTTACCGCACCTTTTCACCCTTACCCCGCCTCCGCGCCTTGCGGCGCGTCGGCGTGGCGGTATATTTTCTGTGCCACTATCCTTCAGGTCACCCTGACCGGGCGTTACCCGGCGCACTGCCCTACGGAGTTCGGACTTTCCTCCCCGCCTTCGCGCTTGCGCGCTCCGGCGCGGCGATCGTCTGGCTTGCTGCGAAGATCTGATTGTACGCCTTATCCGTCGGTTTCCTGCGAGATCTGATACTGCTCCAGCTTCTTATACAGATTGCTGCGCGGCGTATCGATCACTTCGGCGGTCTTGGAGATATTCCAGCCGTTCTCGCGCAGTTTGTTCACCAGAAACGCGCGCTCCGCGTTGTCCTTGAACTCCCGCAGCGTGCCGGCCTTCCCGTCGCCGGCGTCCACCAAGGACGGCCCGCGCCCGGCGCTCGACGGTGAACGGACCGGATCCGGCAAATCGGCGACGTCGATCGTGTCGGCGCCGGTCATGATGTTGAGCCGCTCGACGGTGTTTCTCAGCTCGCGCACATTGCCCTTCCAGCGGTACCGCATCAGCGCGTCGAGCGCGGCCTGGGTGATGCGCTTGGGCCGGACGTTGTTCTCGCGGCTGAAGTAGTCCATGTAGTGGCGGACGAGCACCGGAATGTCCTCGGGACGGTCTCTCAACGGCGGCACGAAAATGGGGATGACGGCGAGGCGGAAATACAAGTCCTCGCGGAACCGTCCCTTTTCGATCTCTTCTTCGAGGTTCTTGTTGGTTGCCGCAATCACGCGAACATCCACTTTAATGGTCCGCGCCGACCCCAGGCGCTCGACCTCGCCTTCCTGCAGGACGCGCAGCACCTTGGCCTGCGTCTTGGCGCTCATGTCGCCGACTTCATCGAGAAAAATCGTCCCGCGATCGGCCTGCTCGAACTTGCCGACCTGCTTCTCGGTCGCGCCGGTGAACGACCCCTTCTCGTGGCCGAACAGCTCCGATTCGATCAGCTCCTCGGGAATCGCCGCGCAGTTCACCTGCACGAACCGCTCGCGGCTGCGCAGGCTGTTGCGGTGGATCGTCCGCGCGACGAGCTCCTTGCCGACGCCGCTCTCGCCTTGAATCAGGACCGTCGCGTTGGTCGGCGCCGCGCGGCCGACGAGCGCCATCACCTGCTTGAGCGCGGCGCTCTCGCCGATTAGCTGATGACGGACCTCGACGGCCTTCTTCAGCGTCTTGTTCTCGTCGCGCAGCTGCCGGTGATCGAGCGCGTTGCGCAGGCTCACCAGCACGCGCTCGCTCGCAAACGGCTTCTCGATGAAGTCGAACGCCCCTTTCTTCGTCGCTTCGACCGCCGTGCTGATCGTGCCGTGGCCGGAGATGACGACGACCGGCAGCGCGTCGTTCATCGAGCGCAGGCGATCGAGCACCTCGAGGCCGTCCATGCCGGGCATTTTCACGTCGAGCAGCACGAGATCGGGCGCCTCGCGCTCGGCGAGCGCCAGCCCTTCCTGGCCGGTGGCGGCGCCGACAAACTCGTACCCCTCGTATTCGAGCGTCATCCGCAACGAATCACGGATCGCGGATTCGTCGTCTATGACGAGGATGCGGGACTTTGGCATGTGCAAACGGCTCGCGCTCAACGATCCTCGACGCGGATCGTCTTCAGCCTGCGCAGATCGGCGTCCGGCTCGTAGACGTAGAACGTGAGGAGGTCGCCCTGATGCGCCGCGCGGGCAATGCGCCGGAAGTCGGCCACCGACGCGACGGGCTGCCGGTTGATTTCGAGGAGCACGTGCCCGCGCTGGACCTCGGCGTCGAACGCCGCGCTCAACGGCTCGACCCGCGTCACGAGGACGCCCTTCATCGCCTTGGGCAGATCGAGGCGGTCCGCGATCGTGCGATCGAGATCGCGCACCGTCAGGCCGAGCAGCACATCCGGATCGGCCTTCCGCGGCGTCACCGGCAGCGGCGCCGTGGCGTCGCCCTGGCGTCCGTCGTCATTGCGCGGCGGCCGCTCCGCCAACTTCACGGTGACATTCTGCTCGCGGCCGTCCCGCACGTAGCGCAGCCGCGCCGCCGATCCCGGCGAGCGCGCCGCAATCTCGCGAATCAGCTGATCGTCGTTGGCGACCAGATGCTCGTCGAGCGAGACGATGACGTCGTACGCGCGAAGCCCGGCGCGGGCGCCCGGCGAGCCTTCCGTGATGTCCTGCACGAGCGCGCCGTGCGTCACGCCCAGGTTGAGCGACCGCTGCAGGTCGGGATCGACGTCCCTGAGCGCCACGCCGATGTAGCCGCGCGACACCTTGCCACGCGCGCGCAGCTGCGGCATGACCGCCGTCGCGCTGTTGATCGGCACGGCGAACCCGATGCTGCTCGCCCGCGAGCTGATCGCCGCGTTGATGCCGATCACCTCCCCGCGCGCGTTGATGAGCGGGCCGCCGCTGTTGCCGAAATTGATCGCCGCGTCGGTCTGGATGTAGTTGTCGAGGCTCGCGTCGAAGAGCTTCCGGCCCAGATAGCTGACGACCCCGACCGTCACCGTGTGCTCGTAGCCGAGCGGGTTGCCGATCGCGCAGACCCATTCGCCCATCCGCAACGCCGAGGAATCGCCGAGCGGCGCCACGGGGAGACTCGCCTGTCCGTCGACTTTGATCAACGCGATGTCGGTGTCCGGGTCCGCGCCGATGACGCGTGCCAGCAGCGTCCGGCCGTCCGACAGCTTGACGGTGATCCGCTCGGCGCGATCGATGACGTGATTGTTCGTGAGAATGCTGCCGTCCGCGTCGATGATGAAGCCGCTGCCGGCGCCGCGCCTCGGCGCGCCTTGATCGCGCCGCGGGCCGAAGTCGGGCGGGCCGTCGAAGAGGTCGGGCTCATCCACCGTGCCCGATCGTCCGCGCCGCCCGCGCGTGTCGCGTCCCGGCGTCGTCGCGTCGATGTTCACGACCGCGGGATTGATCCGCTCGACGACGTCCGCGAAGTTCACGATGGACGCCGACCCGGGCAGCGCAGCCGGGCGCGCAAGCGTCCGCGCCGCGGCCGTGCTCGCCGTGCTCGATGTACTCATCGTCCCGCTCACGACCGGCGACGGCGTCAGGCCGCCGGCGAAGATCGCGCCCACCAGGAACGCGACGACGGCGGTGAGGGCGAGCGTGACGAAGGTGAAGCGGCGCGACATTACCTGTCTTTCATTATAAGGGTGAGAAACGCCTGCTCATCCAGCGTTTCGACGCCGAGTTGCCGTGCCTTCTCGAGCTTGCTGCCGGCGTCGGCGCCGGCCACGAGAAATGTCGTCTTCTTGCTGACCGACTTGGCGACGCGGGCACCCAGGCGTTCGAGTGCCTCGGCCGCCGCTTCGCGCGACATCGACGACAACGTGCCGGTCAGCACGAACACCTTGCCGGCGAGCGGACCCGCGGCCTCAGCGGTGCCAGGGGTCGGCTCGGGCGCCTGGCTCGCCATGTTCACGCCGGCGTCTTTCAACCGCGCGACGAGCTTGCGGTTGCGCGGCTCCTCAGCGAACATCCGGATCGAGGCGGCGACGACGGGGCCGATCTCCGGCACCGCTTGAAGCGTCTCGACGTCCGCGTCCAGAACGGCGTCGAGCGTCCGGAGATGGCGCGCGAGCGTCGAGCCCGCTTTCTCGCCGACGTGGCGAATGCCCAGCGCGTAGATCAGCCGAGAGAGGTCGTTCTTCTTGCTTCGCTCGATCTGATCGACGACGTTGCGTCCGACCTTTCCCAGCTTGCGCGCGACGGCGCGCTCGGACCGCGGGTCGCGCGGCGCGACGACGAGCGTTTCGAGCTGCGAGGCTTCGAGGTGATAGAGATCGGCGAAATCGTGAACGAGGCCGTGGTCGATCAGCTGATCGACCAAGGACGCGCCGAGCCCTTCGATGTTCATCGCGGATCGCGAGGCGAAGTGTTCGAGGCTGCGGCGCAGCCGCGCGGGGCACGACGTGTTCTCGCAGCGCCAGACCACTTCCTCTTCGTCGCGGTGCAACGCGCTGCCGCACTCAGGGCACGCCGACGGCATCGTCCACGGCGTGGAATCGGCGGGCCGGAGGCTGAGGACGGGCGCGACGATTTTGGGGATGACGTCGCCCCCTTTCTCGAGGACCACCGTGTCGCCTTCGCGCACGTCTTTCCGCGCGACGTCCTCGGCGTTGTGCAGCGTCGCCATGGAGATCGTGGATCCGGCGAGGACGACCGGCTCGAGGACCGCATACGGCGTCACGGCGCCGGTCCGGCCGACGTTGACTTCGATCTTCAAGAGCCTGGTGTGCGCCTGCTGCGCCGGAAACTTGAAGGCGGTCGCCCAGCGCGGAAACTTCGCGGTCGTCCCGAGCCGCTCGCGCAGCGCGAGATCGTCCACTTTGATGACGACGCCGTCGGTGTCGAAGTCGAGCGACCGCCGCTTGTCGGCCCATTCCTGGCAGAAGGCGGTGACGGCGTCGATACCCTCGCAGCGCCGCCAGTGCGATTCGACCGGCAGCCCCCAGGCGCGCATCGCGGTCAAGGCCTCGCTGTGCGTTTGTCTAGGGGCCGAGCTTGCTCCGCCCTCTGTTGCGGGCCGGGCAAGCTCGGCCCCTACGTCCTCTACGAGCTGATACAAATAGGCGGACAGCCCTCGCTTCGCGACGAGCGCGGGATCGAGATTGCGCATCGTCCCCGCCGCGGCGTTGCGTGGATTGGCGAAGAGCGGTTCGCTGGCGTCCTCGCGCTCGCGGTTCATGCGTTCAAACGACGCGCGCGGCAGATAGACCTCGCCGCGCACTTCGAAGCGGCCGGCCGGCCCGCCCCTCAGCGAGAGCGGGATGGCGCGGATGGTGCGGACGTTGGGCGTGACCTCTTCGCCCCGCGTGCCGTCGCCGCGCGTCGCGCCGCGGACCAGACGGCCGTTGTCGTAGGTGAGCGCGATGCTCAGGCCGTCGATTTTCACCTCGGCCACGTATGCAACCGCCGCGTCGCCCAGGCCGGCGCCCTTGCGCACGCGCTCGTCGAAGGCGCGCAGCTCCTCGTCGCTGTAGACGTTGTCGAGGCTGAGCAGCGGCGCGAGGTGCTCGACCGTCTCGAAGCCTTCGGCGGGACGGCCCGCCACGCGCTGCGTCGGCGAATCGGCGGTGACGAGATCGGGATGCTCAGCTTCGAGCTGCTCGAGCTCGTGCAGCAGACGGTCGAAGGCTTCGTCGGCGATCTCGGGGCTGTTGTGGATGTAGTACTGCTCTTCGTGATGGCGGATCGCATCACGAAGCTCACGGATGCGCTGTTCGGGCGGCTGCTTCGCGGGCACCGATCAGCGGTCGCGCGACAGAATATAGTCGGGCAGCGCGAGCAGGGCGTCGCGCTCCGCGCTCGGCGGAAACACGCAGAGCGCCTTCTTCGCGCGCTCGGCGAAATCGGACGCGCGCCGGGCCGCGTAGTCGATTGACCGGTGTTCCTTGAGAATCCGCAGGAGCTCGTCCCACTGGCCCGGCTCGACGGTGCGGCTGGCGATGATGTCGCGGATGATCTGCGCCCCCACGCCCTCGCCCTGCTGACGCAGATGGATGAGCGGCAGCGTCATCTTCCCCTCACGCAGATCGCCGCCGACCGGTTTGCCGAGCGCGGCCGCATCGCCCGTGAAGTCGAGCAGATCGTCGACGAGCTGGAACGCGATGCCGAGGTTGAAGCCGTACTCCCGCAGCGCTTCCTCCTGCTCGCTCGTCACCTTGCCGAGCATGCCGCCAATCTGCGCGCAGCCGCCGAACAGATACGCCGTCTTGCGGCGGATGATCTCGAAATGCTCGTCCTCGGTGATGTCCGCGTCGCCGTTCTTGGTGAGCTGATACAGCTCGCCTTCGATCATCCGCAGCGTCACGTCGCACAGCAGGCGGATGATCTCGAGCGCGTCGTGCGTGAGCGCCAGCGCCATCGACTTGATGTATAGGTAGTCGCCGAGGAGCACGGTGATGTCGTTGCCCCACCGCGAGTGAACGGCGAGGCGGCCGCGGCGCAAATCGGAGTCGTCGATGATGTCGTCGTGGACGAGCGTCGCGGTGTGAATGAACTCGACCACCGCGGCGTACAGAATAGACCGATCGCCCTGGTATCCGCACAGGCGCGCCGCCATGAGGAGCACGGCCGGCCGGATCCGCTTGCCGCCGCTCGTCTGGATGTACTGGCCGATCTTCGGAATCAGATCGACCTGCGACTGCACGTGACGCGCGAATTCGCGGTCGACCCGCTCCAGGTCGTCGCGGATCGGCTCAAAAATCTGCGTGAGGGCGAGAGATGACTTCTCCACAGCGGCTCAGTGACAACTTTATCACGGCCCGAACAACGTGTGGAAGTTCGCCGTCGTGCGCGCCGCCAGATCGGCCGGGTCGAGCCCGTGGAGCGCCGCCAGCGCCGCCGCGACCAGCCCCACGTGCGCCGGCTCGTTGCGCGTGCCGCGGTGCGGAACGGGGGCGAGAAAGGGGCTGTCGGTTTCGGTCAGGAGCCGATCGACCGGCACGCCGCGCACCGTCTCACGCAACTCGGCCGCTTTGGGAAACGTGATGATGCCCGCCAGCGAGATGTAGAACCCCAGGTCGAGGGCGGCCCGCGCCAGCGCCGGGGTCCCCGTGAAACAGTGCAGCACGCCGCGGACGGCCCCACCGCCCTCTTCACGAAGAATCGCGACGGTGTCCTCGTCGGCCTCGCGCGTGTGAATGATCACGGGCCGATCGAGCGCCCGGGCCAGACGAACCTGAACGCGGAACACCTGCTGCTGCACGTCGGCGGGCGAGAAATCGTAGTGATAATCGAGGCCGATCTCGCCGATCGCGCGCGAGCCCGGCGTGGCCGCCAGCTGCGCCCGCACGACGTCGGCGGCCCGCTGCGGCTGGCCCGCGAAGGCGTGCGCCTGATGCGGGTGGACGCCGACCGCAAACCACACGCCGGGCCAGAGCTGCTCGACGCGTGTCGCCTGGGCGGCTTCCTTTTCATCGCCCGCCGCGAGGATCACGAGCGCGCGCTCGAGCCCCGCCGCGCGCGCGCGCGAGACGACGCCCTCGAGATCGGCGGCGAAGACGTCGTCGGCGAGATGGCAATGTGAGTCGATCACCGATCAGCGCACTCGCGTTCCCGGCGCGGGAGGTTCCTCGAAGGTCACCACGATCGCCTTGCCGCCGTCAGGGCTCGCGGCCAGCACCATCCCGTTCGACTCGATCCCCATCAGCTTCGCCGGCTTCAGATTGAAGACGATGACCACCGATTTTCCGACGAGCGCCTCGGGCTCGTAGGATTCGGCGATGCCGGCGACAAGCGTGCGCTGCTCGGTGCCGACGTCGACGTGCAGCTTGAGCAACCGCGTTGACTTCGGCACGCGCTCGGCGGCGAGGACCTTGGCGACGCGGAGCTCGACTTTCATGAAGTCGTCGATGCCGATGCGTTCACCGCCTGGCGCAGGCACGGTCTGCGCCGCGGCGGGCGCTGCCGCAGGCGGCGGAATTGGAGTCGAATTATTGGTCACAGATATGGTCTCCTTTGTCGAGTCGCGTCTCGTCTCCTCTCGCGGCCAGAGCGGTCCTTTCTGGAGGACAACTCGCTCGCCGTCGTTCCGCCATTTTGTGTCGTGCTCCAGTTGTAGGCCCCCTGCTGTGAATCCAACGCGG
>Ga0097691_1003111_pt1 | contig 10452 bp, 9 predicted proteins | sample NGESurdeep072012_8_FD_72858 | JGI IMG/M metagenome (GOLD analysis project Ga0097691, IMG submission 72858) | Arctic peat soil microbial communities from Barrow, Alaska - NGEE Surface sample 210-1 deep-072012 | ecosystem: Environmental > Terrestrial > Soil > Wetlands > Peat ...
CCTGGCCGGCCCCGTTTCCGTTGGAGTGCTGGTCGCGTTCCTGAGGGCCTTTCTGGTGGGCGATCGCGCGCACACATGGGCCGATACCGTGCTCACCGCTTCCCAGCTCGCTCTTACAGGTGCTGACGGCATCCTTGACGTGCTGCCCCCAGACCTGAGGGTTCGCGCTGCCGGTGACCGCCGTCGCGGCGAGCGCGGTGGTTCCTATGAGGCCGATCGCAACAGCTGCGATGACGATCGCGGCCCTGGCCGCGCGCCCCCGAGGAAGTCTGTGGAGTCCAGCGGCATGCACGCCCGCGCGATAGGGCGCCCCGGCGGGCGGTGGCGTCGCGCTGAAGGGGACGTAACCCTTGCCGAGCTCACCTTCCAGCCAGAGGTCGAATTCGTCTTTCATCCCATACTCACTTGATTGGGCCATCGTTGAGTACAACTCGCGCATCGCCCTGATCAACGAAGGGCCCCGAAGCCTCCGCTTTCGATTCCTGCGCCTTGGACCACCCCAGCTCCGCGCGCAGCCGCTCCTTAGCTTTGGCGAGGCGCGAGCCGATCGTGCTCTCAGGCGCGCCGAGAGCGACAGCGATCTCCCGGTTGGTGTAGCCGTGGTGATGGCGGAGGACGACCGCGGCGGCCTGGTCGGGCGGAAGCTTGCGCAGGGCGTGAAAGAGGTCGCCGCCTTCCGCGATCTGGGCGGGATCCTGGCCTGGCCCGGGCCGGCCGAGCCTTCGCACCAGCTCACCGACCTCTCGCATGCGCCTTTGTCGCAGGTGGCTGTAGGCGACATTGATGGCAATTCGGTGCAGCCAGGCTTCGGCCGGAGCATCCGGCTTCCAGGTCTTCCAGGCCTTGAACGCCCGGACGAAGGCGTCATGCGTGCAGTCCTCCGCCGCCGCGCGGTCGCCGAGGATGCCGTAGATCGTGTAAAGAATCCTGTTGAAGCTCGACCGGTAGAGGCGGTCGAAATCTTCGACAGATCCCGGTTTGTACTCCAGCTCAGCCATGGGCAACTTCGGTATGACGACCGTGCATTGGACATCCTGCTCTCAATTTGATGTTTGCGGTTCCGTCGTTAGTCGGGGCGGCTCGCGGGTTGATGTATCGGACGGGCCATGAAGGACGGCCCTTCAATCCACAAAATCCAGGAGGGACGGCCAGATCGACCGCTGAGGCTACTGGCGTGGTCCAAATGGGCCCAGAGGAGGCGGAAACATGAGGCGCGTGGTTTTCAAATTTCGGTTTCTTTCGCTCGTCGTCTTTGCCATGCTCGCGGGAGTGTGGCCGATGGCCGCCCAGGCCGCGACCGCGCCCAACCTGGGTTCGGCGGCGAACTTCGCGGTTCTGGCTGGCACGGCGGTGACCTGCACCCATTCCACTGTCACCGGAGACGTGGGCGTCGTCAGCCCCGGCACCGTCACTGGTTGCACGCCGACGGGGACGGTCAACACGAACGCAACGGTGGCTTACGCTGACTTCCTCTTCGCGTACGACTCGTTCCCGTCCATACCTTGCGACCAGATCCTGACGGGTACGCTCGCGGGCGTAACGCTTTCCCCCGGTGTCTACTGTTTCACCGCGGCGGCGGCGTTGACGGGCACGTTGACGCTCAATGGGCCCGCGGACGGGGTCTGGATTTTCAAGATCGGGACCGGCGGGACCGGCGCTCTGACGGGCACCGGCTTCAATGTGGTCATGGCCGGCGGCGCGACAACCCAGTGTCCAAACGTGTATTGGTGGGTCGCCCAGGGTGCGACGCTGACGGACTCGCACTTCCTGGGAACCATTCTCGCGGGTGCGGACATCACGGTCACCCGTGGAACCTTTATTGGGGATGCCTTGGCGGGCGGGGCTGGCTCGACCTCGCACCCGACAGGCGCCGTGACGTTGACTAACACCACCATCCAGTCCTGCCCCCCAGCCGGCGGCCCCGTGGTCCACACTGAACTCAAGTGCAACCAGGGCGTGGGCAACGGGCCCGAGGGTTGCGATCCAGGCAACTCGAACAACCGCAACCCCTCGAATGACGAGAACGGAGGGATCCCCGGCAACCCGGGCCGCAAGGGTGGTCATGATGTAGACCTTTCCAAGGGCTGGAAGGTCTACGACATCGATGCAGCTACCCTTAAATGGGACATCGACATGGCAGCGGCCCTTCCCGGCGGCGTGGCTCAGTTCCCATTCGAGCAGTTCGTGTCGACGAGCTCGGGCTCATTCACCGTGTACCTGCTCAACAACTTCAACAGCGACATCACCGGCAAGACGATCAGTGCGAACGTGGCTTGGGATCAGCGGACGTACCTAACTCGTGGGTCAGCTGAAGATGGCGCCTACGTTCGGCTTGAGTTCCAGGATGTTGGGAACGGCGATTTCGTCTCCAACGACTATTGGTGGTCATCCGTCAAGCTCAACCTCAATGCCGTTACGAGTGGTACTTTGACGGCCGCACTCACAGACCGCACGCTTTGGACGAATATTTGTGGCCAGTCGGCAACTGACATTGTCGCTCACCCCGGCCCCAACTGCACAGGGGGGACAGACCCAGCAGTATCGCCCTTCGACGGCTTCACCAACGCGATGAAGAACGTCAAGCTAGCAGGCCTTAGCTTCGGTCGCGGAAGTAGTTTTGCGAGCGGCGTAGCGGTGGTTGGTGGGCCTGCTTCATTCAGGCTTAAAAGTTTCACAATCACTCCGTAGGTCTTGCAGGAGAGCGAACTGAGTTTTGTCGTTCTCCTAGAACAACCCACCGGATCGCTCCGGTGGGTTGTTTGTTTCTGGTCAACCCGAGATCAGTGACCTTCGTCATCACCTTGGTCTGTGGGGAAGATCGAACCTTTCGAAGAAGGGGAGCATCGCGACCAGCGCGGTCGCACCGAAACTGAGTGTCTCATTGTTGTCCTCACTTGTCGCGAAGGGTGTCCTGAAAGAGATTGCCCTATTTGCGGGTTCATCGTTGTCGCCGTCGCTGCCTGCCGACATTCGAGGAGGTAGACGCCCCCAGTATTACGGCGGTCGATGCCCAGGCGGTGACCGTACTGAGCGCGGTCAAATAGCTCGTTGACGCCTTTTGCTGCCTTGCGTTCGGTACACGCGAGTATGGTATCCACGGCAAGCGACAGCCGTGCGGGACCACCGGAAACGAAAGCCCCACCGCGAAAGTCGCGGTGGGGCTTCGAAACGGTCAGGCCGGGCAGTCAGGCGATAGGCCGCTCGCCGATCAGGTCCCGTAGCCGGTTGGGATGACGTGGGCAAGCCACTGATGACCGTAAATGGGATCTATCCCCTGATCCATCAGGACTTCATATGATCCCCAGACGCAGTACCCACCGTCAATAGGATCTGTGCTGGGATCTGTGCTGGCCGCGCAGACGGCGGACCACTGAATCTTGTAGTGCCAGACCTGGCCGGAGCCGCCAGCAATCTTGCCGTTCCACTCGTTGTCCGTCCAGGCACCGGCACATGCTTCTGGAGTACCAAGATTATTGCATGCATCCCATGCGGCATTCCACTTCATCACCAGCTTGTCAGGGGAGTTGATGCCCAAGTAGTCGTAGGGCAATCCCTGCGCGAGCGACCACGAACTGCCGGTGCCGTTGAAGATCCGGGCGCAGTAGTTGTAGCCGAACTCGTTGAAGCCTCTCGGATACGTGGTGCCGCCAATCGTGCAGGTTGGCGCCGCGTCGTCGCTCACGCTCAGGCTGGCCGCGGTTGGAACGAGATTCTTGGAGGGTGCGGTCAAGCCGCTGTCGCATGCGGCGAGCACGAACGGAAGGACGAGCAGAATACGTTTCATGATCACTCCCACGTCATGGGTGAACCCGGTCGCGACGTCGGAGGCCAGGCAGAACTTGAAGGTTCAATTGCGCACGAGTCGAACTGAAATGCAAGATCGACTGGCGCTGATGGCGTTTCTCTTCGGCGAATCATCCGCTGCGTGTTGTGCCAAGTCAGCGCATGGGATGTCGATTTCATATCACCCGCTCGGGCGGCAATGTTGATTTGAGATGACCCAAATGCCGCTTTTATATCACTAAACTTTAGAAATCGCGGTAGTTGCTAGCGGCGGGCGCTCGTTCGTTCGAGTGCGGCCCGCAGTCCACGGGCTAGCTTCGCAACGTCGTCGTTCGCCCAGAAATGGATAAAAAAGAGATGCGGTTGCTCTCCGGTCATATGACATCGGCGGCGATGGTGTGACGGCGCGGCGAGATTGACCGCGACGCGCTCCGGCGGAGATCAGCCCGGCGCCCAGTCGACCCTCTATTCCGTCGTTTTGCCGTCGAAGTGTTCGTTGTCCTTCTCCGCGTCGGCGCGGGTATGGTGGACAACGCCGTCCCGATGATTCGGCGGCGCATAGAGCGTATAGAGCTTCAATGGAACACTACCGGTATTGATGATGTTGTGATTGGTCCCCGCCGGGACGAGCACTGCGAAGCCCGCGCGGATCGCCGTCCGAACGCCATTGAGAACCGCCTCACCGGTCCCCTCCTCCACGCGAAAGAACTGGTCGAGCTTGTGGACTTCCGCCCCGATCTCTTCCTTGGGCTTCAACGCCATGACGACGAGCTGGCAGTTCTTTGCCGTATAAAGCACGCGGCGAAACTCGACATTCTTGACGGCGAGACCCTCGATGTCTTTCACAAAGCCTTTCATAAACGACTCCTCCCCCGAGTAATTGGCTTCCGCCTTAGCTGGCGGCCTACAGCACCCGCATGAAGGCCACCAAGTCCTTCTTCTCCTGTTCATTCAGCTTCAATTCCAGGACGAGGTTGAAAAACTCCACCGCGTCATCCAGCGTCAGCAGGCGGTCGTCGTGCAGATACGGCGGCGAGTCCTTGATGCCGCGCAGCGGGAAGGTCTTGATCGGGCCGTCGGCCGACGCCGTGCGACCGTTAATCGTGACCTCCTTGAAGAAGCGCTCCACCTTCAGGTTGTGCATGGTGTTGTCGGTGTAATACGGCGAGGGGTGGCAGCTCGCGCACTGTCCCTTCCCGGAAAAGATTCCCTGGCCGCGCATCTCGCTCTCGCTGGCTTTGGCAGGATCGAGCTTGCCGAAGACGTTGAGCTTCGGCGCGGGCGGGAAGTCGAGCAGCGCCTGGAACTCCGCCATGAAATGCACCTGGCTTCCGCGTTCGAGGACGTTGGTGCCTTTACGCGCCGCGTCGGCCGGGATGCCGTCGAAGTAGGCGGCTCGCTGCTCGAACTCGGTGAAGTCCTCCACGGTCTTCATCGCCCGTTGCGAACCGAACAGGCGCTGAATGTTCAGGCCCCGCAGCGATGGCGTGTCGATCCGATGCCGATGCTCATTGGGCCGAATATCGCCGACCGTGTGGGTGGAGGCGTTCGTATGGCCGTTGGCGTGACAGTCGAAGCAGGCCACGCCCTGAGAGGCCTTCAAGCTGCGGCGGTCTTCGATGGCGTTGAACTGCTGCTGGGGAAACGGCGTGACCAGCAACCGCAATCCTTCGAGTTGCTTGGGATTGAGGATGTCCTTGAACAACTCGTTGAAGTTGCTGAGCGTCACCAGTTTCCCTTGCGAGACGTCGCCCAGATCCGGCCTTGTTGTCAGATAGATCGGCGCCGGGAACTCGGGCAGAAAATGATCCGGCAAGTCGAAGTCGAGGTCGAAGCGAGTCAGATCCCGATCGGTCTGCTTCTTCGTTTCCTCGATGAGGAATTTGGGGAAGATCATGCCGCCTGCTTCGTGGTGGGGATGCGGCAACGGAAGAAAACCGGCGGGCCAGAGCTGCTTTTCCTTGACTTCCTCCGGCGACAAGGCCGCGAGTTTCTCCCAGGTCATGCCCGCTGGCAACTTGACGCGCACGCCGTCTTGCACCGGCTTGCCGCGCGACATGGCCGTTCCCCTGGCCGGCCGGTCGGCGAGGTCGTAGCGCGCCGCGAGCAAATCCTGTTGGCGCTTCGCGAACATCGGTTTCTCCGCTTGAAGGCGTTTTACCAGGGTGGGGAAGTCTTCAGCGACGACCGAAGGTGCCTGCGCCAAGCAGACAACCGCCGTGGTGGGCAACGCGGCCAGGAACCATCCCATTCGAGACCAAACTGACATGGCGGACTCCTTCTGAATGTGTCGAAGCAACGAAACTTTCAATGTTACACCCCCGTTCGTGGGCGGCGTAGTCGGGGAAATCGGCTCTCGATTGTGGTGAGTCCCCTGATTGGCAGCGGCACCCGGCCCAGGCAAAGTTGGTTGCATTCGCAAAGGGGCCACTGGGGTGGCGGCGTGCAAGAAGGCCGGGGTCGCAGTGCATATCCACGATCTTCGTCACTGTTTAGACCAGTAGGGGACGGACAGTGGTGTTCCTGAATCCAAAGTCCGGATGCCATTGCGCCACAAAACAGCGTCAATGACGCGCTGCTATACGAAAACGAAGGATAAGGGGGAAGTCGCGCGCGCAGTCGGTGAGGTTCTCTTGAAAGCCCGCTCCGCTCACCAAGCCGCATAGATAGCCGCACAGGGGGTTTCCATGTGCGAGCCTATGTCAGTGACCCGGGTGGGTATCGGACGAATCTGCGAATCGGATCGAAGGCGGGAAGAAGCGCGAATTCGGTTCCTTGGCGAGACGTGAGATAATTCATAGCGATCTTCGCGATGCCGCGCTGCATCAACGGCGTAATGAAGAATTCTTGCTCGATCTTCACGTCCTCAGAGTTCAATCTTGGCCCCCTTGAAGTCGCCGTCTTCAAAAGTGTGGAGAGTGATATTCTCGAAGTTGAATTTTTCGATTTCTTCAGGCTTTTTCACGCCCCAACGATATCGCTCCAATCCGTATTGCGTGGTCAGATTGACTGCGCAGACAGGGACGACGAAAAATTACTGAGACACAAAGGGGACACGGAAATCCGTGTCCCCTTCTCTCTACAGCAACTTGGCTTTGGGCTGCCCTTTATGGAGTTGAATTATTGCACCCAGTTCCCGTCACGGTTTTGAAAGCGTTGATGCGACCCTGACCGAAGAAGGGGTCCGCACCATCCTTACCGATGTCGTCGCTGCACTGCTGGATTTTCGTTTGGAGCTGCGCAGGAGTGAGCATGCCGCCGAATTGCGAGTCGAGGAGCGCGGCTAGTCCCGAAACGTGGGGCGCAGCCTGGCTGGTGCCAATGACGAAGAGGTACCCGTTGCGCGACTTGCACCAGGCCAAGCCCGGATCAACACTCCTGCTGCTGCATGGGCTCAACACGAAACTAAGGGGAGGCGCTGACACATCTCCTCCCGGCGCCGCGACGTTGATAGCGGAGACTCCGTAATTGGAGTAGAAAGCGAGCTGGTCAGCCGGATTGGTAGACGAGACGCACACGCCCGTGCCCGACTCGCACGGAATCTCAATGAAATTCTGGTCGTGTTGCAAATCGGCGAAGTCATTGCCCGCAGCGGAGACAACGAGGACGCCATGCCCGTTGGCATAATTCACTGCCTTGTTGAGCGCCCCAATCAGGGTCCCCGATCCATTTTTCGGAAATAGCGCGCCGAGGCTCAGGTTCGCGACGTTGGCGTGGACATTCGCGGCCCACATCACCCCGGCGATGACATCAGCGAACGTGCCAGAGCCCGTAGAGTTCAGCACCTTGATCGCGATGAGGGTTACGTTCGGAGCGACGCCCGCTGTGCCGAAATTGTTGGTCGTCACGGTACCGCCGACGTGAGTCCCGTGAAAGTGGTCGTCGGCCCACGCAGGTGGCCCACTGAGTGAAGGCGTGAAAGCGACGCTGCTCGCGACGTCGATCAAGCCTGCGGCGTCGATGTGGTCGGGATCGAGCCCTGTGTCGATGATCGCGACACGCACGCTTGGGATCCCGGTGTGCCCTGCCCATGCTTCCGGAGCATGGATCTGAAACATGTCCCATTGGATAGGCAGGAAGAATGCGGCTTGCGGCGGCAAAACACTCTGGCCAGAGACCGGCGGCGGCACCTCGTGAGCGACAGAAACCTGAGCATCCTCTAGAGTGGGTACCCACTGAACCATCACATCCCGTTCAACCTTGCCGTTGCCGCGTGCGAGATTGTTCGCTGCCGCGTCGGTGAGACCTTTCACCACTGCGACCCCAATCTCGCTTTGCACTCGGACGAGCGTCCCACCGGCCGCGGCCACATCGGCTGCGAAGTTGTCAGGAATCGCGTCACCATTCATAAGGAAAACGTGCTGGTCGGTCGGAATGGTTGGCGTGCCGGTCAATCGCGACAGAGCTACGGTCATGGGCGCTTTCAGTGTGGTCGGGCTCGTGGCGGGGTCGGTGCATGCCGCTAGCGCGAGCACGCCGCACGCGAGGAGAAGTGAGGAACGATGCGTCATCGGACGAATACTCCCGTGCAAAAGGATGGAAACACTGGACAGGTCTCTAGGAATTGTCCAAAAAGGGTCTCAGGCTTTTGCCCTGAGCGGAATAGCCCCTCTCACATACGGGTCCTGAATCGGATTGCAAGTTGCACATCGAAACAGCCGTTCAAGGCAGCGACGATGCTAAGCACGCCTTCGCGAAATCGCAAGGCTGGTTCGAATCCCCATCCTCCGTCAACGCGCATTTTCGTCCGATGATTGCGCCCCTGATGTTCGCCTTCGCGGTGAAGCGGCTAGTTGATTCTGTGAAGGCGGCCGCCGGGAAATCTCGACAGTTCTTTGAGCGCCTCGACTGGACGGTGATCGAAAAGGGCGACAAGTATGAGCCTCGCCGGATAGGTTTTCATATCAGCACGGACTTCGCCACTCGTATTCAAAAGTGGATTGACCAAGGCCGTCCCTCCGAGTGAGCGGACACAAGCGGTCGGCTGAAACGCAGAGCTGCATCGCGCAAGAATTCCCGGAGATGTGGGGGATAATATGGGGGAGTGCATCCGAGATAAAAAAATAGATGAATCGGGACGGCGGGATTTGAACCCGCGACCCCCTGAACCCCATTCAGACTCAGGGGACACTCAAATAATACTTAAAGACGTGTTTCATCGGGGAAACGGGCGTCGGTGTCCGATTCTCAGTCGATTTAGGTAGCACTTTGTAGTGAGAAACTCGACCGAAACTCGACCAACCCTACCGTCTGAGTTCGCCAGGCACGTTACAATTTAGGATGGGTCTCCCACCCATGAGTCTCGGAAAAAGGCCTAGAATCTCACTGTTTTCACGCAGGATTCAGGTTCATAGCAACTTCTCCTTGATTCAAAGCGACATCAGGTTTTAAGGAATGCCAGCAGGTCGGCATTGAGCTGGTTTTTGTGCGTATCCGCGAGGCCGTGGGGTGCGCCCGGGTAGATTTTCAGGGCCGCATTCTTGACCAGCTTCGATGAGCGGAGGCCTGCGGCGCCGATCGGAACAATCTGGTCGTCGTCGCCATGAATAATCAGCGTCGGCACGTCGAATTTCTTGAGGTCTTCGGTGAAATCCGTCTCGGAGAATGCCTTGATGCAGTCGAGGGTATTCTTGTGGCCGGCCTGCATCCCCTGCAGCCAGAACGAGTCGATCATCCCTTGCGAAACCTTGGCGCCGGGTCTGTTGGCCCCGAAGAACGGGCCGCCGGCGAGATCCTTGTAGAACTGCGAGCGGTCGGCGATGGAGCTGGCGCGCATACCATCGAACACCTCAATCGGCAAGCCGCCAGAATTGGCCGCCGTTTTCAACATCAACGGCGGGACGGCGGAGATCAGCGCGGCCTTGGCCACCCGTTTCGTGCCGTGGCGGCCGATATAACGGGCAACTTCGCCGCCGCCCGCGGAGAAGCCGACGAGGATGACACCTTTCAGATCGAGCTTTTCGATGAGATCCGAGAGGTCGCTGGCATAGGTGCCCATATCGTTGCCACTCCAGGGCTGGCTCGACCGGCCATGGCCGCGACGGTCATGGGCAATGCAGCGATAGCCGTTGGAGGCCAGGAACAGCATCTGAGCCTCCCAGCTATCCGCACTGAGGGGCCAGCCATGGCTGAACACCACAGGTTGTCCTGTGCCCCAGTCCTTGTAATAGATCTGCGTACCGTCTTTCGTCGTAATCGTACTCACTGGGGACCTCCTTTTTTATCGGCGGGGATCGTCGAACTCTGATCTCCGTCCAACGCCGCCGCAACCTGTGATGCAATGAGTTCCTCATCCCTGAGCTTCCTGTCGTTTGCCAACCCTGAAAAGGGTGATCCAAACTCTGGCATGTTTATTCTCCTTTCTTACTTCATTTCAGGTTTCCGCCCAACGACCTCAAGCTCAGCCGCTCGGCGGAAATCGGCAAAGGCTGCTTCATCTATGGGGCCTTCGTGTCGCTCAGCGTCTTCAGGAAGGCGACGATCGCCGCCTCCTCCGCCGGTGTCAAACCGAGATTGCCTACCTCGCTTGTCATGTTGGCCGCGTACTCGGGTGCGGGCCAGCCGGCGCCGGGTAGGTCGCGGGTGTTGTAGAAGTGAACGATTCCCTCAAGGCTTTTGAAGTAGCCGTTGTGACCGTACGCCTTCACGAAGCCGGCGCTCGGCCGTGCG
>Ga0097691_1003114_pt1 | contig 10446 bp, 9 predicted proteins | sample NGESurdeep072012_8_FD_72858 | JGI IMG/M metagenome (GOLD analysis project Ga0097691, IMG submission 72858) | Arctic peat soil microbial communities from Barrow, Alaska - NGEE Surface sample 210-1 deep-072012 | ecosystem: Environmental > Terrestrial > Soil > Wetlands > Peat ...
CACATGCGAGATGCCGAGCCGGACGATCGCCTCCGGCCCAAGGCCCGAGATCGACTTGCCGTCGAACAGGATTTCGCCGGCCGCCGGCCTTGCCAGCCCCGAGATCGCCCGCAGCGTGGTCGATTTGCCGGCGCCATTGGCGCCGAGCAAGGTCACCACCTGCCCCTCGTCGACGCTGAGCGAGACGCCGCGCAGCGCTTCGATCTCGCCATAGAGCACAATCAGGTCGTTGATTTCGAGCAGCGCCATCAGTCGGTCCCGAGATAGGCGGAGACGACATCGGGATGGCGAAGCACCGCCATGGATTCGCCGTCCGCGATGCGGCGTCCGAAGTTGAGCACGGTGATGTGCTGGGCGGCCTCGGAGACCAGCGTCATGTCGTGATCGATGATCAGGATGGTCAGGCCTTGCGCCGCGATGCGCTTGAGCAACTCGTGCAGATCAAGCTTCTCGCTCGAGTTCAGGCCGGCCGCCGGCTCATCGAGCAGCAGCAAGGTCGGGTTGGCGGCGAGCGCGCGCGCGATCTCGATCAGCCGCTGGTGCCCATAGGAGAAACTGGAGATCAGTTCGTTGGCGCGGGCGCCCAGGCCGACGAAGCTCAGCGCCGACATCGCCCGCTCGTTGAGCGCGTCGTCGCCGCCTTTGCCGAGCAGCGCGTTGCCGGGCCGCTCAGCGCCGATCACGACGTTCTCCAGCGCGGTCATCGAGCGGAACAGGCGGATGTTCTGGAACGTCCGCCCCAGGCCCGCGGCGGCGCGCTGATGCGGCGGCATGTCGGTCACGTCGGTGCCGTCGAGCACCACCCTGCCCGCGGTCGCCTTGTAGAGGCCGGAAAGCACATTCAGCGTCGTGGTCTTGCCGGAGCCGTTCGGCCCGATCAGCGCATGAACGCCGCCGCGCTTCACCGCGATATCGACCTCGTCGACGGCCTTGAGGCCGCCGAAATGCTTGGAGAGGTTCTTGACCTCGAGAACGGTATCGCCTGCGAGCGTCGCGGGAACCAGTTGCAGGGCCGGGCCCGCGGCATGCACCTTCGCCTTGGCGCGCCAGCGCGCGGTGGCGATGTTTACGAATCCCCAGATGCCGTCGGGCATGTAGCGGATGATGAGGATCACGGACAACCCGTAGATCGCTAGATAAAGCCCGGGAACGCTTTTCAGAAACCGCAGCCATTCCGGGATCAGGATCAAAAGACCGGTTCCGATCGCCGACCCGACCGGCGAGGCGACGCCGCCGAGCAGGGACATCGTAAGGAACACGACCGACTCGGCAAACGAGAACTGATCCGGGCTGACATAGGCAAAACCGCCCGCGAAAAGACCGCCGGCCAGTCCACCCAATACCGCGCTGAGCGCAAAGGCGGATACCTTGGTGCGAAATACGTCGATGCCGACCACGCCGGCGGCAAGCTCGTTATCGCGCACCGCGCGCATGGCGCGCCCGAGCCGCGTATCCGACAGATGCCAGACCGCGTAGCCGACCAGCGCCAGCATGGCGACGCAGAAAGCCAGATACGATTGGGCCGACTGAAACAGCGCCGGCCGGCCGATATTCGATACGCCGTCCGGTCCATGGGTGAGCCAGATGGTGTTGATCATCACGAGCGTGACGATCTGCTGAAACGAGATCGTCACCATGGCCAGGTAATGGCCGCCGAGTCGCAGCGTCGACATGCCGAGCAATGCCCCGGCCAGCAGTGCAATGACGCACCCGCCCGCAAGACACAGCCAATAGCTGACATGGTAGTCCGATGTTCCGATGCCGACGGCATAGGCGCCCAGACCGAAGAAAGCTGCCTGAGCCAGATTGATCTGCCCGCACAAGCCGAGCACGACCGAGAGGCCGAACACCGCGATCGAGAACGTCACGGCCTGCATCAGGATGTTGTGGATGTAGCCGTCGAACCGCATCGTGGCGGAGAGCGCCACCAGGATCGCGGCGCCAATGAAATACGGCAGGTGACGCAGCAGCAGCGGCCTTGCGCGCGGCGCGGACGCCGCGATCGGCATATTCTCGCTGGGGGCGCTCATGCTTTCTCCGCGACGCGTTCGCCGAAGATACCCTGAGGCCGGAATACCAGAAACAGCACCAGTACGAGGAAAGCGAAGCCGTCCTTGTAGGGCACGGAAATGTACGCCGCGCCGAAGGTTTCGATGATGCCGAGCGCCAGCCCCCCGATGATCGCGCCGGCGACGTCGCCGAATCCGCCGATGATCGTGGCGGCGAAGGCCTTGAGCGCGATCGTCGAGCCCATCTGGATCGAGACGAACAGGACCGGCGCCACCAGAATGCCCGCGAGGCCGCCGAGCACCGCCGAGTAGATAAAGGTGATCATGATCATGGTCGACACGGAGATGCCGAGCAATGATGCCATCTCCTTGTCCTGCGAGGTCGCCTGCAGCTTCTTGCCGAGCATCGTGTGCTCGAAGAACCAGTAGTTGAACACCACCAGGATCATCGTCACCGCGATGATCAGCAGATACTGGCTGTCGAGATAGACCGGTCCGAGCTGGATGCCGGGCGTCTCGAACCACCCTTCCAGCACCTGGGGCTGCGGGCCGTAGATCGCCAGCACGGAATTGGCCATCAAAATCGACGCGCCAATGGTCGCGATGATGACGGGCAAAAATGTGCGGTGACGCAGCGGGTAGTAGACCCCGAGATTGAAGATCGCGCCCAGCAGCGCCATGCCGGCCAGCGCCAGCAGGAATGACAGCCAGTACGGCCATCCCAGATCGACCGCGAAGACGACCATCAGGTAAGCCGCGACCATCGAGAATTCGCCTTGGGCGAAATTCACCACGTTGGTGGCGCGGAAGATCAGCACGAAACCGAGCGCGACCAGCGCATAGACGGCGCCGATGCCGATTCCTGTGAACAACAATTGTAGTGCGAGATCCATGGAAACGCTCGGTTAGGAGAAGCTGCAGGACTTCTTTGACGACCGACGGCAACGCTGTGCGGCGCTGTCCACCGAACTCCGGATCGAAAAACGCGCCGGCCCCTCCGCTTCAGGAGGGGCCGGCAACGCGATCAATCGTTGAAGTCGATGTGCTTGTCGTAAACGATCGTTCCCTTCTCGTTCCTCACGACGTTGTAGCCATGCAGGCCGTCGCCGTTCTGGTCGAAATTGTACTCGCCTTCCGCGCCGGGCATTTTCTTGGTGGCAAGGAGCGCCTCGCGGATTTTCCCGGGATCGGTCGAGCCAGCCTTGTTGATCGCCGCCGACAGGATGGTGACGGCATCGTAGGGCCAAGCGCTCTGGTTATCCGGTGCGGTCTTGTAGGCCTCGCGATAGGCCTTGCCGAAGGCCTTCGAAGCCTCGCTGGATTCTTCCGCGTAGTCAGCCACGCCGTAGGTGCCGAACAGCGCCGGGCCTGCCAGCTTGGTCGATGAAACCGCCACCACCGAGGGCGATCCAACCCAGGGAATGTTGACGCCGAGCTGGCGCAGCTGGCGGGCGAAAATGCCGAGGTCGTTCTCGAAAGTGAAGTAGGTGCCGAGAACATCAGCGCCGGACTGCTTCACCGCCAGCACGACGGGAGTGAAATCCTGGCTCTGGTTGGCATAGCCCTGGTCAAGTACCGCCGGAGTACCGAGTTTTTCGAGCGCCGAGGCGAGAGCCTTTCCGCCTGCCGTCCCGAACGCGTCGGTCGAATGAACGATCGCCCATTTTTTCTTCCCGAGCGTGTTCACGCCGTAGTCGGCGATGACGCGGCCGGAATAGCTGTCATTAGGGCGGAAACGAAACAGCCACGGATTGCCCATATGGGTGAGGTTGGGATCGGTTCCGCCGATCATCACCGGCTTGCCGAGCTTGAGAACGTCCGGCGCCATCGCATGCACCTGGGTCGAGCGGATCGAACCAAGAAGTCCGACAATGTCCGACTGCGCGGCCAGTTTCGAAAACGCCAGCACGATGCCCGGATTGGTGGTCTGATCGTCCTCGATAACGAGTTCGACCTGCTTGCCGAGGACGCCGCCGGCCTTGTTCACCGCAGCGAGCGCGAGCTTCGCGCCGTTCTGCGCCCAAAGGCCCTGCTCGGCCGCGGGACCCGTGACAGGCACGCACATGCCGATCTTGATCGTCGCGGCTTGCGCGCGCGCGCTGCTGATGACGTAAGGTGCCGTAATACCAACGGCCAAGCCAGCCGTGAAGTGGCGTCTCGTAAGCTTCATCGATTCCTCCCTGAGGCCGGGCTTCTTTGTCGGCCTTTCTTGATGTTTGCAGTCCGAAGAGGACGCGACACCGAGCGCGTATCTACGGACTCTCACGTCCGGAGTAAATTGATATCACGACGATTTCTACATGGCGCGTAGCGCGTCGACGTTTAGCTCCGCTAAAATGGGCTTGCGATACTCAAACACTGCGCAACGGCAAGGAGCTATGCGTCCTTTCAGGACCATCATGCAAATTTGCGCTCACTCGAATTCGCCCGCCTCGGCATTTGCTCCGCCACCGGCTCGCAACTGCGCCAGGCTATCCTCGAGCTCGTGCAGCATGGCCTGCAGTTCGGCAAGTTTGCGCGCGCCATAGCGCCTCGTGATGGCGGCGTAGATGGCTTCCGAGGTCGGCGCGACCGCCTCGATCAGCCTCACGCCCTTCGCGGAGATCGACACCACGCCGCGGCGCAGATCGGCCTTCGCGACCCGGCGCTCGATCAAGTGATGCGCTTCGAGGTCGCGCAGAATCCCGGAAAGGCTTGGGCCAAGCAGAAAGGCGACCCGCGCGAGTTCCGTCACCTCGATAGTGTCGACCGAAGCGAGTGCGCGCAGGAACCGCCATTGCTGTTCGGTCAGGCCGTGTGACGTCTCTTTCGGGTCATTCGCGTCGGTTTGACGATTGGCCGATCACTTCCGGTGTTCCCCAATTAACAGACATTCCCACGGTTAGTCGGTATGTCTCCAACGTGCCAATCGCTAAGTGCCCTCCTGTCGCCTCTGCTGCTCCTGGAGGTCATGGCGGCGTCTCAGCGGTCCTTGCGCAGCGGCTCCCGACCCGGTGATCCCCTCATAGCCGCGTGCTGTCGATGGCAGGTTCGAAATGGGCAATGAACGACCGCGGACGGTCTCGGCTCTCCAGGAGGGCTCCAGGGGCGCCTGAGGACATATCGCGGCTGGTGTCGACGTGACCGTCCCGTCTGGCAAAGCCGGCTATTGTCGGTCGCACTCCGGACATGGCTGTTCCGGAGTGAGCCGTCGTGGTGCAGCGGCTTCGGACCACGTGCCGACTGGATGGTCGTTGGCTAACACCTTCTCGGCGACGGATGTTGGCCGTCCTGAGAATTGAAATAGCTCGCCATGGGCTTAGGGCTGAGTGCAAAGCCTAGCCTCGCCGCTGTCGCGCGGGCGGGAAAGTCTCAATTGTTTTTCCGTTGCAAGCCTTCTGCCCAATTCGAACAAGCCGGCTGGCCCGAGTGCTGCGGCCCCGGGCAAGCGCTTGAGAAGCTCTTTCGCCTGAACGACCGCGGCCAGCCGCTCCTCTGCGAAAGCCGCCTGTTTTGTCCATTTCTCGATGTGCTCGCGGGTCCTTTCCTGGTGCTGTTGGAAAGCTACTGCCAACCGACTTTCTTCCGAGAGTCGCTCGTTTCGGGCCTGGTGCAACGCTGATTTTGCGTTTTCCGCCGCCAATCTCGCTGCGCTGATGCTCCTGCTATGTCGGGCGTTCTCCCCCGAGAAGTATCCGATTGTGCGACGCCACCACGGGCGCGGCCGTTGCACATTGTTCATCGCCTGAAGCGCCTGGTCGGCAGATGCCTCCATTGCTTCGACGCGATTTCGGGCGGTCACAACCCGTTTCCGGGCCTCAATCAGGGTCTCGGGCTCTCGGGGAAGAGCATCAATCATTGATTAAGCAAAGCGGGCCTCGTCCTCAATCGCCCCAAACTCGACGACGACTCGCTCGTCCTGAGAAAGCGCATTTCTGGAGGCCAATGCGAGAATTTCGGTAAGGGCCGGCGTATGAGCGGCTAAGCCAAGCGATATCCGAAAATTAGCGCTTTGAATCAGCCCTTCATCATGTCCTGCAGCGCATTCTGAATCGACGGCGCCGCCAGCAATTGTATGATCTTGTCTAACTTCTCGATCATCAGGTGGTCTGTCTCTCCAGACAGGCGGGCTGCTTCGATCAGCGCGGAGACTGGACCCGGCTGATGCGTATCCTGCGACTGCTCCGCGAGCAATTTCAACGGTTCCATCATTTGGCCAAGTCGCAGCGTCTGTTTGTATGTCGCTTCCGACCATGTCATTTTTGCGGGAACGTTCGGTTTCTTCAGGTCCGGCATCTTGATTCTCCATTTTTGATATAACGGCCGCTTTGGCTATTTTGAGGAGGCGCGCCAACGATCCGACCTTTTCCCCGTCGCCCGTTTTGACGACGAAGACGCCCGGCTTGTCGCCCCTGTGTGCGACTAGCCCGTGCTCGGAGAGATTCATCTCGAACTCATCCCGCGATGCAGCGCTCGTCCAGGCGTCGAATACGATCAGTCGCAATGCCGGCAAGTCATGGCCGATGCGCTTTAGGCGCTGCTGGGCGATGGTGTCGAAGCTCTGGACAAGGCTGGCGACGCCGCTATACCTGTTAGCCTGCAATCCCTCAATGACGGCGTGATTTTGAGTGCACGGTCCCAATTTCAGATTTAAGATTCAACAATCCGGGGGATGTCGGTCGAGGAGTCTGGAAGACGAGCCGCGGGCAGGACGGTGGAGGGTGTGTGCATGACCGAGATCGAGCGGCCGGTGCTGACCGCAATGTTTAACCCCGTGGTCTATCCTGAGAACCTGCGCGATGCCGCCGCGGTCGACGCTGCCGAGACGGACCTTCAGCATCCGCTCGTCGCGCTCGACGGCGCGGTGTCGAGGAGCGCGTGACCTGATCGACGGAGATTTCACCGTGTCGCCGACCTCAACGTCGCCGCCATCCTGTCCTGAGCCCGGCCGGCGCGGACGGATTTCGGCGCGTTCCCGAAAGCTGCGAAATGACTCTCGCGGCGCCCTGAGACCCGCGGCTCGTGCCGCGCGTGAATTGCAACGGTAGGAGGACATCATGAGACGACGCCGCGTATTGCAACTCGGGCTCGGCGGGATCGCCGCGCTCGGCGTCCTTCCCCGGATCGGAGCGCAGAGGGCGATGGCTGCTGATGGCCACGAAACATTCGTCTACGTATCGAACGCTGGCACCAAGGACATCTATGTCCTCGGCATGAACCGCGAAACCGGTGAGCTCACCATGGTCGAGAAGGTGCCGGTGCCCGGCGCGGAGAAGACGTCGCTGGTCAGCCTGCCGATGGCGCTGGCCCCAAACAAGCGCTTCATCTACGCGCAACTGCGCAGCGAGCCGTATCCGGTGTCGACGTTCTCCATCGACCACACCAATGGGAAGCTCACCCATCTCGACGCGACGCCACTGGTCGATCAGATGGCCTACATCAACGTCGATAAGACTGGCAAACACCTGCTCGGCGCGTCCTATACCGGCGCCAAGGTGGCAGTCTACCCGATCGACGCGCGCTATATCGTCGAAGACAAGGCGACCCAGATCATCGACACCAAGCCGAAGGCGCATTGCGTCTTCATCGACGCCAGCAACAAGCATGTCTATGTGCCGGTGCTCGGGGCCGATTACGTCATGCAGTTCAAGTTCGATGACAGCACCGGCATGCTGACGCCCAACTATCCGCCCACAGTCGCCACCAAGGCCGGCGCCGGCCCGCGCCATTTCACCAGCCACCCGAACGGCAAATGGGGTTATCTCATCACTGAGACGACCGCGACGATCGGCACCTATTCGATCGACAAGGACACGGGTACCCTTACCGAGGTGGCATACGTCGACACCGGCGATTACAATCAAAAAGATTCGGCCTTCGCATCCGACATCCATATCACGCCGAACGGCAAATTCCTTTATGGTGCCGTGCGCACAACCAGCATGCTGCATGGGTACAAGATCGATCCCGAGAAGGGCACGCTGACCGGGATCGGCAAATGGCCGACCGAGAAGACCCCGCGGGGCTTCAACATCGATCCGCGCGGCAAGTTCTTGCTGGCCGTGGGGATGGATTCAGCGAGCCTGACCGTCCATGCGATCGACCAGGACAGCGGCGAGCTGAAGAACGTCAAGCAATATCCGATGGGCAAGCAGCCGAACTGGGTCGAGATCGTCGATAGGATCCACGACTAGCCGACCCTCATACGGTAATGGCCGCGCTTGACCCGGCCAGCCAACAGACACAGGCTCAAACCCGGTCAAGCACTGACTGCCCGCCTTCTGCGGCAATCGCGATCGAACCAGGTCTCCAGCCACGGTCTCCCGAAAACGGGAATATTCGCCAATTAAGCCGGAGACCTTGGGCGACTGAAACCGTCCGCGCTGCTGATTGGCCCGACCCGTGCACTCATGGATGATCATGGTCGCTTTGGCCCGAAAAGCGCGCAAAAGCAGACATCGCCGGAGGTCTGAGTCGGGTCAAAAGGCGAAATACTCGCTGCGAGCAAATGTCGTCTTCTGTTGCCCCGATAACAGACATACAGCGACTACTGCGCCATGTCCGTTCGGTGCCAATAGCGACCAATGCGCACCGCAGCAAACAGCATCTCTTATTCAATGACCTCGTCGGCGCGGGCGAGCAGCGCTGGCGGAAGGATGAGGCCAAGCGCTTTAGCGGCCTTCAGGTTGATCACCAGCTCAAACTTAGTTGGCAATTGGACTGGAAGCTCGGCGGGCTTTGCTCCCTTGAGGACCTTGGCGGCCATGCCGCCGGTCTCGCGGAATGCATCGAGGAGGTTTGGCCCGTAGGCCATCAACCCACCTTCACGGGCGAATTCCGGGAACACCGTGATTGCGGGAAGCCGGTAACGCAATGCCAAGCTCGCAATTCGCTTCGGGTTCGTACCGAATATTGGAGACCCCAACATGATGACCGCTTCGACGTTGTGCTGGCTGGCCTCCAGAAACGCGTTGTCGAGATCGGTTACGCCCCGAACCTCTATTATATCGAGTCGAACATTAAACAATGCCGCCGCCGCTTGGACGGCAGTCAATTGCGTGAGGCCGGTCCCCGGATCCCGCAGGATGCAAACATTGGAAAGCGGCGTGACCGCCTCCTTCAGCAATTCCAGCCATTTCTTGCTGAATTCAGGAAAGTCGAAGAATAGACCTGTGACGTTGCTACCAGGATGCGCAAGGCTTGCGACCAAACCGCTGCCGATGGGGTCGGTCTCAAGATCGAACGCAACAATCGGAATGCCGGTGACCGTGCGCACGGCCTTCACCGATAGCTCACTGATCGGTACCAGCACATCGACTTTGCGTTCGACGAGTTCGAGCGCTAGACGAGCGAGCCGATCCGGATCGCCTTCTGCAGCCAGCACGATCACCTCGACATCGCTCGGCGCGATCCCGCCATTGTGCAGGCCCTCACGAAACGCTGCCACGCGGGCCACCGCGGATGTCGCGAGACCAGGATAAAGTAAACCAACCTTGAGAATTGTTGTCTGCTGCGCACGCGCCACCATCGGCCACGCAGCCGCGCCACCCAAAACACCTAGAAAATCCCGCCGCCTCATGTTCGCCCCTTGCCTCTGGATGAAGCATCCTTACGGCTCAAACGGGTACTTTGATAGGGGCTGAAACCCGCATGAAAACCATTGCTGCAGTGCATGGCCAATGTCGCTTATGGGTCAAAAGCGGACAAACCGTCGCGGGCGGAAATTCACCTTTGACCGCTATGGTCCAAAAGCGGACAAACGCGGATGTGTTTGGAATGTCCGCTAAGTGCCACAAACGGACATTCGCACTTGCAGTCTATTCAACGCCGTGGTGGGCTGGAGGCAATCGGAAGCTGCGTTGACTTACCGCAATGATATTAACTGAAATGACCGAAACGCCTTCGTAAGACTTTCGAAAACAAGATTAAAGGGGGAAGGGCCAATGACTCAGTCACTATCTCGCAAATATCATTTTCGCGGCTGCGCCTGCTGCGGCATGAGCTCATCACGCCGCCAATTCCTCGCGGGTGTGGCGGCAATCGGTACGGCCGCGATGCTGCCTCGGACCGCAAAGGCGCAAAGTGCGGCCACGCTGATCGATACCCATTATCACTTCTATCCACCGGAGTACCAGAAACTGTGGCTCGACTGGGAGGAGAAGCGCAAGCTCCCGCACTTCCCCGGTCAGGTAGCTTGGTCGCGGGCCAAGACCATCGAGGATATGGACAAGAACGGCATTCGTACCGCCATCCAATCGCTCGCCTCTACCCCAGGCCTTTGGTTCGATCTCCCAGCGCCGGAAGCAGCACGAATTGCGCGTGTCTGCAACGACTACGGCGCTGAGATGATCCGCGACTATCCGGGCCGCTTCGGCCTGTTCGCTACGCTTTCAATGCTCGATGTCGATACGACCCTAAAGGAGATTGAATACGTTTTCGATACCCTGAAGACGGACGG
>Ga0097691_1003115_pt1 | contig 10436 bp, 11 predicted proteins | sample NGESurdeep072012_8_FD_72858 | JGI IMG/M metagenome (GOLD analysis project Ga0097691, IMG submission 72858) | Arctic peat soil microbial communities from Barrow, Alaska - NGEE Surface sample 210-1 deep-072012 | ecosystem: Environmental > Terrestrial > Soil > Wetlands > Peat ...
AGGCCAACCAGCCAGGCGATCACGCCGGCGGCTATTCCGACCACAAAGTTGATGATCGCCACCATGCTCAGATAGCTGGTCAGATTGTGCTCGATGTCGTTCATGATCTTCAGCGTGCGCAAGCGCGCCTCGCGCTCGTCGAAGAACGCCACCAGCACGCGGCGCAGCCGGGTGCGGCCCAGCAGCATGAAGAACAGCGTGCCGAAGAAGGTGAAGGTTTGGCCGATCGCCGGGGTGACGATCGAGACCGCCGGCTGCACCACGCTCACGATGTCGAAGCCGATCCCGCCTTTGGAGTCGGAGGGCAGCAAGGCATTGCGCATTTCTTGCAGCGCCGCCAGCGGCCGCTCGAGCACGCGCAGCTTTTCCTGGATGTTGCGTCCGACGTCAGGCGCCTTGCCGACCCAATCCACTACCGGCGCCGACAGCAACACGATCACGCCGTAAAACACCACGACCACCAGAAGCCATAACACGATGGCGGTCACCAGCGTCGGAATGCCAAAGCGTCCCGCCCGCGCCGACAGCGGGCCTAGCATCATCGTCACCACGAAAGCCGACGCCACCGGCAACAGGATCGGCCGCGCCAGATCGAGCGCCGCGATCAGAAGGATAATGAATATGCCGATGGTCGCGGACTGCGCGGCGGTGCGCCAGACCTGCGACACTTCGACCACCGGCTGCGGATCGTTGATGGCCAGAGGGGAATGCTGGGGACGCGCGACGCGAATGTCGTCTAACTTTGCCATTCACCGCCCCCCAGTTTCATATCGCGAAAGTCGATAACCCTAGATAACGAGCCAGGCGCCGTTTGGTTGCCAAGGTCTCGCAACTAGCACGCACGGTTGGTGAATTTCCCGCCCCAGCAGCCCTGAAACATGACGATTGACATCGACACCATCTCCGGCGTGCCAAGGTATTCCTGCTCGGCACCGGCCTCGGCACTTGGGGGCATTCTGATCGTCATGGTGGGGATTTGGTTCGTTCTTGGTTGCCTGATCGATTCGATCTCGATCATTCTGCTGACCGTGCCGATCTTCGCGCCGATCGCGACCCAACTCGGCTTCGATCCGATCGCGTTTGCCATCATGGGCATTCTGGCGATCGAGACCGGCCTGCTGACGCCGCCGTTCGGCATCCTGGTGTTTACCGTCAAAGCCGCGGTTCCCGACAAAAGTGTCACGCTCGCCGAGATCTTCGCCGGCTCGATTCCCTACTGGATCGTGCTGCTGGCGGTTGTCGCGGCGCTGGCGGTCTTTCCACAGCTTGCCAAGTTCCTGCCTAATCTCTAGCCAAACTTGCTCATTAACCCCTGGTATGGCGACCGTTACCGGCCGTCACGACGGCAACGCCGTCGTGGCATAGTGCTGGCAAGTGATTCGCTTTGCACTTATCTGAAGGCTTCCATGGCCAAGACTGCGACCAAGAAGAAACCGCCAAAACAGCCCGACCTGTTCGAGACCGCCCCGCGGGCGGCCAAACCGAGCGCACGCAGCCCGGCAAAATCGCCGGCGCGCGCCAAGCCCGCAGGCCGCACGCCAAGTGCGGAGTCCGGCTACACCGCCAAGCATATCGAGGTGCTGGAGGGGCTCGAGCCCGTGCGCCGCCGCCCCGGCATGTATATCGGCGGCACCGACGAGAAGGCGCTGCATCACCTGTTCGCCGAGGTGATCGACAACTCCATGGACGAGGCGCTCGCCGGCCACGCCAGCTGGATCGACGTCGAGATGGAGGCGAACGGCTTTGTCAGCGTCACCGACAATGGCCGCGGCATCCCGGTCGATCCGCATCCGAAATTTAAGAATAAGTCGGCGCTCGAAGTGATCATGTGCACGCTGCACTCCGGCGGCAAATTCGACTCCAAGGTCTACGAGACCTCGGGCGGCTTGCACGGCGTCGGCGTTTCGGTCGCCAACGCGCTGTCGGAGCGCATGGAGGTCGAGGTCGCGCGCGAGCAGATGCTCTACAAGATGGCGTTCGAGCGCGGTAAGCCGAAGGGCAAGCTGGAAAAGGCCGGCCGCGCGCCAAACCGGCGCGGCACCAAAATTCGCTTCAAGCCCGATCCGCAGATTTTCGGACCCAAGGCCGCATTCCAGCCGGAACGCGTGTTCAAAATGGCGCGCTCGAAGGCCTATCTCTATGGCGGCGTCGAAATCCGCTGGCACTGCGCCAAGGAATTGCTGCGCGGCATCGAGGACTTGCCGGAAAAAGCCACCTTCCATTTCGCCGACGGGCTGAAGGATTATCTTGCCGGCAATCTCGCCGGCGCCACGCTGGTGCATCCCGACATTTTCACCGGCAACGTCGGCAAGGTTGGCCGCCACGGCGCGGTCGAATGGGCGATCGCCTGGACCGCCGATGCCGACGGCTTCCTGCAATCCTATTGCAACACGATTCCGACGCCGGACGGCGGCACGCATGAATCCGGCTTGCGCACCGCGCTGCTGCGCGGCCTCAAGGATCACGCCGCGCGCGCCGGCCAGGAAAAACGCGCAAGCGCGGTCACCAGCGAAGATGTCATGACCGGCGTCGGCTGCATGTTGTCGGTGTTCATCCGCGAGCCGGAATTCCAGGGCCAGACCAAGGACCGGCTGGCCACCGCGGCGGCGCAGAAAATCGTCGAGCAGGCGATCAAGGACCCGTTCGACCATTGGCTGTCCGGCAATCCACTGCAGGCCAACAAGCTCTTGGATTTCGTCATCGATCGCGCCGAGGACCGGCTGCGCCGCCGGCAGGAGAAGGACATCGCGCGCAAGAGCGCGGTGCGCAAGCTGCGGCTTCCCGGCAAGCTCGCCGACTGCTCGAGCTCGGCTTCCGATGGCTCGGAGATTTTCATCGTCGAGGGCGATTCAGCCGGCGGCAGCGCCAAGCAGGCGCGCGACCGGCGCACGCAAGCGGTGCTGCCCCTGCGCGGCAAGATCCTCAACGTCGCCTCCGCCGGCAAGGACAAGCTGGCGCAGAACGCGCAGCTCGCCGATCTGGTGCAGGCGCTCGGCTGCGGCACCGGCGTGCATTATCACGAGAAGGATCTGCGCTACGAGAAGGTCATCATCATGACCGATGCCGACGTCGACGGCGCGCATATCGCCTCGTTGCTGATCACTTTCTTCTACCGCCAGATGCCGAAGATGATCGAGGCCGGACGGCTTTATCTCGCGGTGCCGCCGCTGTTTCGACTGCAGCACGGCGGCAAGATCGCCTATGCGCGTAACGACAAGCACAAGGAGCAATTGCTCAAGTCGGACTTCAACGCCAACGCCAAGGTGGAGATCAGCCGCTTCAAGGGCCTCGGCGAAATGATGGCCGCGCAGTTGAAGGAAACCACCATGGACCCGGGCAAGCGCACGCTGCTCCGCGTCATGCTGGTGGAGAAGGACCTCAAGTCGACCGCCAAGGCGGTCGAGCGGCTGATGGGCACCAAGGCCGAAGCGCGCTTCGAATTCATCCAGGAGAATGCGGAATTCGCCAGCGAGCAATTGCTGGACGTGTAACGTCGTGCCGGGCTTTGAGCCCGCCTACCCGCACTTCCGCAACAGCGGCGTCTTGGTGTGGTGCGCGAGCGCGATGCCGTCCTTCACACGCACGGGGCCGCCGTTCGCCTGATTGAACATCGTGCGCCACGTATCGTTGCGAATCAGGAACACCAGATTCTGGCGTTCCTCGCCGGCGGCGCCAGGCTGGAAGATCACTTCCACCGATAACCGCTCGGCCGAAACCCGCTCGGCCGCCAGCACGCTGTAGCGGTTGATCGCGAAGTCCGGACCGAGATCGTGGTCCTCGAGCACCAGGCCCGGGGTCGGCATGGTGATGCTGACATACGGGTTGCCCGGCGTGGCCGGCTGCTGGCAGTCCGCCGCCCAGGTGCCGAACAGTCCGAACTGCTGGAACAAGTCCTCGACCGAAGGGGCCGCCGCGGTCGCGGGCATGGCGGTCAAAAACGCAAGCACGATAACCGCCGCAATCCGCATGAACTCGCCGCTCCATCGACTCGAGGCAAAAACCCCGAGTCCGACAATAGCAGCGCGCCGCGCGTCGAAACAACTTAAGTGACGCTTATTGCTGGAATGTCAGCTTCGCAGCCGCCACCACGTCGGCGAATGTCTTGATGTCGGCATCGATAAGCCGCTTGAACGCGTCGCCGGTCGGCCCGCCCGGCTTGACCGCCATTTTCTTCAGGCCGTCCTGCACACCCGGGTCGGCAAGCGCGCGACCAAGTTCCTTGGTGAGCTTCGCCACCACCGCTTCCGGCGTGCCGACCGGCACGAAGAAGCCGCTCCACAAGTGAGTATTGACCTCCGGATAGCCGACTTCCGCCATGCTCGGCACATCGGGGATTTCGGGCGAACGCTCAGACCCGGTGACCGCCAGCGCGCGGGTCTTGCCGCCCTGCACCAGCGGGATCGCCGGCGGGCCGTCGGAAATGGTGAACAGGATTTGTCCGCTAACCACGCTCAGGTTCGACTCGTTGCTGCTCTTGTACGGGATTGCGACCGCCGGCATGCCGGTCTTGAGCTTGAGCAGCTCACTGGCGATGGTGAAGGCGGGTGACGACGTGCCGTAATTCGACTTGTCGGGGTTGGCTTTCGCCCACGCCACCAGCTCCTTCACCGTCTTGACCTCGTGGTTCGCCGGCACCACCAGCACCAGCGGGAACGAGGCGATCATGTTGAGCGGAATGAAGCTCTTGGTGGCATGGTAGCCGAGATTGGGATAGATCGCGGCGGCGATTGACAGCTGTCCGGTGGCGCCGACCAGCACCGTGTAGCCGTCGGGCGGCTGATGCGCGGCGTAGTCGGCGGCGAGGCGGCCGCCGGCGCCGACCCGGTTCTCGATCACGGCGGTGGCACCGGTATTCTGCTGGAATTTCTGCACCACCAGACGCGCGAACAGGTCATTGCCGCCGCCGGCGGCGAAGCCGACGATGAAATGAATGGGCCTGTTCGGAAAGTCGGTCTGCGCGCGCGCGTGACCGGCGGCGATCAGCAGCAGCAACGCCGTCAGTATGCCGGCAAAGATGTTTCGAATCCTCGTCATGATCTTTTCCTCCCCGCTCGCGCGTCCGATTCCGGTTGTTGTTGGCAAAATCGTACACTAGCCGTCCGCATTCCGAAATGCCTTTGTCGTGATGTGGTACCGTTGGCTTAATTGATGATCCCCCGCCGCCGGCGCTTAAGGGCCAGCATGAGCGCATCTCCCGCAACAATCGCCGACAACCGGGGCGCGAACAAGGACCTGTTCGGCCATCCGCGCGCCCTCACCTATCTGTTCGCGACCGAGATGTGGGAGCGTTTCTCGCCTGTCCAGGCTTCCGCTGTCACCCGGCAACGTCCGGCTAAGGTGTTAATCGCCCTTGGATATCTCGTCTCAACGCCTTGCATATCGTCCGCAAACGTCCGACATTATCCGTTAGCTTCCGGTAGCCAAACCGGGGGTACGGGCGAGGGATAACCATGCGGCGGAAGCTGTCAGCAAGCGAGATCAGGAAGCGCACGCGCGCCGGAGCCTGGCACGACGGCAGCAAGCCATTGTCGGCCAAGCGCGTGCAGCGCCTTAAGGGCGAGGGCCGTTATCACGATGCCGACGTCCGCGGCCTATATCTACAAGTTAGCCCGAGCGGCGCGCGATCGTGGCTTCTGCGTTACGAACTCCTCGGCAAGGAACGGATGATGGGCCTTGGCAGCGCGCAAGAGTTCTCGCTCGCGCAAGCGCGAGAGCGTGCCCGCGAAGCGCGTCGCCAGCTCGCCGACGGCAACGACCCATTGGTCGCCAAACGCACCGCCAAGGCCGCATCCAAGCTGGCCGCCGCGCGCCGACTGACGTTTCGCGAGGCGGCGCAGCAATACTACCGCCAGCACATGCCCGAATGGCGCTCTGTCATGCACGCCAAGCAGTGGCTGCGGTCGCTGGAGGTTTACGCCTATCCGGTCATCGGCGACATGGACGTCGGCGACATCATCACGGCGGATATTTTGCGTGTGATCGAGTCGGCTTGGCTCGAAAAGGCGGTCACTTTAGATCGTGTCAGAAACCGCATTGAGAGCATCATCGATTGGGCGGTGGTTCTCGGTCACCGCCAAGCAGGGACTAACCCGGCGCGCTGGCGCGGTCATTTAAGCGAGGTGCTGGCATCGGTCAAAAAGATCGCCAAGCCGAAGCATTTCGCCGCCTTGGCCTACGCCGAAGTGCCAGTCTTCATGCAGGAGTTGCGTCGGCAGAAGGGCATTGCGGCAACGGCGTTGGAGTTCACGATCCTGACCGCAGCACGAGCCGGCGAGACGCTGGGTGCTGAATGGGACGAAATAGATTTCGACAACAAGACCTGGGTCATCCCTGCCACCAGGATGAAAGCCGGTCGCGAACATCACGTTCCACTGGCGCCGCCGACGATCGAGTTGTTGCGCAATGTTTCGCGCAAAGATGGCAATGCGCACGTCTTCATCGGCGCGAAGGCCGGCGCTGGCCTGAGCGCTATAGCGTTCTTCAGGCTGCTCGCGCGGATGGGCCGTGGCGACATCACGACGCATGGTTTTCGGTCGGCGTTTTCTGACTGGGCGTCCGAGCAGACGGCGCACTCCAGCCACGCCATCGAATTAAGCCTAGCGCACAGTGTCGGAAAAGAGGCCGAGAAGGCCTACCGGCGCGGCAACATGCTCGCCAAGCGCAAGCAGCTCATGGAAGCGTGGGGCAAATATTGCGTCTCGAAGCCGGTGCTGGCTAAGGCCGATAACGTGGTGTCGATACGTGGTGCGCGATGACCCGCGAACAGCGGATAGCGGTGGCGCTGGCGGCGCTCAAGCCGCCGCCGGACAAGATCGCAGTCTGCCGCCGCGACATCGAGGCGATGCTCAGGTGGGTGCAGAGCGACATCGAGGCCAAGACCCAGCACAAGGTCTTCAGCTCCAAGAAAGGCAAAAACAGCCTGAAGCCCTACCTCAAGGCGCAGCATCAAGTGCGAACCGCCTACGACAAGATCGACCCCGCCATTAGGCCATGGTTCTCGATCGCGGAGACGGCCTATATTGCCGGGCAGACCGTCCAGGAGCGCGAGATCAAAAGGGTCGAGGACCTGGCCGGCCTGATTCTCGAAAACGGCAAGATCAGGGACCGCCGCCCTTCAAAGCCCAAGCGCGATGCCGTCGCGGCGAAGGCCGCCATGCGAGCGGCGTACCACATGCTCAAGCGGTGGGGCCATAAGCCCACCGGCAGCATCGGTGGCAAGTGGGATCGGCTGACGATCATCCTCGCCAACAGCGACGCCAAGTCTCTGCATGATCACCTGTCCGAGCGCGAGGCTATCGCCAGGTCCATCCAGTTCTTCGACCTGGAGCGCCGGTAGGAGAACTTGTCGGCTCGTCTTTAAGCCCAGCGCGCCGGTCTTAAACTTCTCCGCCACTTTCATTAGGTCGAGACCCGGGCAGCGGTTGAGCCCGGTGTGCGAGTATTTCTGCCTTCCGCCATGCTCCGAACAATGCCGCGATAATGCGCGGCGTTTGAGGGAGCAGCCAATGGAATCTTTTTGGACAAAGCGGGAAGCGCGGGGCCACTTTAAGGTCGGCGCGACGAAGTTCGCGGAGGACATCCTTCCCCGCCTCGATAAGGTTTACATGGGGCCACGTTCACTTCGCTTGACCGGCAGCAGTATTGCGCGCGTCACCGAAGAGATCATCGCCGAAAGCGCCGCGGTCGCCGCGACAACGCCGCCGATCCCGCAGGCTAAACGCAAAGTGCAACGCCGCCTGGCCGATGCATGATCGCCAGAAACGGTGCGGGCCCCGCGTCGGCGGCGACCGACAGCGAGGCCCGGAAGGTGTTTGCCACTGGCGAGCGGCGCCCACCTTCTAAACCCGACCACCCGAAAACGCAACCGATCCGCGACGAGCGCCCGATCGCGTCCTGCGCGGTGACCGATCTCGCGTTCCATCCGCTCGCTGACCTCTTCCCATTGATGGTGGGCGCTGAGTTTGTGGAGCTGCGCGACGACATCAAGCAGCATGGCCTGCTCGAACCGCTTTGTGAGTTCGAGGGCAAGCTGCTCGACGGCCGCAACCGACTGCGCGCCTGCAAGGCTGCCGGCATCCCGATTCCGAGCAACATGGTCGAGCACTTCGACCCCAAAAAGCAGGGCGACCCGCTGGCCTGGGTCATCAGCAAAAACCTCAAGCGAAGGCATCTGAACGAATCGCAGCGTGCATGGGTGGCGGCGAAGCTGGCGAACATGCGCCAAGGCGAACGAACGGACCTCGAACCTTCCGCAAATTTGCGGAAGGTTAACCAGGCAGCCGCCGCTTCGATGCTCAATGTTTCCGAGCGCTCGATACAGAACGCTGCTGCCGTGCGCGAGCACGGCACACCAGAGCTGCAACATGTGGTCGAACAAGGTAACCTCGCGGTCAGCGTCGCGGCGAACGTCGCCAAGTTGCCTGCGGACCAGCAACGCGAGATCGCCGAGAAGGCGGCTAACGGCAACGCCAACGTCGTTCACAAGGTGATCAAGCAACATATTCGCAAGCAGGACGAGGAACGAATCCTGGGTCTCGCGCCCATCGCCGGCAAGTTCAAGACGCTCGTGATTGATCCGCCGTGGCAATACGACGGTCTGTTTTTGGGTCGTGGCGGGCCGGATTATGCCACGATGCCGCAGGAAGAGTTGCTCGCGCTGCCAGTGCCGGATTGGGCCGAGGACAATTGCCACCTTTACCTGTGGACGACGAACGCGATGTTCCCGGACGCCATCGAGCTGATGGCGAAATGGGGGTTCCGGCACAATACCGTGATCACTTGGGCCAAGCCCCGCTATGGCATGGGCACGCACTTCCGCGGGCAAACTGAGCACGTCATTTTCGGAATCCGTGGCACGCTCCGGACACGCGTCAGCAATATCGGCACGTGGTTCGCCGCGCCGACGGGCGCCCATAGCGCGAAGCCGGAGCGGTTCTACGAGATCGTGCGGGCCGCTTCGTACCCGCCCTATGGCGAAGCCTTCCAACGCAAAGCGCGGTCGGATTTTGTGAATCTGTTTGAGCAGCGGGCCGCTGCGGAGGCCGCTGAATGACAACGCGCCGGCGCCGCGGCGCCTACAATCCGACATGGCACCGGCTGTGCGAGTCCGAGCGCCTGATCAAAGGCCGGCACGGCGTCGTGCCCGACACCGACGACGCCGCCCTCTACCTGGTGCCGGTCGCGCAGTGCCTGCGCCGTCTTTGCGAACAGAGACCCGGCCCCCGGGCGCCGACGTTGCGCGACCGCATGCAGAGGTGGGCGCTGCGCTTCGCGCCGGACGTCCCCGAGCACGTCCTGGACGATGCGGTGGACGCGGCCATGGAGCGCGACTGGATCGACAAGGACGACGAGATCGCCAAGCAGTGGCGCATACCCCCGGCGTCAGCCGAAGTTAAGGAGACAGCCAAAAACGAGCCTGCAGCTCTGTGGCCGAGTTTGTGCTAGATTATGAATAAGCGCGGGGCCGGGTCTGCAGCCCGTCGCTGGACACACCACCGCCGTCCGGCTTGCCCCGCGCCGACATTTTGTTGTGTTGGCGGTGGAGGCGGTGGAGGCGGTGGTCATGGTGGGCAATGACAGTCCTGACTCATTGGGGTTCGCTGACAAGGTAAAGTGGCTATTTCACGATCCCAATTTTATGCTCGATTTTATGTGCGCAGGGTGGGAGAAAACCAAAAATCCTTATTACGCTTGGTCCGCGATCAACATTTGTACCAAACACAATAAACCGCTCCCCACTTGGGTCGTGGATTACCTCGCCGAGTGCGCAGAACGCATGTTGTCGGAAAAGGCAAGACAGTCGAATGATCTACGAAAACTTCTTCCTTCGGTGTTGGGCTTTCCCGCCAAGCGCGGTCCGGGAAGACCATTGGACCCTGATCGAGACCAAGACGACAAGTCGATATTCGCAATTCGATTTGCCATCGAGATTGAAAAAGGAAAGAAGCCATCTATTGCCCGGAGGGAAGCGACCAAATATCTCCCTGAAAGCCGAGTCGACAAAATCGACGATAAGACGCTACAGCGTTGGCTCAGGGAGATTTTTGATTTGGCTAATACGCCGCGCTCAATCACCGAATGGAAATCGGTAATGCGCGTTTACTACGGTTCCTTTTATAATTTAATTATGGCGCAATTTCGCGAAACTCTGCCGTGATGCATCTGGGTGATGGCCTTACGCCTAGTGACAGTGATTTGTCCTGGGAGTCACCTGATGGCACATCCAGAAATTACCGAGAGAAGGCTTCTCGATTACGCGGACCTAATGCCTGCCGAACAAAATGCGTGTGCGTGATGCGTGAGCGATGCCGCTTTCGGCAGTCCGAGGTCACCCGCGCGGTCAAGGCCACGCTGGCAGCCGGCGTCGAAGTCGACCGGGTGGAAATTGAAAAGGACGGCCGCGTGATCGTCGTATGCAAGCAAAAGGCGCTGGACTT
>Ga0097691_1003116_pt1 | contig 10432 bp, 10 predicted proteins | sample NGESurdeep072012_8_FD_72858 | JGI IMG/M metagenome (GOLD analysis project Ga0097691, IMG submission 72858) | Arctic peat soil microbial communities from Barrow, Alaska - NGEE Surface sample 210-1 deep-072012 | ecosystem: Environmental > Terrestrial > Soil > Wetlands > Peat ...
TCGGCCGAAATTCTGCGCATCGTCAGCCGCGATCTTGATCGCGGCGCGTTCGATCTTCGCCCGGCGGAACGCCGCCGGACGGCGACGGCAGCAGAGTGATCTTGCGATGAGTGTGCGTCTCGACCACGGTGACGAGGAACTCAGCGAAATCCACGAGATCAACGTCACGCCGTTCATCGACGTGATTCTCGTGCTGCTGATCATTTTCATGATCGCGGCGCCGCTGGCGACCGTGGATATTTCCGTCGATCTGCCGGCCGCCAAGGCCGAGCGCAGCCCACGTCCCGACAAGCCGCTGTTCCTGACGCTCAACTCGGACCTGAGCCTGTCGCTCGAAAACGCTTCCGTCAATCGCGGCGCGCTCGGCGCGGAGCTTAATCAGGCGACCGCCGGCGACAAGCAGCAGCGCGTGTTCGTGCGCGCCGACAAGGCCGTGTCCTATGGCGAGCTGATGACGCTGATGAACGAGCTGCGCACGGCCGGCTATCTGCATGTGGCGCTGGTCGGCCTCGAAGCAGAGAAGTTGCAGCCATGAACGCCGCGCGCAAAACATCGCAGTTGCGGCGCTGGCCGGAAGCGCTGCGCTGGGGCATCTGTTTTGCGCTTGCGCTGTGCTTCCACGCCGCTGGAGCTGCGGCGCTGCTGGCGCGCTGGAACGAGGAATCCGACCTGGTGGCGAATGCGCCGGTGATCATGATCGAGCTAGCGCCAGTGCCGGTCGCGCCCGAGATCACGCCGAACGAATTGCCGCCCGGCCCGCAGCAGACGGAAGTGCAGCCGGAACCCGAACAGCAAAAGCCGATCGAGAAGGTCGAATTGCCGCCCGAGCCGCAGGCCGAATTGCAGATCACCCCGCCGCCGAAGCCGGTCGAAAAGCCGAAGGAAATGAAACCGAAGCAGAAGCACGCCAGTCTGACCAGCGCACCCAGCACCGCCGAGCATCGGGCGGCGCGCGCGGCGGCGCCGATGCCGGGCGCCGCCTCGCGCGATTCCGATGCGCTGCCGAACTGGAAATCGCAGCTCGTCGCCCGGATCGAGCGCTACAAGCGCTATCCGTCGGAAGCGCAGTCGCGCGGCGAACAGGGCGTGGCGCAACTCGCCTTCAGCATCGATCGCAGCGGCGGCGTGCACCACGCGCGCATCGTGCGCAGCTCGGGCTCGAGCCTGCTCGATCGCGAGACGCTGGCGCTTATTGAACGCGCGCAACCGCTGCCGCCGCCGCCGCCGCACGTGCCCGATTCCCAGCTCTCGGTCGTGGTGCCGATCCGCTACAATTTCCGCTGATTGACGGGACTTTTCCTGCAGTTGGCACCCGGGCGCACCCCCTCCAATATCTTGCGCCTTAACGCGCGTTAACCATAACGAGAAGCGGCGCGGAACTGTTGCCGCTCTTGCCTTGCGGGCGCGCCGTTTAATCGCAAAAGATGACACGGGTTAACTACCTTCATGCACGGCGTGCAGCAGCGCTGGCGCGCCGTTGTAGGAAGAAACAGAGTAACGGAGTCCCGGCCCACAAAGCCGTCTGGACTGGAACACATGAAGCGGTCGATTGCAGCTTTGATCACTTGTGTTTTCGCGCTCGGCATGGCGGCGCCGGCGCATGCGACCGGCGACAAGCGCGGCGAACGCTTCGCCAACACTGAGCCGCTCGAGCCGATGGCGCGCAGCCGTACCGACGCCGCCGAAGCCGCGGCGCAAGTGCCCGGTGCCGCCGGTGTGCTGCTCGAAGCGCTGCGCTGGCGCGGCCGCACCGCCAGGCAGATCGGCCTGCCGACGCAGCTGTGGTGCGCCGACTTCATGAACTTCGTGCTCCGCCGCGCCGGTGGCAATGGCACAAAATCGCGCGCCGCGCGCTCGTTTCTAGAATACGGCAAGAAGCTCGACGGCCCGCGCGTCGGCGCCATCGCCATCCTCTACCGCAAGGGTACCAACAGCGGCCATGTCGGCGTTGTGCGCGGCACCGACGGCCAGGGCAATCCGATCCTGGTGTCGGGCAATCACGGGCTGACCGTCACGCAGTCGGTCTATCCCAAGAGCAAGGTCATGGCTTACGTGATGCCGCCTAACTACGTGCTCGAGGACATGGCGGCCGCTGCGCGCGCGTCAGCCCTCAAGTAAGCCGACAATTCTCAATTTCGATCGCGGTGTGACGACCAAACGCGTCGGCGTTCGCTATTGGCGCGCGCAAAACGTCTTAACGCCGGCGCGTGCAACCGCATTAACGCGATTGTCTTAACGCCGACGTTCTTCTCGTTAGCGCGATTTTGTTAACGCGCGACGCGCGACGCGCGGCGACTCTCAACGCACGCGCGAAATCAGCGCCGTGGATTAATGTTAACTCTGGCAATTCCTCGACCTGCACAACTCCAAGTGCACACTTCGAACTAAATTCGCCATAGAAACAGAGCTCTAGCCCGGCGCGGCTACTACGACACCGGGAATGACGAGGCGACATGAACTGGGGAGTGCGGCACGGCTGTATTTGCGTGACGGCGGCAGTGATGACGCTGCTCGCCGCGCAGAATTCGTTCGCGCTCACACGCGAGCAGCAGAAGTGGTGCGAAGGCAAGGACGACGCCTCGCCCGATCTGCGCATCACCAACTGCACCGCGGTGATCGAACAGACGCGCGTCAAGAAGCAGAAGGCCGAAGCGTTCACCAATCGCGGCAAGGCCTATCGCGCCAAGGGTGACAGCGACCACGCCATTCCCGACTTCGACGAAGCGATCAAGATCGACTCGAAGGACGGCGAAGCTTTTTACAATCGCGGCCTCGCGTTCCGCGACCGCGGCGAAACCGATCGCGCGCTGCAGGATATTGAGCAAGCGGTCAAATACAATGCGAAGAATTCGGTCGCGCTCAATACGCTCAGCCACATCTATTACGACAAGCGCGACTACGACCGCACCATCAACAGCCTGAACCAGGCGATCAAGCTCAATGCGAATTTCGCGCTCGCATATTATAACCGCGGCATGGCCTACCGCGCCAAGGGCGAGCCCGACCGCGCCATTCCGGATTACGACCGCGCCATCAAGCTCAATGCGAACGACGCCGTCGCCTATCACAGCCGCGGGCTGGCCTATCGCGACATCCGCGACTATGAGCGCGCGATCCAGGACTTCGACCAGGCGATCAAGATCAATCCCGACTTCATTCTGGCGCTCAACGACCGCGGCATCGCCTACGCCGCCAAGGGAAGCGTCGAGCGCGCCATTCAGGACTTCGACCAGGCCATCCTGCTCGATCCGCGCGACGGTTTTGCCTACAACAACCGCGGCCTTGCCTATCGCAACCGCGGCGAGGTCGACCGCGCTATCAAGGACTACGACCAGGCCCTCCTGCTTAATTCCAACTACGTGCTGGCCTATTACAACCGCGGCAACGCCTATTACGACAAGCGCGACTACGACCGCGCCATCCAGAACTACGACCAAGCGATCCGGCTCGATAGCGAATACGCGCTGGCCTATTACGACCGCGGCGTCTCATATTTCGAGAAGCACGATTACGACAAGGTGTTGCGCGACCTGACCCAGGCGATCAAGCTCGATCCCAAGGACGCGCTGTCTTATTACAACCGCGGCATCACCTATGCCGCACGCGGCGATCCCGACCGCGCCATCGCCGATTTCGACCAGTCGATTCGCATCGATCCGAAGAACGCGCTCGCCTTCTACAATCGCGGCCTGACGCTGCGAGCCAAGGGCGACGACGAGCACGCCATTGCCGATTTCAGCCAGGCCATCCGCTTTGATCCGAAGCACGCGCTGGCTTTCTACAATCGCGGCATCGCCTATCGCGGCCGCGGCAACATCGATCTCTCGCTCGCCGACCTCGACCAGGCGATCCGGCTCGACCCCAACAACGCCTATGCCTATTACGAGCGCGGCAACGCGCTCTACGACAAGCGCGACTACGAGCGCGCCATCGCCGACTTCAACCAGGCCATCAATATCAAGCCCGATTATACCGCCGCCTTCAATGTGCGCGGGCTCGCCTATAACGGCAAGGGCGACAGCGACCGCGCCATCGCCGACTTCGACCAGGCGCTGCGCATCGATCCGAAATTCGCCGCCGCGCTGAGCAATCGCGGCAACTCCTTCCAAAAGAAGCACAATTTCGAGCGCGCCATCGCCGACTTCGACGAGGCGATCAAAGCCAATCCGAATTACGCCGGCGCCTATTACAGCCGCGGGCTCGCCAACCAGGATAAGCGCGACTACCAGAACGCGGTGGCCGACTTCACGCGCGCGATCAAGGTCGATGCCAAGAACGCCGAGGCCTACAATGCGCGCGGTTTCAGCTACCTCAGTCTCCACGACGAGGACCTCGCCCTCTCTGATTTCGACCAGGCGATTAAGCTCAATCCGAGCTACAACGCGGCCTACTACAATCGCGAGCATTATAACCTTGACAAAGCATAAGGATGCTCACAATAGTCCACCCGCACTGCAAGGTGCTGGCGCGCCCGCAATTAAGATCACGGCTGAGATGCTTAGGGCGGGAATTGACGCTTACTGGGGATGTGACCGCGATGGCGATTCTACTGTACAAATTGTGACTTCTGTTTATCTCGCGATGACCGAAGTTCGCGATCAAGGGTGTCTTGAATTGTCCGAGCATCCTCGATCAAACCATCTATCCCCGCCACAATAGCTTGGATTGCCGGAACGTCGTAAAGAACCCCCTCCGGCTTGAGGCGTTTCTTGCGGCGCTCCCGAGGGGCCTTATCGTGAGGTGCTTTCGGCCAAGCTCCCCCTTGTGAGTTGGGCCGCCCATTGACCGTGTTTGGTGGAGTACATCCACATGCAATGTGCGAAAAGATCACGTTTCACATGGTATTCTTCTGCGCGCAATTTCATTGAATCGAGAAGTTCGTTATCAATACGAACGTCAAGCACGTAAGCTAACTCACTCAGCATATCGATTCGATCGGTCAAACGAGGCTCGCGAACGGCCACTCTGCCTATGTTAAGGTCGATGTTGATGAGCACGTAAATGATCCGTTGGATGTAATGCTCAAGATAGGCGCAACGGACAATCACGCGGCCGATCTCTCGACACATGGAAGCGGGTAAATTATATCCCGCAATGTGCCTGTCGCGAGCTAGGATGATGAGGCGAGGTTCTTTGGGCTTTTCCGTCATGAACGACACCAAGAAACAGGCAGAGGTTGAATTAGAACCCGACGCATGGCAGCGCTTTGAGCGCGCCGTGAAAGTGGTGGTAAAGTCACCGCCCCAGCATCGGACAAAGCCTAAGCGGAAAAAGAAGGTGAGTCCCGCAAGGAGAAAGCCGGGAAAATAGCGCGGTTATTACCGCAATATCCCATGCGGGATAGCGGATATTGTCGTTTCCTTGATAAGGCAGTTGAATACGTAAGTTGCGGTTTGACCTGCCGCGCTCACGTCGATCTCGACAAATCTTTGATTTGGGGCGCCCGGCATTTTACTATTTGGATCGGCCTTTATGCGGCTTGCCTTGATCTCGGTTCCTTGGATGACAGGTATTTGCCGCGCCGCCGCGAAGATGCACAGCTTGTCGTTCACGTCGGCGGGCTGCGCATAAGCCGCCGTTGCGGCGATAAGCAATGAGGCAATCAAGACAAGACGCATTTGTTTCTTCCGTGTAGATAAAACCGCCATGACCATGGAATTGAGGAAGGTGCCATGACCACGATAAACGAGCATGTGAGGGCGGAGTTTGCCAGCGCTGTTTCTGATATCGCTACGATTTATGCCCTGATTCAGAAAGTTGCCGCAGAGCATCCAGGCTATCGAGAGAACGATGCGCTGCCGCGATCATGTCCGCAGAATATTCAGGATTTCCCGGCTTAGGAAAAGCATTGCGAATGGCCTGCAGTGGAGTCTTATTGGCGCCGGGGATGGTGGCAGTGAATACTCTCAAAGCGAGCAGTTCGGCCTTAATTTCAGCGATTTGCGAAAGAAGCGCTTCATTTACGTCTTGTTGATTGGCCATTTGAAGTTCTCCGGTTTGAATCGAAAACTTACGCACCTCGCCAGCCGTGATCTTCGGCTATGGCGAATAATCGACGATTGTTTGATTTATGTCTACGTGTGGAGTGGAACACACTATCACATTGGTTGTAATGAGTCTCGGCGGACCGATGCCTAATCCTAGGTCACAGGCTTTCGTGACTGCCAGTAGCGAACGAATTTCGGCTTATGTTTAGGCTGTTTCTTACGCCAGCGCATGAAGCGCGCGACGTGATGCTTAAATTCTGGCTTGGTCAGGCCGTCGACGGGTCAGGCGCTTGCCGACGATGCCTTGGGCCAGGTTCTCGGCGCGCATGGTGTCGTTGACGCCCAACGCAATGCGGTTGTTGTGGCGGAAATCGAACTCGGCCAAGTAACGATGCAAGTGCTTTTCGGCGCAATGCTGATAGGTGCCGCGCATTCCGCGCTTGAAGATTGAAAAATAGCTTTCAACTGTGTTGGTCGTGACATCGCCGCGCACGTATTCGCCGGCGGTATGCTTCACGCGCTTGTGGCGGCGAACGTCCATCATGTTGCGGTTATAGAGTTTGCTTTCATCAGTGTGCACATCGCTTTCATGGGCCACGTTCTCGCGCACGATACCGCAAACCGTAGTCTGATCGGCCACAGCAACATGGAATGAGCGAACCGACCCGCCGCGTTCAATCAGAGCGAGGATGGGTCGATTGTTCATAAAGTGTCCCTTCTTGGTATAGGGACGGCCCTTGCGTTGCGGAGAGACGTGTAATGTCTCGGCTTTGCCGAAATATGTTTCATCGGCCTCAACGACCTTGCCCTTGCCGCCAAGCGGCTCTAGCCCGCCGGTACGCATGGCTTCACGAAGGCGATGCATCATGAACCATGTTGATTTGTAGCTCACGCCGAGCATGCGGTGGACCTGATGAGCGCTAATGCCCTTCTTGGAGGCCGTCATAAGGAACAGCGCGGCAAGCCACTTAGTCAGCGGGATTTTGCTGCGCTCAAATACGGTTTTAACGGTCACGGTGAACTGTTCGCGGCACTCGGCGCACTGATAGAGGCCCGCACGGTGAGCCTTGCCCTGTAGTGCCTTGATCTTGTCTTGATCGGCACTTCCGCAATGCGGGCAGGTCGGGCCTTCCGGCCAAACGCGCGCCTCAAGCCACTCACGGGCTTTGGTTTCATCGGCGAAGATAGGGTTTTGCAGGTTGGATGACATGACTAAAGACTCAATTTGATTTGTGGTCAGCGACGGTTGCATCTGTCGCTTTGATCTGCGCGGTAACAACCTGTTGGAGGTTTTGAAGCATTTGATTGGCGGCAATGCTGGTCAAACACAGCCGTCCTGTCACAACCCGGAACACTTTCGGGGGCTGGTTTCCGACGGGTTCCTCAAAGCGGACACTTGCGAGCGTTACAAGGAAATTGCCGTGTACTGCGGCAATCCCGACGACCTCGCTGGCAAACAACTCTTTTTCATGAAGGGGGTCTTCTAGCGGTGGTTTTGCAGGAACGTCAGTCATGGCCATGATCCTTTGTTGCAAGGATACTAGGTCATGTGACCTGCTTTGTCACGGTTATAATGCTCACAATCGCGGCATGGCGTTTTACGAGCGCCGTGAATTCGACCGCGCCATCGCCGATCTGAGCCAGGCGATCCGGCTCGATCCGCGCGACGCGCTGGCCGCCCACGGCCGCGGCCTCGCCTATCGCGACCGGCGCGATTTCGACCACGCCATCGCCGATTTCGACCAGGCGCTGCGGCTCGATCCGAAATTCACGGCGGCCTATGTCGACCGCGGCAATGCCTATCAGCAGAAGGGCGACTACGACCGCGCGATCGGCAACTACGACCAGGCGATCAAGCTCGATCCGAAATACGCCGCCGCCTTCACCGAGCGCGGCAACACCTATGCCGCGCGCGGCAAGATCGACCGCGCCTTGCAGGACTTCGAGCAGGCGATCAAGTTCAATCCCAGCTACGCCGCCGTGTTCAACAGCCGCGCCCTGCTCTATCAGCGCAAGGGCGACCTGACCCGGGCGCTTGCCGATCTCGATCAGGCGGTCAAGCTCGATCCCAATTTCGCGGTCGCGCTCAACAATCGCGGCGCCATCTATCAGAGCAAGGACGAACTCGACCGCGCCATCGCCGACTTCGACCGCGCCATCAAGGCCAACCCGCATTACGATGCGGCCTTGAACAACCGCGGCACGGCCTACAAGAGCAAGGGCGAGCTCGAGCGCGCGGTGAAGGACTTCGATCAGGCGATCGGCATCAATTCCGGCTTTGCGCTCGCACTGTTTAACCGCGAGACGCTGGAGACAATCGGCTACCACGATCGCGCCCTCAAGGATCTCGACCAGGTCATCCGGCTCAATCCGGGCAACGCGCCGGCCTACAATGCGCGCGGCCTGGCGCTGAGCAGCAAGCGCGACTATGACCGCGCCATCAACGACTACAGCCAGGCGATCCGGCTCGACGGCAAGCTGGCGGCGGCCTACAACAACCGCGGCCTCGCCTATCGAGCCAAGGGCGACAACGAGCGCGCCATCGGCGATTTCAGCACGGCCGCGAAGATCGATCCGAACTACGCACTCGCCTTCAGCAACCGCGGCAATGCCTATTTCGATAAGCGCGAATACGACCGCGCCATCGGCGACCTCACCCAGGCGATCAAGCTCAACCCGAATTATGTGCGGGCCTATTACGATCGCGGCATTGCCTACGGCACCAAGGGCGAAACCGACCGCGCCATCCAGGATTTCGACCGCGCCCTCAAGCTCGACCCGAAGAACGCTATCGCGCTGAACAATCGCGGCCTTGCCTATCGCAACAAGGGCGACAGCGACCGCGCCGTCGCCGACTTCGGCGAGTCGATCAAGCTCAACGAGACCTATTCGACCGCATACTATAACCGCGCCAACGCCTATTTCGACAAGAACGACTACGACCGCGCCATTGCCGACTTCAACCAGGCGATCAAGCTCGATGCGAAAGATTCGTTCGCCTATCACGACCGCGGCATCGCCTATTACGAGAAACGCGACTTCGAGCACGCCATCACGGACTTCGAGACCGCGATCAAGATCAATCCGAACTACGCCATTGCGGCGAGCCCGCGTGGCAACGATATCCGCAGCCAGCGCGGCTACGACCGCGACACCATGGCGCTGGTGCAGCCGATCCGGGTGAGCCCGATCTTCGCGCTCGCCTACAACGATCGCGGCATCAATGCCGCCTCAAAGAACGACTTCGAGCACGCGGCCGCCGACTTCGCTCACGCGATCAAGATCAATCCGAACTTCTCCGCCGCCTACTACAATCGCGGCAACGTGTTTTTCCAGAAGCGCGACTATGAGCGCGCCATCGCAAACTACGATCAGGCGATCCGGCTGAACCCGAAGGACGCCATGGCCTATTACGACCGCGGCGTCGCGCGCTACGAGCGCGAGGACTTCGACCGCGCCATTCAGGACTTCGATCAGGTGACCAAGCTGGACGGCACGAACGCAGCCGCCTTCTACAATCGCGGCATCCCTATCACGAGCAGCACGATTACGATCGCGCCATCGAGGACTTCAATCAGGCGATCAAGCTCAATCCCAAGCTCGCCTCGGCGTTCAGCGCGCGTGGCAACTCGCTGGCGAGCAAGGGCGACTACGAGAAGGCGGTCGGCGACCTGACGCAGGCGATCAAGCTCAATCCGGGCCAGGCCATGGCGTTCAACGATCGCGGCGTCGCCTATGGCCTCAAGGGCGAGGCCGACCACGCCATCGCCGATTTCGACCAGGCGGTTGCGCTCAACGCGCAATATGCGCCGACTTTCAACAACCGCGCCATCGCCTATGCCGCCAAGAGCCAGCTCGATCGCGCCATCCAGGACTACGACCAAGCGGTCAAGCTCAACACCGGCTATGCCATCGCCTTCTACAATCGCGGCACCGCCAAATACGACAAGGGCGCGAATACACGCCGGCGGCCGCCGACTATGACAACGCGATCAAGCTCAATCCGGCCGACACGCTCGCCTTGAACAACCGGGGCAATGCCAATGCCAATCGGCGCGATTTCGACCGCGCCATCGCCGACCTGACCCAGGCGCTCAAATTCAACCCAAGCTATGCGCAGGGCTATAACGATCGCGGCGTCGCCTATGCCGCCAAGGGCGACATCGATCGCGCGCTCGCTGACTTCGAGCAGGCGATCAAGTTCGACGGCCGCAACAGCCTCGCCTACTACAATCGCGGCCTCGCCTATCGCGACAAGCACGACGTCGACCGCGCGATCCAGAATTTCGAGCAGGCGATCAGGCTCAACCCGAGCTATGCGGTCGCCTATTACAATCGCGGCAATGCGCTGGAGTTCAAGCGCGACTTCGACCGCGCCATCGCGGACTTCGACCAGGCGATCAAACTCAAGCCGGGGGTACGCCATGGCCTATTACGACCGCGCG
>Ga0097691_1003117_pt1 | contig 10432 bp, 7 predicted proteins | sample NGESurdeep072012_8_FD_72858 | JGI IMG/M metagenome (GOLD analysis project Ga0097691, IMG submission 72858) | Arctic peat soil microbial communities from Barrow, Alaska - NGEE Surface sample 210-1 deep-072012 | ecosystem: Environmental > Terrestrial > Soil > Wetlands > Peat ...
GGTTCAGTTCCATGACGCAAGGCGCTCCCTGACGTAACAGACGCCCCTATCTACACCGATTCCATTCAACCAATCAGCCGGGACCAAACACGAAAGCGGGGACGACTCATTGAGGGATTCGACTGGTTGAGGGATTCCGCGACATGCGCGCAAGTCCGCGTACGCCCTCAGCGACAAGCGCTACGCGCTTGCGCGGGGAATGACGAATCCTAATTCCCGGTCTGCAGCTCCCCAAAACGCTCCCAGGTCTTGCCGTTGAAGCGCATGAACTGCATCTGATCGACCGGAACGTGATCGGTCGGGCTGGTGTTGACCTTGATGCCCGGCAGCAGCATCGGCAGTTCCAGATCCTTGATGGCGTAGGCCTGCCTGAGAATATTCTCGGTCGAGAGATCGTCGCCGCAGGCTTTCAGCACGTGCTCCAGCGCCATCGCGCTGTTGTACGAATTGACGTAGTTGGTGTCGTGCAGATCGGCCCCGGGAGCGTATTTGATCATGAACTCCCGCCATGCCTTGACGCCGGCGTCGTCTTTCCACGCGGGATCATCGGGATCCTTGACATAGGCGGTGGACAGAATGCCGACGCCGGCTTCGAGCCCGGCGGGCTCCATCACGGTGGACACCCAGACTGCGACGTTGGACAGAAATGTCATCGGCTTCCAGCCGATCTCGAAGGCCTTGCGGATCGATTGCGCGGCGAATTTCGGTGTTGCCGCGATCAGGAAAACGTCGGCGCCGGACGCCTTCAGCTTGACGATCTGCGAGTCGATGGTCGGATCCTGGACTTCGTAGGTCGCGCCGGTGACAAGAGAATCGTATTTTTCGCCGAGCACATCCTTCAGCCCCAGGAGATAATCGCGTCCGAAATCGTCGTTCTGCGAGATGACGGCGAATTTGGCGTTCGGGTTCTTGGCAAGCGCGTAGCGCGCGTAAAGCCGCGCCTCGTAGCGGAACGGCCCCTGCACGCCCAATGTCGCCTGGGGGTACTGGGTGATGTCGGCGAATTTCGAGGCGCCGGACCCGACGAACAATTGCGGGATGTTCTTGCTCTGCAGGTATTTGGCGATCGCGGTGTTGTGGGCGGTGCCGATCGAGGAGAAGATCAGCGCGACCTCGTCACTCTCCACCAGCCGCCGGGTCTGCTCCACGGTTTTCGGCGGCGCGTAGCCATCGTCCAGCGAAATCAGGTTGATCTTGCGGCCGTTGACGCCGCCGCGCTCGTTGAGCATCTTGAAATAGCTGACCTCGCCCTTGCCGAGCGCGCCGAACGCCGAAACCGGGCCGCTGTAGGGCATGGTCTGGCCGATCTTGATTTCGGTTGATGTGACGCCGCGCATCTCGGCTGCCGTTAAGGCCGCAGGCCACGTCAGTACGGCAAGCGCGCTCACTACGCCAAATCTCGTGACCAAACGCATCGACATTCCTCCCATTTATTTGGGCACGCTCAAGCGGCGGCCGCGGCAGGCGCGGTTGGCCGCGCTCTCGCCATTTGTGGGAAACATGCCATGACGCCGGGATGGACGCCAACCATAATCATTATGAAATAGAAGCAAATACACGCGCCGTTGCACAAAAAACGCGGCGTTGCCGCCGCGTTTTCGATTCAAAATGGCAAGTGCTTCAGGCCTGCGGCTGCGGCTCCAGCCCGGCGTCCGGATCGGGGCGCGGGCGCGGCTTGCCCGCCGGCGGCACCGCCGAGGCGCGCGGAGTGGTCGGCTCCAGCACCGACTCGCGGTTCGGCTTCTTGCCCTTGAGCAGATCCTGGATCTCGTCGCCGCTCAAGGTTTCGAATTCGAGCAGACCCTTGGCCAGCGCCTCGAGATCGGCACGCTTCTCGGTCAGGATTTTGGTGGCCTGGTTGTAGCCCTCTTCCACAAAACGCCGGATCTCGGTGTCGATCTTCTGGACCGTCGCCTCCGACGCGTTCTGGGTGCGCGACACCGACATCCCCAGGAAAACCTCGTCCTGGTTTTCGCCATAGGACACGGTGCCGAGCTCTTCCGACAGGCCCCAGCGCGTCACCATCATTCGCGCCAGCCGGGTCGCCTGCTCGATGTCGGACGAGGCGCCGGAGGTCACCTTCTCGCGGCCGAATACCAGCTCTTCCGCGACGCGGCCGCCCATCATGATGGCAAGCCGCGAGGTCATCTGTTCGAGCGACATCGACAGCTTGTCGCGCTCGGGCAGCTGCATCACCATGCCGAGCGCACGGCCGCGCGGAATGATCGTCGCCTTGTGGATCGGATCGGTCGCGATCACGTTGAGGCCGACGATGGCGTGGCCGCCTTCGTGATAGGCGGTCAGCATCTTCTCTTCTTCGGTCATCACCAGCGACTTGCGCTCGGCGCCCATCATCACCTTGTCCTTGGCCTCTTCGAATTCGGCCTGCGTCACCATGCGCTTGTTGCGCCGCGCCGCGGTCAGCGCCGCCTCGTTGACGAGGTTCATCAGGTCGGCGCCGGAGAAGCCGGGAGTGCCGCGGGCGATGGTCTTGAGATTGATATCCGGCGCCAGCGGCACCTTGCGAACGTGAACCTTGAGGATCTGTTCGCGGCCGACGACATCCGGATTCGGAACCACCACCTGGCGGTCGAACCTGCCGGGGCGCAGCAGCGCCGGATCGAGCACGTCCGGCCGGTTGGTCGCCGCGATCAGGATCACGCCTTCATTGGCCTCGAAGCCGTCCATCTCGACCAGCAACTGGTTCAGCGTCTGCTCGCGCTCGTCATTGCCGCCGCCGAGCCCGGCGCCGCGATGCCGGCCGACCGCGTCGATTTCGTCGATGAAGATGATGCAGGGCGCGTTCTTCTTGGCCTGCTCGAACATGTCGCGGACGCGCGAGGCGCCGACGCCGACGAACATCTCGACGAAGTCCGAGCCTGAGATCGTGAAGAATGGAACATTGGCTTCGCCGGCAACCGCGCGCGCGATCAGCGTCTTGCCGGTGCCGGGAGGACCAACCAGCAGCACGCCGCGCGGAATCCGTCCGCCGAGCCGCTGGTACTTTCCGGGATCGCGCAGGAATTCGACGATTTCCTGCAGATCCTGCTTGGCTTCATCGACGCCGGCGACGTCCTCGAACGTCACCCGGCCATGCGCCTCGGTCAGCATCTTGGCGCGCGACTTGCCGAAGCCCATCGCCTTGCCGGCGCCGCCCTGCATCTGCCGCGACAGGAAGATCCATACCCCGATCAGCGCGATGAACGGCAACCATGAAACCAGCAGCGACACGAACCACGGCACGTTGTCGCCGGGCGGTTTCGCGGTAATCTGAACCTTGCCGCTATACAGGCGCGAGACCAGCGTCGGGTCGTTCGGCGCGTAGGTCTGGAAGCTCGAGCCGTTGGTGAAGGTGCCATGGATTTCCGGCCCCTGGATGACGACGTCGCGAACGTGGTTCTGATCGACTTCGGTCAAAAGCTGCGAGAACGAGATGTCCTGCGAGGACGCGCGCTGACCAGGGTTCTGGAAGAGCGTGAACAGTGCCAACAACAGCAAGACAATAATAACCCAGAGGGCGAAATTGCGCAGATTGGCGTTCATCTATCTTCCTTCGTGGTCGCGCGGATCGCGGCCTTATTCCTTGGGTAGGCGTCCTTGGGCAGGCACGAGGAAATCCCTCGGTGGACTGCATTACAATCTAGGTGCCGCCCCGGTCGCTGCCAAGGGAACCACATAGGACTATTTAACGTATCCTAACGCGATTCCCGTTCAAATAATGGCGGTGAAACCGGTGTTTTCCGAGGTGGTTAAGGCTCCGGACCGGCTTGGGACAGCGCCGCCGGTGTCCACCTCATTCCGCCCGGCGGCGGCGCGGCGGCGCCGGCTCGACGCGAATCCGGTCGTCGATCAGGCTGACCATGGCGCCGGCGAGGGTCTGTTTCAGCCTTGGCCGGCGACCTGCGGCGTTTTCGGCAACGGTTTGGTCCAATGCCGCCAGCAAGACTTCAACCTTGCCAAGTTCCGCCGGCCCCTCATGACCGAACCGATCGATCGCGCGCAGCAATAGCCGAAGGCGGATTTCCTCCGGCATGGTGGCGAAAGCCTTGGCATCAAAAGCTTTGCCATCAAAAGCCTTGGCATCGAACCCCGGACGCGGCGCTTCGCGATCCCTCAGCGCGAGATAGCGCTCGGCGCCATCGACCAGCACTTCCACTGCGGCGTTGGCCCGGGCGAGCCGCGACGCCAGCCGCGCCAGACCGCGCGTATCGCCACCCTCGGCGGCGAGAACCGGCATCAACGTGCGTAGACGCGGACGCGTGAAACTGGTGTCGCGGTTGGTCGGATCGTCCGCGAAGCCGACCTTGGCCTTTTTGAGCGTGGCGATGAGCTGCGATTTCGAAACATCCAAAAACGGGCGCGCCAGGCGTAAGCCATCTCGCTCGGACTCTCGCGCCATCGCCGCGAGACCGGCGATGCCGCTGCCGCGCAGCATGCGCATCAGCAGCGTCTCGGCCTGATCGTCGCGGGTATGCGCGGTGAGGATATGCGTGGCGCCGCTGGCCCGCGCCGCCTGTGCCAGCAGGCGGTAGCGCGCGGTGCGCGCCGCGGCCGGCAATCCGGCTTTCGGCTTGGCGCCGGTCCAGTGCATCGTGCGGTGCGGCAGATCGAGGGTGCGCGCCAGGCGCTTGACGTCGCGCGCCTCGGCTGCTGCCTCGGCGCGCAAGCCGTGATCGACGGTGACGGCAATCAGGCGCGGGCCGCGGGCCAGAGCGCGGCGCCAGCGCGCCGCAAGCCACATCAGCGCGATTGAATCGGGGCCGCCGGACACGGCGAGAACGATCGCAGGCGCAGCCTTCCAGTCCGCGAACAGACGTTTGGCATCCTGTGCCGAGATCGGGGAATTGTCGTCGTCGTCAGACATGGCGTCGCCGGCTGTTGTCGAAGCCTGTTTAAGCACAGCAGTAATCCGAGCCCAGTGTCACCCGCGGGCTTGCACCGCTATGCATTACCCAGGCTCGATCGACGCGGCTTTAGCACTTAACCCGCTTTTGCTCACGGTCCACAGCCGCTTTGACGCCGCCGGAGGCGCGGGGATATTTCCGCGTCACCTCGCCGAGCGCCGCGCAGGCGGCCTCCTTCTCTTTCAGGGCCGCCAGCGATTGTCCCAGCCGCAGCAATGCGTCCGGGGCTTTCGCCGATTTATCGAATTTGGTGGTCACCGCGAGGAAGGCTTCCGCGGCGTCGCGATAGCGCTGGCGCTGGAAAAAGCTCTCGCCGAGCCAGTATTGCGAGTCCGCCATCAAGGGATCGCTGGGGTATTTCTGCGCGAAGTTGCGCATGGTCTCTTCGGCGAGCGCATAATCCTTGCGCTGCATATAGCCGATGCCGAGATCGAATTCGTCCTTCGGAGTTGCCGACGGCGGCAGAGTGGTAAGCGCGCCGGTGGCGTTGGTATTGCGCGGCGGCGGTGGCGGCAATGGGCCTGCCGGATTGCGCGGACCGGTGTTTGCCAGATCGAGCGGCTCCCCCGCGCCGCGTCCGCCCGGAGCGCCGACGGGCGCCTCGGCCGGGATCGCGAGCTGACCGCCGCCGAGCGCTTGCGGCGCGCCCGGAGCATTCGGGTTCTGGGCGGGATCGAAGGCATCGCCACGGCGCCGGGCTTGCACCTGCGGCACTCCCGGTGGCGCTGCTTGTGGTTCCTGGACGATCGGCGCCGGCGCGGCAATCTGCTGGTCGTAACCCGGCTGGGCCTGTGGCTGCCGGAGGGGCGGATTCGCCTGGATCGGGGGTGCGGCGGCGACATTGGGCTGGGCGACGCCGGGCTGACCGCCGGGGGCGGCTTGCGCGCCGCCCTGAAGCAACTTCAAGCGCTCTTCGAGCTGCCGGTTGCGGTATTGCAGCTCCTCATTCTGGCCGGTGAGCTGCCGCAACTGATTTTCAAGCTGCTGAATTCGCAGTTCCGGGTCGACATCATCGGATTGCGCGAACGCCTGTGAAGCCAGCGCCAGCATCGCGGCGACTGCCGCGGCGCGCGTAATTTGATGAAATCTGGATGACATTTTGGCCTGACGACGAAATAGGCGTGACATCGAAAGCGGAACACATTGAGAGATCGAGTACGCCAAAAATGTGACTGGCGTCCCAAATCCGGCGCTGGTTTCCTGCGGTATGGTCTAGTCTCCCCGTCCAAACAATCAAGCGGCTGGCAAAAACAAAACCGGCGCCCGAAGGCGCCGGCGAAAACCTTGCGAAAAGCGAACGCTTAGGAGCTGGCGTTCAACACCGTGACGGCGCGGCGGTTCTGCGACCAGCACGAGATGTCGTTGCATACCGCGACCGGGCGTTCCTTGCCGTAAGAGATGGTCCGCATCCGGCCGGGATCGATGCCGCGCGCCGCGAGGAAGGTACGAACCGATTGGGCACGCCGCGCACCCAGCGCAATGTTGTATTCGCGGGTGCCGCGCTCATCCGCATGGCCTTCGATGGTGAAGGAGTAACGGTTGTAGCTCTGCAGCCAGCGCGCCTGTTTCTCCAGGGTAGCGACCGCCTGCGGCGATAAATCGGTCTGGTCGCTCTCGAAGAACACGCGGTCGCCAACATTGACCACGAAATCCTGCTGGCTGCCCGGGGTTGCCGCGCTGGCCATCGCGCCGTCGGCGCCGAGGTTCTTGTTGGCGCAGGCGCCCATCGACAGCGCCACCGCGAGCACCGCGGCCAGCTTCAATCCCTGAAGGATTCGCATCTGATATTTCATTCCGGAGCCTCCGCGCTCACGTTTATCGACTGTTATCCGGTCTACAGGGCGATGGTTAAGCGAACGTTCCGTCAACCTTGATGGGGTGTTGCCAAACCCGATCAAATGCCGACGGACGGCGAAAAGCAACCGCGATAGTTAATGAGTTGTAAATGTGGCGCGATGGTGAAGGCAAGCGGGGCTACGGCCGGGATCACCGGTTTTAGGGCCGATTCCGAATCCGATCCGCAAGGCCGGTCCGCGAAATCGGCGGCCCCGGACGGGAACCCGCCCGATTCGTCAGGATTGCGGGACGATTGATGCGCGCGCGAACGGCGACTCGGCCCAGTCCGACGGCGAATGGCGCTCGCCGCTGCGCTGAAACAACATCCGACGTTCGAAAGCGCTCGAGTGAAGATAGGGATACCGCGCGAACACCTTTTCGCGCATCGTCGGATAATGCGCCGCCATCAATCCAACCGGCTTCACAAGCCCCGGATACAATCTCGGCTCGCCCCAAGTTTCCTGCAGAAACAGGCGGCGGTAAAACGCCTGATGCTCCGGACGAACGATGGCTAATCCGACGTCGGCATTGAAGTGAACGCCCGCGACATAACCCAACCTCACCGTTGCATAGGGAAGTTCGGGAAAACGCTTTGCCTTCTCGGGGTCGGCGACAAAGCGGGTTGGGTCGATAAAGACCCGACCCTTGTCAAGCTCGGGGTGAAGCAGGTCGCCAAACAGCTCAACCGATGGCGACATCCGCCATTCCGACGTCAGCACGCTCACACGAATCGAGCTGCACAGTACTCCCTGAAGGTAGACGCCAAACGTCCAGGCATTCGGTGCATCGTCGTATTTGTCGCTCAACCGCTGCGACTCTGACGGCAGGATCGCACCTTCGCGCAGATAGGCGCGGTAGCGAAGACGGTAAATCTCTTCCTTTTCCTCGGGCGTCTGCGCAAGACGATAATCGACATAATCCAGCAGGCCCGAACTCCGTCCAATCGTCGCAGTAGCAAGAGCCGCAGTGGTTGGTTCGGCCGCGGCCCTCATGTGGCACTCCTTACGCTTACAAATACAACAACTTCTGCGTGTAGATAAAAAGATTAACAGCTTCTTAACAGAGATGCAAAGGTATCGCGGGGTTAGGGTTAATCTGAAACAGCACAAGCACCGCGCCGCATGGCGCCGGGAAGGAAAAATCCAGCGGCGAGCAGTCAGGGTTTTTCAGGCGATCGATCGCGAGGGAATCGCGTGCAATTGCTCTTCCGGCAGGCGGCGGCCGTGCGATGCGTTCAGTAGCTGGCGTACCCGCACCGCCGGCACCGGCCGGCTGAACAGATAGCCCTGCGCCTCGGTCACGGTGCCGTCGGCGCTGATCAGTTCCAGTTGCTCGTTGGTCTCGATGCCCTCGACCACGACCGACATTCCGAGATCGGCACTGAGCCGCGCCACGCCGCGCAGCAGCGTCAGCGGACGATCGGTATCGATACCCTCCAGGAAGGAACGATCGATCTTCACCTTCTGCAGCGGGAAATTATGCAGGTAGCTCAGGCTCGAATAGCCGGTGCCGAAATCATCCAGCGATATTCGCACACCGATCGCGCGCAGCTGAGACAGCACATCATGGGTCAACTGGGTGTTGCGCAACAGAGACGATTCGGTGATCTCGATTTCGAGACGGTGCGCGGGCAGGCCGGAGACCTCGAGCGCGTAACGAACCTCGCTCAGCACGTCACGCTGATGGAACTGCTGCGGCGAAAAATTGACCGCAACGCTCACGGCTTCCGGCCATTTCATGCATTCCATGCAGGCCTTGCGCAGGATCCAGCGGCCAAGATCGACGATGAGTCCCATATCCTCGGCGACCGGAATGATATCGATCGGCGAAACCGTGCCCCGCACCGGATGATTCCAGCGCAGCAGCGCTTCGCAAGTCGATATCCGGCCGGATTTGAGATTGACGAGCGGTTGATAGAACAGCTCGAACTCCTCGTTGGCCAGCGCCGTGCGCAGATCCAGCTCGAGAATCCGGCGCGCCTCGACGGTTTGCGCCATTTCGTCGCGGAAGAAGCAGAACGTTCCGCGACCATCCGCCTTGGCGCGATAGAGTGCCATGTCCGCATTCTTCAGCAGCGTATCGGCGCTGATACCGGGCGGCGTTGTCATGGCTATACCGACGCTGGCGCCGATCTCGACCAGATGGTTGTCAATTTTATAACGCTCGCTGAGGCGATCGACAATTCGCCGGGCGAGACCGGCGGCGTCCTCGGCGGATTTGATATCCTGCTGGAACACCACGAATTCGTCGCCGCCGAACCGCGCCACGAAATCCTCCGGGCGCAGCATTTCGCGTAACCTGTCGGAGACGGCGCACAACAGCTGGTCGCCGCAAGGATGACCCAGGGTGTCGTTGACCTGTTTGAATTGATCGAGGTCGACAAACAGCAATGCCGACAACCGCTCGGCATCGTGAGAAATGGCGAGAAGCCGTTCGATTTCGTCACGGAAATTGACCCGGTTCGGAAGCGCCGTCAGTTCGTCGTATCGCGCGAGATGACTGATTCTGGCCTCTGCGTTTCGCCGTTCGGTAATGTCTTCCACCAGTACAACGGTGCCGCCGCCGGCCATCGGTTGAAATGTCCAGGACAGGGCCCGACTTCTGGCGACGTCGGGATCGGTGGTAATGATATCTCTGGCCTGCGAATTCTCGATTTCCGATAGGATCATCTTCCCGCTCGCAGCCGAGATCAATCCGGCGCTGATGCAGGCGGAGACGATGTCCGGCGCGCTCGCACCGCGATGCACGAGATCGTCCGACAGGTTCATCATCTCGCTGAAGCGATGATTCATCACCGCAAGACGGCCATCGGCGCCGAACATGCAAAGCCCATGCGGCATGTCATTCAAGGCGGTGTCGAACTGGCTTGCGAGCGCCGCTTCGCGCTCGCGCGCAACGAGTGCCCGAACGAAAATCTTCTGCAGACTCATCGTGATTTGGACGAGTGCCATAAAGAAAAGCGCGCTCAGACAGGCCATGCCGATGTAGTAAGGATCGCCATGCAGCGCGAGCCCTATCGTCATCGGACCGCAGGCGAGCACGATCTGCACATGGAATATCCAAGGGCGCCCGTATGTCCGGCCCGCGCCAGCCGCCACGTAGCCGGTGGTGACAGTCACGGCAATCATGTGAGCGACGGGGTCGTCGCTGTTCGTCAACGCGACGAAGCACCATATTCCCAGCGCGATCGCATAGAACATTGCCCCGATTTGATAGCGTATCTCCCAAAGCGCGGCCTCATCGGTGGTCAGAGCGGACTTGCGCGTTTTATACTTGTGCATGTCGAATGCACGGACGGCGCCGGTCACGATGAGAAGCGCGGCGCATGGCCACAGCAATTTGTCGCCGGTCTTCAGGGCCGTCATAACCGCAGCGACTGCGGCGAAGACGGCGCCAGCGAACATCGGTGTGGGATTCTGAAAAAGCGAATCGACCAGCGCCGCGTAAATCGACGGCGATATCTTCTGATCGGGTTCTCTATTCTGGCCAGCCAACTGCATCGGGCGCGCGCACGTCCTTTTCAGGTCCGTAGTTGTACCTGTCGCAGATGAAGTCTTTCTGAGGGAACATCACTAGCGTCCGGTTAATTATCGAATAGCGTCAACTGGTTAACAGATGACGAGAGCGGGAAATCTTCTTTGGTGTCTAGAAAGGCCCGGATAAGCGGGGTTTTTTCAAAAGAGTGGACGGAT
>Ga0097691_1003118_pt1 | contig 10431 bp, 11 predicted proteins | sample NGESurdeep072012_8_FD_72858 | JGI IMG/M metagenome (GOLD analysis project Ga0097691, IMG submission 72858) | Arctic peat soil microbial communities from Barrow, Alaska - NGEE Surface sample 210-1 deep-072012 | ecosystem: Environmental > Terrestrial > Soil > Wetlands > Peat ...
GAGAGCACCTGTGCCCCTCGGCGAGAGCACCTGTACCCCTCGGCGAGAGCACCTGTACCGGTCAGTCGACCAAACCCTCGAACAGCACCGTCGACAGGTAGCGCTCGCCGAAGTCACAGGTGATCGCGACGATCGTCTTCCCTGCGTTCTCGGGGCGCTTGGCCAGGTCGAGCGCGGCCTTGAGGATCGCGCCCGACGAGATGCCGGCGAGGATGCCCTCCTTGGTCGCCATGTCCCTCGCCACCGCGACGGCCTCGTCGGCATTGACGGTGATGACCTCGTCGTAGACGCTGCGGTCGAGGATCTCGGGGATGAAGTTCGGGCCCATGCCCTGGATCTTGTGCGGGCCTGGCTTGCCGCCGGACAGGATTGGTGACTCGGTGGGCTCGACGGCGACGACCTTGATCTCCGGGTTCTGCTCCTTGAGATAGCGGCCAGCGCCGGAGATCGTGCCTCCTGTGCCGATGCCGGCAACGAAGATGTCGACCTTGCCGTCGGTCCCCTGCCAGATCTCGGGCCCGGTCGTCTCGTAGTGGATCCTGGGGTTGGCCGGGTTGGCGAACTGCCGGGCGAGGATCGCCCCGGGACGCTCGGCCGCGATCGCCTCGGCCTTCTCCACCGCTCCACGCATGCCCTCGGATGCCGGCGTCAGGATGAGCTCGGCCCCGAACGCCCGAAGGAGGGCTCGGCGTTCCTTCGACATCGACTCCGGCATGGCGAGCACGAGGTTGTAGCCACGCGCCGCAGCGACCATCGCCAGCGCGATGCCGGTGTTTCCGCTTGTCGCCTCGACGATCGTGCCGCCCGGCTTGAGGCTGCCGTCGGCCTCGGCCGCGTCGATGATCGACGCACCGATGCGGTCCTTCACCGAGTTCGCGGGGCTGTAGAACTCGAGCTTCACCGCCACCGTGGCATCCAGACCCTCCGCCATGCGGTTGATCCGTACCAGCGGGGTGTTCCCGATGGCTTCGGTGATGTTGCCGAGAATGGGCATCGAGACCTCCAAGAGAGTGACCGACTAGGCCCGAAGGCTAGCCGAGGGAGTTCCCAAACTCCATGGTTCACAGGGGACGTGTGTCCCGCGACCGGACCTCCACTGCCCTCAGATCGAGGTCTGGGATGAGCGCGAAGTCTCGCGGGTTGCAGGTGTAGAGCGGCAGCTGGTGTGCGATGGCGATAGCTGCGATCTGGGCGTCATAGGCCCGAGCCGCGGGCTTGCGTCCGGCGTGACGCAGCGCCGCCGCGACCCGGCCGAAGGCTCGCGCGGCCGCGGCGTCGAACGGGAGGGGCTCGAAGTCGGCCTCGGCCTGCTGAAGGTGCGCCTGCCGAGCGGCACGTTCCTGGTCGGTCCTGGCGACGAGCGGCCCGACGGACAACTCGGCAAGGGTGATCGCAGTGATGAGTGCCATGCCCGGCAACTGCGCGGGATCGAGGACGGCCAGCTCGATCAGCACGGAGGTGTCGAGGATGCCCCGATCTTCCGTCTCGCTCACAGCGCCGAGTCCAGCAGCTCGTCAAGGTCGGCCCGTAGCGCAGTGGCATCGATGAGCGGTAGGGGCTTGCGGCGCTCGATCAGCTGCGCGACCCCGACTGGTCGTCGCGGCAGGGGGCTGATGGTCGCCACCGGCTCTCCGTCACGCGTGACGGTCAGCGACTCCCCTTGCGTCACCCGCGCCAGGACGTCCGCGCTGCGATTTCTGAGATCACGTACGGGAACACTGCTCATGCCAAGACTGTATCACCGGTGATACATCGCCTTCCTGGACCCGGGCGGCGCACGCTCGTCCGAGCCACGACGGCGCCACCCGACAGCTCAGTCCGGCTCCAGCAGGCCTCGGATGTCATCAGCGGTGAGAGGCGCGCCGAGGCCTGAGGCATCGCCCATGACGGAGTCGAAAAGGTGGCGCTTGCGCTCTTGGAGGGCGACGACCTTCTCCTCGATGGTGTCCTCGCTCACCAGCCGGTAGACCATGACCGTCGACTCCTGACCGATGCGATGAGCACGGTCGATGGCCTGGGTCTCGGCGGCCGGGTTCCACCACGGGTCGAGGATGAAGACATAGTCCGCCTCGGTGAGGTTGAGGCCGAAGCCGCCCGCCTTGAGGCTGATGAGGAAGAGCGGATCCGTACCGTTCTTGAACGTCTCGATCCGCTGCTCGCGGTTGCGCGTGCGGCCGTCGAGGTAGACGTACGTGATCCGCTCGGCGTCCAGTCGCGCCTTCACCAACGCCAGGAAGCCCGTGAACTGGCTGAAGACGAGAGCCCGGTGACCCTCGGCCATCATGTCGCCGAGCATCTCGACGAGCGCGTCGATCTTCGCCGACACCGGCTGTTGCGCCGGATCCACCAACGCCGGCGACAGGCTTAGCTGACGCAACCGGGTCAGCGACGCCAGGATCGCAATCCGGTTCCTGCCGAGGTCGTCGACGAGGCCGAGCACCTGCTTGCGTACGGCGGCCAGGTGGCGGTCGTACAGCCGTCGATGTCCCGACGCCAGCGGGATCGACAGCACCTGCTCCTGCTTCGGCGGCAACTCAGTCGCCACTTCCGCCTTCGTCCGCCGCAGCATCACGGGACGCACCCGCCGCCTCAACCGCGCCAGCACGTCCGGCGCGCCCTCGTTCTCGATGGGCTTGCGGTACAACTCGGTGAACGTATCGGGGCTCGGGAACAGGCCGGGGGTGGCGATCGACAGCATCGACCACAGGTCCATGAGGTTGTTCTCCATCGGCGTGCCGGTCACGGCGAACTTGGCCCGGGCCCGCAGACGCCGCGCCGCCTTGTACGTGGCCGCCTGCCGGTTCTTCACGAACTGCGCCTCGTCGAAGATGACGGCAGCCCACGGCTGTGCGCCGTACTCGTCCTCGTCGAGACGCAGCAGCGTGTACGAGGTGACGACGATGTCCGCCCGTACCCTCACCTCTTTCAGCAGCTCGGCGCGCTTCGCGCTCGTCCGCTCCACGACCTCCAGCCGCAGGCCCGGCGCGAACATGCGCGCCTGCGCCGCCCACGTCGGCACGACCGACGTCGGCGCGACCACCAGTACGGGCGGGCTATCCGGCTCCTCCTCGCGCGCCCTCAGGATCGCCGCGAGCAGCTGGACGGTCTTGCCCAGGCCCATGTCGTCGGCGAGGATGCCGCCGAGCCGCGTCTCCCACAGAAACGTCAACCAGTGATAGCCGATCAGCTGGTACGGGCGGAGCGTCGCCGTCAGCCCCTGCGGTAGGGCGACCTGCGGCACCGCGGTGAGGTCGAGCAGGCCCGACACCGCCCGCCGCCACGCCGACGACTGCTCGGCCACGACGCCGAGGGCCACGAGCTCCTCCCAGAGCCCGGCGTGTTCGGCCCGCAGCCGTAGCCCTGCGGCGCCGTCGGTCTGCAGCAGGGCCGCCTCGGCGATCACCGCTCGCAGCTGGTCCAGCTCGGGACGGTCGAGGCTGAACCACGCCCCCGAGTCAAGCACCAGGTGGCTGTCGCCCCTGGCCAGCGCCGCAAACAGCTCGGGGAAGTCGATCACCTCGCCGTCGAGGCTGACCTGTACGTCCAGGCTGAACCAGTCCGCGCCGTCGGCGGGATCCCGTACGGCCAGCGTGACCGTCGGCCCCTCCTCGCTGAGCCGGTACTCGGGCCGGTCGCCGACCAGGGTCACCACCACCGCGTCGTCATCCTCGAGGACAGGCAGCCAGTCGCTGACGAACACCGCCGACTCGGGGCCGCGCATCCGCCACGCCGCGACCAACCGAGGGGTCTGCCCATCAAGCACCGCCCACGGTCGCTGCGGCAGCCGCCGGACCAGCTCAGTCTCGGCCCGTGCGTCGCGGACGTCTGGCTCGCCACGCGTCGGCACCGCGGCGACGTCGATCACCTGGTCGCCGATCCCGTACCGGAAACCCCAGCGCAACTCGGTCACATGCCCGGGGAGGAACGACACCTCCACCCTCACCACCGGCGGGTGCGCCTCGGGGAGCTCCACGTCATCGGCGACCGCGACCGACACCGCCCGCCGCAGGGACGGCAGGAACCCCGCGGCGAACAGTGGGATGTCGTCCGCCGGGATCTCGATCCTGCGGTACCTCCGCGAGAGCATCGCCTGCGCCGAGGAGAGCTGCTTCGCGAACCCACCCAGCAGCAGCTCGTCTCCATCGTCCACGGAGACTCCGTGCGGTGGCTCACCGATCATCTCCACCTGACGTACGGACATCTCGCGGCCGTCGGCCAACACCCCGGTCTCGACAGCGATACCTCCGCTTGCCGCTGTGATCCCTGTCACGAGCTCGACCGGATCAGCAAGGATCCGTACGGGCGGTGTGTCACGACCGGACACGATCCCCACCCCCGACTCGACCACCCGCCGCAGCGCCGACCAGACCGCCGGGCCGAAGAGGGTGATCGACAGAAGGTCCGGACCGCCCCGGTAGTAGTACGAGGAGTAGGCCAGCCTGAGGCGGCCCAGCTCGTTGAGGGCCCGGCGCTGGTCCTCGTCCCACCGTGATCCCCACACGTTGGCCAGGTCGTCCCACGCGGCGCCGGTCTTGATCCACTTGCCCCGCGCTCCCATCGTGAGGGCGCGGAGCGTCACCGCGGCGTCAGGCCCACCTCGCTCGACCTGCAACGCCAGCGGGGTGATTTCCTCCGGCGGGCGCACCCCGGCGGTCACCTGACGCACGGCCTGCTGCCACGCCTGCACCTCAGGCTCGCGCCGCTGCGCCGCGAAGACCACGGCCGCGCCGTGCTTGCAATTGACCCCCACCGGGCACGTGCAACGACTGGTCACCGACCCGCCGTGCCGAACCGTGACGACCGTCTCATACGGCCTGAAGCCGGACCCTCTGACCTTGGCCTGGAGCACGGTCGCCGCCTCGGACGCGGCCGACCGGAGCGCTGTGACCATCCCCCGCCGCGCATAGTCCTCGCCGCGGATCACCGATCCGTGTCCGAAGGTCACCCGCAGCACGGCAGACGTCAACGCCATCACGTGGTCTGTCGACGGAGCGGTCACGGCTGAGAACCTTACGCGGGCACCGCAACAGCGTCAGCACGGCGTCTCAACAGCCACCTCTCCCGCGGGCTCCACGACGGCCGTTCCCTGCGTGAGGGCCGCCACGACCTCCCGTACATCCCGTCCTGGATCCGCGGTGATGAGCAGGGACGCGTCGGCGCCGTACTCCGGCTCGACCGTGAGCCCGCGCGCGGTGAGGTCGTTGACGAGGCGGCCGACGTCGGCGTACGAGACGTGGGCGCGCCACCGGGGACGCAGGACGCGCTCGACGCGGGGCGCCTGGGCGAGAGCAGCACCGGCCACATCGCCGTACGCCCTTGCCAGCGGCCCGGCGCCGAGCTTCACGCCGCCGAACCAGCGGGTCACGACGCAGACCACGTCGATGAGACCGGAGCCGTGCAGCGCGGCGAGGATCGGCATCCCCCCTGTACCGGCCGGCTCGCCGTCGTCCGACGAGCGCTCGATCGGCTGAGCGTCGTCGACGTCGAGGACGAACGCCGAGCAGTGGTGGCGCGCGTTGGGGTGAGCCTTGCGGGCCGCGGCGATGACCGTACGGGCCGCCTCCTCGTCGTCGACCCGCGCGATCTCGGCCCGGAACACCGAGCGCTTGATCTCCAGCGTCGCCGATCCCGCATAGCCACGCGGGAGCATCAGCACCGCGCCCACCCCACGAGGGAGATCAGCCCGAGGCGGCACGCCGCGCCTGCAGCCGGCTCTGGACGTACCACCACACGATGGCCACGAGCACGAGCATCTGGGCGATGACGCACGCGGTGTCGCGGATGCGGTTGCCGATCAGGCTGATCGCCGGTCGGTACTCGATGGCTCGAGCGGTGACGAAGGCAGCCGACAGCCAGGTCGTACGCCACAGCATGAGGCCGTCGAGCCTGCTTGCCGAGGCGATGGCCAACGGCATCCACGCCATGAGGTCGTACCAACTGAACGAGTTCGGCGTGGTGACGAGCCACGACGCGTACAGCACCACGGCCGTACGAACGGCCACCGACGTCGGGTCCTTCATCGGGTCGAGGACGTGGTCGGCGATCCCGGGCAGCGGCCGGACGTCAATCAGCCGGAACAGCATCGCGGCGACGACCACCCAGCCGACAATCGCGACGGCGTTGATGATGATCTTCGAGACATTCCAGCTGAGCCCCTGGTGGGTCAGCAGCCCGAAGACCGGCCCCGCCCAGGCGCCGGCATTCACGTAGGTGGTGTTGCGGGCCGCCGAGACCAGGGCCGACGGCTGCCACAGCCCGTAGCAGATGGCCAGCGGTACGGCGGCCGCGGCCGCGATCACCGCCAGCTTCTTGGGTTCTCGCCGGTAGCCCCACAGGATCGCGATGCCGAACAGCACCATGTTCACCTTGGCGGCCCCTGCCAGCCCGATGAGCAGACCGGCCAGCCACGGCCAGCGCCGCATCGCCGCGATCGCCGCGAACGCCAGCATCACCGCCAACGCCTCGTTGTGCGCCTGCGCGGTGACCGCCCACAGCATCGCCGGGTTCACAAGGGTGAAGATCGCCACCCTCGACTGGAGCAGCGGATTCCCTGCCGCCATGCGGTAGGCCATGATCCCGATGAGCAGCATCGGCACCAGGCAGAGCATCTGCAGCCAGAACACGACGTCGTGCATCGACGTACCGCCGAGCTGGTTCGCGAGCAGCTGGCTCGCCGACACGATCGGCCCGTACACACTCGGCGTGTCCTGCCACGGGTGCTCGGTCCAGCGCAGCACCGCGTCGAACTGGGTGCGGAAGATCTCGCCGACCGTGATCTCGTACGGGTCGCGGCCGAGCACCTGCAAGCGGCCGTACGCGGCGTACATCATGACGTCCGCGCTCGTCATCGGCGTCACGAGCGAGACCGAGACCTGCAGCCCGATCCCGAGCCAGAGCAGCTTCTTCGGCACCGGGCGCCACCCCGCCGCGAGCGCCCGGATGAGGATCCACATCCCCACCGCGCCCAGCGCGATGCACACGTAGGTCGCCATCACCGCGGCCCAGTCGCCGAGCGCGATGTTCCACGTGGACGGGATGTACCAGGGAGGCAGCAGGCTGCCGTACCTCGGTCCCAGCGACAGCGTCACCGCCGAGGGCCCGAAGAACGAGACACCGACGATGCCGAGCGTGGAGCCGATGATCAGCGCGAGACCCACGACGGGACGGCTGAGCCACGAGCTCGGTTCGTACTGGCGGGACGGGTTCCACGGCCGGGGTTCGAGGCGGTTCATGGCTCGTCCGACCTAGCCGGCGCGTACGTGCGGCGACGCGGGATCTCCGGAGGCGACTCGAGCAACAGGTCTCCTCTGGGCATGGGCGGTCGCGTCGCCCGCTTGCCGCGGTAGAAGACAACCGATGCCATGCAGGGTCCTTGTCCGTGAGGGGTGCCGACGCCATCATGCCGCAGAGCGGGGCCGAGGAGGCCCCTGCTGTTGGCACTCACAGGTCAGTCATCGAATCGTGACCCGCCTGTCTGCGATCCAGGGCTGGCGACCTCACCGCGCACCAGTCTTCGGTGCTGATCAGGCAAGAGCAGAAGTACGGGATCCCGGACCTGGAGAGCCGTACGTCCCTGGGCTACGCCTCGGGCGTCGACATCGGCACGGTACAGCCGGCTCTGCTGTCGCTCATCCCCGACGGACTCTCCGCCGGAATCGCGCTCGACAGGACCCACGCGAACCACCCTGCGTGACCTAGTACGTGCCGTTTCAGCAGACCCTCTGAGTACGCTCACCCAGACGGACGAGTAGTGGCGCTCAACATGGTCTGGATGTTCTCTGAACCGAGTGAGAGGTGACCCCCGCCGCGCCTAATGTCTCAACCACCAACCCGCAGCACCGAGGGATCGGACCTGCAGACCACGACGAAAGACCCGGGGACGATCCCGAAACCTGATGGAGGAACCATGTCGGGCAACACCACCGTTGATCGCGCAGAAATGGCCAAGGCCGCGCAGCAGATCGAGGAGAAGGCGGGCCAGATCCACCAGACCCAGCAGACTCTCGGCAACCAGATCCAGAACCTGATGGGACGCTGGCAGGGCAACGCCGCCAATGCCTTCCTGCGGGCCTACCAGGAGTTCGACGCTCAGCTCAGCGTGGTCCAGCAGCAGCTCGAGAACATCCACGAGAAGCTCGTCGGCTCGCAGAGCACGTACACCCAGAACGAGGCGGACCAGGAAGCGGCCAGCAACGCCGTCACCGCCCTCCTCAACGGCTGACCGCCCCCTACTCGCGCACTCACCAGGAGAACAACCATGAGCGACTTCACCGCCGTCAACGCCGCCGCGATGCAGGAAGGCATCAGCGACCTCAACCAGGCTCACAAGAGCCTCACCGACCACCTCGACACGCTCGACTCGCAGCTGCAAGGCTCCCTCGCCAAGTGGGACGGCGCCGCCCGTTCCGCGTACGCCACGGCCAAGGCCACGTGGGACAAGGCTGCCCGCCACATGCAAGAGGTCATCCAGAAGTCCGGCACGGTGCTCGGTCAGATCACCGAGAACTTATGACAGCAACGAGCTGTCGCATCCAGAGCTCGTGGCAGTGACCGACTGACCCAACCGCCTTTCCGGATGGGATCGATGGGTCGGGGCACCGCAGGTGCGGGCTCCGTCGATGGCGTCGAGAGCAACCTTCCGATGACTGTCCTCAACGGACAGGGCCTCATGGGCGGCCGCAACGTCCGCAAGAAGGACGACAGCTCCGAAGAGCTCGACGAGACCTGGCTCGAAGAGGACCAGGACGTCTGGGGCACCTCTCGGGCGCGGATCGACGGAGTAACCTCCTAGCCGTGCCTGAGATGCCCGAGGTGGAGGCGCTTCGCCGCTGGCTGGAGCCACGGCTGGCGGGGACCAGTTTCGAGCGCGTCGAGCTGGCGTCTCTGAGCGCGCTCAAGACCGTCGCGCTGGCGCCGACAGCGCTGCTGGGCCTCGAGATCACACGTGTCGAACGCCGAGGCAAGTTCCTCGCGATGGGCCAGGACGGCGCCTGGTTGGTGTTCCACCTTGCGAGAGCGGGATGGCTGCGGTGGTACGAGACTGTGCCGGCCAGTGCCGCTCGGCCCGGCAAGAGCCCTCTCGCGCTGCGAGTCGGCGTCGACAGCGGCGCGGGCTTCGACCTCACCGAGGCCGGAACCCGGAAGCACCTGGCTGTGTACGTGGTGGCCGCACTCACTGACGTACCGGGAATCTCCGATCTCGGACCCGACCCGCTGGCGGACGGCTTCGGACGGCCGGAGCTCGACGCCATCCTGGACGCCGCCGGCCGCTCGCAGCTCAAGGGCGTGCTGCGGGACCAGAAGGTGCTCGCGGGCATCGGCAACGCCTACTCCGACGAGATACTGCACGCGGCGAAGCTCAGCCCGTTCAAGCCCGCCAACGCCCTCGCCGATGCCGAGCGGGACACGCTGCTGGGCTCGATCCAGGGCTTGCTGCGGTCGGCGATCGACCGTGCGGACGGGCTGAAGCCGTCTGAGCTCAAGGATGGCAAGCGGAGCAACATGGCGGTCCATGGCCGTACAGGGCTGCCGTGCCCCGTGTGCGGCACCACCGTCGCCGAGGTGTCGTTCGCCGACTCGTCGCTGCAGTACTGCCCGGCTGCCAGACCGCCGGCAAACCTCTTGCCGACAGACGGCTCTCCCGACTGCTGAAGTAAGCCCTTCAGGTCCAAGGCGGCGCGGGCTGGTCGAGCGCGATGTCGAGGAGCTCGAGGTAGTCGTGGCGGGAGATCTCTGCCGCGCCGAGGCTCTCCAGATGCGGCGTCAGCCACTGCACGTCGAGCAGCCGAGGCACTCCCCCGTACCCCAGGATCCGTACGAGCTCCATGAGGGCCACCTTCGACGCGTCCCGGCCGTGGGCCGGGTCGTGGAACATCGACTCGCCGGCGAACAGACCCCCAAGGCTCACCCCGTACAACCCACCGACCAGTCGCCCGTCGGCGTCCCAGGTCTCGAGGGAATGGACGACACCCGCGCGGTGCAGCTCTCCGTACACGGCCTGGATGTCGTGGTCGATCCAGCCTCCCTCGCGCGACGGGTCGCCACAGGCTGCGATGACGCCGCCGAAGTCCTTGTCGACGGTGACGGTGTAGCGGTGGGCCATCTTGGTCAGCGAGCGGGTCACGCGGAGCTCGTCGAGCGGGAGGTGGGCGCGACGTACGGGCGACCACCAGCCCATCCGTGCGGCGAAGCTGGAGTGCGACAGCGGCATCGGGAAGACGCCCGCGCGGTACGCCTCAAGCACCAACCCCGCACTGAAGTCGTCGGACAGCGCGACGAGGTCCTGGTCAGGCCAGTCCTCCTCGGGCCCGAAGGCGTGCGACAGGCTCACGATGCCATCGTGCCATCGCCGCAGGGAGCGGGTCGTATAGGCGTGGTCGGTTCGAGAATGATCGCTTCCACAGAAACCTTGCCAAGCGCCTGCAATCGTTG
>Ga0097691_1003119_pt1 | contig 10422 bp, 10 predicted proteins | sample NGESurdeep072012_8_FD_72858 | JGI IMG/M metagenome (GOLD analysis project Ga0097691, IMG submission 72858) | Arctic peat soil microbial communities from Barrow, Alaska - NGEE Surface sample 210-1 deep-072012 | ecosystem: Environmental > Terrestrial > Soil > Wetlands > Peat ...
TAACTGGATGGCGCAAACACCGCGGCGGTAAAAGGGGTCGGGCGTATCGGCGCGCGCGGCGATGGCTTTGTCGAAGGCGGCTCGCGCCTGCTGGAGCTTGCCGTCATCCATGTAAAGGTCGCCGAGTTCTTCGTAATTTCCCGCTGACGGATTGTCGTGGATCGCGGCCTCCAGTTCGCCAATGCGCTTGCGCCGCGGGAAAACCTTGAAAGACTGGCCGACCAGTCCAATGTCGGGAAGCGCCTCCACGGCCAGATAGACAATCGCGCCGAGCGGGCCGAGGAACAGGATGACGAAGAACCAATAGTTATCGGGCCGCCGCCGGATGAAGTGGACGATGGCTAGTCCCTGGAGGATGATTCCCCACGGGTATAGAAGGTAGCTTAGAAATCCCATGTCAGTACTAGGCCTGGTTGGGCCTAGCGTGAGATTACACATTTGTAGAAGATGGAGAAAGTGACTGCCGGGTGGCAGCGCGGCGGCGCACAGAATGAGACGCGGCAAGCCGCGTCTCTACGGGAGAGTTATGTCGATTGCAAACGACGAGCAACAGATTCTGGCGCTGCACGAGGCTGGAGACCGGGCGCTGATGAGCGCCGATCTCGCCGTGCTGGCGCGGATCTTTGCCGACGACTACCTGCAGTACAACGAGGCGGGGCGGGCCGTCACGAAACAGGATGTGCTGAACAATTTTCGGACTGGGGCGATTCGTTATCCGTCGATCGTTTCGACCGGGCGGAAGATTCGCATTTTCGGCGACACGGCGGTCGTGCACGGCTCAGAGTCGGACGAGGTCGAGGCCGCTGGAAAGAGATTCAGCGTGCGCTACGTTTACCTCGATGTGCTACGGAAACGCGATGGGGAGTGGAAATTGGTGGCGTCGCAGTTGGCGCGGCCGATGGAAAAATGACGCCAGACGTGCCAATTTCCTCTGTGTACCTCTGTGTTCCCTGTGGGTCAAAAAAAGTCCTTACCACAGAGGACACAGAGGTACACAGGGGAAATCGAGCACCACTCTAGTTTTCGTCGGGGCGCAGGCGGTTCTGCCAGTGCGACCAGAGGAACCAGACAATCCCGCCGATTAGCAAGACTCCGATGATCGCGTCGAACTGATGGAAGTACTTGCCGAGCGAGCGCCAGTTCTCGCCTAGCTTCATGCCGAAGTAGGCCAGCGCGAAACACCAGGGCCACGATCCGAGGAAGGTGTAGATGTGAAACTTTCCGCGCGGCATGCGGGCGACTCCGGCGGGGAGCGCGATGAATGTCCGGATCACTGGCAGCAGGCGCGCGATGAACACGGCCATATATCCCCAGCGCTGGAAGAATCGGTCGGCCCAGTCGAGTTCACGGCGGCCCATCAGGATCCAGCGTCCGTAACGCTCGACCAGCGGTCGCCCGCCGTAGCAGCCAATTTCGTAGGCGACAAGCGAGCCCAGATTGCAGCCGATCGCGCCGGCAGTGGCCGCCCAGACCAACTTCATCCTGCCTGCATAAACAAGGTAGCCGGCGAAAGGCATGATCAGTTCGGAAGGCAGCGGAATGCAAGCGGACTCAATCGCCATGAGCAGCGTAATACCGGCATAGCCGGTCGCCGCCACGATGGAATTAATGAAGACGAAAAGTAAGGTGAGGATTTTCTCGGTCATGCGATCAGAGCTCGGAGCAGAGTTCGGAACAGCGTTCGGAACAGCGTCCGGAGCAGCGTGCAGAAGACCGCGTCAGCGAACGCCTGCGCCAGCGCTTCAGAACGCCCCTTCCTGCGTGAAGCTGAAGCCGGGCAAGGTTACGCCTTCTGCCGATTTGGCGACCTTCACCTTCACGACAGGCGCGTCGGGCGCGGTGACCTCGGCGGGCCGCAGCACCGCGTATTGCGTGAAAACTTCGCTGTATACCTTGGTGACAAGATGATCCTGGCCGGTTGCATCCTGGCGCCAGACTTGTCCGAGTTGGATGTTCTTCACGGCCACAGGTTTTTCCCTTAGTTCTCAGAGTACTCACCCGGCCGCCAACCCGTCAATTGCAGCGGAGTTACCTTTACTGATGTGTGGCTGCCGCAAGCCAGCGGCTTTGTTACCATGAACCACTGCTCAGGAGGAAACCGATGCCCCGCGGAAATATGCCGCGTCAACCCAGTCGCAGCGGACGACAGGAAGGTGCCCGCCGGGCGCAGGGTGCGCTGTTGAAGGGTGCGCAATCGTTGAAGGGTACACAAGCGAAGGGTGCACAATCGAAGAATGCGGCTGCGCGTCTCACCGCCGGGCGAGCGCCGCTTAATGCCGGAAAGGCGCCGAAGGCTGCCGTTCTGAAAAAGAAATCTGCATCTGGATATGATCCTTTGGCCCCTGAGCGTGTCCGTCAGATCATCGCGGGCCTTGACCATCTCTATCCCGAAGTGACCTGTGCTCTCACCCACCGAAGCGCATGGGAATTGCTGGTGGCGACGATTCTTTCCGCCCAGTGTACCGACGTGCGGGTAAACATGGTCACGCCCGTGCTGTTTGAGAAGTATCCGACCGTCCAGGGCTTCGCGGCGCTCGAACCGGAACAGCTGGAGCCGGACATCCGCTCGACCGGCTTCTTCCGCAACAAGTCGAAGTCGGTGGTGGGCGCGGCGCGGAAGGTGGTCGCAGACTTTGGCGGGAACGTGCCCCAAACAATGGAGGAGTTGCTGAGCCTCCCCGGAGTGGCTCGCAAAACAGCGAACGTCGTGCTCGGAACGTGGTTCAAAAAGAATGACGGGGTCGTCGTGGATACGCACGTGACGCGAATTTCACGCCGTCTGGAGCTGACGAAGCAGGAAGACGCGAAGAAAATTGAAGAGGATCTGATGCAGATCATTCCTCGCGAGCGGTGGACAGACTTTTCTCACGAAGTGATCTGGCACGGGCGGAAACTCTGCGTGGCGCGCGGTCCGAAGTGTGCCGATTGTGCGCTGGAGACGCTTTGTCACGCCGCCGACAAGACCTGGTCGACGGTTGAGATTCACTAGGACGCGCAGCCTTAGCCGCCGGTGTAAGCGAGTTCGACGACGGTGCAATCGTCGTTGAGCGGCGTGCCTCCGCAAAAGTCGGCGACGGCGGCAAAAACGTCCTCCATCGAAGCACTCTTCCCTGCCACACTCTCGAGGCGTTCGCTGTCAAACATATCTCCGCGGGCGTTCTCGGCTTCGGTGACGCCATCGGTCACCAGGATAAGTCGGTCCCCCGGCCTCATCTGGCAGCGGTCACTCGAGTAAGTCGCATCCGCCAGCAGGCCTACAGGCAGGTTGCCGTGAGATGGCCGGAGCACTTCGTTGCCACAGATCCACACCGGCGGAATGTGTCCGCAGTTGACATATTCGAGGTCGCCGTCGCTGCGCAGGCGCGTAATGATCATGGTCGCGTATTTCTCACCGATGTGCTTGTACGTGAAAAAGCGATTGACCGCCGCGACGATTTCCGTGAGTGGCATGCCCGAAATGAGTTGAGAGTAGACCATGCCCTGGAGAATGGAAGCCAGCAGAGCGGCCGAGACTCCTTTGCCGCTGACGTCGGCGAGAACGACGGCCAGCCCTTCGGGCGTATTCACGGCTTCGAAGAAATCGCCTCCGATTTCCTTACAAGACATATTGCGCCCGTTCACCCGCGCAAAAGGAACTTCGGGAAGGGTCACTGCTAGCAGACGCTGCTGAATGGACGCTGCGATCGACAGTTCCTGCTGGTAACGGCGCCCGGCTTCTTCCGCCTGCACCAGGCGCGCGTTCTCGATCAGTTGGGCAGCTTCAGTCGCGATCGCCCGCAGAATATCGTGGCTGACGCTGGTGATATCGCGCGAAGCAAAGCGCGAATCCACGTAGAGCGCCCCCATCACTTCCCCACCGGCCGACTGCTCGGCACGGGTGGTTTGAACCAACGGCTTGCGCAACGGCATGCAGATCACGGTTCGCAGGTCGAAGGCGACGATGCTTTGCCGCTCTTTCACATCGAGCATCTGACTGGTATCCGTGACCAGGTATTCGGAGTTCGAGGTCAACGCACCGTCAAGCACCGAACGAGAAATTGTCTTGTCGTCGAGCAGCGGCTCGCCCTTCGAGTTACGCCCGGCGGCGAGCGTCAGGGTCCCGTCGATGTCACGAAGGAAGATGTACGCACGTTCGGCGCGTGTCAGTTTTAGCGTAGCCTCGAGCAGCGTAACCAGGATTTCATCGAGCACGCCGATAGTGTTGAGCTTGCGCGCCGCGTCCATGAACAGCGTGAGTTTCTCGAGGTCACTCGCCTCCGGGGCGATCTGAATGCCCGAGATTTGGCTCAGAAACTCCCGCGCCGTGTTGGAGGTCGTGTGCAGCGGGCGGAAGATCAGGTAGGCAACATCGCGCGCGCCAAATTCCAGCCGGTCGTTGCGCTGGAGCTTGTGCCGGTCCACTTTCTCGCCATTGACGAAGGTGCCGTGTTTGCTGGCCAGGTCTACGACAAAAAATTCGCCGTCTTCCGAAACGATGGAAGCATGCTCGCGGGACACGCGCGGATCGGCGATCACCAGGTCGCGATCCACCTTGCGGCCCACGGTGTAGGGAGTGTGATTCAGCGACAGCGTCTGCTGATCATTTCCCTGTACAAAGATCGCGATGGGAAAGATGCTGGATATGCCCGAATGCGACGAAGCCGACATGTACCCTGAACTCTCCTGCGGCCATCATGCCAGCAGCTGACACGGGCCCCAAAGCATTCTACGACGAGCCCGGCCCTGCCGGCGTAGCAAAAGTCCTTCGGTAGCTCATCATGAGGACCAGCGCCGCTACTACCACGGGCAGGGGGAGGACAGTCCAAAGAGGGACCGCCCAGGCTGCTTCGACGGTCCCGACTGGCAGAACGAAAGAAAGTCCTGCCAGCACGATGCCCACGAGCCAGGGCCACAGCAGAAGAACTGCGACGAGGCTCAGGAGCACGCGGCTCATGCGATTCCGGTTCCAGAGCAGTTGCCGGTCGCGCACCAGCATGAGCAGCGCGGGCAGCAGCATGACCTGGTTATATAGGGCGTAGCTCGGAATGACGATGACGGTCACGGCCAAAGTGAGAGAAACCGTGGCGGCGAATGCGGGGGTGTCTTCGGCAAGTCGGCGGTTTTTCCAACCGATATGCACCGTCGCTGCGGCGGCGAGTGCACGCGGCATCCATCCCCAAGGAGCGGGGACCAGCTTGTCCAGGGTCGAGACTGCATCGGTGTAGCTCGGGTATTCGCGCACTGCCTGGAGGAAGCGGGGAATCCAATGCGGCAGATACCATTCCGAGGCGGCACACAGGATGGCCATGGTGAACAGGAATGACGCGGCCCAGCGGTAGCGGCGGCGCCAGTCGGCCAGGGTCCAGATCATCAACCAGAACAACAACAGCCAGACAAGTTGCGGCTTGATGGTGGCCAAAGCCAGCGCAATGCCGGCGCCAATGGGGCGGTCCGACGCGAGGAGCGCCAGCGCGATCGCCACCAGGGCAGCCACTAGAAGCGTCATTTGCTGGAGCTTGAGGCCCTGCATGACGGGCAGGCTGCCGATGGTGAATACGATCAGGCTCGCCTGTGCCCACAGCGGCGCGGACCAGCGCAGCACACGCAGCCACAGCGGAATAGTGGCAACGGTGAGCCAGAGCAAGGCCCAGAAGAATCCTTTTCGCACGATCTCAAACGGAAGATGGATGGTGGGCGCAAGGCAAAAGACGACGTAGACAGGATAGGCGAATCGCTGATCTTTTGGATCTCCGGGGCGGGCCGGGTCAAGGGGACGGCCGTAGTACCCTTGCTGAATCTCGCGAGTCACGTCGGGGCCGTAGGGATCGCGTCCGTTCAGGAGGAGTTCTCTCGCACCTATCCAGTGAAGATAAAGGTCAGAAAGATTGCCGCGCGGTCGGCCGTGCGCAGCGGCATCGGAGATCTGATACGGAATCAACACACGGTCGGCGTACAGCCACACGCCCGCTGCACAGAGTATAGCAGCCAGAACCAGCCAGAGCGGCTTATGGGAAATGCTAGCTCTCATCGCGAAATCTGAGAATCTGGATACTACAATGTTCCCGTGAACATTTCTCGTCCAATCAGAAATTTCGCCGTTGCAGCGGAGCGGGGACCGCTCTGAGCTACGTGGTTGCGGGCAGAGACTGCCGCATCACGCTCCCGATTCCGAGAGCCAGAACGAACATCGGAACGACTAGAAGATAGGGGCAATCGAGGCGGAGGATCAGCGCCCAGTACAAGGGAGTGCAGATCAGCAGTAGCAATCCACCAGCGATCATGCGCCGCGGGAGGGGCGGCAACCCGGCTTGATGGAGAAATCCGCCGCCGAGCAGAAGCAGCGGAACGATCAGCAAGGTCATATCGTAACTGTAGGCGTAATAGCTGGTCAGGATGGCGACCAGCAAGGCCAGGCAGTACCCTAACGCAAGACCCGGAAAGCCCGTGTTCACGAGAGGCCGCCAAAGACGGGCGGTGAGCACAATGGCGACGATGGCAGCGGGCAAAAGCAGCCAGTGGATGGGACCGGAATAGGGCGCGCGTCCAAGAAATGCGGTGAGCAGGCCGCGAAGATTCGGCATACTCTGAGCCGTCACGACTCCCACGCCAGTCGCGCGATTCAGGCTGAGGAGATACAACGGGTAGGCGGACAGGACGCTCGCACCGGAGACTGCGCAGGAAAGTGCCACAAGCGCGGCAGTCCCCGGCAAGAATCCAGCAAGGATACGGGCGCGTCCGGCAAGCCAAAGCATGATCGCGATCGGCACCACCAAGTGAAACTTGAAGAGTCCCAACGCAAGGATTGCGCCGGCAGCAACGTCCTTCCCGGACTGCATGCGGTTCAGGGTTGTCGCAACGATCAACAGCAGGAGGATGGCGTCCTGTCCTTGGAACAGATCGAGGAATACGGGAAAGAATCCCAGACAAAGCGCGACTTCCAACCAGGAAGGATAGATTCGAGTAAAAGGGTGCGGGCGGGGCAGTACCCGTGCAGTGAGCCATAAAAGAACGACCTTGGCTAGAGACCAGATCGCGAGCGCCACGGCATAGGGGAAGTAAGCCAACGGAAGGAATACGAGCGCCTCAAACGGAGGCCGGATGAACGGCATCGGGCCTTTGCGAATGCCAACGTTGGGCGCAAACTCCTGCTGGACCCTCCACTGCTCGTGCCGGTCGTAGAGGAGCCTTCCCTCTCCCCGCCGCACCAGTAAACCGGCGGTATACAACGCGGAAAAATCTCCGTACCCAGCCTGGATTCGGGCGCGCTGTTGCCAGAATTCGATTCCGTGCGCGATCGTCATGGCGAGCAGAAAAGCCGCGACAAATCGATAGCGAGCCTTGAGTTTGCTGCTCATCAGTGCTGAGCCTGGATTCTATCGCATGAAATACATACTGGAATCGCGCTGGAACAGTTTCGAGATTGGGGTATGATCGCTCAGCGTGAGAGCCAGCCAGCTTTCTCTATCCAACGTGTTCCCGGTGGTGTTACTGCTGGGGTTGTTCGGCATGACGGCCCGTCCGGCTATCGATCCCGATCTCTGGTGGCATCTGCGCACCGGGCAGTGGATCGTGGAGACCGGCCACGTCCCCCACTCCGACCCTTTTTCGTTCACTCGCGCCGGGCACGCATGGGTGTCGCATGAGTGGTTGTCGGAGGTCGTGTTTTACGGACTCTGGAAACACGGTGGCGCCGCTGGACTGATCGTGTTCTCCGCGATCATTACGACCGCCGGCTTTATGCTGCTCTATCTGCGCTGTCCCGGAAAGAAGCATTGGGCAGCCGCAGCGACGGTCTGCGGTGCTTTGGCTTCGGCTCCCTCCTGGGGCGTGCGGCCGCAGATGTTCACCTTTGCGCTGGCCAGCCTGCTGCTATGGCTGCTCGAAGGCGGCGAGCATCGGCCCCGGCTCCTGTTCTGGATACCGCCGCTGTTTCTCCTGTGGCTAAACCTGCACGCCGGATTCGCCCTCGGCCCGGCGCTGATCTTGGCGTATGCGGTCGGCCTGCTCTTGGAGACGGCCGTGGGCAGCACAGCGTGGCCGCAGGCACGTCCCATCCTCCTGCGAGTGCTGCTGCTCCTGCTGGCCTGTTTGGCACTCGTGCCGCTCAACCCCAGCGGCGCGCAACTCTATCGTTATCCGTTCGATACTTTGCGCTCGCCCGGGATGCGGTCGTTCATTGGCGAGTGGCGCTCACCGGATTTTCATGAATGGCTGTATCGCCCATTTTTACTGGTATGGCTGCTGGTTCTGGCCGCACTCGCCAGTTCCCGCTCGCGGCCCAAGGGACGCGTGATCGTACCCCTGCTCCTTACCTCTTTCGCCGCTCTGGACGCCGTCCGCCACATACCAATTTTCGTTCTGGTGGCGATACCGGTGATCGCTGCGGCTCTCCCGGTCGCTTCAGCGTCCTTAGCGGTCTCACAACGGCGTACAGACTCCTCGCGGTTCCGGCCACTTTTCAACAGGGCTTTTGTCATTCTGATCGCTGTGTTTGCATTGGTGGAGTGGGTCAGTCTTGCCCGCAACCAGGATGCCCGCGAGGCGGAGCAGTTTCCCCAAAAAGCTGTAGCGTTCTTGCGGGCCAGCGACCAACCCCGAAGAATTTTCGTTTACTACGACTGGGGAGGCTATGCGATCTGGAAGCTTTATCCCGAATATCGCGTATTCGTGGACGGCCGCGCTGATCTCTATGGCGACGGCCTCCTGCGCCAGTCGATTAAGACCGTGGTGGAACTCCGGACCGGCTGGCGAGACGTTCTTGACAGATGGAAGGTGGAGGCGGTACTTGTGCCGCCTTCCTGCGCGGTGGCTCAAGCCCTCCTTCTCGACCCCAATTGGCATGCCGCATTCAGCGACTCTAAGGCAATCGTCCTGCTCCGGAGGCACCCCACCGCCGAAAATGCTGACATTTTCCAGAAACCCATCGCCAGAGGGGCAAGAAAGTGAAAAAATGTTTCCCAGAGCCATCCCGAATCTGCGAAACTAGGGCGCATACAGGGACTTGGTTCCAACGCTCGTCCCATATGGGGAGTTTCTAGCGTAAGCCCGAAGGAGGCCAAAATGACAGATTTAGCTAAGCTCTTGTGGCGCAATGAGGAAGGGCAGGACATCGCAGAATACGCCGTGATGCTGGCCGTAATTCTGGTGATCGTCATCGGTACCGTCCGTCTGATCGGCACCAACGCGAACAACGTATTCTCGTCGGTAGCCAGCGAAATCAAGTAGGCCAGCGCGGCCGCAGTACCTCACACGCGCGGAGACTAAGTCCGCCGTGGTGACGAATGAGTCCGGAGTTGTGCCGGAAGGAGAGGAATGAACCGAAACCGTTTGTTGATGATCGGAGGCTTGGCGCTGGCTGTCGGCCTGCTCGTCAGCTATACCGTCTATAACCGGTTGCGGACCTTTGCGGGCTCAAACAACAATGAGCGCGGAGTTCCGGTCGTGGTGGCTGCCGACGATATTCAGGTCGGGGCCAAGTTGGAAGCTCACGATGTCCGCGTGGTCACTCTCCCGCAATCGGCGGTCCCTCCCGGGGCCTTCTCCGCAACATCGCGGGTCCTGGGCCGCGGCGCAGTTCTGCCGGTAAGCAAAGGCGAATTCATTCTGCCGAGCAAATTGGCGGCGGTGAACGCTGGAGCCGGCCTGCCCTCAATGATCCCGCAGGGAATGCGCGCGGTTTCCGTGCGTGTCAACGATGTGGTTTCGGTGGCGGGCTTCGTGCAACCGGGCACGCGGGTGGATGTGCTGGCCACCGGTAATCAAGGCAACGGCAACGACCGTCAAACCACCACCGTCCTCGAAAACGTCGCGGTCATCGCCGTGGGCAAGAGCTTGGACCGGAACGCTTCCGCAGATGCGCAAACCGCCCCGGTGATTACACTCCTGGTCTCTCCGGACGACGCGCAGAAGCTGGCACTGACTTCGCAGGAAGGACGGATTCAGCTATCTTTGCGCAATCCGCTGGACACAAAAAAGGGAGGCATCGGCGCGACGCGGATAAGTTCGCTGTACCTGGGGGATAAACCGATGGCGACCGAGCCCAAACCCAAGATTCGCAAGGTGGTGGCGAAAGTTTCTGCGCCAGCGCCTGCGCCTTACGCGGTAGAAATGATCCGTGGCAGCAAACGGGATGAAACCAAGTTTTGATCCGTCGATACCGCAACGATTCGCGTCCGCTCGTTCAGTCGATGGATCCGCCCTCGATGGATTTGCCCGTGCGTCCTCGCAGAGGTCCGAATTCATGAAAGCTCTTACGCTGGTCGCAGCCGCTTTACTTCTCGCGACAACGATGTTCGCGCGCACCGTGGCTCCCGACGGCAATCCACAGCCGGCTCCGGCAACGGCTTCGGCTTCTTCTCAGAACCAGGACAATGCGCCCGCCGCGCAACCCTCCACCACGACCACGCCGGCATCCGGCCAGAGCGTTACCCCGGGTGCAGCGCC
>Ga0097691_1003120_pt1 | contig 10414 bp, 2 predicted proteins | sample NGESurdeep072012_8_FD_72858 | JGI IMG/M metagenome (GOLD analysis project Ga0097691, IMG submission 72858) | Arctic peat soil microbial communities from Barrow, Alaska - NGEE Surface sample 210-1 deep-072012 | ecosystem: Environmental > Terrestrial > Soil > Wetlands > Peat ...
CGGACCCGTCGGTCCCCAGCCAGGCGGAGGTCGGCGTGCGATCGTCCGCAGCGACCGTTTGGGCGTCGACCTCGGCGCCGTCGAGATAGAGCAGGTGCGTGGTGCCGTCGTAGGTGTAGGCGACGTGATGCCAACTGCCAGCGGCCGGAGTGGTCGGCGCCTGCACGAGCACACGGTCTGCGTAAACCCGCCAGGCGGCGAGCGCGCCGTCATGAATCCCGACCTGCACGCCGCTCTCGAAGTCGGTGCGCAGGACGAGGAAGTCCTGGGTGCCGCTGGCGGCCGTGTAGTTGATCCACATCTCCAACGTCTGCGGCCCGCCGACCGGGCCGAACCCGGCGTCGCCCGCCGTCGCATACTCGTTGTCGCCGTCGAAGCTCAGTGCGTATCCGGCGGCGCTGCCGTCGCCGATCGGCCGGATGTCGAAGGTGAGGCCGTCGCGCGCCGGCGCGCCTCCGTCAGAGCCCGGCGACTTCTGTTGCGCGCCGCAGGCGGCTAGTAGCGCGCCGCCGCCACCCAGCGCCAGGACGATCGACAGAGCGCGCCCCAGGGCCACGGGCGCGAGCGTACGAGAGCGGAGCACCCCGAACAAGATGCCGCGCCGGCCGTTAGAGTACCGGCCGGGCCAGAACCCGCTCGGCTGCCGAGCGGAAGCGACCGTGCGGGTACTCTTTCACGTAGCGCTCAGCGAACGTGGCGGCGGCCGGGCTGTGTCGCGCGTCGGCCGCTTCGATCGAGAGGGCGACCGCTTCCTCGGCGAGCGCGCCGCGCGGATGGGTCCGTAGATAGTCAGCCAGCAGTCGGCCCGCGCGCTCCGGGTCGCGGTCCTGTCGCAGCGCCTGGATCGCCGAGACGACCAGCGAAGGATCCTCGGACCTCAGGGCGCGGGCGCGGTGGACCGGGGGCGCTGGCGCCGGCGCGATCTCCGGCCGGGCCTCGGGCTCCGCTGGCGGCTCCAGCTCGGCGATCGGGGCCAGCTCGGCGCGGGTGCGGGCGACATGGTGAACCGCCGGAGCAGGCGCAAGAGCGAGCGACGCGGGCCTCGTGGCCTGCGTCCTCCAGCGGACGCCGTAGACGGCGGCGGTCGCCGCGCCCGCCACCAGCAGCATGCCCGCCGCCATCGCGACACGGATCCCGAACCGCACGCTCCGCCGCCGCTCATGGTGGCGGTTGTAGACCGCGCTGAGCGAGCGGCTCTTGCGCGCGTCGGAGATCACGACGGGCTCGCACGCTTCGACGAGATGGGCGAGCTCCGCCTCGGCTTTCGTGGACGACCCCTTGTTCTGAATCAAGCGCTGCACCCTCACCGACCTCCACCGACCTTGCTGCTGAGTTTTTGATTGCTCTCGTGATCGCTCTCGCTCTCCTTGCCGTCGGCCTTGGCCATCGCTTGGGTCAGCGCCTCCAGGCGCTCATCTTTGCGGGCCCGGGCGTCGACTTCGCTGGCAAACACGACAGCCGCTGCCGGCGCGCCACCAATAACGGAAGCGTAAGTTCCCTCCAACGCCACCACCTCGAGCTGTTCGTTCAGCGCCCGCGAGAAAACTACGTACGCGCCCCCGTGGTAGCGGGAGATAACGCAAAAAATGATGGGGCCTTTGAAGTTCACTACGGCCCGCCCGATCTGGGCGCCGTACTCAAGTTGTAGCTTGCGCATCGACTCTGGCGATCCGTCAAACCCCGACAGATTCGCTAGCAGAACTACCGGTCGATTGTTGCTGGCTGCGTTGATCGCTCTCGCCACCTTCTTGGAGGAGAGGGGAAACAGCGTCCCGGCGCTCCATTGGTCGGGTCCGTCCGCCGGGACAAATCCTAACCGGGGTACCTGCTTGGATTCGATGCCGATGAGGCAAAGGGGATAGCCCCCGAGATGGGCATCCCAGACCACCGCAGTCTCGGCGCCTCGCATGCCGGGCCAGCGTTCCAGGGGATGATGGTCCTGGTCTACTACGGCCCTCATCACGCTGCGAATGTCGAACGATTTCTTCCGCCCTGCATTAGTGTCGTCCGAGAAGATCTCGCCCACTCGAGCGAAGCCGTTGTCAGAACCGCTAGCGTGCGGATACCCCTGCACATCCCGGTCGATGGGATCGTTGGTGGCGGCCCGCCGCGGGAACCGTTCGCCCGGCGCTACGTAGGTATGCTCATAATGGCGCAAGAGGATGTGGCAGGCTTGATCGATGTCTCGCGCCCAGTACTGCGCCTGGCCGTTGATACCCATGATGCGGTCGTACCCGCCAATGCCTTCGTTGTCCTCGGCCGAAACACTACCCGAGTAATCCAGGGCGCGCTTGCCGGTGAGCACCATTGCCGCTTTCGGGGTCATGATCAGAATGCCGCGGGTATGCATGAGCATGGTTGCCTCGGCGTTCCAGTAGGGCTGCGCCCCGACGTTGATCCCGTTGATCACCAGATTCACTTCGCCGCCTGCCTGCGTGAACTCGACCAAGCGACGCAGGACGCGGGCAATCCAATCCATGTTTTCCACGCCGCTGTCCATCGAGATCTTCGCGCCGGCCGAGATGGGAAACCACTCCAACGGCACTCCCATCTCGTCGGCAAGATCCAGGGCCGTCAGTATGCGCTGGCATTCGGGTTCGGCAAGTGCGCCCAGGTCCCTGCTCGGGTCTCCCAGCAGCAACACCCGGGTCATGCCCTCAGGGTACTTGGCGGTAAAGTTGCGGATGACGCCAACGATAACATTGGATTTGTTTTGCCCAGGCGGACGATCAACCGGTACTAGACGGCCCTGTGGGTCAAGATCGCACTCGACAAAATCGCCGTGGGGGAATTCGGCCCGGGTATCCTCGCGGGCGGGGGTCAGCATTTTGATGATTTCGTAGGGATAAATGAGTCCCCGCCGGCGCATCCGCACAACTTTCTGGTTGTACTCGGTCAGCGGTTTCATCAGTTGTAAAGTGCTGAGCGGCCGGAAGGTCATAAGCAAACCGGCATCGCCGGGAGCCGAAATGCGTATCACCGTATCGCGTAGCTCTCCGGTCTGCGGATTGGGCACACGGGCCTGGACCACCACTTGTTCCAATCCCAAGCCGTCTGTCGACAGGGCCAGTTTGTGAGCGATGTCGTTGAGTTCATCCGGCTTGAGATCGAACACCGGCCAAACGTAGAGGAAGATCCGATTCCAATAGAGCCGCTCCCGCGGATCGCGCCGCGACTGAAACAGCCGGATGCCTGCTACTGTTTCCGCGAACATGCGCTCCAAGTGCGGCAGTTGCACGATGCGGCCGGTCCCGTCGCGCACCGGCGTCAAATCACGCACTTCCGCAGCCGCGAACAGCCGCTCATCTTTGGGGTTATCGTTCGCCTTGGCATGCAGGAGGTAAACATCTTCCACCGACGGCAGCCGCTCAACGGTAAAGTTCTTCAAGCGCCACAGATGTAGCCGTTCCGCCATCATCGGGTGAATTCCACGGAAGAGCTTTACCTCTTCATAAATATTCGTGGAAGGCTGATAAGTGAAGTGTTGCATGCCGGCCATGCCCTCACCGCAACCTGGTCCAGAGACTGCCACTACGATGCGCTGAACGGCCCGGGGAAAGCCAGCTTGGTCAAGCGCGGAGTTAACTTCCTGCTGGGTGTGCTCCGGGTCGGCCAGCCAGCCGGAATTCCAAAGGTACAGATCGATGACAATGTCATCCTCCGCCGGCACTTCCACCAGGCAAGGGCACATCGCCCGTGCAGCTTCCGAGAGCCGTTGATACGCGGCATGCGCGGCGAAGACGTGGACGCGCTTTCCCTCCTGCACGTATTCCGCCGATATACTGCAGTGCCCGTTCACCGGCATGGTGCGAAAGTTTACGAGTGATTGTCCGCGATAATATCGAGACGTCATTATTTGCAACATCAATTGACGCAAGCCATGATCGGCGGCGGTAAAGCGGCCGGAGAAGAAGCTCGCCAGGGCTTGCGGACATTCGATCAACGCATTTACTCTCTCGCGCCGGTCCGCGGCCTGCGGATTGGCGGCGAGATAGGCGAGGTGATCTTCGGCTTGGGCGTAGATCTGTTTACGTGCCTGCTCAAACAGCGCCTGCTCGAAGCAGCGGTAGCGCAGTTCGCGGGCGAGGTCGCTGACGGAGGGAAAAAGCCCGCGGGTGATGGCGATAATCCGGTCAAGCAGTAGACGGAATGACTCGTCGGCGTATGGCGCCAGGGCGTCGACATGCGCCAGACGCCGTTCCAACAAGGCCAGAATAGGCGGCACTTGCCGCTCCACCCGTTGATGCGACTTGTAGATCCAGAGCAAACTCTCTTCCAGTTCGGGCGAGCGATCCAGCGTCTGTACGCCATAATGAGCTAGAGTGCGACGGAGCGCCTCCACAAACGCGGGCGGGAGTCCCTCGCCGTGCGTTTCGAGCATGCGCGAGTAGGAAAAGAGGTAAGCTTCGGTGCTGGGCGCTTCACCGCTGGTGGGATCGTGCACGCCCGGCTTCCGGCGAAACAAAGAGCATATGTCCACAAAAATATTGAGGACCTCATCTTCGCGGCGTCTTATGTCGTCGCTGTCCGCTGGAGCTTCATTGAACTGGCTCCATTGCGCGAACAGCCGCGCCGTCTGGGTCGGGTCGGCATCGAAGCCCAGCAGGAGATGACGCAGTTCTTCCAGGTCCTGGCGCCAGCGAGGTCCGTTGTCCTGCCCGGGTTCGTTCGCAGTGCGCGACTCGCCAAATACCACCCGCTCCGTTGTTGCCAACGTCCGGTCATCCGCGATGGCTTCAATTTGCATCAGTGGAACTCCGGCGTCTACCTGCACGTGGGGTATCGCCATCACCTGCCGGACTTTTCCGGAAAATGGGGCGACGACCGCCATCTCCATTTTCATGGCTTCCAGCACAGCCAGGGTGTCCCCAACCGAAACCGTATCGCCCGCTTTCACGGCAATGGAAACAACTACCGACGGCCCCGGCGCGTGCACCATTCCGCCGTCATCCCGATCAATCGAGTGCGACACGCCGTCCACCTCGATCCGGGAATTTACTCCTTGCACCACGGAGACGACGTGGAAGCGCCGCCCGAAGGCGGTAAGCCAATATTCAAACCGGCCCAGAGGGTGGATGAGGGCTTCGATGCGCGAGCCATCCACTTCTACACGGTACTGGTGGGGGCCGAGGCAACAAATCCTGAGAGAGTAGCAATGTCCTCGATAGCGTAGTTCCACCGTCCGGCCTAGCTCATTGCGAACGTGTGGCCGCCCGCGGACGGCTGAGGCATAGAACTGCGTCTGCTCTACCGCCAACTCGGCAGAGTAAGCTTCGATTGCCGCCTGCACCAGCGCCACATCGGCGTGGCGCCTGGAACAATGCCCGCCATCCGCGGCCAGACGGTCCAGCCATCCGATATCTACTTCCGCACGCTGCACCTCAGCGCGGTTCAGCAACTCCAGCAGAAACGCCTTGTTACTGGTTCCTCCCCGGATGACGACAACGCTCTCACGGAGCACTCGCTGCAGCCTGGAGAGCGCTTCCTTCCGGTTTTGCCCGTAGGCAATGATCTTGGCGATCATGGAGTCGAAGTCGGGTGGGATGGCATCGCCTACCGCGACACCGGTGTCGATGCGCACCCCCGGGCCGGTCGCTAGCCTGAACCGCTCAATTACACCTGGAGCCGGAGCGAAACCGTTTCCCGGATCTTCGGCGTTCAGCCGTACTTCAATCGCGTGACCGCTGGTTCGGGGCGGTTCTCCTTCCAAGTGTCCGCCGCGTGCAACGTGAATCTGGAGCTTGACGAGGTCGCAACCGGTGGTGCATTCGGTCACCGGATGTTCGACTTGCAACCGGGTATTCATCTCCATGAAGGAGAAGCGGTGGCTTTCCGGTTGGTACAGGAATTCGACGGTACCGGCGTTGTGATATCCCGCCGCTTGGCTCAAGCGCACCGCCGCCTCTCGTAGCGCCTGATCTTGCAGCGAAGTGAGTGCGGGCGAGGGCGCTTCTTCGAGGACTTTCTGGTGGCGGCGCTGAATGGTACAGTCACGCACCCCGAGGGGCCACGTGGTCCCGTAATGATCGGCGATGACTTGCACCTCGACGTGGCGCGCCGCCAGAACCAGTTGCTCCATGAAAACCGTACCATTGCCGAAGGACTTAAACGCCTCGGCGCGGGCGCCTTCAAAGGCATTCGAGAGTTGGTCCGCGGAATTCACGCGACGAATCCCATGACCGCCGCCTCCTGCCGTGGCCTTAATCAGAAGCGGATAGCCCAGGCGCTCCGCGTGACGCTGAGCGTCGGCGAGCGTCTCCACCGGCCCGCCGCTCCAGGGCGCTACCGGTATCTGGGCCTGCTCGGCCAGAAGTTTTGAGCTGATCTTGTCGCCCAGCCGTCGCATAACGTCGCCATCCGGGCCGATGAACACGATACCGAGCTTGCGGCAAAGATCCGCGAACCCAGGGTGCTCGGCGACAAAACCCCATCCCACCCACACCGCCTCCGCGCGCGCGCTCTTCAACACCTGTTCGAGCAGGTCATAATCGACGTAACTGCTCTTGGATTGACCCGTGGCTGGGTCCTTGAGCATGGCGGCGCCTAGAGACACCGCCTCGTCCGCCTCGCAAACGAACATAGCGTGACGGTCGGGCTCGGTGTAGAGGGCGATGGTACACAACGATGCGCCGTACTCTTGATTGAACTCACGCGCTGCGTGTATGAAACGCATCGCGGCTTCACCGCGGTTCACGATGGCCACGCGTTGAAATTCGTGCTGCATAATTTCTCCGATCAACCGATCGTAAAGCTGAGCAAGTTAGTTTCGTTTACGCCATGACGGTGTGCAGTACTTTCAAGGGCTCGGCGTCGAGACTGTTGGGGAGCGATGCCGTACGGTAGCCGCTTAGCTGCACATAGCAGTTCCCTTTCGTATCCACAACTTCCGCGTCGAAACTTCCTTGGTCTGGATTGGGAGTGACCACAGCGTACAACTGGCTTTCAGCCAGGGCCGGCGCACGCAACAAAGACACCTGATGAACGTCCTGGGGCAGACCAAACCGGTTTTGCATAGTCATTTCCCAGAGCCCGGCGGTCTGGAAGCAAAGCTCGATCAGCCGTGGCGCCATAAGCGTCGGCTGGTCGGACGGCTGGTGATTGCTGGGCAAGCCTGCTGCCATTAATCCGATCATCCGCTTTCCATCCCACCAAGCCCGCTCCAGCACTTGGTAAGCTGGTCCGTGGAAGTAAACGCGATAAATTTCCGCAGCTTCTATGATGGAGTCGGACGACGTGACCAGGGCCTTCCCAGTCACAGCCGTTGGCGCCTGTTTCGACAGCCGCACCCGGGCCTTGAAGTGGAGGGTTTCTTGCGGCTCCGGGTGGTTGGGTAGCATGCGCCGGCCAATCAATTGGCAATCTGCGAGCAACCTGTCACCTTGCGGATAGTACACAGCCTGGATGGTTACCGTCCGGGGCTCGTTGCGATAGAACTTGAACGGCGCCAGGAAATTAACCTCTTCCACCGCTTCGACATTCCAGCCGGGATGCACGCATAGGGCGGCTTCCGCGAAGCCTTCGATCCCCATGACCCCGGGCAGCACCGGCGTGCCGTCGATCCGATGATCATTCAAGAACGGTTGGACCTTTGGATCGAGCGTCGTCTCCATGGTCAAGCCGTAGTGAATACCCATTCCTGTGATCTTGCCGACCATCGGCCCTTGCGCCGTTGTTCGCTTCTTCGCAGCGGCGGCGAGCGCGTCAGTGTCAAGGCCACCGGTCGTGTCCCACTCGCTCAGCAGAACGCCGAGACGCTGACCGACTACAACCTCATTGCATGTCCCTCCCGAGGTGAGTTCGCGGCGAATCCAAGGAATGCCCGCTTCAGGCGGCAGCATGTCGATGCCCGCTAGTTCCATCATTTTCGGAATGGAGCCGCGTGTAGCCATGCCGATACCGCCCCACGCCGACCAGTCAATGACAATGCCGCGCGTACCCGGCCGGGTCGTGCGGAAGCTCGAGGTGATCTTGCACAGCAGGTCGTTGGCGGAACTGTAATCCGTCTGCCCTCCGTTGCCGAAGCGCCCTGCGACCGAGCTGAATGCCACCGTCGCCCCAAGAGGCATGTCGCCGATTGAGTGCAGAAGATTGAACCAGCCGTCGCTCTTGACGTCAAATACCAAATCGAATTCCCGCGGCTCCTTGTCCGGCAGGAAATGGCTGCGCTCGATTCCCGCAGCGTGCAGCAGCACGTCAATCCGCCCGCTGCGCTCGCGCACCTGGTGGATGATATCGGCTACACGGTCTGCATCCGTTAGGTTGATGCCGAAGTAGTGCGCCGTGCCTCCGGCCGCGTGCACTGCGTCGATTGCGCTCCTTGCAGCCTGTGCTCGCTCCAGGCCCGCTAACTCCTTTTCCACCAGCGCCGGCGTAGCGCGCTGGCCGCTCGCTTGGATGCGCGCGAATAGATCGCGCTTAAGGCCTTCCTTGTCGCTCACGAAGCGCTTGAGGTCGGGATTAGCCGGATCAGGTTCGGGTACCAGATCAAGCAAGTAGAACGTGCCACCAGAAGCTGCCGCTAAGTCGGCGGTGATGGCGGATACAATACTTCCCGCCGCACCGGTGATGAGAAAAACGGTGTCGCTGTCGAGTTTCAATCCGGGCTGTCCGTCGGCCGGGGGCTGCTCTTGCAGTCCAACCGTCCAGCGCTGTCCGTCCTTGTAGCCGATCTCTACCGCGCCCGGGTCGCGCAGGGTTTCCTCAATGAGGATTTCTGCGACTTCCGACGTCTTGCGCTCTGCTTCGAAATCGACCGCTTTGACAACGGCGTCCAGCCGTTCCCGCTTATACGTTTTGGTGAAGCCTGTCACCGCGCCGCCCAGCGGCGCGACGGCCCCGGCCTCATCGTAACCGTGTTGCCCGCCCAGTTGTGTCGCCGACACGAGGAATGTGCCCGGCTGCGCAACCTGGTCGTATAGAACACGCATGGTGGTGTAAAGCGATTTCGCGCGAATCCAAAGGGCCTCGTGCCAGGACGCAAGGTCCATGTCGGCAAGATTTCCCTCATTGTCCAGCGCGGACAGCCAGTAGATTCCTTGCACCGGGCCGGCGGTCAGCCAGCCTTTCAGGAGATTGCCCAGCGTGTCGGCGTTCGGCGCGTCCTTGATCCATAGGACTTCGATACCCAGCATCTCCAGCCGTTGCGCCAGCGCTTGCGCCACTCCACGTTTGTCGGGCATAACTACCACGCGGTTCCCGCGGGCCAGCGTCACACCGGTGGGCTTACACACCCTGAGGGGTGGCCGCAAGTTGGGCACGGGTACGCGACGTGGAATGCGATTTGCCGCATCGAAGCTGGCGACTGGCGGACGCGTGGGCGTGACCGCTACAGATGCAGGGGTAGCAGCGACATTTGCTGCGGGCGCTGCTGCCCGCTGCCCGTTTTGTGCGAATTGAATGACGTGGGCCAAGGTCGGAAAGTCGCGCAGCTTGAGGTTCTCATCGCGCGGGATGCTATACGCCGCGCGGATGGCGGCGAACATCTCTGCTTGCTTGACGGTGTCTATGCCGAGGTCGGCTTCAAGATCAAGATCCAGGTCCAACATGTCTTTTGGATAACCCGTCTTCTCGGCTACAATGTCCAGCACTTTCTCCTTAATGGAGTCAGCCGTGACCGCGGGAGCTGCGACGGTTGCTGGCTCGGAAGCGATCGGTTCAGTGATGACTGGCGACGAGGAAGCCGTTGGGGCCAGGTCGGGCCGCTTCTCATACACGAAGCGGATCACATGGGCCAGCGTCGGGTAATCGCGCAGCTTGCGGTTCTCGTCACGCGGAATGCTGTAGATTTCGCGGATGGCGGCGAACATCTCCGCCTGCTTGACGGTGTCAACACCGAGGTCCGCTTCCAGGTCGAGATCGACATCCAGCATATCTATTGGGTAGCCGGTCTTTTCCGCCATTAACGCGAGGATGCGTTCCTTCACCGATTCGCCAGCGCCGTTTCCAGGAGATGTCACCGCTGGCGTCGGCGGGGTCGGTTGGGTCGCGATGGGAATCGGCTCAGCCGAGGGCGGTTCGCTCGCCGTTGCCGCAGGTTGAGCAGTCTCGGCCAGGTCGGGCCGCTTCTCATACACGAACCGAATCACATGCGCCAACGTGGGGTAATCGCGTAGCTTGCGGTTCTCGTCGCGAGGGATGCTGTAGATCTCACGAATGGCGGCGAACATCTCCGCTTGCTTGACGGTGTCCACACCGAGATCCGCTTCCAGATCAAGATCGACATCCAGCATGTCTATTGGATAGCCGGTCTTTTCCGCCATTAACGCAAGGATGCGTTCCTTCACCGACTCGCCAGCACCGTCTTTAGGAGACGTCACCAGCGGCGCTTGTGGGGTCGGTTGGGTCGCGGCGGGAATCGGCTCGACTGAGGGTGGTTTGCTCGTAGTTGCCGCGGGCTTAGCACCTTCAACCAGGT
>Ga0097691_1003121_pt1 | contig 10407 bp, 10 predicted proteins | sample NGESurdeep072012_8_FD_72858 | JGI IMG/M metagenome (GOLD analysis project Ga0097691, IMG submission 72858) | Arctic peat soil microbial communities from Barrow, Alaska - NGEE Surface sample 210-1 deep-072012 | ecosystem: Environmental > Terrestrial > Soil > Wetlands > Peat ...
TTCACGTCATCGGACTCGATGAGCGGCTGATGTAGAACTGTGGCTGAACGTGCGATTTCGGAGACGAAGATGACTTGAACACCTGAGCCGCGCGGCCCCTCATCGAGGTGCCGCCCCATATCGGCAATCCCCTAGATCGTGAGCACCGTCGAACCGGTGGTCTTGCGCGCTTCGAGGTCGCGATGCGCCTTGGACACGTCCTTCAATGGATAGGTCTGGTTGATATTGATCTTCACCACGCCCGACTGAACGACGTCGAAAAGCTCCTTTGCCATAGCGACCATCGCCTCGCGCTTGGCGCCATAGGTCTGAAGCGTCGGCCGTGTGACGAAGAGTGATCCCTTCTGCGCCAGTAGCGTGAGATTGAGGGGCTCGACCGGGCCCGAGGACTGCCCAAAAAATGCGAGGAGCCCGAGGGGCGCCAGGCAGTCGAGCGACTTCATGAAGGTGTCCTTGCCGACCGAGTCGTAAACAACCCGCACCTTGTTGCCGCTGGTGATCTCGACGACACGCTTCTGAAAATCCTCGCGCGTGTAGACAATCACATGATCGCAGCCATGTGATTTGGCGAGCTTCGCCTTCTCGTCATTGCCGACCGTGCCGATAACGGTGGCGCCCAGATGCTTCGCCCATTGGCAGGCGATGAGGCCGACGCCACCGGCCGCAGCATGGAACAGGATAGTGTCGCCAGCCTTGACACGATAGGTCTGGCGGATGAGGTACTGAGCGGTGAGGCCTTTGAGCATCATCGCAGCGGCCTGTTGGTCGGAAATGCCCTTGGGCAGCACCACGAGCCGTTCCGCAGGAATGAGGCGCGCCTCGGAATATGCGCCGAGCGGCCCGCCGGTATACGCGACCCGGTCGCCGGGTTTCACCTCGGTGACGCCCGTGCCAATATCCTCGACGACACCCGCGCCCTCGCCGCCTAATCCGCTCGGCAGCGGCTGGGGATAAAGCCCCATGCGATTATAGACGTCGACGAAATTCAATCCGACCGCGGTGTGGCGGATGCGTGCCTCGCCGGGGCCGGGCTTGCCGAGCTGGACTTCCTCCCAACTCAACACCTCAGGGCCCCCAGTCTTGTGGATGCGAATGGCGTGGGTCATAGGTCGATCCTCCTCATTGTCGTTTGGTTAGGCCCTGCTTCCGCCGACCGTCGGAACGATGTCCCGCGCAAGAACGATGGCTGAGGCGAGGCCGTCCCTTGTACCAGCCGCCGGTGGCTGAGGCGAGGCCGTCCCTTGTACCAGCCGCCGGTCTTGCGGCAAGGACGTCGGAAAATCGTTCCACCCGATCCTCCTAGCCTAGCCGTTACCGTGGCGGGCTCGGTCTTTGAAGCCGGCTAAGACTTTGGCGTCGTCGGCGTTGGCGGGATCGAGGGCGAGGTGGCCGCGCGCCTGACTGCTGGCGCATGAGGCAGGCCCAGACACCGACTGATCGACGTCGGGGCTCCGCGGCCTCGGTCCCCTGGTGCACTCAGAATCAACCCGGAAAGTGCCGAGTCAGCAGACAAAGAAAAGCCCGCCGACCGGGCGGGCCTCATCTTGTCGAGCCGCTGCTTAGGCTACTGCGATGCCAATCAACACCGGGCCAGCACGACGCCCAGAATATCCAGCCGGCTCTCGTGATCAGGCGCGGCGCCCGATTTACAAGAAGGGCGCTGCCGACCGGAAGCAGCCATATGAACTTGATCACCGGCACCTGTCTTCACTCTCATCGTCGTCGTCGCGGACCACCGCGGCCCGGCGAGCGGCCCGCGTCTGTGTTGTCGGGAAGCCGAAAAAGCGCCAACATTCACACCAGTTCGGAAGTCATCTGGGAAATCCCGGCTCAATTTACCTTCTTTCCTTTGCCGTTTTTATTGCGTGAAAATAGGCTCTTGTATAAGCCTGGATAATCACCGTTGAGCCGTTCAGATAGATCATAGTAGAACTTCTCCCACTCATCTTCGGTCATCGCGTTTGCCGCCTTTCCAGTTTTTACAGAAATGGCGCAACCACTACGAAGGTTTATAGGAAGGGGTCTTGCCTACCGGGGGCGGAGTTTCCTGCTAAGTCGTTCGATGGGGCGACTGTAGTGGCTGGCAATCCGCCAGCGATGCCTGCAGCGGGCGCGCCGTCACCACAGCTCGACGATGTCCATCAAGCATCGGTGGCCCCCGCCGGCACGGCTGGCGAAGAGCCGCCACGCGATCGCAATTGAGACGGTCGAGAACGGCGAGGGATTCCATGGTCTCCACCACCATTCGGGGACCCGCGATTGCCGATGCATTCACAGGAATTGCTCGCTCGCGCTCGGCAATACCGCGACGCGACGACGGCAATGGTCGATATCGTCAACGGGCGCCCCAATTGGCCCAAGTACACGCTGCTGATGCACGCTATCGAACTGGCACTGAAAGCCGCCATCGTTTCGTACGGCGAGCGAGGCAAGGATAAGCCGCAGGGTCCAGAGCCTGGGAACCATGACCTGAGCGCTATCTACGCCTACGCCGTGGCCTACGGCTTGAAGCCGCGCCAGGAGATACTCGACGATCTTCCGCACATCTCTGAGCTTCACGTTGTGCACTACGCGCGATACCCGCAGGTTCGAGCCCGACCAGTTGCTCTGATTTCACAGTATGACGATATGGCCGATCGGATCATGTCAGACGTCGACGACGCGCTGAGGCGCGGTTAGCGCCTTTAGACCGTCGACGGCCACTTTCCTTGCACTCGGCGGCATCGAGCGCTCGCTGGAGATGATGAAGCCCTCGACCGGTCGGCTTCCCCAGTTCGTCATCACTTTTCCCGGAACGCAGCGCGGTGCTGGTCGTTCAGGTCGACACACTAGTCTTAGTCTAACGTGCATCACGCATTCGATCGGCGCTAGTGGAGGCGCTGCAGCCGCTTTCGCACTACTGGACGGCGCTGGAGAAGTTTCTGGATGATTGTGCGCATAGCGTTAGGATTGAGGCTGGGATTCGACCCGCCGTTGATTCATTTGGGCGTATGACTCCCTCAATACGCCGAGAACTTTTTCGCCCCTATCAATCGCCACACGACGGTGACCGGCGCCGCTTATCAACATTGACATCGACATGATCGGCGCGAAGTCGCCTTTGATGACGTCGCTATACTGGCCGTCAATGCACTGCGAGTCGGCAACCGTGTCGAATAGCCCTTGCGGAATCGGATATCTTGCCCTCGGATTGTGAAAGAGGTTGGCTTCTTGTCCCCAGGTTTCGTCGGGGGCGTCCGCGTCGCCGACGATATAGGCGAACGGAAGTGGAGCATGGGCGTTTGGGTCGAAGTCGTAGGTCGCCCCAAAACGTAGATTCGTCACTTCCGCATCAGGGTACGGACCGGCAAGAGCCATCCGCGTGAATTTGGCGACCGTACCGGCGTTCGTCCAGCGTGTAGATCAGGCCCACCATTGAGGTATCGAACGAACCCGAATGCCCCTTGTAGTCGCGGCATTCGTGGAAGCGGATCGGCAGCGCCGGCTCCGGCAACAATAGCCGGATCCTCATGAGCAAACCGTCCTCCAGCATCATGTTGGTGGTGGCGTGCGTGCCGTACTCATACATCTTGAACAGCGTCCCCCATTCGGCCTCGCGCGCATAGGCCTGCTTCTTATCCGGGAAGATCGGCATGGTCGGCGCGTCGAAGGTCAGCAGCGTGCCGTGGCTGTCCTTGTCCTTCGGTCCCGGCGCCAAATAGGTGAAGCGGCTCGACCGCGGTGCATCCGACGGCGGATCCTCGCGACGGATAATAGTGAAGCTCCATTTCTTGTCTTCGGCGGAGGCGTTCGCGGGCAGAAGCTTCGGGTTCTTGCGGGACAGGACGAGCTCGACGTTGTGCTCGACGCCGCAGTATTCCAGGACGCCGCTGCCACCCATGTTGAACTTGCCCTGCACGAACGGGATCTGCTCCTTGTTGCCCTCGTGCAAGGAGAGGATGGTGTTGGGCATGCCGCTCGGGGTGACTCCTTCGCCGTCGTCGACGATAGTGATGGAGGGCCGCTTGCGCTGGCCGGTCGCGGCCACCGTGATCGACTTCGAGAGCGTCTCCATGTCCTTGAGCTGCTGGCCGAAGAAGCGGTCGCGGGCGATGAAAATAGAAGAGGGGCACTTCGGCCCATCCAATTCATTCGCGATCCGCGCGGCGGCGATCAGCTTGGTGTCGATGGCGTTGGTCAGCTTCTCGACGAGGGCGTGGTCCGGCTCGCTCTGCTGGCCCCCGACCGTCGCATAGTTCCGCGGCTTGTCGCCGTAGAAGCGCCAGGCTGCCGAATCGGTCCAGTAGCCCGCCTTGGTCAACAGGGCGATGACCTCGGCCTCGGTATCGGCCTTGAGCAGCGCCAAACACAGTTCCTTGTCAGTCATTTCCCCGCCCCTCCTTGAGGCTTAGTTCCCGAGCTTGAAGTCTACGCTCTCCTTGCACATGCTTTGCCCATTACGATGGGAATTCCCGGGAGAGCTTTAGGCACTAGCCCCCAGTGATCGCGATGTCCGTGTGATAAAATGATCGCAAGCAGACTTGGATCGATCTCGGCCAACCCCACGACGGCGGGCAAGGGTGTCGAGGCCATATCTTTAGCATTCAGCGGAAGACCGAGGTCGAGCAGAATTCTTTGGCCTGAGCTTTCTAGCTCGACACAGGTGCCGCCGATTTCTCGAGTGCCACGGTGAATGCGGAGTTTCATTGCAAGGTCGCAGAACAGATCAGTTCATCCGCGCTCATGCTACTGCTATATTGCATTTTTTCTTTTATTGATACACGGTGGTCGTACACATTTTTTAGTGAATACGAAGCAACGCGATGCAGCCTTACCGCACTGATGAATGGTCACAAGTCGCAGCCAACATGGCAACTAGCGTCATTGGCTTTGGATCGTTTGTGGATCAGCTTTATCGCCTCCAAGAGCAGCAGGTCCCCTCATCCAGCGACTGTTTACCGCGATGTACTAAGAGCGATCTCGGTCAAACCGAAAAAGTTATCGCAGAGGTGGTCGACGCTTTTCTGAAAAACTGCAGCGCAGTTAGCGGAAACGGGGACTACGCGCCTGAAAAGTTGTGGTTGATGAGGGCGCTATCCCGACCATTTCCTCCCCCTCCGATATCGAACGGACTGCCGCAGGTTTTCAAACTGTCTTGCCGGGTTGTGAGCGTCGCACGCTTCCTAAATCTACATCAGCAGCCGACGACACCGGCCAAGGGCTGCTAAATGCGCACGACACCCAAACTGTATTATGGCGTCTTTGTCCTTCCCAATTTACATGATTACGAAACTGATCCGACTATCGCGCGCGCCTATAACGCGGCTGCCACTGCATCCTATCTCGCAGATGTGACGTTAGAGTTTTACAAAAAGAACGACCCGACTAGCCAAATTGCACAATTTGGCTCGATCGGCGAGTTCGTGGAGCACCTTACAAAGCGCGAAAATTATTTTCGAATAATACGGAGTGTAGCGACCGTCTACCGCCATCTCTATAACACTGACTCGAAGTACGATTTACCTAGTCCCGGTCCTGAGCGCATAGTCGTTCCAGCAATAGACGGCGAGCTAGTGAAACCGGATGGCGTACTCGACATCATTTTTCGTCGCCCCAGTGACGGCACGGAATTTTCTCTGAATGTTGCACTCAAGGCTGTCATTGAGAAAATGTGGCCCGACGTACTGCCGCCCGAAGACAAAGTCCCTAATTGGCTATCCTGATCGTCGCGCCAGCAGCAGCGAGCTTTTGCGTTGACGCCAGAGGCGGCTCAGTCGATAAGGCGTTAGTGCAGCTTTGCGGGTCTCGGTCATGGCTCACATGCCAGATGAACCATCAGACGAGTTTTTGTCTCACGTTCTTCCTTTTGAATATGTAGAGGAAATCGGCCACGTCGTTACAGGTTGGGCGCGACTAGAGCATGAGATTGACGTGAATCGCAGACCCTTTTTGCTCACGGTACGATTTCGAATCCCGGACGAGCAAAAATAGGAAAACATTCGAGATCAGGAGTTGAGGTCATGAATGCCCCTGTAGGCCCGTTGCTGCGCACTCTCGCCGAACGCATTCTGGCGAATCTCGACCTGATCGGACAACAAGACGCAGATTTTGGGGATATGGATCAGAACAGAGCGCCCTATCCGGACACCCAACTTCTCATTTCGCTGCTAGGTGTTCTTGTCTTCCCTCATGAGCGCACTCCTGGTGCTCTCGGCCGATTGCTCAAAAACTACGAGGCGCTCTCAAATGTCGTTACCATTAGATACCCAAAGCTTAATCAATCCGACATCGAGCTTGTCGAAGCCAGCGGCGAACGACATCGCATTGACCCAACATCGATAGAAGAGTTACCCCGTCTCCTGCGCAATAGTATCGCGCATTTCAATATTCTCCCCATTAGTAAGGACGGCCGTTTTGCGGGCGTCCGCGTTTGGAACAAAGATGAGGAAGGCAGAACTACGCTGGTCGCTGATCTCGACTTTGATACTTTGCGGCCGTTGGCCCGTTACATTCTTGATGAGATCGCTCACACACAAAGTGATTTAGAGCTCGAGGACCCATCCGACCCACTTGAGGAATTGGAAAACCAAGTCGATCCGGTGGATATCCCTACACGCAGAAGGAAACCGCCACGAATTATTGATTCCACTTGGGCTCAGATCCTAAAGGCCAATCAAAACAACTATGACGCAGCAAAGCGAATGGTCGATCGATGCCTCCAAGACTTGGCTCGTAACCATAATTCTAAGACCGCATCTTTGCGATGACTGACCATCTGCTCCTACTGCCGAGCGCATTCTGGCACGCGATCGAGCACGTTACGCGAGGGTGCCTAGATTGTCGGGGCGTTGTTTAACTGCTGCTGACTATCATCATTCCGCCGGCACCTGCTTAACGACCTGGCTGTCGCTTCCAAAAACTAGATTCGTGCGTACCGGTGATGCAATCCGCCCAAGATTGCATGTGCGATGATATCCCCGAAGCGCTCGATCGGGCGCCTGTCCGGCGCATCCTTTCCGAGCGAAACATGAGGACGCCACCCATTATAATAGGCGGAGAATTTCGCAACGATCCGTGCGCCCCGGATTTAAGTTTGCGACTTTTCTTGCAAGCAGGTTTATTACTTCGGAATTTTCGCGCCCTTGTCCGGATTTTGCGTGTACAGGCCGAGCAATTCGCCCTGCGCCAGTATCTTGTTTTTCATCGCGTCCATCGCTGCAGCACCGTCAAATGCAGTGCCGAGATTGAGCGTCGACACACTCAGCGCGTATACCATGAAGTGCATATGATGGATGTTCTCATCATTCCACGCCGGACATGGTCCCCGTCTGCAAATTCTGACGGGACCGCGCTGACGCAGCGCGGCTCTGCTCAACTCAGCGCACCGAGCCGAAGGGAGCGCCCGAAGGCACGATCGGCCGCGGTGGACGCGGTATGTCGTCGCGTTCCGACTTCGGCCTGGTCTCCTCCGGCCGTTTGGGCTTCGCCACCATGTTGTGCGTGGTGTTTCCGGCGCTGTCGCTCTTCCGCTCTTTTTTCCTCTTTTCGGCCAGCGCCGGCGGCTCTGGCTGAGCCTTAATAGCCGGTACCGAGGCCAAAGCACCTGCCGCCGCAAGAGGCACAGCCTTCGCCTGGGCCGCGGCCGGAGGCGCCGCCGCCACCGGCTGAGCGGTTTTGACATCGCTGCCTAGTGGCCAGACAAAATCGTCGGCGCGGCCGGTCGGAGCGGCCACCGGCTCGCCCTTGACCAGGACCTTCGTAGCGATGGCGTCGCCATGGGCAGAGCTACCGCCGGTACCCCCGAGCAGCTCGTCGGAATTTCCCGGCGTCCCCGTCAGCGGCACCACCGGCCCGGCCAATGGCCGCTCGGCCGGCTTTCCCTCGGATGGCATGGGCCCAACCGGTCCGAAGGGCAACGCCACCGGCACGCGATTGCTCATGTAGCGGCGCAATTCGCGTTCGACATAGTGCGCGAGCTTACGCGCGCCGTATTTGGTGAAAAAGACGCCATCGCTCGAACGCAACCGGCGCGTCTGCCCCTCATAGTCGGGGCCATAGTTGGAATACTTGCCGGCTTCATCCACGAAGCCGTCCCACAAGTCGATATAGACGATGCCAGCGCGCTCGGCGCGCGCGCGGTAGAGATCGTTGAGATAGACCGCGTCGGCGGTGGATTTGGTGCCGCGGATCGACGGCAGGCCGACCCAGAACACCGGCACGCCCTTGCTCTTCAGAGCGGCGATCGTCGCATCGATGCGGCGCGAGTAAATTTTTACCCATTCGTCGGTGCGGAACTCGACATCGCCATTGGCTCTTTTGCTGCGCTGCGGTTCTGGCGCGACGACGTCATCCGCATTGTCGGTCTGAGCGGGCGTCTGCTCGCTCTTTTTTTGGGCCTCATTCTTGTCCCGCTGATCTTTCGCTTTAGTTTCGGCCTCTTTGGCAAGGTCCTTTTGACGAATGTTCTCACGATCGCTGAGGCCGAGCATCATGACCACGTAATCGGCCTGCTGTTTCGCTAGGATATCGCGCGCGACGTGCCACCAGTCGAGATCGCTTTTCGCCTCGTAGCGCAGTAGGCCTGAGTAAAGCTTGTTCTCGCGGACGATGCCGATTTCAGGCGCATCCGAAAACGCATCTTCCAGTCCATAGGCAAGCCAGTCGGCCATGCCGTCGCCCATCACCACGATCGAAGTCGTGGGCGCGACCTGCTTACCTTTCGATTCCGTTTTGCGCGGCGCCGGCGCGCGCGAACTTTCGCTTGGCTGTTCCGTGTGTCGCTGCTGGTATTCTTGTTGTGGTGGCCGGTATTCTCGTTCGTAGGGCCGCGAATTGAATGGATTGAAAAAATTCTGGAAAAAGCCGCCCGACCGCGGCTGTGCCCGCCTGTACTGGTACTGCTGATCACCGAAAAACTGGGCCTGGGCGGGAACGTTGAAGGCGACTTCGACCGCGGTCACAACGGCGCATTCGGCTACCGCCAGAACGGCTGCCGCGATAAGCCAACGCGAGAATCGGATTTTACTAAACATGGCGATCGCCCAAGGCCTTAAGCTAGGGGCAAAGGTCACCCGAAACCGGCCGCCGCCACCCAACCTGGGCTAATACCCGACAAAAATGTCAACTCGAAGACCGTTGGTCGGGGCGCCGACCAAGTATGAGCTGGTTATCAATCTCAAGACCGCGCAGACACTCGGCATTACTGTGCCGCCGACGTTTCTCTCGCGCGCCGACGAGGTGATCGAATAGAGATGCTGTTTGCTGCGGTGCATGAGTCTGCTTCTGGCACATCGCGGCCTTTCGCTGCGCCGCAAAATTTGTCGGCTATTGGGTGCACAGCGGACATTGGCCGAGACTGACGCTGAATGCTTCGGTAGCGAATGACCCAAAGCGGGCATTCGATGCGGACATAAGAGGTTCGCTGCGTCACATGGGCGGCTCAAGCCCGCTCTCCTTCAAAGCTGCTACGGCCTCCGGCGATGTCACCGCTTTGAGAAATGCCATCGCGGCAGGATCCGAGCTTGGCCGCGCGCCAGCGCCGAACACGGTGTAAAGCTGGACTTCCGAGGGGAGTGGGCCTGCCACCTCCGCACCGTCCGACGGTTGAATGGCCGCCATCTGAGAAATCGCGATTTCAGGATCGCCAGCGCCCACATACGGACCTGCGGGGCCATTCAATGGTTTCATCTTGTCTTTAAGCGCATCAGTGAGATCAAGACGCTTTAAGAGGACCGGGACGTATCTGCTGGAAGCACTGTGCTCCACAAATCCGATCGATTTCGCGGCTAAGAATGTGCGTTTGAGTGCGTCTGTTGTGCTTACGTCGGGCTTGGCTGCACCTTTGCGAATAATGATTCCGATGCCAGAGCGGGCGATAGGTGTTCTGGTGGCGCTGTCGAGCTTCCCTTGTTTGATAAGCTCATCCACAAACCCCAGCGTCAGAAAGGCGACATCGAATGGTTCGCCTTTCTCGATATTTGATCTAATGCCTCCGCTTTCACCCCATACTATTGTGAGCTTATTTCCTGTTGTTCGTTCAAAATCCGGCCCGACTTTTTCAAAGACATGTTTGAGGGCGACAGGGCTCAATACCTTAACTTCAGTGGCATTGGTGACGTTTGTACATGCGAACACGCAAACGCTCGCCGCGAGCAATAATTTCATGGCGTAATCCCCCCTCACACCAATTTCCGAATAACGAAAGCCTGCGCCTTTAAACCAATCGCCACAAGACCGGGGCCCACGTTCGCAAGTTCAGGCGCGAACTTGCCCGGCAAGCGGCATGAATGGTTTTGAGCAATCGTTAGTGGGGGGCGGTACGCTACGCTGGGCAGGCTTCAGCCGTTGGCTGATGTCTGCTGTTGGCGTGCGCCGTGAAAAGGCGGCGCTTTCCAGTGGGTGCAAGCCCCACCCGGCAACCGCTCCAGC
>Ga0097691_1003122_pt1 | contig 10404 bp, 9 predicted proteins | sample NGESurdeep072012_8_FD_72858 | JGI IMG/M metagenome (GOLD analysis project Ga0097691, IMG submission 72858) | Arctic peat soil microbial communities from Barrow, Alaska - NGEE Surface sample 210-1 deep-072012 | ecosystem: Environmental > Terrestrial > Soil > Wetlands > Peat ...
TCCACCTGCTCCACGATCTCCGGCTCGAGCATGCCCTTGAGGGCGGCCTCGATGTCGTCGGTGAGCTTGTAGATGATGTCGTAGAGGCGGACGTCGACCTTCTCCGCCTCCGCCGTCCGGCGGGCCTGCGGGTCCAGCTTCGTGTTGAAGCCGACGACGATCGCGTTCGACGCCGAGGCGAGCAGGATGTCGTTGTCGGTGATGTCGCCGGTGCCCTCGTGGAGGACGCTGATGCGGACCTCGTCGGAGATGATCTGCCCCAGCGCGTGCGTGATCGCCCCCAGCGAGCCGGAGACGTCCGCCTTCAGGATGATCCGGAGCTCCTTGGACTGGCCCTCCTGGAACTGGTTGAACAGGTCCTCGAGGGTCGCCTTCTGACTGGTCCCCGTCTGTGCGGCGGCCGCGATGCGGGTCTGCTCAACCAGGGACCGGGCGGTCTTCTCGTCCGCGACGACGCGCAGGATGTCGCCGGCCTCCGGAACCTCGTCGAGCCCGAGCACGAGCGCCGCGGACGATGGGCCCGCCTTCAGGATCCGCTTGCCGGCCGCGTTCTCCAGCGCCTTGACCTTGCCGTAGGTCTTGCCGACCACGACGATGTTGCCGATCCGGAGCGTGCCCGTCTGGACGACGACGGTGGCCACGGGGCCGCGGCCCCTGTCCAGCTCGGCCTCGATGATCGTCCCGATCGCTTCGCGCTTCGGGTTCGCCTTGAGCTCCTGGAGGTCGGCGACCAGGTTCACCATGTCGAACAGGTCGTCGAGGCCCTGGCCCGTCTTCGCCGACACCGGCACGAGCGGAACGTCGCCGCCGTACTCCTCGATGACGACGTTCGCCTCCGTGAGCTCGGTCTTGACGCGATCCAGGTTCGCGTCCGGCTTGTCGATCTTGTTGAGGGCGATGATGATCGGCACCTTGGCCGCCCGGGCGTGGCTGATCGCCTCGAGCGTCTGGGGCATGACGCCGTCGTCCGCCGCAACCACGATGATCGCGATGTCCGTGACCTTGGCGCCGCGGGCGCGCATGGCCGTGAACGCCTCGTGACCGGGCGTGTCCAGGAAGACGACCTTCTTGTCGTCCCTTACGATCTCCGACGCGCCGATGTGCTGGGTGATCCCGCCGCGCTCCCCGGCCGCCACGGCGGTGCTCCGGATCGCGTCGAGCAGGCTCGTCTTGCCGTGGTCCACGTGGCCCATCACGGTGACGATCGGTGCCCGGGGCTGCAGGAGCGCCGGGTCATCGTCGACGAAGAGCGTCTCCTTGGTCGCGGGGGCCGGCGCCTCCGTGCGCTGGTCCTCGGCCGTGGTGACCGGCGCCTCCGCCTCCGCCGTCTCGAATCCCAACTCCGTCGCGACGAGTGACGCGGTGTCGCGGTCGATCAGCTGGTTGATGGTGGCGAAGATCCCGCTCTTGATGAGCTCCCGGATCACGTCCGCGGGGTTGACCGCCAGGACCTCCGAGAGTTCCTTGACCGTGATCGTGGGCGGCAGCACGACGGCGCTGCGATCTCGCGGGTCGGCGACGGAGACCGGCGTAAAGGCGCCACCCTCGCGTCGCTGCGGCTTGCGGGGCCCGCGGCGCCCGCGGGTTCCGCTCCTGCTCCTGGCCATCAGGCCCCTCCTTCTTGGTCGTCCTGGTTCTGCGTCAAGGCGGCGGCTGCGCCGACGACCCGCGGCGGGTCGAACAGCCCGGCCGGGATCGGGACCGCGAGCGCGCGTCGCAGGGCGCCCTTCGTCATCGCGGCTTCGCGGCAGGCCTGGTCGGCGCACACGTAGGCGCCGCGCCCCGGTGCCCGCCCCGTGGCGTCCAGGACGACCGCGCCGCCGGGCGTCCGAACCACCCGCAGCAGCTCGCGCTTCTCGCGGGGCGTCCGGCAGGCGACGCAGGTCCGGGTCGGATGCTGCCGCGGTGGCAGCCCGCCGGCTTCGCGCCGCGCTACGGTGTCACCTCCGCCGCGGGTGCGTCCGCGACAGCCGGGGCCTCGACCGCGGCGGCCGCCGCGAGATCCAGGGCATCACCCGGCGCGGCCGCAGGAAGCGCCGCGGCCTCGTGCGGCGGCGCGTCGCTCCGGATGTCGATCCGCCAGCCGGTCATCTTCGCCGCCAGGCGGGCATTCTGTCCTTCGCGCCCGATCGCCAGCGAGAGCATCCTCTCGGGAACGATGACGTTCGCGATCCGGTGCTCCTCGTCGATGTGCACGGCCACGACCTGCGCGGGGCTGAGCGCCTTCGCGACGAAGACCGCCGGGTCCTCGTGCCACTCGATCACGTCGATCTTCTCGCCGGCAAGCTCGGCGACCACGGCCTGGACGCGGGCGCCACGCTGGCCCACCGTCGCCCCGACCGGGTCCAGGCCCACCTGCCGGGACGCCACGGCGACCTTGGAGCGACTGCCCGGCTCACGGGCGATGGCCTTGATCTCCACCGTGCCGGCGTGGATCTCCGGGACCTCCAGCTCGAAGAGCCGGCGCAGGAAACCCTTGTGCGTGCGGCTGACCAGGACCTGGGGGCCCTTCGGCGCGCGGCGAACCTCCAGCACGAACGCCTTGACGTTCTGGCCGATCCGGTAGTGCTCCACGGGAGACTGCTCGGTCGTGGCGAGGATCGCCTCCGCCTTGCCGAGGTCGAGGATGATCGCCCGTGGCTCGACCCGGTTGACGGTCCCGGTGATGAGATCACCCTCGCGACTGGCGAACTGGTCGTAGACGACGTCACGCTCGGCCTCGCGCAGGCGCTGCAGGACGACCTGTTTCGCGGTCTGGGCGCCGATCCGTCCGAAGGCGTCCTGGCCGAGCTGCTCCGTGACGACCTCGTCGCCCAGCTCGGCATCCGGCTTGATCGCCCTCGCTTCGTCGAGGGTAATCTCCGTGAGCAGGTCCTCCACGACGACAACACAGCGGCGCTCGCGGGTCACGAGCATCTCGCCGCGCTCCGGGTCGATGCGGACGCGGACGTCCTCGTTGCCCGGGATCCGGCGATACGCGGACTCGATCGCATCGGAGATCGTGAGGATGAGCTGCTCCCGCGGGACGCCCTTCTCGGCGTTGAGCTGGAGGAGGGCGCCCACGAAGTCACGGCTCATGTGGTGCACCTCCAAGCTCATGTTCGACGCACGGCGGCCGGTCGCGGCCGACCGAAAGAAAAACGTGGGGGTCACCCACGTCATGGAGCGGCGCGGTCGAAGTTCCGCGGAGTATACCCCACTTGGGGGTCATCCTCCCTGTAGCCGTTCCGGACGACCGCGCGCACGCCGCCGCGGGGAAGCGCCGGCTAGGTCGTCGGCCCGGTCGTAGCGGCCGCGTCGGGCACGTCCCCGGGGGTCGGGTAGCGCCGCGCCACGTACTCCTCGAGCAGCCCGATGAAACGGGGCACGATGTCGTCGCCGCGGTACGTGGCGTGCAGCGTGCCGTCCACGAAGACCGGCGCGACCGGCTCCTCGAAGGTACCCGGCAGGCTGATCCCGATGTCCGCGTGCTTGCTCTCGCCGGGTCCGTTGACGACGCAACCCATCACGGCGATCCTGAGATCCTCGACGCCCGGGTGGAGCTCTCGCCAGGCCGGCATCCGTTCCTTGAGGTGTGCCTGGATGTCGCGCGCCATCTCCTGGAAGAAGACGGACGTCGTCCGCCCGCAGCCCGGACATGCGCTCACCTGTGGCGCGAAGCTGCGAATGCCCAGCGACTGGAGGACCTGCTGGGCGACCTCCACCTCCAGCTCCCGCCCGGCACCGGGTTCCGGCGTCAGCGAAACGCGGATCGTGTCCCCGATCCCCTCACTGAGGAGGACGCTCAGGCCAGCCGTGGACGCGACGATCCCCTTCATGCCCATGCCGGCCTCCGTGAGGCCAAGGTGGAGCGGGTAGTCGCATTGCGCCGCCAGCCGGCGGTAGATATCCACGAGGTCGCGGACGCCCGATACTTTCGCGCTCACGATGATCCGGTCGTGGCCGAGCCCGGTCTCCTCGGCCAGCTCCGCGGACCGGAGCGCCGAGGCGAGCATGGCCTCGATCATCACGTCCCGGCTGTCGCGGGGCGAGGCAAGGGCCGCATTCGCCTCCATCATCGAGGTCAGGAGGGCCGGGTCCAGCGAACCCCAGTTGACGCCGATCCGGATGGGCCGGTCATGCTCGATGGCGACCCGCACGATCGTCTGGAAGTTGTCGTCATGGCGCTTCGCGCCCACGTTGCCGGGATTGATCCGGTACTTCGCCAGCGCCCGCGCCGCCTCCGGGTGGTCCACGAGGAGCTGGTGCCCGTTGTAGTGGAAGTCACCCACGATCGGCGTCTCGAAGCCGAGGTCCCGGACCTTCCGGACCATCTCCGGCACGGCGGCCGCGGCGGACTCCGTGTTCACGGTCACCCGGACCAGCTGGGAGCCGGCGGCGGCAAGCCGGACGACCTGGAGCGCGGTGGCGTCGGCGTCCGCCGTGTCCGTGTTCGTCATCGACTGGACGACCACCGGGTGGGCGCTTCCCACGAGCACGCCGCCGACGTCGACCGACGCGGTGGGCCGACGGCGCGGGCGCAGCTGATCTGCGCTCGTCACGGCGTGCCTCCGCCCACCTGCCGGGCGATATCGAAGTACGTGATCCAGATGAGGAACCCGAACAGGAAGACGAACCCGACCAGGTAGGTCAGGCGCTCCACCGAGATGGCGGTCTGCTCCGAGAGGCCCGCGCCGCGCATGCCCGCCCGGCGCATGAGCGCCCCGCCGCGCGCGAGGAGGGACTTGAGGAGGAGAACGAGGATGCGGCCGCCGTCCAGGGGCGGGAAGGGCAGGATGTTGACGAGGGCGAGGTTCGCCGAGAGCAGGCCGGCAAGGTAGAGCGTGAAGATCGGGCCGAGCTGCCAGAAGACGTCGCCGACCTGGACGGCGATCCCGATCGGCCCGGTGACGGGGGGCGCCTGCGTGGGATTGGACGCGATCGACGAGACGAGCGAGGCGAGCCCGTCGATGATGAGCCGGAACGCGCTCACGGTCCATGCTGCACCCGCGCCGACCGCGGCAAGCGGGTCGCGCCCGGCGTAGGCGCCGGAGAAGGCCAGGCCCGCGCTGCGAATCCCGAGGGCGCCCTTGTCTGCGGCGACATCGGGTGGCCGCAGCGTCACCGTGACGTCGCGCTCGGCACCGTCCGCGGCACGCACGTGGAGCGTGACCGTCTGGCCGGCCCGATCGCGGAGCGCCGCAATCGCGTGCTGCCCGGCGTCCGGGCTCGGGAGGAGGTCGAACGTGGTCCCGTCGATCGCGAGGATCGTCTCGCCGGCCCGCAGACCGGAGAGGTCCGCCGGGGATCCGGCCACGACCTCGTTGAAGATGATCCCGCCCTGCGGGGTGGCGAGCCAGGCGATCCCGGTGAAGATCACGAACGCCAGCAGCAAGTTCATGCCAACCCCGGCGAGCAGGACCAGCAGCTTCTTCGGAAGCCCGGCGACGGCGAAGGAGCGCGGGTCGTCGGAGTCGCCGTCCTCGCCCTCGAGCCGCACGAAGCCGCCGATCGGCAGCCAGTTGAGCGTGTAGATGGTCTCGCCGCGGTCACGCATGACCTTTGCTCGCGGCGGGAAGCCGATCCCGAACTCGTGGACGCGGATGCCGAAGAAGCGCGCCAACACGAAGTGGCCGAACTCGTGAATCACGACGAGCGCGCAGAGGATGAAGATGAAGAGGAGGATCGTGATCGCCCCCTGGATGATCGCCATGACTCCTCCTACGCGGGGCGCTCGCCGGCGGTTCCCGGCGCGCTGAACGCGGCGCGGACCTCGCGGTCCAGCGCCACGAGATCATCGTACCCCGGAGCCTGCCCGGCACCCGTGCCGAAGCGGGCGACGGCATCCTCGAGGAGGCGTGGGATCCCGGGGAAGTCGAGCGTCCCGTCGAGGAATCGCCCGACGGCCACCTCGTCCGCGGCGATCAGCGCGGCGGTGGCGCGTGACCCGAGCAGCCCGGCCTCGCGGGCGATCCGGAGCGCGGGGAAGCGCGACTCGTCGGGCGCACGGAACTCCAGCCGGCCGGCGGCCACGAGGTCCGCGGCGGCGGCCGGCGATGGCCGACGGGACGGATACGTGATCGCGTACTGGATGGGGAGCCGCATGTCCGGGGTACCGAGCTGGGCCTTGAGCGACCCATCGACGAAGCGGACGGCCGAGTGGACAACCGACTGGGGATGGATGACGACCTCGATGGCCGGGTACGCCATGCCGTAGAGCCAGTGCGCCTCGATCACCTCGAGGCCCTTGTTCGCGAGCGTCGCCGAGTCGATCGTGATCTTCGCCCCCATGCTCCACGTCGGGTGGCGGAGCGCCATCGCCGGCGTGATCCCGGCGAACGCCTCGGCCGGCGTGTCGAGGAACGGGCCGCCGGACGCCGTCAGGACGAGCGCGGCAACTCCCGCCATCTCTTCGCCGACCAGGCACTGCCAGATCGCGGAGTGCTCCGAGTCGATCGGTCGGAGCCAGCCGAGCGGGTTTGCGAGGGGGCTGCGCGGGTCGGCCGCGGCATGTTCCGCGGCGCGGGCCCGCGCCTCGGCCATCACGAGGTGGCCGCCCGCCACGAGCGTCTCCTTGTTCGCAGTGGCGACCACCTTGCCGGCTCCAAGCGCCGCGAGAACCGGGCGGAGGCTCACGATGCCACCCGTCGCGACCACCACGAGGTCGACGTCGTCGCGGGTCGCGAGCTCGACGAGCGCGTCCGCGCCGTGGACGCGAAGCGTGCCGGCCGGGAGGTCGAGCGGCGTCTCGTCCCCGAGCGCGACCGCGGCCGGCCGAAGCTGGCGGGCCTGGGATTCGAGGAGCGCCCCCTGCGAGCCGGTCGCGAGCGCCACGACACGCCAGGCGGGAGCGAGCCCGGCCAGCACGTCGAGGACCTGCCTCCCGATGGAGCCACCGGAGCCGAGGAGCGCGACGCGGACGGGCGGGCGCGAACGAGCCGGGTCAGCCATGAACGAGGGCGACCCACGTCGCCAGCACGGGCGCCGCGAAGAGGATCGAGTCGATCCGGTCGAGGATCCCGCCGTGGCCCGGGATCAATGTCCCGGAGTCCTTGGCGCCGGCCGCGCGCTTGAGGAGGCTCTCCGCGAGGTCTCCCGCCTGGGCGGCGGCGCCGAGGAGTGGCCCGAGAACCAGGGCCTCCAGCGGATCGGCGGACGTCGCAAGGAGGACGAGCGCGACGGCCGCGGTGGCCCCAACGAGGCCCCCCAGAACGCCCTCGAGGGTCTTCTTCGGCGAGATCCAGGGCAGGAACGGGCGTCGCCCGATCGCACGGCCCACGAGGTACGCGCCGGTGTCGAAGCTCCAGACCCCCGCCAGGAGCACGAGGATCCAGCGCCGCTCCGGCCAGAAGACACCCGCGAAAGGCGCGGGGTCCGTCCACTGGGTGGTGAGGATCGCCACCGCCCCCAGAAGCCCAACGTACACGGCCCCGAGGAGCGTGGCCGACCACGCGGCAAAGCCGGCGGCGGGGTCGCGGCGGGCGAAGGCTGCGACGGCCAGGCCGACGGCGACCACCCCGACGAGGGTGACGCCGTCGATCGCCTTGACGCGTGCCGCGAGGTCAAGGGCCGCCGCAGGCCGGCCCAGCAGGTGGCTGCCGAGGATCGCCGGGATCGCCGCCGCCACGACGAGGACGGCCGCCCCCGCGACGACCCCGTGGCGGATGACCGGTCGGCCCGCGAGCGACAGCAGCCGCTCGGCCTCGCGGGCCGCCACAATCGCGAGGAGCACGGCGATGATGCCGATCCCGACGCCGCCGAGCGCGATCGCGACAACGACGACCGGGACCATGACGATCGCGCTCAGGGTCCGCTCGCGCACGGGGTCGCCCTAGGTCCCGAAGCGGCGGGAGCGCCGCGCGAACTCCTCGAGCGCGGTGTCGAACGCCACGGCATCGAAGTCCGGCCAGAGCGCCGCGCAGGTGTGGAATTCCGCGTAGGCCGACTGCCAGATCAGGAAGTTCGAGAGGCGCTGCTCTCCGCCGGTCCGGATCACGAGGTCCGGGTCGGGCAGGCCCGCGGTGTAGAGATGAGCAGCGATCGTGGCTTCGTCGATCTCGTCGGCCGGGGTCCGCGCCGCGACGATGGCCCGGACCGCGTCCACGATCTCGGTCCGGCCCGCGTAGTTGAAGGCGATGTTGAGGGTCAGGCGCGTGCCGCCCTCTGTCGCCGCGAGGGCCTCCGTGATCGAGCCCCGGATGTCGGCGGGCACCTCGGCCAGGCGTCCCGAGACGCGCACGCAGACCCCCTGCCGGACCAGCTCCGGCGTCTCGGCGCGGATCGCCTGGTCGAGCAGCGAGAACAGGCCCGTCACCTCGTCGTCGGAGCGAGCCCAGTTCTCGCGGCTGAACGCGTAGACGGAGAGGACGGCGATCCCGCGCCGGATCGCGTGCTCCACGAGCCAGCGGATCTTGTCGACCCCAGCCGCATGTCCCTCGAGCTCCGGCACGCCGTGGGCACGCGCCCAGCGACGATTGCCATCCATGATGATCGCCACGTGGGTCGGCCGGGGACCCGCCTCGGGCGATTCCTCCGTCCCGGGGGCGAGCGGCTCCCCGTGGGCGGCGGGTGGCGCGTCCGTGGGCCGGGCCAGCTGGGCGCGGCTCACCTAGACCTCGAGGACCTCGCGCTCCTTCGCCCCGCCAACCTTGTCGACCTCGGCGATCTGGCGATCAGTGACCTTCTGGAGGACTTCCAGCTCGCGATGCGCCTCGTCCGTTCCGAGCTCGCCGTCGCGCTCCTCCTTCTTGATCGCGTCGGCGGCCTCGCGGCGCAGGTTCCGGATCTCGACCCGGGCCTCCTCCATCCGGCGATGGACGACCTTGACGATGTCGCGGCGCCGCTCTTCGGTCAGCTGCGGGATGTTGAGTCGAACCGCCGTGCCGTCGACGTTCGGGGTCAGACCCACGTCGCTCTTGAGGATGGCCTTCTCGATCGCTCCGAGCACGCTCCGATCCCACGGCTGGATCACGATCTGGTGCGGCTCCGGGACGCTGATGCCCGCCAGCTGGTTGAGAGGCGTGGACGTGCCGTAGTACTCGACGTGGATCCGCTCGACGAGGGCAGTCGAGGCCCGGCCGGTCCGAATCCCCTGCAGATCACGCTCCAGGACGTCAACAGCGCGCGTCATCTTCGGCTCGATGGCCCCGAGGACCAGGCTGCTCATGCGGGGGTACCTCCGGCGATTCGGGTCCCGACGTGCTCCCCTATTGCGGCCCGGCGCACGTTATCGGGCCGGTTCAGGTCAAAGACGATGATCGGAAGATCATTCTCCATGCAGAGCGAGATGGCCGTCGTGTCCATCACGGCCAGCCTCTTGGCCAGGACGTCCGCGAACGTGAGCTCGGTGTAGCGCTGCGCGTCCGGGTGGGTCACCGGGTCGGCCTCGTAGACGCCGTCGACCCTCGTGGCCTTGAGGAGCACGGATGCGCCGATCTCGACAGCCCGCAGGGCGGCGGCCGTGTCGGTCGTGAAGTACGGGTTGCCAGTCCCGGCCACGAAGATCGTGACCCGGCCCTTCTCGAGGTGGCGGATCGCCCGTCGCCGGATATACGGCTCGGCGACTTCGTTCATGGCGATGGCCGTCATCACGCGGGTCGGGACACCGACCCGTTCCAGCGCGTCCTGCAGCGCGAGCCCGTTCATGACCGTGGCCAGCATGCCGATGTAGTCGCCGGTGGCGCGATCCATCCCGCGGGCGGCCGCCGCGAGGCCGCGGAAGATGTTACCGCCCCCGACCACGATCCCGACCTGGACGCCGGCCGCCCGGGCGGCCCCGACCTGGCCGGCAATGAACGCGCAGAAGGCAGGGTCGACGCCGTATTGGCGCTCACCGAGGAGCGCTTCGCCGGAGATCTTGAGCAGGACCCGGCCGTACCGAGGCGTCGACACGCGGCTGGCCGTCGCCGCGGTCCTGGCCCCGGTCTCGCTCACAGCTCCTCGCCCAGCGCGTAGCGGGCGAAGCGGCGGACGCGGATGTTCTCGCCGATCGTGGCGATCGCCGCCGTGACGAGGTCGCGAACGCTCAGGTCGGTGTCACGGAACGGCTGCTCCATGAGGCAGACCTCGGCGTACCACTTCTTGAGCTGGCCCTCGACGATCTGCGGCCGGATGTGCTCGGGCTTCTTCTGGGTCGCCTCGTCCGCCAGGAGGGCGGCGTTCTTCGCCTCCAGGTCCGCGGCGGGGATCCGGTCCACGTCCACCCAGGTTGGGGCGAGGCCGGCGACCTGGACTGCCAGATCGTGGACCAGCTTCTGGAACTGCTCGGTCCGCGCGACGAAGTCCGTCTCGCAGTTGACCTCGATGAGGACACCGACGCGCCCGCCCGGATGGATATAGCTGGAAACGAGGCCATCGCGCGCCTCGCGGCTGGCCTTCTTGGCGGCCGCGGCCAGGCCGCGCTCGCGGAGGAGGACTACGGCCTTC
>Ga0097691_1003123_pt1 | contig 10400 bp, 20 predicted proteins | sample NGESurdeep072012_8_FD_72858 | JGI IMG/M metagenome (GOLD analysis project Ga0097691, IMG submission 72858) | Arctic peat soil microbial communities from Barrow, Alaska - NGEE Surface sample 210-1 deep-072012 | ecosystem: Environmental > Terrestrial > Soil > Wetlands > Peat ...
GGCAATGGGGCCAAACACGATTGAAGGCGATTCCCGCAGGCAGAAACATAAATCGATGCAGCGCCTACAATCTGCAATGCGCGGCGGCTGAAGGGTTGGTGCGATAATTAAGTACGCGCCAGCCGCCCTTTGCCAAAACATTGCTTGCAGGGTGCCGGATAGATTTTCCGACTGGGCTGGACCGGTTGCTTGACTCTCGGAAATCCGGTGCCGTCACACGCGGGGCATTCGATTTCTGTACCAACCTCGTTCGATTTAGGCTTTTTCATCAAAATCTATTTCTTTGGAATGAGGAAAACCATTTTCATACAGTCGCGAAGGCGCTGATTATTTAGCGATGCAGACCTTAATGATTTGATCCAACTCACCCCTTTTATGAGGGCGACAAGACGGAGGCCGAACAAAAGCCCGATCCGTCAAAAGAAGACGCATACAAGGTCGGACCGGGCTTCCCTCCGAATGAACACAAGTGGAAGAAGGGCTGTCCGTCGCCCTATCCGAAGGGACGGCCCAAGAAAGTCCCTTCTATGGAGCCCGAGATTAAGAAGATATTTGTGGGCGCCATGAACGTGACGGTCCATGTCACGAAGGCCGACAAGAAAGTTATACTGACACGGCTCGCCATGGGTTTTGAGCAGCTCGCCATCCAATGGGCCAAGGGTGACCGCCACGCTCGTCGCGACGTCTTTACTTACGCTGCTATGCTTGGCGTCGACCTTCAGCCGAAGGCGGTTATCGCGGAGGCGTTAGGAATCGACAACCAGACAATCGTCGACGCTTTCTTGCGCAAACACGCGCTGCCATCGACACCGACAGCGCCGGAAATCCGCGTCAAGGCGCCGCCCGATCTGGTCGATGACGATGTCGTAACACCAAAGCCAGAAGAGCCGGGAGCGAAGTCACCGAAAGCTGCCCCGCTGCCAAAAAAGCCTCAGCTGGAACTCGATCAGTACGGCAACCCGAAGCCGCGCGATACCGCGTTCATCCAGGCCGAGCGCGAGTAGAATATCGCGAAAAACAAGAGGGACACAGAATCATGAATGCCCCTGTTCCCCCGCCATCGCCCGATCAGGCTTCGCCGGAACGCGTGCTACAGGCCATCCTCGCAACGGACTTCAGCGCCTTTGCCGAATATGTATTCGGTCTGCTTCGCCCGGGCACGCCGTTCAAGCGGAACTGGCACATCGACGCGATGACGCACAAGGTCTCTCAGGTTGCCTCCGGCGAGGTGAAGCGGCTCATCATCAACGTGCCGCCACGCCATCTGAAGTCGATCGTCGCCTCGGTGGCGTTGCCAGCTTAGGGCGCTGGCGATCTGAGCGACGGGATCTTCCGGGCTGGTCGGCCCCACGGGTTCACGTTCGAGCACCGTGAGTAACTTTTCGAGCGATGGTCTGCCGTCGAGATCGCTCGGCTCGCGCCGCTCGGTTTTCAAATGCTGCGCTTCTTGGATGGTCCAATCGATCAGGTCTATGTCTGTCATGCCCGCTTCCTCTCTCGCCACGTCGGCTCCTTTCGCGATGGATCAAAGACGCGCTCGACGTGTCGATGAAGCGCCTGCGATACACCGATGCGCGCGAACATAACTGAGCCGCCGTGATCGGCGGCCTCGATCAGGCAATGCATTGCCGCCTGCCACTCCTTGGCATCGTGCTCGGATTTCGGATGCTTTAGGATGTGATCGCCAGCGTCGCGCAGGGTCGCCAGCTTCTTGCCGTTGGGCAGCACAATCGGCTCGGAAAAACGCTTCGCCCAAGACACAACGCAACCTCACGCGTGGAACCGAAACTAAATAGAACTTGCCACAAATCGTTCCGGAAGGCACTCGCCCGTTTTTGACCGCAGCCCTTGTGTGTCGGCCGAGCGCGGCGCGCTAATCCTAGGGGCATTGCCGGCCGTTCGCGGTGTTGGAAGCTTCGAGGCCGCATCCATGCACATTGACACCGTTAAAGGGAGCGATAGCCTTAATCTCGTGAAACCGGACGCGCCGATCGAACCCGCTCGCGCCGCGCGCGCAGAGTTTTGTGATCGAGAAGCCGGATTTGGAAGGATCATCCAATGATATCGCGCCGCGCTATTCTGTACACGTTGACTATGAGTTCCTTAATCGGTGCCAGCTTGCCGGCCTTCGGGAAATCCCGCCGCGTCGACCCGGTCCGAATGTTTGACACGGATAACGATGGCACCGTCGACCTCGCGGAGGTGAAGAAGGCGGCGTCAGCCTTGTTCGACAAGCTGGACCGCGACCATGATGGCACTCTCGACAAACGCGAATTGGCAGGGAGATTGAGCGCCAAGGAGTTGGCCGCTGCCGATCCTGACCACGATGGAACGCTGACGAAGGACGAATATCTCGCCGTCGTCGAGCAGCGTTTCAATACGGCAAATCCCGACAATGATAGGACGTTGGATGCCAAAGAACTTGGCACCCCAGCGGGACAGGCTCTCTTGCGACTGTTGAGATAGTCCGCGGCCTTAGACGCCCGCGAAAAAGCGCCTTACACTGGGTTTATCCGGACGATGAACGCTGAGGCCCGGGGCTCGCTCACGGTCAGTTTACTGGGAACGCTGTTCGATCGCCGAATAACTCCGCTGCGGAAGTGTCCTATGCCTTGGGAGCGACCTCGTCCAAGGGAGGGAAAGCATGACGCGGAAAGCGATTGTAGCCTTGTTCGCACTGGCAGCTGTCGGCCTGGTTCAGCCAACTGTAGCGTCCGCTCGCGGTGGCGGCGGTGTCACGGAGGCGGCGGTGGCGGTCATGGAGGCCACGGAGGTGGCTTTCACGGAGGCTTCGCTGGTGGGTTCCACGGTGGAGGATTTCACGGCGGATTTCACCGGCGTGGGTTTGTGGGGCTTGGCTTTGGGCCCTACTACGACGGATACTATCCCTACGCATACAACGACTACTACGATGACGGCGGCTGCTACATTGTCCATCGTCGCGTGATGACACGCTACGGCTGGCGGGTTCGTCCCGTCCAACTCTGCGGATGAAAATGCTCACTTGAACAAAGGCCCGCCGGTTCACGCCGGCGGGTTAGTCTTTCTTTATCTGTGCGCGATACCTTGTCTTTGCGGTGGTCACAACTCACACCGCTAGCTAGAGAACCGACTTCAAACCGCCGCCTCAACCCGGCGGGTTTTTCTTGCGACGCACGCTTCCGCCGCTTTAATCTGCGCGCCATCAATATCGTGATGGAGAGCGCACGTGCCGAGCGGGACTGTGAAGTGGTTCAACATGGCCCGGGGTTTTGGGTTCATGGTCCCGGACGACGGGGCAAACGACGTGTATGACCATATCTCGGCGCTCCAAACGCGCAGGCTTCAGCGGTCTTGTCGAAGGCGCGAAGGTGATTTCGACGTCGTCGACAACCGCGGCAAGCAAGCCGCGGAAAACCTGCGGGTGACGTGAGGAACTGAAGTGCGAACGCTGGTCGCGATTACGATCGTGGCGCTGATGGCAACCTCTTCGGCGGCCCTTGCGCGTTCGCATCATCGTCATTCAAAGGGCGCCGCAGCGGCGACAGCGATCCGTTGAAATTGCTGCGGACGGCGTTAGGCTGTGCCGACAATAAAAACTCCAGGGAGAGCGTCATGGGCATCGATGACAGGCATCGCGACAAGAGCGGCGAGATCAGCCGCAAGCACGGCAACACTCTGGTCCGAAACCTGCGAAACATTTACGGGCAGACATTTGCGGCCGGACAGCCCGAAACGGCCAAGCTAAGTAACGTGCTGAGGGACCTCAACGATACTTCTTTGAACCAGTTGGTCCGCGATCACGCGACGGGCCATCTGGAAAAAAAGATCGACGAAGCTTCGAAGTGAGCGATAATCGCGGCAAGGACGTCCAACGCGCAGGCTTCAGCGGTCTTGTCCACAACCGCTGCAAGCAAGCCGCGGAAAATCTGCGGGTGAAGCAAGCGGCGCGACGTGGCGCTGGCCTGCCTCGGCTCCATCGACGGCGCCGACATCGCCGAGCTGGCCAAGAAGCGCAGGCGGGGCGGCCATCGCCTAATGGACAGAGAGCGTGATGAGATCCGGCGCTGCACGCGCGATCCGGACTGTCTGCGCTGGCCAAGGGGGACCGACGAATGATGTCGCGAGGCAGTCCGCCCGACGATTCCGAGGACAATGGCGGCGGATATCGCCGGCCGCCAAGGGCGACGCGCTTTACGAAGGGTCAGAGCGGCAATCCAGCCGGTCGCCGCCGCGGGCGACGGCGCGAAGCACCCTATGAGGCCGTGCTCGGGCAGATGGTGACCATCCGCGAAGGCGGAGTCGAGCGCCGTGTCACGGCCGCCGAGGCGTTCCTGCTGCAACTCACCAAACGCGGACTTGAAGGTGATGGCGCCGCAGCCCGCGCAACTTTGGCCGTGATCGAGGAGGTCACGGAACGACCCAGCACACACCAGGGCCTTCCCAGCGTCATCGTACGCACAATTGTGGTACCCGGGAGCGTCACATCTGCACTGGAGCCGCTGCGAATGGCCAAGAAACTCGATCCCTACCGCGAGACCGCACGGATGGCCCTCGAACCGTGGCTTATCGAGGCCGCGTTGGCCCGCCTCGATCGGAGACTCAGTCCCGCGGATCAGCGGACCATCGTGAAGGCCACGCGTACCCCCCACAAGGTCAAATGGCCGGAGTGGTGGAGCGAACACCCCTGACATAGAGCTAACTTCATCAGCATCGCCAGTTCGCCGCCGAGCGACCGAACCAGAAACGTTTCGACCTATTTTGGCGGCTTCAATTCGCCGGCGTTCAGCCGACTGCCTATCCTTCATGGGATTTTAGGTAACCGCGACAAGCTATTCGAACAGGGCGCGTCTATCCCTCGGTAATCTTGTCGGCTGTCAGGTGACGAACTCTCCAATCTATGAGCAGACACCTTCCGCTGATCCCGTCGACCGTACGCATCTTGTTGAAGGTCCGCTTTGCGCCATGATGCGCTGTTCCCGGTGTCACCAATAGACCGCTTTCAAGAGGGTCGGTTCTCGGTGATAAAAGCTCCTTACCCTGGGAGCGCGGCATGAAGCGGCGTGAATTTATTGGCCTTCTGGGCGGCGCGGCGGCGAGTCTGCCGCTCGCAACCCGGGCCCAACCGGCAACGATGCCGGTGGTTGGGTTTCTACGGTGGTACCTTTTGGCTTGGGTTAGAGCCGGGGTGGAAGTTAGACGCTTCCCCTCGGCTTGCTTTTGGGATCCCCTGTATTTATGGCAAAGTCAATTGGGGATATCCCAAAAAAGAGGCGTGGACGGCCGCAGACTGGGGGGCGTCGTGAAGGCGTGATGGTCCGCCTAGAGCCGGCTCAGTTTGAAGCGCTGGACGCCTGGAGTGCCGAACAGAAGCCCGAACCGTCCCGCCCCGAGGCCATCCGCCGCCTGGTCGAGCTCGGGCTCAAGGCGAAGAAATGACCACCAAGCGCCCGCTCACAAGCCCGCCCTGGACGCCTGAGCAAGACGCGCAGCTTCGGGCGTTAGCGGCATCGGGAGAGAGCCCGGCAGCGATTGCACAGCGGCTCAGCCGTAGCGTATCGGCGATCGATAACCGGGCTCGAAAACTCAGGATTGCGTTGGCCCCATTACGAAAGAAATCTGGGCTCCTCCGCCGGCTTGCCGAGATGGGGCTGAGGATGAAGGGGAAATGACGGAGATTGCACCAGACTTCGATGCGTTCCTCCGTAAGTGGACGGCCGGTAGAATTGGACCGCTCGGCGACCGGACCGATCCAAGTGACCGCGAGTATATGATCAAGCAGAGGGCCGCCGAACTAACAACCCTTGCTAGAGAGGCTGCCCTTTCCAGTGCCTTGCATAACGCTGCGCAATCGTATGGTGGAGTCGTTGGCTACGTGCGCTTCTTGTACGAGATCGCCGAGTCGCGTGAGCTCGAAATAAACGCACGAGCCAAGCGGCCCCCGACTTCGGATAGCTGATCTTGCGCTTAAACCCGTTCTAATGGAGTCGTCACATGCCGGATAGTCAGCGCCACGCTAAGATCGCTAACGAGATGGCTGACCGCCTACAGCGCAGCGCCGACGTCCCGCGCTGGAATAAAAGCGAGCGACCAACCATCGAAGAATGGGCCGAGGATCACGAGATGACATTCGCACAAGCCGTCCGCCGCCTGGTCGACCTCGGACTCAAGGCGAAGGGGAAGTGAGCTCCAACGAGCCAACAGAAGAGCGAGTCATTTGGCGCGAGCGCTTTCAAGCCAAGTATTTTGATTTTCGAGGCAAAAGTATTTTCACCCGCTTCGATGGTTGCACGTTCGTGAAGTGCACACTGCTCGTCGACCAGGACACAGAGCAACTAACCTTTACCGAGTGCGTGTTCAAAGACTGCAACATCGATAAGCTGGAGCAGAATGAAGAGCGCGGGTTGTATGTGCGGGATAACTTCTTCGATCGCCCGCTAGACGAGAGGCGTGTCGATTTCGAGAATAAGCTGGCTCAAGCTCTGGCCGCTCGGAGGGCGAAGACGAAGTGAAATTACGGCTTCGCAATCATCGTCGGACGTGGACCAACGAGGACGATGACATTCTGCGGGCTTTGTTAGCGGATGATGTCAGTGTTGCCCGGATCGCGCTCAAACTAAAAAGGACGAGGCACGGCATCCTCTATCGGGCCCACGTGCTCGATCTGTCCGTGGCGCAGAAGCGGAAGGCGAAGGGGAAATGAGCGACCGGCTTTCGCTCTCGATATTTACGATCGAGATTGACGGCAAACCGACGCTCGCCTTTGAAGCCAAAAGATACTCTTTCGTGCAGCTCCCGGGCCGCTGCCTTTGCCGCCTCGGTCAGCACCTTGTCCTGGGTGACCAGCGTGCCGTCTACGTCGGCCAGCAGAAGGCGAATGTCCGGATGTCCAATCACGTCTTCTGCTCCGATAGTTGAGCCACCGGCCGCCAAGTCCGTTCGCCGTCGCGCGCCAGCAGTTCGTCGGCCGCGTTCGGGCCGTCGCTGCCGGAGACGTAATCAGGAAAGTCAGCCTTCTCCGCCGCCCAGGCATCGAGCACGGGCTGTACGATGCGCCAAGCCTGCTCCACCATGTCGGCACGCATGAATAGCGTCGGGTCGCCGATCATGACGTCATAGATCAGCGTCTCGTATCCGACATTCGGCTCCTTCGGGAACCAGTCATCATAGTGGAAGTCCATCTTCACGGCGGCAAGGTCCACCACCGGCCCAGGGCGCTTGACCTCGAACTGCAGCGAGATCCCCTCGTCCGGTGCAATGCGCAGAACTAGCCAGTTGGGCGGCAGGTTGTCGACGGGAGTGTCCTGGAACGCCGCGTAGGGCGCCTGCTTGAAGCGGGTATCGTGTCATTACGCGCCGACGGATCAGATAGCAGCCGCCGTCATCATCGTAGTAACCGCCATAAGCGTAAGGATAACCGCCGTAGGCGTATGGCCCATAAAAGCCAAAACCGCCAAACCCGCGTCCATGGGGTGGAATGTTGTGCCCAGAGCCGCCGCCGCAGTCTTGGATCGAAACTGCAAATCAAGAGTGCATTATTAGATAGGCGCCCAGAACGTGACCGCATCCCCCAGATGGGGTCACTGTTTTTTTATGCATCAAGAGCTTCCCGCGCGCCGATCGCCTTGGTCGCACGATGCTCTTAGTATGGGGGTAGGATACAAATGCGACGGCCCGTCGACCTCGATGCAAAAACCGTATCTTGTGATTCCGCCGGCTCTATGGATGGCTGTACCGTTGGTTGGTCTCACGAGAATCGTTCCTGTTGGGGCCATGTTTCCGGGACCAAGCCTCCTGCCGTGCCTGAGCCTCGTGCATGCATTTCATCGCGTCTGCATAGTCCCATCGCAGATCGATGCCCGGAACGTCTCCCACGCTGCCTTGAATTGGGCCTTGGCGGCGTCCTCAAGATCGTCAAGCGAACGCTATACGGCCCGTCCGTACCAAGCCAGCGCGTGTTACTGTGACAGTGCCCAAACGACGCATGCGCTTGCCCGGCAAAACGGCTAAGCTGCGGACCCAAGACAAGTGCTGATCGGGTCGGCAAGACTCGACAATTCAGCCTGATCGCGAAACGACACCAAGGGAGGACATCATGAGCGAAACTCTACTCAAACGACGTACGTTCGTGCAAGGCATGGGTTTAGCTGCCATGGCAGCCGCGGGGCTGCGCGTACCGCAAGCCCACGCCCAGCAGCAGGTGCCGTGGTCTGCCGGAACCGAGCTGCCTAAGTTGAAGTTGCCAGCCGATGCCTGCGACTGCCACATGCACATCTACGACAGCCGCTTTCCGATCGCGCCGTCCGCTACCCTGAAGCCGGGGGACGCCAAGGTCAGCGACTATCGCCTGCTGCAGAAGCGCAACGGCACGACGCGGAACGTGGTGGTGCAGCCGTCGACCTACGGCACCGACAATTCCTGCACCCTCGACGCCATGGTACAGATCGGCGCGGCGGCGCGCGGCGTGGCGGTGGTCGACACCAACGTCACAGACGCCGAGCTGAAGCGTCTCCACGATCTCGGCATTCGCGGCATCCGCTTCAATCTGGTGCAGGCGGGCGCCACCACGGTGGAGATGCTCGAGCCACTCTCCAAGCGTGTGAACGACCTCGGCTGGCATGTGCAGATCCACCAGCTGGGGGACGGCATCGTCAAGATAGAGGACATCCTGCAGCGGCTGCCCTCGCCGATCGTGTTCGACCACATGGGGCGCATTCCCAAGGAGGTCGGCGTCGATCATCCGGCCTACAAGGTGATCGCCAAGCTGATCGACAAGGGCCGCACCTGGGTCAAGATTTCGGGCGCCTACATGGACACCAAGGTCGGTCCTCCGACCTATGCGGTTTCCACCAAGCTGGCGCAGGCCTATGTGAAGGCGGCGCCTCAGCGCATGGTGTGGGGAAGCGACTGGCCACATCCGACCGAGAAGAACGACGCCAAGCCGAATGACGCGGTGCTGGTGGACCTGCTCGCCGAATGGGCGCCGGAAGAGAAGACGCGACATCGCATCCTCGTGGAAAATCCGGCGACGCTGTACGGATTCGCCAAGGCGAGCTGAGGACGGCGCGATTGTCTGAAGCCTGAAGTCCACGGGCACCGCAAAGACTGCCGCCCGCCTCCGCGAACGACAGCGGTGGGCGGCGGCAAGCCTCTGTGAGCAAGCCATCTCGCCTAAAAACTGACGATTCCTAAATTGCTGAGATCGCGAAACCGCAGGACTGATTGGGAGTGACAAGGTTGAAGGAACGGCCGTCTATGGGGCGTCACATGAACACTCCATTATGAGGGCTACAGTGGTTGTCCCGACGTGTGATACCGCACAATCACCCACAGTTGCCATGGCTATTCTCCAGTTTTGTTTTGCGGAGAGGCAACGAGCGACTTTAGGGAGCGCGGGTTTCGCACTACTTCAATGAAGTGTTGATCGCTGTGAACTTTGTATTGAGCTTAGTCCCAAGGCCGTTCACGACGGCGATGATAGCGAGGGAGATGCCTGCCGCGATCATCCATATTCTATGGTTGTCGCGCCGGATTCGTCCGCAAGAAATGCGCGAATTGTTTTCATCCTCGGATTTGGCCGCGAAACCTCTTTAGCAATCGTGAATCCGAGCGTATAGAAGACATGTACGCAGGCGGAACTCCAATCAATGGCGAGGGGGGCACATGAAGATATTTTCCCTAATGGTCATAGCAGTCGCGCTTTCGCTCGCAGCCTGCGGTAAGGATCCCGGCCCGCAAGGTCCGAAAGGCGAATCCGGCGCGCAAGGCCCCGCCGGCCCGCAGGGTGCACAAGGCATTCAAGGTATCGCTGGAGCGCAGGGGCAACCTAGCCCTCAAGGACCGCAGGGGTCGCAAGGCGCACCCGGAGAGAAGGGCGATAAAGGCGACGTTGGAGCTCAGGGGCAAGCCGGTCCTCCAGGCCCGCAGGGGTCGCAGGGCGCACCCGGAGAGAAGGGCAATAAAGGCGACGTTGGAGCTCAGGGGCAAGCCGGTCCTCCAGGCCCGCAGGGTCCTCCAGGCCCGCAGGGTCCTCAAGGTGGGCCCGGCGAGAAAGGCGAGACTGCAACCGTTAATATCCGAGCTGTCCAGGGTGATAATTCGGTGAGCTGCGACGCAACCGAAACCCTTGTGTCAGTCGTCTGCCCGAGCGGCGGCGCGCCAGATGGTATGAAATGCGCAACGTCACCCGCAGTGGGCCTGTGTGTACGAAAGCCTTAGGTTGCTCCGGGCGAGCGGCATCTTCGTCATGTGCTGGAATCTTACATGAATTATTACAATGCCGGAAAGAACGTTGCGGTTTTTAAAAAGCACTTCGCTTTTAGCGTGCGACCGGCATACGCCGCCCAGCTCGGCCCCGTGGTGCGCTCAAACTTGGCAGGCGTCAGCGCCGACGCCTGACGGCGCTGCGCTGAGCCACGATT
>Ga0097691_1003124_pt1 | contig 10398 bp, 19 predicted proteins | sample NGESurdeep072012_8_FD_72858 | JGI IMG/M metagenome (GOLD analysis project Ga0097691, IMG submission 72858) | Arctic peat soil microbial communities from Barrow, Alaska - NGEE Surface sample 210-1 deep-072012 | ecosystem: Environmental > Terrestrial > Soil > Wetlands > Peat ...
GGCCAGAATGAGACGAGCAGCCTTCAAAGCCGAGGGCCTTGTATGCGCGGCTAAACCACACAACGATGCTGAGCGGCGTCATTGGGCCGCCACGCTCTGACTGAATTACAACTCCATGACCCGTGTGCAATCGCCGCATGGCAATGAGCACATCTCGCAAGTCCGTATGTAGCGGGATCGATCGACCGCTGCCCTTCTTCGCCACGCGATCATGCAGCTCGAGTACAGTGCCAATTTGCCCGGCGGGGTCGACGACCATATCCCAGGTTAACTTGGCGATCTCAGCCGCGCGAAGTCCAGCCCTTACCGAGAGAAGAACGATCAGACGATTGCGGACTGGATGGCGAGAGCTATCGGCGAAAAACAAGAGATCGTCGATATGATCAGTCGAAAGCGCCTTGGCTTGTTTTCCCGACATTTCCAGTCAATTCGTTGCGTCACGATTCTAAATTATTATAGTTTCGATGCAACGGAAATTTCGAGTGCAGTAAATTAGTGCGCGTTTTTCAAATCAGCCACGACTGTATAGCTTTTACGCAAAAGCTTATCAGTTAACGAGCAGGACAGCTCCTCACCAAAAACTTATTAGTTGCCAAGCGGATAGCTTTCGCCAAAACGCTCATCAGTGCAGATGCGGAAAGTTCATCACAAAAGCTAGTCCATCTACCGCGACGCGTTGCTTTGTTTTCAATCTGCCTGCAGCGGCGGTCAAGGATGCGGTGGCGGCGGCTAGCCGACGACGCCCGAGCCACGCCCACTCGTTGCCATCGAGCGGCTGTCGGGATCAGTGAGCGAGATTTGGCTATCGGGCGAGGCCAACATTTGCTTCTCGTAGGTACATCCGATTCTTTGCGCGGGAAGTAGAGGACTATCTGCGCACGGCTGCCTGACAACGGGGGCGCGGGGCTTCGGTCCCGCGCTTGTCTCCTAACCGGGAATTAACCGTTCGGGTGCATCGTCGTAGTGACCTTCTGGTGGTCGCTAAGTATCGCGTAAGAGCCGTCGCTGGGGCATCAGCGGCGGCTTTTTCGTAAGGGGGCTCGATGAACTATCAAGCGTTTACGAACGACAGCCTCACCATGATGTACGAGGGCGTGCGTGGCGCACTTGCATCTGACGATGCGGCCAAGGAGCAGGGTGGGGAAACCAGGTTTCGCGTCCGTGAGACACCCGATTGGAAGCAGCATGCCGCTGATCTCGAGGCGGAGATGCTCAAACGCGGAATGTTTTTCGAGGTCATCGATTGGTCAGAAGATCAGGGGACGCTGCCCTTTGAGGAATGAAGCGCTCTGGGCAGCAGTCCCGCGCCTCGCTTCTCAGGCCCACAGGTGGGTCAGTTCCCGCTGCTTTCGCGCGGCGGCCAGATATTTCTTGCAAGCCTGCGATAAAACAAGCTGATAATGATGTCCCACATGACCAGACCCTCGTTGGTTGATCGAGACTGTTGATACCAGGCGACTGTTTCAGGGCATCTTCGCGGGACAATGGAAATGGTTTCGCCGGCCCTCAAAATCGTTTCGTGGCCGCCGGCGGATGAAACAGCTTCACAGGATCGCGATCGGTAATCCGGACGATGAGAGGTGCGGGCTCAGTCCCGCGCTTCCCATGTGCTTCCCAATCGGAAAATCTGGGAAGCGCTAATTCCAGAAGTGCTTGATTTTATGGTGAGCGCGGAGGGGATGCCCTCAGCAAACAACATCAACGACTTAAACTGTCAAACCATCCTAACGGCGCACTTTGACACGCAAAGGATTTTTCCCGCGCTGTCAAACCTAATCGTCGTGTGCGACGATGGCAACGCGACGATCAAAATCAGTCTCGAACGAGTGAACCGGCACGGCCAGTCGAGTGCGAAGCTACCGGACGGAACGCTCCTTGTTCGCCGCAGCAGACAAGCCTTTCTCGATTCAGCTCGGACCCTGATTTCAGCCGGGTGTGACCCCGACATTTGGCTCGAAGGGTGGCGACCCGGATCAACGTCGTTCGACTTGAGGGCGCGCCTCGGGATCGCCGGTGGCCTCACGGTGGATGAGACCAGAACCGTGTTCGCACCTTGGAAGCCCTTTTCCCCGTCGGCGGTAGCCCCGCAGACTTTACAGGATGCGTGACCGGTGTGCGGTGCCAAGAACTTTGTTTCAGTGCGTTTATACTCAGCACCGCAATCGCATTGGACGATTGTCGCCATTCTCGGAATATGCTCCTACGGCGGCTGGGATCAAGTCATGATGTGGTCCCTTGCCACCTGCCGGCCCTCTGAATTCGTTTTCCGACGTGGACGGTGTCGAACAGCCTTCGAGACAGAAACTCACCAGCGGCGTTCCTGGAGTCACTGAGCACAGATCCGGACGATGAAAGGTGGAGCGGGCCAGCCAAAGAAACGGCCCCAGCGCGGGGCTGGCACACTGAGGCCGTCGGGGGTCGAGATGTGTCAACTTGGAAGGTTGGACACGTACTCTTAAACCGACCTACCCTGAATCGTTCCAAGCAGACTGTCCTAATTAGGGGAATTATCACCTTAACATAGTAGGACGCTTATGCTAGTACAGGCAAGACAGGGCGGCACCACTAAGATTTCTTCTTCGTCGCGCGGGCGTCCTTCAACGCCTTCGCGCGTTTCTGTGCCCGTGAAAGCTTCGGAACAGATGGTTTCCGCTGGGGTTGCGGTCCTTTGGGGGTCGGGGTTGGTTGAAGTACGGCTTGGTTCTGACAAGCTATGGGTTGCTGAAATCTTTGATGCAATGGTCGCCGCCGCGAAGCGATGAATTTGCTTAAATCTCTCATCGCAGCGCATATGTTGTCGCAATCCTTTGAGACGAGAGAAATATCCTTTTCTTGAATGTCCCCCAGTTCGCTCGGGAGCGTCGGCCTAAGTGATTGGACGTACCTAACCTCCGTTTCGTTGGAATAAGTTTGCAGGCGCGGGTGCCAATGAGCGATGGCGTTCCGAAATTGTGCTAGAACGCCAATGAATTTGGAGCACGAGCCCCAGTAAGTTTCGAACTTGTTCGCGAATTTGTATCGCAATAAGTTGTCTATAAGCTCGACGCGACGGCTCGTATTCTGAATCGCAAAGCAGATGAAATAAGCTGTCCTGGTATCGGACCTTAGGATTGCCTTGATGAGATATGCCTGTTCCTCTTCTACCCTTGAATAGGCTTCAATGGCGCTCCCGACCGCTTGATGAAAAGAACTCGGCTCAGGTATTCGCATGGCAAAATCCGGTTCGACGAAAGAGATTGAACTGCGGCCCGATGGCTGGGAGCGATTTGACCGCGCTGTGACGGCGGCGGCAAAGAGCGGGCCAAAGCATCGCGCAACAAAAAAGGTGCATAAAGCCGTGGTGGCCCGAGTTAAGAAAAAGCGGTCAGGCTGATCCGCCAGGGGCCATCTCCTTATCTAGCGGGCGCGACCAGCTAATTCGGCGAGAATCGTGCGCTCACCATGATTTTTCCGTCGGTGGTCGGCTCAATTGTGTACTCGCTCATAAAATCAAGGCTAGCTGGTGATTTCAGGTGGGCCTTCACCGAAACAGCGCAACTCTTGCCGGACGCGCCGAACGTGCCGCGATCTCTAAAGGCGCTCAGTTCAAAGGTTGGAGTAGTCTGAAAATTTCCATCTTCCGCCGTCGCTTTCCATTCCGGGTTTGGAAATTTGAGGTAGCCAATCAAATAATCAGCCTCGAACTTTATATATTTCGTTGCCAAATCTTTGACGATTCCGGTCACCTCGACCTGATCGCACGCTAGTTGTGCCGTATGGTGTAAGAGCAAGACTGCCGCCGCCGTCACCACAGCTGCACATATTACCACAAATATCGTGACGCTCCTACTCATGGGGCAGAGTATCTCGCTAAAACCTTTGTATTCATTAAAGGTGCGTCTGAAATGGCTAATGCTGCACTTGCCCCGTGTCCCGACTCTCAATCTTTTCCGCGATTTTCAATAGATCGCCTGCTAACATGCGAGCTTGAACCGGTGTCATGGCCAATTGCAGATGTTCCGCCTTTTCAGCCAATTGCGCTGGCGTCCGTGCAAACTCAATTCTTACCACGCAGAGAGTATCCGCAGCGGGTGCGGCATGAAAGCCGATAAGCGGAGCAAGGACGATGTTGCCCTGATCGTCCGTTTCCCAATTGCTCATGCTTTCCCCCTGCGTTTGCGCCAAGCGAGAAAGCGCTTAGCCTTATGCTTGATGGTTCTTGGCTTCGTTAGTTCGCCGATACGTCAAACGCTTTCCGACAATGCCAGCGATTGACTTTGACATGCGGTCGGCATCGCTCATGCCAAGCGCCATGCGCTCGTTATAGCGGTAGTCAAATTCCGCCAGATAGCGCTTCAAATGCTGTTGGCTGACATGGTGGAACGTGCCGTTGATGCCGCGTTTCAGGATCGAAAAGTAACTCTCAATCGTGTTGGTGTGAACGTCGCCGCGAACATATTCGCCGATGCTGTGATTGACGGACTCGTGCTTCTCATAAAGGCGACCAAGACCTTTCGACGTTGCGCCTTCGTCGGTATAAACAACGGTTGCGCCGTGCAATTGGGCCTCAAGGATCGGAGCCAAGTTCTTGGCGTTGACCTTGGGGACGTGATGGGAACGGACACGGCCCTTGCGCTCAACCAGCGCATAGACGGCCTCTTTGCCGGTGCCGCCAGTTCCTTTGTGCTTGCGCTTGCTGCGATGCTTGTTCTTTTCCAGCCCGCCGACAAACGTTTCATCCATTTCGACGGTCGATCCTTCACCGCCCAACATGCCAGGTTCGGTCTCGCGGAGCGATTCGCGAATACGATGACAAAGGAACCAGCTTGTTTTCTTGCTGAGACCCAACATGCGGCCAACTTGTAGCGCGCTCATGCCTTTCTTAGAGGCCATCATGAGGTGCGTCGCGGCCAGCCACTTATGCAGCGGAACCTTGCTGCGCTCATACAGGGTGCCGACAGTCACGGTAAATGGCTCACGGCAGGCGTTGCACTGATAGAGGCCGGGACGGTGCGACTCGCCCTGCATAAGGGTGGCTTCATCGACCGTGCCGCATTTGGGGCAGATCGGGCCGCTTGCCCAAAGACGCGCCTCAAGCCATTGGCGGGCCTTGGCTTCATCGTGAAAGATCGGGTTCGAAAGGTCAGACATGGCTAGCTCCTATGCCAGCCATTCTACCTATAGTATTTACTATGTCAAGGTGATAATTCCCCTAATTAGGGCAATTGTCCTAATTTGAATCCGGCAGTGTCCTAATTCGTTTTTGGTATATACAAACAAGGGGTCGCCGAATTAATGATTCTTAAGTCGCTTTCCGGACGTAAGCGCGTGTAGGCTATCATCATCACCGCACCGTATGCGGCAGTTATCGGTGACAGAGAGTGTTGTGCTCCCGCCTGCTAACAGGGGTGCATCACATGCCTGAATTTCATATTCGTACCGAACCATCACTACTTCCGATCGAACGGCCACGTTGCCCTAAGTGTCAGGGTCGCATGATGCTGGCCCGCGTCGAGCGTGGCCCTGCCGGGTCTGATCTACGGACCTTCGAGTGTCCGAAGTGCGAACACGTCTGCAAAATGCAGGTCGATGACCCGTTGAAGTCAGTCAACACGGGCTGGATGGCAGGCGAGCTTAAGCCGCCGGTGTAAGGCCGCCTCAGTTGGCGGCCTCTATCGCCATCAAAAAGCTCTCGCAGGAGTCGCACGGGCCGCACTGATAGCTCAGCAGATCAAAGTTCCGATCGCGCGGTTCGATGAGGGCCAACCTCATTTGCTCGCCGCATTTCAAGCAGGGCATCTCAATGGTGGGTTGAAAGCGCGTACAGGTTGGCGTCGGGCGCGGTATTTGCATTGTATCCTCATCCTCAAAGAGGGGACGCAACGCTACCGATAACAGCCCACGGCCTGTTCACTGATTCGAGAATCATAGAGCTCCAAACGGTTTTTCGTTGAACCTTTAACCGGTTGGCCTTCAGTCCCAGCTCTACGAGCTTGTGGATGGTTTGACAACGATTTGTACGTCGAGTGCGAGCATCACGCTCAAAACCGTATCGAATGCGGGGCTTATTTCCCCTCTAAAGGATCTGTAGAGACCGTCGCGACGCAACCCGACCTTCTGCGAAAATCTGGTCATACCTTGAGCACGCACCATGTCGCCAATCGCTTTCGTGATGAGGACCGCATCTCCCATCGCAAGCGCGTTGTTCAGGCACTTGGCGATCATCTTCGGGTTGTCCCGATATTCAGCAGCATCGAAAGGGCGGGCTTTAGACATCTGTCTTTCCCCTCGCAGTTATTTCCCCTTCGCCTTCAGCCCAATCTCGGCAAGCAGAGATAATCAATGATCGTGAACGCGAGCAATGTGATCACGAACCACTGCAAATTGGTATGCCGTGGTTCTTTGAGATCTCTGTTGGCGTCCGTCTGCTTTGCTATCTGCACTGCGAACATGCCAACCTCATTTAAGTTTCACCTGCTTCAGCCCTAGCGCTACAAGACGGCGGCCGCTGACCTTGCCTTCGCGATCGTTGTTCCGCATGCAGTCTCCTGTCTTGGTCGTTCATACTTTGCTCCACGCAACAGAACTGGGACTCAACAAAACCTGCCGCACCTTGTTCCGGCAAACATGCCGCGATTTTGACCCGCAGGCTGTTGTGGCTCGGCCAGCGGCGTGCCGACGCGGTACGGCTGTACGGTCCGCATGCGGTGCTCAAGGACGTCGGGATGGTCCTGTCCTAAGCACGGATGCCAGGCACGCACCGGAAGTAGTCATGAGGATGCTGTTGGCCGAACTGGACTCACTGACGCGACGCGCGAACTGGCGCCGTACGTCTGGGTTCATCCGGACGAGGAGCGTTAAGCCTAGCTTTTCATTTTTGATCGCGCCAAGGAACGACTCAACCTGAGGCCCGTTGGCCATTAAGGGGATGAGGGAGGTTCACATGGCCGAGAAAGTAAATCTCGCACCGCTCGACAAGTACGCCCTAAATCGCGAGGAGGCCGAGAGGTTCGACCTTGCGATGCACGCACGTCTAGAAGCAGGTTTGATTGACACGTTCCCAGCGTCTGATCCTGTTGGCGCTGCACAGCCGGCGCCAACTGTCGAACGTCACAAACACGAAAGCCCGTCGTTTTGGCAGGCGATCAAGACAATGTTCAAATAGATCAAGTGGGCGGCTTCAGTTCGCCCGCAAGCCAGCCGGCCGAATTCGATGTCATGGGATCGGCGGCAACTTCGATCGTGCGGCTTTCACCGCACTTCGCGCAGTTAAAGGTCCGGTGGTCAAAACCGTCAAGGCCCGGCTCGGTTGCCACCAAGGGCATGCGGGCTTGGCAGCGCGGACAGCGCGGACGTTCAATCGCGGTGAGAGAGGATTGGCGTTCAGACATGATGCACCCCTTAAGTGGCGGAGAACAACACCTTCAGCAAGTACGGCTAGAGCCGATGACAGAAAATATTTAGATAAACGGTTTCCGGAATCAGAACTCGAAGCCGTGAGTACCCCGATAGGGATAGATAGATTCAAATCTAGGCCACTTGCCGGCCCTCAGAACTCGTTTTCAGCGGTGGACGGTGTCGAACAGCCTTCGAGACAGAAACGCACCAGCGGCGCTCCTGGGAGTCATGGCCGCGGGGCCGGCCGCCTCTTTGGCAACGGGACAGGCCCTGCAATCGCCGGCTGATCGGTATCGAGAGCGTCGTCTTGAGTCTCCCCAGGCTGCCGATCTTCAGTAGCCTGCCGGAAAGCTTTCACTATGTCTTCGTCGGACGGTCGCAGTCGGTCAACAACGGTTAGTCTATCTATTGCCCGCGCTTGTCCCACGGTCGACGGCGCCTCTGCTGCGGGAGGCGCTGCAAGGGCTGCAGATTGAGAGACTGGCGCGGGTGCGATGAGGAAATAGGTAAGGCACCCTGCCAAACCAACAAGGGCGAGTGCGGTCGGAACAGCAAGTCGCAAGCTGATCATTTCGGCAGCACATCGCCGTACTAAGGCAATGGTATGACCGCGCGAAAGCGCCCGGTGGGGGATGGATTTTTAAGCGGATCTTAAGGACGCGGCGGAAAAACGGCCGATCCAGTCGTTTGCCCGTCGGGTCCGAAATTTCTGGTAAGCCCGTATAAGGCGCCCCCGGACAATAGCTCAGCCACGAAGCGGCGATAGATCGAAAAGCCACTTCAGCGATGAAATCGGCAGACTGTTGCGCCGCAGCACCACCTAGTTCCGCGCAAGTCGATATCCGCTACTTAGCTACCGGCGGAATGTGCCGGTAATGTCCATATGACTATCGTCGGAGAGGCGCCAAGCTGCCGCTCCGAAGTAAGCCGTGAGCACCAAACCTGTTGCGATTAGAAGCACAAAAGAAAGCCGGCTCATTTCTTTGGCTCCGAAACCTCCGGTTTCATTTTGAGGAAGGTGAGCACTTTTCGCTGAGTCGGGGAATGCAATGCGCCGACTTTCCCAAGGCGGGGAATTGTCAAATCAGCAAATCAGTTTTTCATTTCGCGAGGTAAATCGCGAGCGCGCCCATGGTCACAGTGACAACCACGCTAATGATCCCAGCCCAACCTGCTATCTTAGCCCATCGCAGAGTGCCCTGCTGAATCGCAGTCTCTTCGATGTTCTTTTCAATTAGCCAATCTTCGATATCGCCGCGCGTAATATCTCCACACTTAAACCCGCTGATGCTTGCTCTGCGGCCGGGGCCTCCCTGCCGCAGTTTGAAGCGAACAGAAGATGCACCAAGGGTTTCCAATTCCGCGTGTTCGCGCGCTTTTATTTTCACCGACCCCAAATAGCGGCCAAGCGATTTTGCGATATTATCCGCGCTGACTTTCTTCTTGGCTAAGGTCCTCAATCGAGCACCTCGGCTTCGGTCCGTTGCCGCAACCTTGCCCGCGTCATTTCGCCTTCGCCTTCAGCACGTGACCAGCCTTCGGATCAGTCCTCGTCGACGAGACTGCCGATCAGGCTGGCGAGTGCTTGATGCTCGGGACCCGCTTTGCCCCTTCCGAGAAAGTCTCCGAGTTCGATCTTCGTCACCGTTCCGCCGGATGACACGTTGGCTTTGTGCAGGACAAAGACGCGGCTGTCGTCGTCGCGGCAGAGAAACCATTTGTCGCCATTCTCGCTGTGGTAAATCTCGCGCTGGTGATCGGACATCTCGCCTCCGCGGGAACAACCAACGGCGACCCGGATTCGTTCCGCGCGGTTTCCAATCCTTGCCACCTGTCCTTGCCACCTGCCGACCCTCAGGATCCGTTTTCCGCTGTGGCCGCCACTATATAGGACCGCCTCCCGGGCAAAGACGAACCAGCGGCGCTCCTGGAGTTCCCCATGAGTCCTATTTGCGCGATATCAAAGCAGCTCGGGAACGTGCTTATTTCGGGACGTGATGGTAGAGTTGCTCAGTAGGCGCGATGGAACTTTCCGCAGAATTTGAGCTATCGCATGAAGCAATTATTGGCTCTCCTTCTCTCGGTGATGAGCGGCGCAGCGCTCGCTCAGACAACTGGCACGGTGAATCCGGGCGCCGCTCCAGCGGAACCTTCAGCGAAGGCAGACGTGCCGTCCGGTGGCTGTATGCCGATCGGACTGACCGCTTCTGGAGAAATCGTTTTCCCGATTCAATGCAAGGAGTTTATCGAACAACACCGCGGAAAGGCCGCGGAGCAGAAACCTGCTGAAGAGAAGCCCGCCGCAAAGCAATCGGAAGGCGTGGCGCCAGTGAACAGCCAACCGGCAATTAAACCGGTTGAAACAGTTCCATTACCAAAGCGCGTTGAGCGCGAGCGCGCCATCAGCTCTGACGACTGCTCCCATTATCGGTCCTACGATCCAGCGTCCGGAACCTACACGGGCTACGACGGACGGCGCCGCTCCTGCCGATAAGTTCAAGTTGGCGAGAAACGCGCGAAAGCCGCCCGTGAGGGCTTGGCACTGAGCGACGTTGCCAGCCCCAACCCGCGAACACGCACCGGCGGCGCTACGGCGCGGTTCAGCGAGCACACGATTCCCACGCCGAGGTGATCGCAGTTAGGCCAAGTTCGCGGCGTGCGTTACGAAACCTTGGCCGCAAGAGTCGCAGCTCCAAAGGTACCTGACCTCACCGGATTGCAGGACCGACGCCGCTTCAGGCGCGACCATTGAATCGGAGCAAAGTGGGCACCGCGGCATATTTCGCGCACGCGGCCAATGCGTAGCCCGTGGTTCAATCTGATGTGCAATCATGACTCGCCCTCAGAATTGCTCCCGTTCAGGATTTCTGCGAATCAAAGAATCACCAAGCGCAATCGATAGGGTAAAGCGGCTTTTCCCCAAAAATCCACATGCCGAGGCCGTGGGTACGTCCTGGCGGCGGCCGGCCTCCGCCAGTCCCAACCCGCGACAAATGAGGTGGGACCGCCAGATGGGTGGGA
>Ga0097691_1003125_pt1 | contig 10397 bp, 13 predicted proteins | sample NGESurdeep072012_8_FD_72858 | JGI IMG/M metagenome (GOLD analysis project Ga0097691, IMG submission 72858) | Arctic peat soil microbial communities from Barrow, Alaska - NGEE Surface sample 210-1 deep-072012 | ecosystem: Environmental > Terrestrial > Soil > Wetlands > Peat ...
GCCGAATATCACGATCAAACGGGAGCCCCCGCCCGATGCCAAGGAGTTTGACGGCACGCCCAATAAATTTGAACAACATTTCTCACCCAAGCCAGGACAGGGCGATTAGCGAACGAATGCCGCCTCGGTTTTGCTCTCGGATGAGAGGGTCGCAATCCTCTATTGTTTTCTAGCGTCCGCAGGATATACGAGCGTAGCGTCCGATCGGGGCGTAGCGGCCGTTACATGAAAGGTCCGCCGGAGGAATCAGCTATGCGCATCGCGCTTATCGCCGTCTTCTTAGTCTGCTCTGCCGGGCTGGCAGCGGCGCAAGCCCAGACCGATACCAAAAACGCGGACAAACCTGAGTACAGCACCGGCCGCACGGTGACGCCCGAGACCAAGGGTCAGTTGCAGCCGCAAGGCTGGACCGGCCCGATCACCACCACGACCGGCGGCGCTCCTGCCTCAAGTCCACAGGGCGAGGCCCCACCGGGCATGCAGTCGGCGCCGGAAGGTTCGTCGAAGACAGTCGTCGAGCCGGAGAAGAAATAGCCTAGCCAATGCCTAGGCTTTTGCGCCGCGCAGGGCCTACCAGATAAGCGGCTAATCCGCTTCACAAAACTATCATTTTCGGAATGTTCGTCGGGCATCGGTGACCTCCAACGCCTGCAAGTCTAGTCCGTATAATCGCGGCGGCCGTCCGGCTGAGGAAAGAGCAGTGAGGACCTCTTGGATGCGCGTGGCATCAACCTGCGGAATCCAGGCGATGAGACTAATGTCGGGAGTGAGCGCGAGAACCGGTTTGCCGATCAAACGGAGTGGGCGAGGCTGCGATAGATCAGGTATCGGCTGATATCCGAATCCGGCATATGTGCCGCGCAGTTTTAACAAACGAATAATATTGAGACTTGATATCTGTACGATAGATATCAAAGGAACGTGCCAATGGACACCGAACTGGCCAGAACCTTCCTCACGGTCGTTACAGCGGGCAACTTCATCAGTGCCGCGGATCGACTTCACGTCAGCCAGTCCACGATCAGCACGCGCATTCATACACTTGAAGACCAACTGGGTTGCACGCTCTTCGTCCGCAACAAGGCTGGTACGACGCTAACGTCTGCCGGCCGGCAATTTCAACGGCACGCGGCCACACTCGTTCGAACGATAGAACAGGCGCGCCACGACATCGGAGTTCCTGAAGGGTTTAGTGGAACGCTCGTTGTTGGCGGCCGGATTGGCCTGTGGGAGGAGTTTCTGTTGAAGTGGCTTCAGTTAATGAGGGAGGCCAGACCGGAAATCTCCATTCGCGCCGAGAGCGGAATTGAGCCAGAACTCATGCAGGGCCTCGTCGAAGGTCGGATGGATATTGCGGTCATGTACACTCCACAAAGTCGTCCCGGCTTAAAAGTCGAGCAATTGTTCGAAGAAAAACTCATCCTGGTTTCGACGGATCCAAACGGCAAACCTGAGCCCCAACCTGGCTATGTGTACGTCGACTGGGGGCCAGAGTTCTACGTAAGACACAGTGCCTGCTTTCCGAGTTTCGGTGGCCCTCCGCTAACCGCGAATATCGGCTGGCACTGGGATTGCAACACGTATTGGAGAATGGTGGCTCCGGCTATTTCCCCAAGCGGATCGTGTTGCCCCACACCTCAAGACCAAGCGGCTCAATGTGATCAGCGCCGCTCCCGAATTTTCAATGCCCGCATACGTCGTTTATCCTCTTGAGTGCGATCGCGATTTGTTCGGCAGCGCGCTCGAGATCATGCATCGAATCGCCCACGCGAACACAAAAATAAAAGTCGGCAAAAGAACGGCGAAGCCAGCCGCGCGAAAAGGTCGCTAGATCTGCTTCAAGGCCACGTTGACGAATGCGGTCATTGCCGATGCGCATTCCAACAGCAATGTGACCGTAACCCCTTTGACCATTTAGATGTATCTATTTTTTCGAATTTAACGGCCAATATTTCTCGCTTGTAAAATTAAAAGAAAAGGCGAGAGTATCTAGCGACAATCCCTGAGATTTCGTCCGGGCATTACACAGTCCGCCGAGTTCGCAAGGGTTCTAACCTGCGGCCACAGGGAAATGGAAAATGTGTCCCGGTATTTTTGATACATCGAGCTCGCTTCCTGGCAGATCTGTCATTTGGACCGAATGATCGTGGATCATCTGCATTGTTCTCCTTGTTTCAGGGCCAATCTCTCTTCAGCCGCCCGGCTGATGCAGGGCGTCCGGGATCGGACGATCTCCGAAATCGATGATCGATCTGCGAATGATGCGGCCCGTCGGATCCATGCTCAGGCGCGCGCGACGGTTGCGGTGGAAAAACGTGAGCCGGATTTCACCCTCGTTATCGTCGACCCCACGTTCGCAAGCGCTTGTGATCGCCCCTTCACGCATCAGGATCGGTACGCGTGACGCCGGCAGCTCCAGAAGCTCACCCAGGAGCGCGGCGTCGATCACAAATGTGCCATCGCTGACCTCAATGTCGCGTGGGAACGGCTCTGGAGTTTCAGCTCTCTGGCAGCTCTCAATCATCACAATTCCTCTTGCCGAGACGCTTTAAAAGATCTATTTATAATATATCTTATATCTCCCCCCTGGAGTCGATCGATGCGCCATCAATCCGGACTGGAGAGCCAAACAGAATTGGTCTGCCCGCCGGTGCGCCGCCGCGCGCCGGCACACCTGAATACGACGCGTGGATGGCAAAGCGCGCTCAAGAAGCGGCAACACCGAAGCAAGGAAAAGCCCAAATAGGTTCGGACACAAAACAATGAAAAGCCGCCGCTGATGTCCCGGCTGAAGGCGAAGAAATAACTGCGGAATGCCAAGGATACGTTGGACACTAGAAGAGGACGAGCGTCTTCTCAATTTGATCGCCGCAGGTAAGTCGAAGAAATGATTGCGTAATGCCTAGGGTGCGATGGACGCTTGAAGAGGAAGAGCGGCTTCTCAATTTGATCGCCGCAGGTAAATCCTGGACAATGATAAGCGGCACGCTCAAGCGCAGCATGAAGTCCGTCAAACTTCACGCGAAGACGCTCCAAGTGGCGCAAAAAAGACTGCCCGAAGAGCTCGGGCTGAAGGCGAAGGGGAAATGACGGAGAGCGCAGTCCCAAGTTGTGGTATGCTCATTGGAAAGCAGGGAGAACAACTTATGCCCGTTGGGATGTTTCGTAGCGAGGAATGGGCGATAATTTCACCGCTGTTGCCGCCTGAACGTGGCCGCTGGGCGAGACCGGCAAGGACAATCGGCGTTTTCTGAACGGCATGCTTTACGTCATGCGCCTCGGCTGCCCATAGCGCGACATGCACGAACGTTACGGCAAATGGAATTCCGTTCACGTTCGCTTCCGGCGTTGGGCCGAACAGGGAGTGTGGGATGCACTCCTGGAAACTCTGGTCGAGCTGGGGCTCACCGGTAACTGACAGCATATGATCGACACCACGACGGTCCGGGGCCATTCGCAGGCAGCTGGCGCTAGAGGGAACTCATAAGGAAGGTTTTGGTCGAAGCCGCGGCGGCTTTACGTCGAAGATCCACGCCCGTGCAGACCGTTGGCGCGTCTCCCGCCCGGATTTTCTTGTGGTTCACGACGAGGCCCTGCTGCCGCAGCGCGCGCCCACACGGCGGTACGCAAACGGCGCACATCGCCTCCACGATCGTGGTGTCGTCGAGCGCCCTTTGCGGTCGGTCATAATAGTTCGAGCGCGATCCCCATCAGTCGGCATCCTTCGGCAATGCTAATGCCGCGGGGCTGGCAATGACGGATGTAATCCCGCTTCTCGGCCGCGCTGCGCTTGGCCGAGCCCCGTTTAGAAACTCCAGCTCCAGAGCCTGCTTGCCGACGAGCCGCTCGAGTGCGGCGATCCGGGCCTCGTATTCCTGGATTAGATCGGCGGCCTGGGCATCATCGTCGAAGGTGCCTTCCTCATATTTTCTGACCCAGATCTGGATCAGGTTGCACGAAACGTCGTGACGTTTAACAAGAGCGTGCAGGCTCTCGCCTGCGATGAACTCCTGTGCGACCTGACGTTTGAACTGAATGCTGTAACTGCGGTGCTTTGCCATGGCTTTCACTCTGCAAACCGGCAAGCCTGGTCAATTCCTCAATCCGATCTGTCCACCCTCAGGGGTGCACTCCAGTTGAAGCCAATCCCTTCTTCTGCGGAGAAACATTGTTCCGGCGCAATATCAGTCCGGCGCGCCAGCGCTTCTATCGGCTACTTGGAGAAAAATTAGCTTGAAGATATATTGACAGTATATCTTTATGCGCATATTATCGGGACAAATTTCTTTTCTATTGATGGGAGTTCGGCGCGGCGGAGTGACGGGACTTCAATAGTGGTAGCGGAAAAGGGCGCAAGGAGGACGTGTCATGTGCGAAACAATTGTCAGCACGGCTGTCGAAGAACTCGACATTCGCAGCCTCGTTCCGGCACAGCGTCACGAGACGATTTTCGAGCACATTGACGGGCTGGCGTTTGGAGCCTCGTTGATCTTGATCGACGACCACGACCCGAAGCCGCTCTACGATCACCTGGAGGCCGAATATCCGAGACAGTTTTCCTGGACCTATCTCGAAGAAGGTCAATCCGTATGGCGCGTCGAGATTGGCCGGCGCGACAAGGCGGCTTGGCGGTCGGCCGGGCGGTAGCCGTCGACGGTACGCGCGCCTTCAAACGGCAGGACCGGGTTTACTGGTTTGCGATGGGCTATGTTCCATGCGCTCACGCTCGTCAGCCTCATGACCGCGCAGTGTCTCATGGGAGCGGCTATGGATTTCCGGATACCTCGATTGAAGCACTGCAGACGCTGATCGTTGTTCAGTCATCTTCATCGGCTGGCTCAGGCTATTGATGATGTTGTTCGAATCTAATAGCGGCGGCGGAAAGCGGACCAACCATTCTTTTCTGTGGAATTTCGAATTTTGCAGCTTCGTCGCCGTCGCCAACCTCAAGCGCACGATAAAATCCCTGCACTGTGGTCATAGCGGTCCCGTAGTAAATTGTCGGATCCTCAACTGAGGCAGCCGTTATACTTGTTATCGGCAACACCAGGGGGCATGATGATGCCCAGTCATGGCTCCAAAGGGCGATTTTCCTTGACCCGGAACGGCTGATTAGAGGACAGCATTTGACTGCGACGTCCTAAACTGAGGCCTCTTTTTGTAGCGGTCGTGGAGCGCGGCCCGGCAAATGGCGAGCACGCCCACAAAGTCGTTCGGGCCGTGCTGTTCCTAGGGGGCCAGGGGGGATATATTCTTAAAGAACCCCTACCCAAAGCGGAGCCGCGGCCCAGTCGTCTTTTGCAAAACGCTCCCTGCGCCTTACAAAATCGGCTAGTCTTTGGACATGACCCAACGAGGCCGAAGATCACGTGCATCACTGGCTTTTGTCGGCATCGAACCGGCCGCGTCAGCGGTGGGTGGAGGGAAATCAGTCGACTTCGGGACACAGCATTGGTACACACGGCTTCCTCGGGTGCACGAGAAGTGGCTGATTTTAATGAGTTTCTGAAAGCCGCCCGGCAATCCCTCCCTCTCCGACAGTAATGCTCAAAAATGCCGGTGAAATCCAATCCTTCGATGAAATAAGGACTTTCGTTAGCAGCCATTGGCGATTCGTGTAGCCGATCGATCAACGTTCGGACGATGTGGCTTGCATCAGTCGATATTCTCGTGGCGAAAGGCCAAAACGGTTGCGGAAGACTCGGCTGAAGTGCGACATGTCGTTGAAGCCCCACCCGAAGGCAATGCTGGAAATCGAACATCCGTTCTGTGCTGGATTGCCGAGTGCAGCATGGCATTTGATGAGGCGTCGATCCCAAATGTAGCGCTCGATCGACATTTCTTCATCGGAAAATAACGCGCTGAGATAGCGGGTCGAGATTCCAAGCGCGGCTGCGATCGTGCCCGGCGACAACGTCGGATCTGCGAGATGCGTGTTGATGAAATTCTTGATCCTTGCAATCCAAGCGCCCTGATGCGCGGACTCGCCGAGACGGACGCTTCCGCTCATGTCGGCCAACGCCGCAGCTAAAAGATCGAGTCCGGTCTCCGCCAGTCGGGTCGCGGTCGCTTCATCGAGATGTTCGAGTTCGGCTCGCAATGTTCGGAAGAACTGAGAGGCAAGTAGCCCGGCGCCGTGGTCGCCGCGGATGCGCGTGCCGGTCAGATTATGAAGTGGTCCGATGCGATTCTGCAGCGCATGGCGGGGAATTTTGATCACGAGATGCTGGAAGCCAGGCCGGAAGCCGACGTCATAGGGGCGCACGCTGTCGAACAAGGCGAAGTCACCCTTTTGCAGCAGCGCCTCGCGTCCGTCCTGCGCCCCAAAACTTTGGGCGTGACTTTCGATGGCGACGAGGAGGCAATCTTCTCGGGCGCGGGAAATCCGCTGTGGCGAACGAAACAGACTCATCTGATCCGATACCATCGTCGACAGCCGCAGGTTGCCAAGGTCGTGAACATGAATCGAACCGGTGAAATTCGCCGGTTCTGGCGCGGAGCAATCAAGATTGACGATGGCGTCGCATATTAAATCCTGCCAGTAAGCAAAACGCTGGCGCTGGCAAACATCATTGGTGGAAAGCAGCTTTCCGTGCATGCCACTCTTCCCTGCGATGACAATTCATCATAGTCGGCGCGCTTTAGCTGTCAAACCACCGGCGATTCACTTCCCGGCCAGTCAAGTTTTTGTGCTGGCTGAGGCAAGACGCCGATTGGCTTCCCTGCAATTCTCCCATCCTAACGTAACCGCCAAGGTTATGCTATGCGCGCGCACGCCAAATTGACCCCGTTGCGAGTGCCGCTGTGGCGGCCGCGCGGAACGAACAATAGTGGGAGGAAACATCATGCATGTTGAAGCCGGTTCGCTGGTCCGCATTGCTGCCGAGCAATTTGGTGCCAAGGTTGCGTTATCCAACGGTGCGCGCACCTATACCTTCAAGGAATTGAACGAACTTGCCAACCGGGTAGGTTCAGCGTTGCTTGCGCGCGGTGTGGCGCGCGGTGACCGCGTCGGGGTGCTTGGCTACAACACGCCGGAAGTTGTGATTGCATGGTTCGGACTGGAGAAACACAATCTGGTCCGGGTCGTCCTCCACAGCCATTTCGCGATGGACGAGCATGTCTATTCCTTGAATGACGTTGGTGCGTCGACCCTGGTTTTCGATACGCGTTTCGCGGCCGACGTCGAACGCGAGCGCAAGAATCTTACAACCGTCCGGCATTTTGTCGGGATCGGGCCGAACTGTCCCGAATGGGCCGTAGCATTTTCCGAGCTGGAGGCAGGCGGTCCGCCGGATGACCCGCGCCTCGATGTCGATGAAGATGCGCCGTGCTTCCTGCAACTGACGTCTGGAACGACGGGACGGCCAAAGGCGTGGGTCAAGACCTATCGGTCATGGCAGGCGGTGATCAACCACAACCTCCATCACTTTGATACGTTCGGTCCGAACGTGCCGCCGATCGATGAAACCGACGTCAATCTGCATTTCCACTCGATACAGTGGGCGAGCGGGTTCCAGACGCTCTATCCCTACTTCGTGCGGGGTGCTCGCACGGTTCTGCTCGATGATCAGGTTTTTGATGCCAGCGTTCTGATCGAAACAATCGAACGCGAACGCACCACCGGCATCTTCATGCCGGGGCCGGCGCTGACACCTGTCCTTGACGAAATCGAGAAGCGTGGAGGCATTGATCATCACATCCGGCGCATGGTGATCTTCTTCGGTGCGCCCGATCTGCTGGAGCGCACAACACGTCTCATGGGGCCTGTTTGGGCGCATGGCTTCGGGTCAACGGAGCAGGGTGCCGTAACGACGCGTCTGCTTCCCCACGAGGTCAACGAGCAACGCCGTCGCATCGCCAGTGTCGGAAGACCGGGATCTCCTTTTATGGAAATAGCGGTCTTTGATGAGAAGGGGCGGCCGCTCGGCCACAATACTGTCGGCGAGATCGTCGTGCGCAGCGCCATGTCGATCGGCGAATACTGGGGTATGCCGGAGAAAACGGCGGAAGCCTTTTTCCCGGGCGGCTGGTTCCGTCCGTTCGACATCGGCTATCTCGATGAGAACGGCTATCTCTTCTACGTCGATCGGGCCGGCGACAGGATTGTTACGTCGCAGGGTGTGGTCTATCCGCACCTGCTTGAAGAGGCGATGTCGCGCCATCCTGCCGTCGCCAATTGCGGTGTCGTTGGGCTCGGCGAGAGCGGCGCGCAGACCGTAGTGGCGGCCGTGTTGCTGAAGCCGCAGCAGACTGAATCATCAACGCTCGCGGATGAAATCATGGCTCAAACGGCGCAGTTTGCGGCACACGAGAAGCCGTCGCGGATCATCTTCGTCAAGGAACTGCCAACCGTGCTGGGCGGTGCCAAGGTGCAGCGTGGCGAACTGCGCCAGAAGTTAGGGAAAGGGAATTCCTGATGGGAGCATCCATCACTGCGGGAGAGGCTTCGCGACGAGCCGTACGCGAGGCCGGTGACCGCATTCTTCTGATCGACGAGCAAGGAAAATGCCGCACGGGTGCTGACGTGGAGCGCCGTGTCATGGGACTTGCGAGGGCTTTGATGGCCCAAGGATTAGCGAGGCAACGCATCGGCCTGTGGTATTGGAACGCTCCCGCTGCCGTCGAAGCGTTTCTCGCGGTTGAGTGGATTGGCGGGACTCGCGTCCCGGTCGACCCCGGTGCACCCTCCGCGGAGGCCGGAGCCGTTTTCAAAGCGGCAGGAGTTGGCGCGATCCTGACCGATCGCGCGCATTACCCTGAACTTTCGAGTCTCGCGCTGCTGCATGACGATGACGAGCCTTTGACTGCTGCAGGTGCTTTTGAACCGCTATCGATCTCACCCGATACGACACTCATGCTTTATCCACGAATGGTAGCCAATAGTGAGTTCATGGCTGTGCCTCTGTCGTATGCCAACTGGTCTGCGGTGATGCAGACCAACATGTCGCTGTATCGTCAGGGCGCCTATGGCGAGCAGCTCGGCAAGGACGAATGCTTCCTTACGGCGCAGCAACTCATGCACGGAACCGGGCTGCTCGGCAGTTTTCCATTTTTATACATGGGGCTACCGCAAGTCCTGTTGCGCCGGTTCGCGGCATCCGATGCGGTTGAAGCAATACTGCGCCACGGCATCTCGACGACGTTTTTCGTTCCGGGAATGATCCCACGACTGATCGAGGCTGCTGAGGCAGCCCGGCGGCGACTCTCGCCGCCCCTGCGCCGCGTGCTTTACGGCGGCGCGCCAGCCGATCCGGAGGCGTTGCGGCACGCGATCGACCAGGCTGGATCGATCTTTGTCCAGGTTTATGGCCGCTTCGAAGGGGGATGGCCGCTCGCCGTTCTCAATGCCGACGACCATCTTGCGGAGGCCGAAGGCAACCCGCTCCTTGGGCGAAGCTGTGGGAGACCGATTTCCGAGACTGAAATCAGGATTCGGCCGACGCCGGGGCGCCCACCGGAAACGGGGGAGCTCTGTGTGCGCAATGAGATGGTGGTGCGCGAATTTGCCGATCCGGATGGCTGGTGCGCGTTGGGCGATATCGTTCGTCGCGACGCGAACGGATATCTCTATCTGGAGGGGCGGCTCGACGGGATGATCAATACGGGATCCTACCACGTGTATCCGCGAGAGGTTGAAGACGCCATCACAGCGGTCGGCGGCGTGCGCCAGGCTCTCGTTCGCGGCGAGCCTCACCCGGTCTGGGGCCAGGCGGTGACAGCCTATGTCATTCTCGCGCCGGACGCGGACGCAAGTCTTGTCGAGATGCTGCCGCAAATTCTCGAACGTAGATTAGCGCGCTACAAAATCCCAAAACGGATTGACCGGGTTGCAAGCCTGAACGATGTGCCGGCGCTGAGTGGCGAGAAATGATCCGAAAGGGGCTTTTGCCGTAACGCAATATTCAGGCTCGGCCGAGGCAAAGGTCGCGAGGTGCTGAGCCATAAGGCAAGGCGGCAGGTGCGCCATCCGATGTCATAAGCACACAATGTGTTTCGGGCACCGGACCGGGACTCCTGTCGAAATCGAACTATCAAGCTAATTTCTAATCCGAAATATGAGTAATGGTGGGGTCCCAATCGGCGTCGGTTGGGACCTGTGTGTACCGAAAACTAAAACCCGAACGTATTGGTGATGAAGTCCGCCTAGGATGGCGTGTGAAATTATGACGCCGGATCGCTGAACCGGGCGAGAAACAGGCGCATCTTTGTTCAATGACCGATGCGTTCTGACGCCGTTGTAATAATCGGCGTAAGATTTCAGAATCCGGCGCAGATGTTCCTCGCCCAAGACAACGATGTGGTCCAAGCACTCGCGCCGGATCGATCCGATCAACCGTTCGGCAAAGCCATTCTGGCAAGGTGAGGCTGGTGCAATTGGCTTATCTCGGATGCCC
>Ga0097691_1003126_pt1 | contig 10396 bp, 9 predicted proteins | sample NGESurdeep072012_8_FD_72858 | JGI IMG/M metagenome (GOLD analysis project Ga0097691, IMG submission 72858) | Arctic peat soil microbial communities from Barrow, Alaska - NGEE Surface sample 210-1 deep-072012 | ecosystem: Environmental > Terrestrial > Soil > Wetlands > Peat ...
CGGTCGTTCGGATCGTTGAGCGCGGTCAGAAAGCCGCGCGCACCCAGCCGGTCGACCACGCCCTTGATGGTGGCGGCGTCGAGATAGATCAGCCGGCCGAGATGGTTCTGCGAACAGGGGCCGACCTCGGCGAGCTTGGTGAGCGCGGCGAACTGGGTCTGGGTCAATCCCTCGATCATGCGCGTGGTGAAGATCGCGGTGTGGCGTTGCAGGGCGACGCGCACAGAAACCCGACCTGGTCGTCGAGCACGAAGCGTCTGTGCCCGGCCGCAGCCGCCGCGGGCGTCGCCATGTTCAATTTTTCACGCCGCATCGCCGGCCCGTTTCTCTACAACCGCGTGCAACCAAAATCCCAGCGGGTGAGAAATCATGAACGGGATCGCGCCATGACGAAAAGCCTAACTTTGCCTAGACACTGAAAATGCAGGGATTTTTGGCGGAGACGGTCTTACACCGTCAAATAGGCTCTTTGCACGTCCAGGTTGGTGTCGAGTTGTGCGATCGAGCCCTGCCAGCGGATCTGGCCCTTCTCGAGCACATAGACCCGGTCGGACACCAACCGCGCGAAATGGATGTTCTGCTCGCAGAGCAGGATCGACAGCCCCTCTTTTTTGAGTTCGACGATGGTGTTGGCCATCTGCTCCACGATCAGCGGCGCCACGCCTTCCGAGGGCTCGTCGAGCAACACCAGCAGCGGATTGCCCATCAGCGAGCGCGCCACCGTGAGCATCTGCTGCTCGCCGCCGCTCATGCGGTCGCCCAGGCGGTTCGGCATATCGGCGAGATTGGGGAACAACGCGAACAGGCTAGCAGCCGTCCATGACGGCGCAGGCTGACCATCGGTGAAGCGACGCGGCGGCTGGCGGCCGATGTCGAGATTTTCCATGACGGTCAAATCGGAAAAGATGCGGCGGTCTTCGGGCGTGTAGCCCAGGCCGCGCCGCGCGATCTCGAACGGCTTCAGATGAGAAATATCGCCGCCGTTGAAACGCACTTTGCCCTGCCGCTCGGCGATCAGGCCCATAACCGCTTTCAAGGTAGTCGACTTTCCGGCGCCGTTGCGGCCCATGAGCGCCACCACTTCGCCACGGCCGACCTCGAATGAGAGGTCGTAAAGAATGCGCGCGGCGCCGTACCAGGCGCTTAAGCCATCGACCGCGAGCATGGCGTCACTCATGGCGCGGCTCCTTGCGAAGCAGAGCCAAGTTGCGCGGAGCCAAGAGCAAAAGTCTTGCCGGTGCCGAAATAGACCTCGCGCACCTGGGCGTTGTCGCGGATCGCGGCGGCGGCGCCGTCGGCGATCAGCCGGCCGCGCGCCAGCACGATAATGCGGTCGGCGAAGGCGAACACCACGTCCATCGAATGTTCGGTGAACAGCACCGAGATTTTTCGCTCGACCACCAGCCGCTTGACCAGCGCGATAAGCTCATGCCGTTCGCGCGCGCCCATGCCGGCGGTCGGCTCGTCCATCAGCAACAGGCGCGGCTCGTTGGCGAGCGCGATGGCGAGTTCGACACGCTTGACGTCGCCATAGGCGAGCTCGCGGCTCGGCCGGTCGGCGGCCTCGCGCATGCCGACCTGCGCGAGCAGATCGAGCGCGCGCTCGCGGTGCATCTCGGCGGCGGACCGCCACAGCCGGTAGATGTCGCCGGCGTGCGAGATCAGCGCCATCTGCACGTTCTCGGCGACCGTCATCGAGCCGAAGGCGGCGGCGACCTGAAAAGTACGGCCGACGCCGAGCCGCCAGATTTCGCGCGGCGCCATGCCCGCGATGTCCTTGCCCGCCAGCAGAATCTCGCCGGAATCCGGCGCGAGCTGGCCGTTGATGATGTTGAAGCAGGTGGTTTTGCCGGCGCCGTTCGGCCCGATCATGGCGAGGAACTCGCCCGGCGCGACCTTGAAGCCGACCTCGCTGACCGCGCGCACGCCGCCGAAGGCCTTGGACAGTGAGCGGACCTCGAGCACGCTCATGACTTGGCCCCGCTTCTGCGCCAGAGCGCCGCGAAACCGCCGACGATGCCCTGCGGGAACGCCAGCACCAACAGTAGGATGATGCAGCCTAACAGCGCGCGCCAATATTCAGTCTGCCGCATCACGGTGTCCTGCAAGGTGGCAAACACGGAGGCGCCAACAATCGGCCCGGTCAGCGTCTGAATGCCGCCGAGCAGCACCATCACGAGCCCATCGATGGAGCGGCCGACGCCGATGGTCTCCGGCGAGATCGAGCCCTTAGCGAAGGCGAACAACCCGCCGGCCACGCCGCAGACGGCGCCGGCGATGGCGAAGCCGAGCCAATGCACGCGCTTGACGTCGATGCCGATCGCTTCGGCGCGCAACACGGAATCGCGCCCCGCCCGCATGGCATAGCCGAACGGCGCGAACAAAATCCGCCGCAGCAGCAACACGCTTGTCACCGCCAGCGCCAACGTCAGCAGGAAATAGACCCAGGCCTGGTCGAACGGCGGCGGCGGCCACACGCCAATCACGCCGTTGGAGCCGCCGGTGAGCGCCTCCCATTGGAATACCAGAGCCCAGACGATCTGCGCGAAGGCCAATGTGAGCATGGCGAGGTAGACGCCGGACAGCCGCACGGCGAACCAGCCGAACAGCAGCGCACCGGCGAGCGCCACCAATGGCGCCGCGGCGAGCGCGAGGCCCATCGGGAAGCTGAGCCATTTCACCAGCAGCGCCGCGCCATAGGCGCCGAGCCCGAAATAGGCGGCGTGGCCGAACGAATGCATGCCGCCCGGCCCCATGATGAAATGCAGCGATGTCGCGAAGATCACCGCGATCAGCACGTCGATGCCGAGGATCAAGAGATAGGGAGAACTCTGCGCGAGCAGCGGCAGGCACAGCAGCAGCGCCAGCACTGCCAGCCCAAGCGCCTTCAGCGCGGGCGTCGCCGGGCGGATCGGATCTTCCGGCTCGGCGATCGAGCGCACTTGCGCCTGCGCGCGGCCGAGCAACCCGTAGGGCCGCGCGATCAGCACCACCGCCATCACCAAGAATTCGGCTACCAGCGTCAGTTTGGAGAAATTCACGCTGATAAAGCCGAAATCCACCACGCCGATGCCGATGCAGATCGCTTTGACCTCGGCGATGATCACGGCGGCCAAGTAAGCGCCGCTGATCGAACCCATGCCGCCGACCACCACCACCACGAAGGCGTCGCTGATGGCGACCAAGTCGGTCGCGAGATTGGCCGGCTCGCGCGCCACCTGCAGCGCGCCGCCGAAGCCGGCGAGCGCCGCGCCGAGCGCGAACACGGCGGTGAACAGCAGCGCCTGATTGACGCCGAGCGCGCCGACCATTTCGCGGTCCTGCGTCGCCGCCCGCACCAGCCGGCCGAAGCGCGTGCGCGCCAGCGCGAAATGCAGCGCCAGCAGCACCACGGGGCCGATGACAATCAGGAACAGGTCGTAGCTCGGCAACTGGCGGCCGAGCACTTCGATGGCGCCGCGGAGGCCGGGCGCGCGCGGCCCGAGCAGATCCTCCGGACCCCACAGCCAGAGCGCGGCGTCGTTGATCACCAGCACCAGCGCGAAGGTGGCGAGCAGCTGGAACAGTTCGGGCGCGCGGTAGATGCGCCGCAGCAGCATGACCTCGATCAGCGCGCCGATGGCGCCGACCACCAGCGCGGTGGCGACGATACCGCCCCAGAACCCGAGCGCGCCGCCGATCCTGGTGGCGAACGAATAGGCGAGATAGGTCCCCAGCATATAGAGGGACCCGTGCGCGATATTGACGATGCGGGTGACGCCGAAAATCAGCGATAGCCCGACGGCGACGAAAAATAGTCCGGACGCGGTCGACAGCCCGTTGAGCGCCTGGAACAGGAATGCGGTGGGGGTCATGGCTTAGTTACCTCTCCCCGCTGGCGGGGAGAGGTCGACTTCCGAGCGGCAGCGAGGAAGTCGGGTGAGGGGGCATCGAGATAGAATATCATCATTGAGGCCCTCTCACCCGGCTCGCAGCACTAAGCTGCTCGCCACCCTCTCCCCGCAAGCGGGGAGAGGTAAAGCGAATGTGGGGCGAGGCTCAACTCAATTCGCGTCAGCCGGGCGCAGCTTTTTGACCTCGGCGTCGGAGGGCAGCACCGCGGCGCCGTCGACATATTTGAAGTCGGCCATGGTGCCCTTGCCGCCTTCGAGCGCGATCTTGCCGACATAGGCGCCCATGGTGGCCTGGTGGTCGCTCGCTCGGTAGATGAAAGGCCCGAACGGACTGTCCACGCGCAAGTTCTTGAACGCCTCTACCAGCTTCTCGGTGTCGGTGGACTTGGCCTTGGCGATGCCGGCGGCGATCGACTTGATGGTCACGTAGCCGACAATCGAGCCGAGCCGCGGATAGTCGTTGTATTTTTTCTGATAGGCGTCGAGGAACGCCTTATGTGCCGGGGTCTTGATCTTGTCCCACGGGTAGCCGGTGACGACCCAGCCAACCGGCGCCTCATCCTTGAGTGGATCGATATATTCCGGCTCGCCCGAGAGCAGGCTGATCACGGGGCGGTTCTTGAACACGCCGCGGGTGTTGCCCTCGCGCACGAACTTGGCGAGATCGCCGCCGAACAGCACATTGAAGATGGCGTCGGGCTTGGCGTCGTCGATCGCCTGCGCCACCGCGCCGGCGTCGATCTTGCCGAGCGGCGGGGCCTGCTCGGTGACGAATTCGACGTCGGGCTGCGCTTTCTTGAGCAGCGCCTTGAAATTTTCCGCCGCCGACTGGCCGTATTCGAAGTTCGGATAGACCAGCGCCCAACGCTTCTTCTTGGCCGCGATGGTCGCCGGCATCAGCATGGCGACCTGCATGTAGGTCGAGGCGCGCAGGCGGAAGGTGTATTTGTTGCCGTTCTGCCAGGTGATCTTGTCGGTGAGCGGCTCGGCGGCGAGGAAGAACACTTTCTTCTGGCCGGCGAAATTGGTCACCGCCAGGCCGATATGCGACAGGAAAGTGCCGGCGATCATGGCGACGCCTTCGCGCGTCACCAGTTCCTCGGCCACGCGCACCGCTTCGCCCGGATTTGCGCCGTCGTCGCGCGAGACCAGTTCGAGCTTCTTGCCGAGCACGCCGCCCTTGGCGTTGAGCTCCTCGATCGCGAGATCCATGCCCTTCTTGTAGGGGTCGAGGAAGGCCGGCTGCGATTTGTAGCTGTTGAGCTCGCCGATCTTGATGGTCTGCTGTGCCGATGCCGGCGTGGCGAGAGCGAGGCTGCTTGCGAGCGCGAAATACGCGAACAAACGCGTGTTCATGACGTGGCTCCCTGCCGAATTACTGTGTGGGCGGATAGTCAGACCGCACGCCCGGCTTTGTCAATCGCGCTTCGCGCGCCGCCGCTATGCGGATTTTGTTTGCGCATGATCTTATCCAAAACCGGTCCCCACTTTTCGGGATCATGCGCTGGCCTTCGGGCGATCCCGGAAGCGGTCCATCAGCGGCTTGTCCTGGCCGCCGTCGATCTCGATCATGGTGCCGTTGACCATTTCCATCAATGGCGACGCCAGCATGACGACCAGATTGGCCACCTCCTCCACCTCGGCAATGCGGCGCATCGGGATCGAGGCCGGCGCCAGTCTGTCAGCCTGTTCGCGCGGGATTTTCATGTCTCGCGCCATGGCGTCCACCAGCCCGGCCCAGCGTTCGGTGCGCACCGGCCCCGGATTGACCGCGACGAAGCTGACATTGTCGCGGCCGTATTGCCCGGCGAGCGAGAGCGTCAGGTTCTGCCCCGCCGCATTGGCGGCGCCTGGGCAGATTTCCCAATAAGATGGCTTCACCCCATCATTGCCGATCAGGTTCACCACGCGGCCGCCGCCCTGCTTGACCATGATGGGAAGCACGTAACGCAGGCAGCGCACGTAACCCATAAATTTGAGCTGCAGCCCCTTCTCCCAGTCGTCCTCGGTCAGATGCTCGATCACGCCGCCGGCGGCCGAACCGGCATTGTTGACCATGATGTCGACGCGGCCGAGCGCCTTGACGCCCTGCTCGATGAAATTTCTGGCGTCGGCGTCTTTACGCAGATCGGCCGGGATGGCGACGATCTTACGGCCGGTTACCTTGGCGATCTCGTTTGCCGTTTTTTCGAGCGGCTCCTTGCGCCGCGCACAGATGGCGACGTCGACGCCTTCTTTGGCCAGCGCCAGCGCGATGCCCTTGCCGATGCCTTCGCTGCCGCCGGTGACCAGCGCGGTCTTGCCCTTGAGCTTGAGGTCCATCGCAGTGCTCCCTCTAAAATTTTTTGTGCGCCAGCCAGCGCCCGGCTTCGGCCGCGGCAAACAGATCGGCGAGCGCGGCGTTGAACGCGGCCGGCTCTTCCGATTGAACGTTGTGGCCCGAGCGTGGAATCATCAGCAGGCCGGCGGTCGGCACCGTGCGCTTGAGGAACACGCTGCCGTCGATGCAAGGCTCGTCCTCGTCGCCGACGATCACCAAAAGCGGCACCGCGAAGCGTTTGAGGCCGTCCTCCATCTCCCACAGCGTCGAACGCTTGAGCTGGAGATTGAACATGGTCTGCGCATGGCCGAGCGCGGAATGTTCCGCCAGCATTCGGGCGAATTCCGCATAGCCGCGCGGATCCTTGTTTTTCAGCGCCTGTCGCATCGGCGCGTCGGCATATTTCGCTGAAGCCGCCGCGATACCCTCCTCGGCGAACATCTTGCCGGTCTCGGCGGCAAGCGATTTCATCGCTTCGCGCTGTTTCGCATCCGGAGTCGAGCCCCAACCGCAGCCGGCGGCGACCACCGATAGGCAACGTGCCGGCGCGTGCATGCCGACATGCAAGGCGGTGTAGGCGCCCATCGAGTGCCCGACCACATGCGCTCTGTCGATTGCGAGCGCGTCCATCAGCGCCAAGACGTCGTCGCGCGCGATGTCCTGACCGTAGTGGGCCGGCTGTTCCGGCACGTCGGAGGGCGGATAGCCGCGCTGGCTGTAGCTGACGCAGCGATGCGCGCGCGAGAAGTATCGCATCTGCGCCTCCCAACTGCGGTAGTCGCCGGCATATTCATGCACGAAGACCACTGGTGTGCCATGGCCGGCCTCTTCGTAGTACAACCGAGTGCCATCTCGCGCAGCGATATGCGGCATGCCATCAGCTCCGCATAATCGCTTTCGCAGCGTCGCCGACCGCTTCGACCGACATGTCGGTGTCGAGGAAGCAGACGATGCGGCACGGGCAGCCTTCCAGGCCCTCGTAGCGCCAGGGGAAGGCGCCGATCAGGCAGCGCTTTCCCAGCACCAGATCGATGTCGCCGCCGAGATTTTCCGCGTGCAGCAGGCCCTCCTGGAACGCCCAGCTATGAAACGGGAACACGTCCTGGGTGACGCGGCGGCCGGATTTCTTGTGGGTGAACTCGAACGTGCCGAAAAACTCTCCCGGCGTCTTGCCGTGCTGCTTGATGAATTGCGCGGTCAGATCGGGCCGCATATTGCGGATCGAGGTGTTCATGGCGTGGTCGCAGGACCCGGTGTCCATGCCCCACCATTTGATCTTCCGCTGCAACATCCAGTGCAGCGTGTCGAGATTGGGGCCCGGGTGATAGCAGAAGTACTTCACCAGATCCTGCTGCGGCTGACCTTCGTAATGGCGGTGCCAGCCGGTGTGCAGGATGAGGATATCGCCTTCGCGGATATCGGCGCCGGCCGACTCGATGATTTCCGGCGTGATCACCGCCCAGTCCTTCATGTGCTTGGAGATATCGACAATGACTCCGCGGTTCACCAGGTAATCGAGCGGCAGATGCGCCATATCGCCGTTACGGTTATCGGTCGCGTGCATGGCGCCGTCGAAATGGGTGCCGACATGCAGGGCCGTGTCGATGCGCTGCGCCACGATCATCTGGCTCTGCAGATTTTGCGCGTAATACATCTTGTTGCCGGCATAGCCGACCCAGCCGGGGGTGTGCACGTTCATGACGTGGGAGAGATCGACGATTTTCATCACGAAAGTCCCGATGACTGATGGCGTTCAATGCTCTTAGACGATCATAGTACGCCGCGTAGCGCCAGATGGAGGCCGAGCGCGAGCAGCCCGAGGAAGAACCACAACCGAAACGTCTCTTCCCGCACCCGGCCGCGCACCATCTGCCCGAGCCGCATGCCGAGGAGCGCGGTGCCGAGCGCCACCAGCGACGGCCACGCCAGCGCCATGTGCATCTCACCGGCATGATAAAGCGCCAAAGCGAGCGTGACGGTGGAAACCGTGAACGACAGGCCGAGTGCTTGCACCAGCCTGTCGCGCTCAAATTTGAGCGCCTGGATATAGGGCACGGCCGGCAGCGCGAACACGGCGGTCGCCACCGTGATCGCGCCGGTCGCGATGCCGACAACCAGGCCGAGCCACAGTTCGGCGTGGGGCGGCACCGAGAACTGCACCTTGATCAGCCCCAGCCCGGCATAGATTGCCAGCGCCACGCCCAGCCAGACCGTCGCCTGCGCGCTGCTGCCGCTCGGCAACAGCACCGCGCCGATCCAGGTTCCCAAGGCTATGCCCGCCAGCATCGGCCACATCCGCCGCCCCAGCGCCAGCAGTTCGCCGCCGGCGGCGGAGCGATTCAGATCCAGTCGGTTGCGGCCGGCCGGCCAAGCGGAACGTCTTTGGGCGCCACCGCCTATTCCGGGTTCATCCCCGCTGGATGGCGCGACTATCCGTTCAGCGCCGCGGTCTCGGTCACCGCAGGCACCCAGTACGCGATCGTCGTGATTCCGAACTCGGCCAGCGGGAACACCGCCTGGGGTTCGAGCAAGACCGACGTCTACGCCGGCGGCCAGGCCTGGTCAGGGACGCAGGCGACCAATACCTGGAGCGGCTTGGCTTTTGATTTCGAGTTCCAGACATGGGTGGCGACCGGCGTCAACCAGGCGCCCGTGGTGGCCGCCGCCAGCAGCGCGATCACGGTGAACGAGGGCGCTGTGCCGTCCAACTCCGGTACCTACTCCGACGCCGACGGCGACAACGTGTCCGTCACCGCGTCCGCCGGCACCCTGACCAAGACGGGAACCAGCAGCGGGAACTGGTCATGGACGCAGGCTCCGGCCGATGAGGGCCCCGGCCAGAGCGTGACGATCACGGCCGACGACGGCAACGGAAGCACCGCGACCACCCTCTTCACGCTCACCATCGGCGGCGTGGCGCCGACGGCTCAGATCGCCGGAGCCCCTGCGAGCGCCCTGGAAGGCTCAACGGTTTCGCTCACCGGATCGGCGACCAGCCCCAGCGCTGGAGACACCTTCACGTACAGCTGGACCGTAACCAAGAACGTCGGCGCGTACGCCTCGGGCAGCGGCACTTCCTTCAGCTTCCAACCGGATGATGAGGGCGCATACGCCGTCAGCCTGCAGGCCACTGACGACGGAGGTTTCGGCGGCACTGCTTCGGCCACCATCAACGGCGCCAACGTCGCGCCTACGGCCGCGATCACGAGCGTCACTGCGTCGGCCGCGCCGGTGCTTGTGTCTCACGAACAGGTCACCTTCGCCGGCCATTTCAGTGACCCGGGCGCTGGGGATTCCCACACCGTGACCTGGACCTTCGGCGATGGCGCGACGTCCATGACCTCGTTTGCCGCCGGCGGTGGCGCCGACTTCAGCGTGTCGCATGCGTATGCCAAGGCCGGCACGTACAGCGTTGGGCTGGCAGTTGTCGACGACGACGGTGGCCTTGGCAAAGCATCGACCACGGTCGTAGTGGGGACCCCGGCGCAGGCCATCGCCAGTCTCGTCGGGTTTGTGCAGGACCTGCCCGATCTCAAGCAGTTCCAGCGGAACAGCCTGCTGCGAAAGCTCGATTCACTCGGGCGCTCGCTCCAGCGCGGCCAGACGGAAGCGGCCTGTGACCAGCTCGACACCCTGCTGCACCGGGTCGGAACATCCCGAGACGAGCGTTATCTGTCGGCCCAGGACCTTGCAACGTTCGCGGCCGCCGTCAGCGCGACCCAGCTGTCGCTCGGGTGCTCCAGCACCCTCGAGAGAGGCTCGAGCCAGGCGAACACGACGGAGCGCTGAACTCTAGCCTCCGTAGCTTCGAATCCCTGGGCCGCTGTCAAGTCTCAGGACGGGACACCTACACTGCGGGCCACCATGGCCGGCACCGCACTCCCACCCGCCGACCTGCTGCCGGTCGGGCGGCGAGCCAACATCCCTTATCGGGCTCTCCGCCTGGTCGCGGTTCCTCTGCTCAGGTTGTGCTTCCGGTTCGCCGTGGAAGGGCGCGAAAACATCCCGCGATCCGGCAACTACATCGTCATTGCCAACCACCTCAACTGGCTCGACGAGTTCTCTCTCCTCATGCTGCTGCCCATCGAACCCAGGCTTCACTTCCTGGCCAACCCGACGATCCTCGTCACCCGCAGGGTGCAGTGGTTCCTCGTCCGCTCCACCGGTGGCTTTGTCCCTGTGG
>Ga0097691_1003128_pt1 | contig 10394 bp, 7 predicted proteins | sample NGESurdeep072012_8_FD_72858 | JGI IMG/M metagenome (GOLD analysis project Ga0097691, IMG submission 72858) | Arctic peat soil microbial communities from Barrow, Alaska - NGEE Surface sample 210-1 deep-072012 | ecosystem: Environmental > Terrestrial > Soil > Wetlands > Peat ...
CGGGCGACGACACATTTCGAGCACTCTATTGCTTCTATCTGTCAAGCTGCCGCCTTACTGAGACGCATTGAAGAAACGGTGAAGCTGGATTTACCGGTCGCAGAGAAAAACGAGCGCGAACAACGCTTAATAAAAATCTGGAATCGGTCGAAACATTTCGATGAAGACCTTGTGGACAGCAAACTGGCCAGCGCCGATATAACCCCACCGGTATGGCTCACCAATGAGGGTATCTCCTCCGAGAGGGCTAGTGTTACGTTCGACGAATTGCATTCAGTTCTTACAGATTTGCTCGACGCGCTTAAATTATTTGCGGAGGATGTTCCGAATAGGAAAGCGGAGTTAACGGCGAAATCTGTCCCAACCAAATCATAACGCTGTCATGCGATAACGATATGGCGCGAGTCGAGCGGGTGCCGGTGATTTCGGATAAGTGACGATATGGAATATCGCGGCTCAAAAGGTCGCCGATATGGCGCCAGTCCATGAAAACGAAAGCGATTGCTCCGTCTCGGCAGCGCGCTGCCGCCAGACCGAGGGTGTCGACCAGAAAGCGCGTGAACTGATCTTTGTTCATCTCCCCGACGCCCATCGCAAAATCGCGATGACGAATCCGTCCGGAGCCGCAGACATGGCCGTCGATCGGAACATTGTATGGCGGATCTGTGCAGATAAGGTCGACGGCGTCGCCGCCCATAAGAAGGTCGTAGGCTCCGGCGTCGCGGGCATCTCCGCAGATCAGTTTGTGGCGACCTAACAGCCACAGGTCGCCCATCTTCGAAACGGCAGGTACATCGTGCCGATAGATCGGTATAGTGTCCTCGGCCGTGGCGTCGGCCCCTTCAGTCGCGCTTTCACGAGCTTCGTCTAAAACGATATCGACTTCGGCGAGCGAGAAGCCGGTTAGTTCGATTTCGAAATCAAGGTCGACAAGGCCCTGCAACTCGATCGCGAGCATTTCGCGGTCCCAGCCGGCGTTGAGCGCCAGCTTGTTGTCCGCGATTACATAAGCTCGCCGTTCTGCCTCGGTAAGATGGGACAGACGCAGCGTCGGAACGGTCTCCAGCCCAAGAAGCTTGGCGGCGGCGAGCCTTCCATGCCCCGCAACGATCTCGCCGTCGTCGGCGATAAGAATCGGATTGTTAAAGCCAAAGCGCGTGATGGATGCTGCGATTTGCTTGACTTGATCCTTGCTGTGACGGCGCGCGTTGCGCGGGTAAGGCTTCAGCGATCGCACCGAAACCTGCTCAATTGCGAGACCAGAATGCTGCATGTCGGCGGCCTCCCGCGCCGCGTGCTCGGAAGCTATTTGGAGAAAATGGGGCGAGGCTCGCACCGCCTTCTGGCTTCTTCCTTTTTGAATGATTCTGATAGGAGGCAAAACGCAGGCGGTTCTGGCCGTCCCGCTATTCACAGGGGGTGCAATAGCCATTTTGCTGGTAGCCTTCGGCCTTCCCAGTTCTTGAGGGATTTCGCCCTGTTATGAAGCGAAGGCTCCCCTGTTCCGCAGCTAGTCGATCGAAACTAACTGCGATCAAAAACACATGTAATTCAGGTAGTTGGCTGCCAATTGCAGCGCCGCGACCGGCAAAATTGGCCATTTTTTACCGCCGAACAGGGTATAACAGGGGAAAACAGGGTGGAAACAGGGGAGACTGGTTCGCATATGACTGCGCACACCACCATCCAGTCTTCGCAAACCGCACGTTTCCGATACGACTTCATCCGGGACAAGATTGCTGCCTCAAAGCGGAAGGGTCTCTGGGTCGGCGGTCCCCTGCCCCTCGGCTATGAGATGAAGGACGGCAAGATTGCCGTCGTCGAAGACGAAGCCGAACGGGTCCGGCTGATCTACCGGCGCTATCTCGAACTCAGTGGAGTCAATGCGCTGGTGCGGGACCTCAGAGATAAAGACATCCGAACAAAAACAAGGCTGCGCGCAAACGATGCTACCCACGGCGGCATTCTCTTCGAACGCGGCTCGCTGTTCTATCTGTTGCGCAACCGGTTCTATATTGGCGAGGTCAAATACAAGGGCGAGATCCTGCCCGGCGAGCAGCCAGCGATCATGGATAGGCAGCTTTTTGATGCAGTTCAGCAGAAGCTCACCGATCAGTGGTCCCACCGAAATCACGCCAAATCCAAATCCTACCATCTCCTGACCGGCCTGCTGTACGACGATGCCGGCCACCGCATGATTCCAACCCACGCCACCAAAGCCGGAATCCGCTATCGGTATTACGTCTCGCTGCCGCATCTCAAGGGAGAGTCCAAGACGGTATCGGTCGGATCGGTCTCCCGCATTCCCGCAACCGACATCGAAGACATCATCGTCAAATCGGTGAATGAGCATCTTGCCGCCCAGCATGATCAGCCAAGTTCCAGCAGCGCACGCGCGGACGATCGCGGCGTGAGGATTGCGAAGCAAGTGGCCCGCATTGATGTGCACAAGGATCGGCTGATCGTTCGGTTCAAATCAGCGGACAATGAGGAGGGATCTCCTTCGACAGATGGTCCATTGCTGTCGATCCCTTGGCAGAAACCGCCGTCCAGGAAATCCCGACAGATCCTCATCCCGCTTGGCGTCTCCCGAAATGAAGTTCGCCCGATACGCATCGAACGCCGAGCGCGCCTCGTCAACGCGATCGCACGAGGCCGTCGCTGGCTTGACGAGATCGTCTCAGGCTCGGCCGCTAACATCGAGCAGATCGCCACACGCCAAAAATGCAGCGTACGTCAGGTCAATATGACCATCTCGCTCGCGTTCCTCGCACCGGACCTCGTCAAAGCCGCGGTCGAAGGTCGCTTGCCTCGCGGCATCGGTGTCGAGCGGCTCCGCGACGCTCCCGCGGAATGGAGCCGACAGTTCGAAACCCTCGGATTGAATCCGCAATAGGTTCGGACGCTGCTCGAAGCTCGCATCTCGGCAGACGATTCCAGAGGGCCGGCTAGTCAGTTCCGTCCCGAAATCCAGGGCGCCGGGAACGGAATTTTTGGATGCAGAGACTGGAGGCCAAGAATCCACCGGAGAGACCGTTATTGTCGGCAGAGACCGGAAACGTTGAAAATAGGCGGCAAGATCCCCGCAGAAACGGCCTCTTCTCGATCGACGACCGTTTGCGCGGTTCGGGAAGACTGGATGGTGGTGTGCGCAGTCAGATACGAACCCGTCTCCCTGTTATTTGGCCAATATCAGGGTGATTTTGGAAAAAAACAGCGAGCCGCTGGCCTAAAATGCCAAAAAGCGCTGCAGCACCGGCGTTTTCAAACATTTGCTGAATTTCGATAACAGGGAGGAACAGGGAGCGTGGTCTGCGCCTAACAGCGAGCGTTTGGCAACTGGAAGAACGGATCACGGTTGGCGAGCGTGTCGGCTGGCGGCGGATGCATTGCGAGTGAATTCGCCAGCGCTTCCCAATCCTCAATTTTTTCAATGAGACATTAGCGTTTAATTCTAGCCCTGCCATGCCCGTTTGAGTCTAAGCCCGGCTAGGCACGCAAGCAGAGGTGCGTGGAGGCCACCCGTCCAGCGAACGACATATGGACTGGGAGGATACCACTCCTGTCCCAAGGCCACCAACCGATGCTGCTACGTAAACCGTTGATTTAATTAAAGACTTTTGAGATCGCTTTGCCGATTGCAGTCGAAATTTTCAATTTCGAGTCAAATATATGGGATTTCGACCCTGTCGATTACCGGCGGGATGCAAATCGCATCCATGGGCTTCCCTCAGCGTTTAAATAGCCATCGCAATTTCTGAGCAAAAGCATAATTGGCAATTGCTAAAGTTACGATCTCGATACGATTTTGATTGCCTTCATCGCCAGCTTCCCGAGGGCCCAAGCGACGAGGCGTCATCCAAACATCGCCGTTGATCCTTCCTTGGGCATTTAAACGGCTGTCGCAATTTTAGGGCAAAAGCAAAAACACAATTCGGTTCGGTCAAACCTATCGACCCTTCATCAGAGCGAAACCAAACACTCTGACATTTGTATGGGCTGGTCAGATCGGCTAGATTTGTTCCCCCTCAATGTACGTCGCGCGATCCGGGAATTCGGGCGCGGCATGGACTTCTAAGACCGTTCAGAGCTCGTTTAAATAAGAAAGGCCCGGCTCGCTCAAAATGACGGAATGCTCCGTGAGTTTTTTGAGATCGACACCACTCTTTAACTTAATGCTGCCGTTGGCGATCAGCTCCGAAGCACCAACATCGATGTAGTATCCCGACCCGCAGGTCGATCCGGGGAGCGAAAAGTCGAAGACGTTCAAGGCCCTCATTCCCGGCCTTTACGTTTACCACTGCGCGACGCCCATGGTTGCCGAGCACATTGGCAACGGTATGTATGGATTGATCTTGGTCGAGCCTGAAGCAGGCCTTGCTCCAGTCGACCACGAATTTTATATCATGCAAGGCGAGATCTATACGGAAGCTGCGTTCGGCCAATAATGGCAGGATATGCAAAAGTCGCATCCCTGCAACCTATCTCAGCCGGCGCCGACTGTCATTCAATTCACCGGTCGGAGTCTCGCCAATCCGATGCTTTGCTGAGCTACGGGTGCGTTAAGGGTTCATTTAGCCGATTGGCCGGGCCTCGGCAACGGCCCTGCAAGGGTCCCGTCGCGAGGTTGGTAGGAATTGAGGGTGGCGTAGTCTCCGGGGAGATCAACCTCGAATCATCCGGCGTTGAAGCGTCGGACTTGGAGACCACGCCATGACGAACGTTACCACGAAGCCTGATACCTCGCAGCTTGGAGCAGAGACGGCTCCCCAACTTTTCGACAATTGGTTCGATCCGATCGAGACCGAGGTGCGCGCCCGGGCGCGTGAGTTCATCGAAGAGCTGCTCCGCGGCGAGCTCGATGCTGCGCTGGCACGGCCGCGTTACGGGCGAAGCCAGATGGCCGACAGTGAAGCAAGAGCGGTCGTTGCGGGCCACCGCCACGGTAGCCGGACACGGTCGCTGACGGGCACGTTTGGGCCGATCGAGATCGCGGTGCCGCGCGCCCGGCTGACCACTTCCGAGGGCAAGACGGCGGAATGGAAGAGCCAGGCGCTGCGGGCCTATCAGCGGCGCACACTTGCGGCCGATGCGCTGATCGCCAGCAGCTACCTCGCCGGCGTCAATACGCGTCGGGTTCGCCGCGCGCTCGCGGCCCTGTTTGGCGGCGCGGTCGGCAAGGACACGGTGAGCCGGACGTGGCGCAAGGTGAAGAGCGATTGGGACGCCTGGAACGCCCGCTCGCTGGCGGAGGAGCCTATCGTGCGCCTGATCCTCGACGGCACCGTGGTGCGCGTGCGGCTCGACCGCAAAGCGACCTCCATCTCGCTGCTCGTCGTTCTCGGCGTGCGCGCGGACGGCCAGAAGGTGCTGCTCGCGATCAAGAGCATGGGCGGCGAGAACGCCGAGGCCTGGCGCACTGTCCTCGACGATCTCATCAAGCGCGGGCTGCGGCGCCCAGAATTCCTCATTGTCGACGGCGCCCCAGGGCTCGACAAGGCCATCGCCGCTGTCTGGGACAGCGTGCCGGTGCAGCGCTGCACGGTCCACAAGCATAGGAACCTTTTCGCGCACGCGCCCGAGCGCCTGCATGACGAGATCACCGCGGATTACAACGACACGATCTACGCGGCGACGCGTGAGGAGATCGAAGCGCGCCGCAAAGCCTTCATCCGCAAATGGAGGCTCAAACACCGCGCCGTCGCCGACAGCCTGGAGGAAGCCGGCGACCGGCTCTTCACCTTCACCCGTCTGCCGCCAAGCCAGTGGCGCAGCGCCCGCACCACGAATGCGATCGAGCGATTGCACGAGGAGTTCAAGCGAAGGATCAAGACGCAGACCGTGCTGCCGTCGGCCGATACCCGCCGCCATGCTGTTCTGGGCGCTGCTTGCATCCGGTCAGATCAACATGCGCAAGGTTGATGGTTGGCAGACGCGCCACAAAGCCCATCGATCAGCCGATTGACCTTGCAGCCTGAAACGATATCTTTATGTTATCGGAGATCACGCCACACCGAATTCCAACCACATTCACGACGGCATCTCCCGCAGATTGGCTGCGGGCCAAACTGATCCTGTAACCCAAGGATGGCTGTTGGCGTTAGTCCGAGATTTGGAACGGCGTCTTCAGGATCAGCAGTGAGGCGTAGCGCTTGGCTTATTCGCGCTTCAATTCGGCCAAGTGGAACTTGTCGAATTCAAACTGAAACATTCGGGCGAGAGACTGTTGCTTCAGCTGCACCAATCGGCGCAATGACATTGCATTCTTGATAATGAGATGAAATCTCATCCTGCGCGAGGCGCGACCACCTCTCCGCTTCCGCCAGCCAAAGACTGCTGTTCTTTGGCTCGCACATTGCAAGTTGTCGACACAGTGTAGCTTGCGCGCGAAACTCCACAACGTTTTTCATGAACTCCACTCCTAAGATGTGAAGCCAATTTGCGCCCTGACCATAACAGAGATTTAACAGAAAGTCTTTCAAACACCGATTACAAGAAATGGCAGCTTTACTGTCTAAGTTTATCGATCTTTTAAACGACGATGGCCGAGCGCAATACCGAGATCCATTGCCTTCTGCCGCAGCGAACCTTCGGACCGCTTCATTGCTTTCGCGATCTTCCGTACGGGCGTTCGCGCTTTCGAGTGACCGCGTAATTCTTGTGACGCACCTCGTCAACAGGGGTTCCATCGATTTCCCCGGGGGCAGAGGGTAAGCCACTCTCGACTCATCCGATTTGCGGCTGATATCATCCAAGGGGATAAGTCGTAAATCTTGCAGCGGGCGCTGGTCAAGTGGCCTCAAACGACGACAAATGTTCCGTCAGTTCTCAATAGACGACCTGCCGACTCGGCGGGGCGTTTTGCCAAAAACTTGGAGATCGAAAATGTCGATAGGGACGATCATTCTCATCATATTGGTCATCGCTTTGCTTGGTGGCTTTAGCGGCATTGGCGGCGGCCCTTTTTATGGCACCGGCTACTACGGGGGCGGCGGACTCGGGTTAGTCATCGTCGTCCTCGTAATTCTGTTGCTAATGGGTCGGCTATAAAATGTTGAACGGTTCGCATCGGCGGGATTATTTTGGACATGAAGGCCCGGTATCATGCCGGGCCTTTTCAATTTGCATTGAGAATTCTTTGAAACAATAACGATATGGAAATCGGAAAGAAGCATTGGACCACGGCGGTAGGCCAAGCGGCAGGACATCGTGCTGCTTTCGCAGTTGTAATTCTCTACGCATTGCTGTGGCTGACCTTCGACGCTGCTACCTTCGATTGGAACGCTGTCGCAACGTTGGCGGTATGGGTCATGACCCTGTTTATCCAGCGGTCAAATCGGCGAGACACCCTAGCCCTTCATGCAAAGTTGGATGAACTGCTGCGGGTGGATAGTGATGCACGACCCGAACTTACCCGTCTTGACGAACAGGAACCCGAAGACATTGAACAACACCGTGATACGGAAGTTTGCAAAACTTCAGCGGAAAAATAGCCTTCAAAGTTGCCGCAACTAGATCAGCACGTTTTCCAAATCACGCCGACACATCACTCGGCCCCGCCAGAAGATGAGGCAGTATCAACTTGCCGGGCACCGCGAGAGATGATGGTTCACGCGAAAAAACCCCGCCCGGCTGTTATACCGGCGGGGTTAAAGGTTCACACACCCATCCAGCGGCCAGAGAGAGGAGGAAGAAAAACCGCCGGACAAAGTGAACGTACTTGAATCGACAACTTCCACAAGCATCGTTAGCGCGGGGCGGCTATCCGATTCCGTTGCGACTTCGGGTTCAGCTTATCTAATCGGCAAAGCAGGGTTCCATCTATTTCCCCGGGGGACAGAGGGTACGCCACTCTCGACTCATCCGATTTGCGGCTGGTATCATCCAAAGTCATGTCAGTCGGATAGGCTTTGTAATGAATGAGTCGACGAGAAAGCGTACGCCGGCGGGTTTTACTTTGCGAGCGCGTCAATTCGTGCGTCTAATGCTGAGGATAAATTGAAGCTGGAGATTGGGGATGAAGAAAATCGTATCGATTGTTGTGATCGGTGTGGCGATCCTGCTCTCTTCTTGCAGCAAGGATCCTGGGCCAGCCGGCCCTAAGGGTGAAGCCGGCGCACAGGGTCCCGCAGGTCCGCAGGGTGCCCAGGGCGTTCAGGGCATACCCGGGGCTCAAGGACAGGCGGGAGCGCAGGGTCCACAGGGGCCTCAAGGGGCTCCCGGCGATCCCGGTCCAAAAGGCGACACAGGAGACGTTGGAGCAATAGGACCAGCCGGCCCCGCGGGAGCGATTGGCCCCGCAGGTCCTGCCGGGGCTCAAGGACAGGCGGGAGCGCAGGGCCCACAGGGGCCTCAAGGGGCTCCCGGCGATCCCGGTCCAAAAGGCGACAAAGGAGACGTTGCCCCCGCGGGAGCGATTGGCCCCGCAGGTCCTGCCGGGGCTGCAGGTGCTGCATCCAACCGTATTCGATCGGTTAAGGCTGACGGCCCTGTCGCCTGCGATGCCAACGAAACCTTGGTATCGGTATTTTGCCCTGCGGGGGGTGCCTCAGAAGGCGCGAAATGCGCGACCCCACCAACGATAGGACTCTGCGAGCCCAATTAAACAGGCGCGCGCGGGGTTTCGACTTTCCGGGTGACAGGCCGCTTCCGGCCTTCGTGTTCGAGAAGTTAGGCCCGCTGGGCCCGACTGCGGGTTTCTATTGGTTGGTCAGTCGACCAGACGCAGCACTCTTCGCCGTTTCATTCGATCAAGAGCGTGCACGACGTCATTCTTGTCGAGTACGGCCAGTAGTCGCTCCACGGTTCGCGTTGCGTCGCGCTGTCCCGGCTCAATGTATTCTCCAAGGATGCGCCTGGCTTGTCGATGCGTTGGAACTCCGCGACCTCGGGTTCGGTGGCGTCGATCCGGCAGCGACCGGCCGGCCGGCGTACCATCCTTCGCCGATGCTCAAGCTCTACATTTACGGCTATCTCAACCGGGTCCAATCGAGCCGGCGGCTGGAGCGTGAGGCTGGCCGCAATCTCGAGGTGATGTGGCTGACCGGACGGCTCGCGCCGGATCACAAAACCATCGCCGACTTCCGCAAGGACAATGGTTCCGCGATCAAGAAGGTTTGCGCGCGATTCGTCGAGTTGTGCCGCAAGATGGGCCTGCTGGCGAAGGCCAGCGTTGCCATCGACGGCAGCAAGTTCAAGGCCGTGAACAGTCGCGACAACAACTTCACGCAGGGCAAGATCCAGCGCCGCCAGAAGCAGATCGAAGAGAGCGTGGCGCGCTACATGAGCCAACTCGACACCGCCGACCGCCAGACTGTCGCAGGAGAAGAGCCGTCGGAAACGGTGCTGCTGACCAAGACGCGGCTTAAGGAAAAGCTGGCGAAGCTCGAAGAAGAAGTGAAACGGCTGGCCGCGATTGAAAAGGCATTGCTCGCCTCGCCCGACAAGCAGATATCGCTGACCGATCCCGATTGCCGCTCGATGGCAACGAGCGGGCGCGGCTCAGGCATGGTCGCCTACAATGTGCAAAGTGCAGTCGACACCACGAACCATCTGATTGTCGCGCACGAGGTCACCAACGTCGGCACCGATAGATCGCAACTGGCGACGATGGCGCAGGCGGCGAAAGCCGCGCTGCGCAGCGATAACTTGGACGTCGTTGCGGATCGGGGCTACTTTAAAGGTGAGGAAATCCTGGCATGCGAACAGGCCGGCGTCGCGGTCACGCTGCCCAAGCCGCAAACCTCGGGCGCCAAGTCGGCAGGCCGCTTTGGGAAACCTGATTTTGTTTATTTGGCCAAGGACGATGTCTATCGCTGCCCGGCCGGCGAGAAGCTGGCGCACCACTTCACCGCTGATGACGATGGCCAGAAAATGCGGATTTACTTGACGAAGGCGTGCCGCACATGCCCGCTCAAGGGTCAGTGCACAACGGCCAACGAGCGCCGCATCAAACGCTGGGAACACGAACACGTCGTCGAGGCCGCGCAGACGCGGCTCGATCAGAACCCGCAAGCCATGCGTGTGCGCCGCGAAACCGTCGAGCATCCGTTTGGCACGCTGAAGATGCGGATGGGGGCGACGCACTTTCTGATGAAGACGCTGCCGAAGGTGGCGACCGAGATGGCGCTGCACGTGCTCGCCTACAACCTCACGCGCGTAATGAACATCGTCGGTATCAAACCGCTCCTCGCGGCGATCCGGGCTTGAGGAGCGTGTACCGTTGTGCGCGCCGTGTGACCGTTCAGGTCGTTCTGCGTGGCCCGAGGTTGCGCCCGGATTGACTCCTGACTCGATACAGCAAAAATAGGCTCAGACGGTCGCGTCGACGTGGATTACGCCCGGCTGCGTGCAGTTTTTGGGGGAGGAAAAACGTTTTCACACGGCCTGGACCC
>Ga0097691_1003129_pt1 | contig 10391 bp, 6 predicted proteins | sample NGESurdeep072012_8_FD_72858 | JGI IMG/M metagenome (GOLD analysis project Ga0097691, IMG submission 72858) | Arctic peat soil microbial communities from Barrow, Alaska - NGEE Surface sample 210-1 deep-072012 | ecosystem: Environmental > Terrestrial > Soil > Wetlands > Peat ...
CGACCTCCTCAGCGGTTCCCTTCACCACGACGCTCCAGGCGCTTGCGGTCTCCAGGTCGTACCCGTCCACCTCGAAGGAGACCCAGCGACCAACAGCCCCCATGAGCTTGGTCCCCGCGGCCGTTCGGAAGACCACGCTGCCGTGGTCGACCAGGTGGTTGACCGGGAAGATCTCGGGCCGGTCCTCGAAGATCACCGCGAGCCGACCCACGACCGCCTTACGAAGCAAGGCCCATGACTGGGTCTCCGTCAGCTCAACACCCGCGTTCGTCTCCCGATTGCTCATGTCGCCAAGTGTGGCGCTCAGGCCTGTCCCCCGGTAGGCCCAAGGTCCCCCTTGATCGTGGGTCGGACCCATGCTTCGTATTCCGGCCGCCCGGGCCGCAGGCCTTGTCGCACGGATCGTCACGCAACCTAGAGTCATTGGTCCCTGTCCGCTATCGGGCCGGGCCCCGAAGATGAGGGATGGAACAACCCGCAGGATGAGCAGGGAGGACGCCGGAAACGACCCATGTGCCCAACACACGCTGAAGCCACGGACGTCTTGGGGTCGCTCACCGCCGCTGAGGCGTTGCATCGCCTGCGGCTCGTCGGTCCGAACACCCTCCCGCAACCTCGTGGGCTGCCGCTGTGGCGAAGGCTCCTGCGGGCCGTGAGCGACCCGCTCCTGCTCATCCTGATGGGCGCCATGCTGCTGACGATCCTCACGCAGGACGTAGCCGACACCGTCGTCATCGCCCTGGTCATCGTGGTGAACACCACCCTGGCCGTTCGTCAGGAGATCAGCGCAGACCGCGCGATATCGGCTTTGGCGCACCTCGTGGCCCCGGTCGTTCGAGTGATTCGCACCGATCGGGAGGTCAGCCGACCCGTTGGCGAGCTGGTCCCCGGAGACCTGGTCGTGCTGGCCGAGGGCGATCTCGTGCCCGCGGACTCGCTGCTCGTGGGCGGCGCCTCGCTCCAGACCGACGAGTCCGCCTTAACCGGGGAGTCCCTGCCGGTGGACAAGTCGCCGGTCCGGGACCCTGGTCCAGGGTCAACGGCGACCCAGGCGACAACCCCGAAGCATGAGGCCGACCCGACCGCGGTTGACGGTGTGCTCTACTCCGGAACCATTGTCGTCCACGGCCGCGGCCTGGCCCGCGTCACCGCCACAGGGTCCAGCAGCGAGCTCGGCCGGATTGCCAACATGCTTCACCCGCAAACGCGACCCACCCCGCTGCAGCTACGCATGGCCGAGCTTTCGAGATATCTGGCCATCGGCGCGGTAGGCCTGTGCGCGCTCGTGATGGGCCTGGGCCTGATCAACGGACAGTCCTTCGAGCTGATGCTGCTGACCGCGGTCAGCCTCGCCGTCGCAGCGGTGCCGGAGTCCCTCCCCGTTGTCGTCACCGTCAGCCTCGCCCTTGCCGCCCGCCGCATGGCCCATCGCCACGCCATCGTGCGCAACCTGGCAGCCGTCGAGACGCTGGGATCGGTCACGATGCTCGCCACGGACAAGACCGGAACGCTGACGCAGGCCAGGATGGCGGTCACCGACACCTGGTGGCCGGAGGACCTGGACGAAGGGACGCTCCTTGGCGCGGTGGCGCTGTGCAACGATGCCGCCCTCGACGCCAGCTCAGGCACGTTGTTGGGCGACCCGACCGAAATGGCCCTGCTACGGGCGGCAGTCGCGCAAGGGGTGGCCGTCAGCGAGCTGAGGGCGTCATGCCCGCGCCTCAGCGAGCTTCCGTTCGACAGCTCACGCAAGCGCATGACGACGGTGCACCGATGCGGCGACGATGGGGTGCTCATGATCTGCAAGGGCGCGCCGGAGTCCTTGCTCCACAGCGACGTGCTCTCCGACGAGTCTGCACGCATCGACGAGGCGCTGAAGCTCAGCCGCGCCATGGCCGCCACCGGGGCCCGCGTGATCGCCGTCGCCCACCGGCAGCGAGCCGCCGATGACGCGACGATGTCCGAGTCCGGGATGAGCCTCCTGGGCCTCGTACAGCTACAGGATCCTCTGCGTCCTTCGTCGGTGCAGACGATCGCCGCATGCCACGAAGCGGGGATCGATGTCGCCCTGATAACAGGAGACCATCCCGCTACGGCAGCCAGTATCGCCGCCCAGGTGGGGATTGAGGCGGGCGAGGAACATGTCGTGTCGCGCGCAACGCCCGCCGACAAGCTCGCGCTGATCCAGACCTGGCAGGAGGCGGGCCACGTCGTCGCGATGACGGGAGATGGAGTCAATGACGGGCCGGCTCTACGCCGTGCCGACATCGGGGTGGCCATGGGTGAACGCGGGACCGAGGTGGCCCGTCAGTCGGCCGACCTCATCATCAGCAACGATGACCTCGGCACGGTCATCGCAGCTGTCGAGGAAGGTCGTCGCGTCTACTCAAACATCCGGCGATTCCTGATGTACGGACTGTCCGGCGGCGCTGCTGAGATCCTCCTGATGCTGCTCGGCCCGCTGTTCGGCGCTCCACTCCCCCTGTTGCCGGCCCAGATCCTTTGGGTGAACCTGCTGACCCACTCGTTCGCCGGCGCCGCGCTCGGCACCGAACCGGTGGAGATCGGGACCATGACCCGCCCCCCACGGGATCCGCGGGAGGGCGTCCTGGGAGGGGGGCTCTGGTGGCGCATCGCAATAGTCGCCGCCGTACTTGCTGCCGCAAGCCTCTCCGTAAACCTTGCGGCCGGCAGTCGGATCGGGTCGTCCGCTGCGCTGGTCTGCCTGGGCGCGGGACAGCTGGGCGTGGCTTGGGGCGTCCGAGCCCGCGCGCACCGGACCACGTCCGCACGGTTCTCCGCACCGATGCCACTGGCCATGGTCGGGGCGACCTTGTTGCTCGTGGGGTCGGTCACCGTCGCCCCACTGCGTTCACTGCTCAGCACGCACGAGCTCGCCCCGGCCTTCTGGGGACTCGCATTGCTGACGGCACTCGCTGGATACCTCTGCAGTCGCTTGCTGCGGCCGCGGGCACTCTGACTACGCACTCTGACCGCTGAAGAGCGGTAGTGCGGAACCCCTCGACCAGCAACCCTTAACGGGGCATAATCACACAATCAGCCCGTCGGCTTCACCGGGCTGCCGATGGCCGTTGCCAGCAGAGTGACTTGGTCCGCCCAGAGCCGTGCCCGAGTTTCCGGCGCAGCTCCAAAGGTGCCGACCGATGGTCCGTGTCCAAGGAAGGCCGTGGTCTCGCAACCCGATGGCTCCACCCACAGTTACAGCCCGTTCAGCCAACAACAAGGACTCCAGATGACGACCATGCAAGCAGCAGTAGTCAAGGAATTCGGCAAGGACCTCATTGTCGAGGACGTCCAGGTGCCGCAGCCAGGCCCCGGGGAGGCGCTGGTAAAGCTCATCAGCAGCGGCGTGTGTCACACCGACCTGCACGCCGCCGAGGGCGACTGGCCGGTCAAGCCGAACCCGCCCTTCATCCCGGGCCACGAGGGCGTCGGCGAAGTCGTCGCTCTGGGCGAGGGCGTCAGTGACCTGAGTGTTGGCGACCTGGTGGGCAACGCCTGGCTCTGGTCGGCCTGCGGTACCTGCCAGTTCTGCCGCACAGGCTGGGAGACCCTGTGCGAGCAGCAGAAGAACGCCGGATACAGCGTGGACGGCTCCTTCGGCCAGTACATGCTGGTGGATTCGCGTTTTGCCGTGCGCATCCCGGAAGGCGCAGACCTGATAGAGATCGCCCCGGTGCTGTGCGCGGGTGTCACGGTCTACAAGGGACTGAAGATGACGGAGGCTCGCCCCGGCGAGTGGGTGGTCATCTCCGGCATCGGTGGTTTGGGCCACATCGCGGTGCAGTACGCCAAGGCCATGGGCCTGCGTGTGGCGGCCGTCGACGTGGCGGACGACAAGCTCGAACTGGCCAAGGCCTTCGGCGCCGAGCTCGTGGTCAATGCGCTTCACGAGGACCCGATCGAGGTCGTCCAGAGGGTGACCGGCGGAGCCCACGGCGTACTCGTCACCGCGGTGCACCCCTCGGCTTTCGGCCAGGCGATTCACATGACGCGGCGTGGCGGCACGATCGTCTTCAACGGACTACCCGCAGGTGACTTCCCCGCATCGATCTTCGAGATCGTCCTCAAGGGCCTCACGGTCCGCGGCTCCATCGTCGGCACCCGCCAGGACATGGTGGAAGCCGTGGACTTCTACGCCCGTGGCCAGATCCACCCCAAGGTTTCCACCCGTGAGCTCCATGAGATCAACGCCGTCTTCGACGAGATGAAGCGAGGCAAGATCGACGGCCGGGTCGTCATCAAGTACTGACCGGCCCGCTGACGTTCCACCCGCCCGGGGTTCTGGTGCATCATCGGTCGACGCTGTTGGGACGCCGTGAACACGCATCGTGTGGGTTGTTCACGGTGCTCGCTGGTCGTAGCGTAGGAGCCCGCGTGTAAGCGAGGGAGATGATGAACATGCCTGAGTTCATGGACGTCCACCATGGGATGGTCGGCATTACCGCCGAGGGTCTGAAAGAGGCTCACGACGCCGACCTGGCCATCCAGGGTGAGGAAGGCGTCGAGTTCAAGCAGGCTTGGGCTGACCCGGAAAGCGGGAACGTCTACTGCCTGTCCGAGGCCAGCTCGGCCGACGCCGTCCAACGTATCCATGTGAGGGCCGGCCACCCCTTCGACGAGATCCACCCTGTTCCGCTCAAGGTGTGATGCCCCACCCTCTGACCGCGACTGCGGTGATGCCGTGTCCCCGCTGTGATGGGGACACGGCATACCCATAGTTGGCGTGGTCACTGGTTGGTGCGCGATGGGTCGCCGACGAGGGCTTGTCTGCGCCCGACGGGATTCGAGTCGAACCATGTCGATTTCGGCGTCTGCTGATCGTCGTTGTGGTTAGACGGTGCCGAGGGGCCCCGCGAACCCCAGGAGGTCAGCATGTCCAATCCCATCGTCCATGCCGAGATCCGGTCCACTGATCCGGACGCGACGCGCACGTTCTTGGGTGCGCTGTTCGGGTGGACCTTTCCACCGGGCGCGATCCCTGGCTACACCTATGTGGACAGTGGCGTGCCAGCTGCCTTGCCGGCCGGCATCAGTCCGCTCCAGGGAGGGAGTCCGCTGGTGACCTTCTTCGTCGGCGTCGAGGACATCGACGCCACGATCTCCGAGGCCACGCGACTGGGGGGCAGCATTGTTCAGGAGCCGTCGCGGATGCCGGGAGTGGCGTTCGCACTGATCGCCGACCCGGCCGGTCAGGTCATCGGCCTCGCCCAACAGGGCTGAGCCCCCCGCGCAAGATTCCGGAGTCTTCGGACGCAGAGATTCCGGAATCTTCGCGCGCCTCGACGCGTCTGATGACCGACGTCGACGATGACCGGTTGCGCTTCACCACCCATCACCAGACCGGCGTAGTCTGCGACCACACATCCGCGCCATCGCCGAAGCCAGCCGGTGTGGGGAAACAGCCCACCAGGATCGACGAGCCTTCCAGAGGAAGTTGCATGCAACCATTCGTTGTCAACCGTCATGAGCGCATCGTGTTTCCTTCCAACTTCATGCCGGAGCTGGATCTGTCGGTCATGGACAGTCTCGAACAGCTCGACAACGTGATCAGACGCGACTTCGAGGTGAAGGCACCGACGGGGACAAACATCCTTCATCGCGTGGAGGAAGGCGCCTACTCCAGCCGGTACGAGCTGATGCGCGACGTGGCCCTGAACCTCTTTTGGACCAACCGCTTTGCGATGACGCTGTACGAGAAGCGGCCCACCCGCTGGGCCGACGTGCCGCGCACCCGGCCCGATGTCTTCTTGCCGATCGTGACCCCGTGGGATGACGGTGAACGCAAGATCGCCGCGGTGCAAAGCGCCTACGAGGCGTTGCCACCAACCTGGGACCGCGAGGTGGAGGACCGCATCTTCGGGACACTCTTCGACGTGTTCGGGCACCGCAGGCATCACGCTACTGACCTGCCCACCATCAAGCCCACCGTGGCCGAGATGCTCTCTGATCCGACCAACCTGACCTTTCGGCTCCGCAGCTATAACCCCGACTTCCCCGTCTACGACTTCACCGAGATGCTCGACTGCACCGAGGAGGTTCCCGAGCTCGAGGCACTGAGCCGGTGGGCGATGGTGCTGCACAACCAATACCCCTGGGACCGCTCCCAGGCCGAGCTCGTCGAGATCGGCCAGCTGCGCGACGACGACTTCGTGGTGGTCCTGCACCCGCGCGACCAGGAGGTGCGCCACTTCCTGCGACGCATCGAGGCCGCGGTCGTGCCCGTGTCAGGCTCCACGGCTGAGGAGGCCACCCAGCCCGTGCGCCCGTATCCGCCGGTGAACGTGCGGAGCCAGTTCTCGGTGATGCCCCGGATCGAGGCCCTGGCCGTGGTCCACGGCGAGGTGGTCTGCAGCAACGAAGACCTGATCCGCAACGCGGCATACAACTGGTCGCCGATGACCGCAGACGAGATCCATGAGAAGACGGGCATCGCACAGCGGCGCTACACCGCGCAAAGCATGGAGGAGATCGCCCTGCAGGCGGCTAAGGCTGCGCTAACCCACTCCGGCCGCGGGCCCGAGGACATCGGCGCGGTGCTGGTCTGCACCTGCACGAGCACCCGGATAATTCCGTCCGTGGCCACCTGGATCTCCGGGCAGCTGGGCATCTTCCAAACTCACTCATCGTGCGACATCATCGCCGCCTGTGCGGGGATGGCTTACGGCCTTTCCGATGCGACCCGGATCCTCCAGGAGGTGCAGCGTCCGGTGCTGGTCGTCTGCGTGGAGAAGTTCTCGGACAAGATCGGCAACGTGAGGCCGTCCCGCATGATCTTCGGTGACGGCGCTGCTGCCTTCGTGATCGGGGTCGCCCCGCAGGGGGAGCCGCCGGACATCGAGTTCATGCAGACCTACGCCAGCGGTCCTGCGAGTCAGGTGAACTCGATCATCTGGCCCAACCCCGCCTTTGACAACAACATCACCGTCTACGGCCCGGACGTCAAGGCCCTCGCCGGCCGCTACCTTGAACAGATGATTGGTGAGCTCAAGGTGCTCCCCGATCCGGACGGCGTGAAGTCTTCTCTCCTGGCGAGCATCGACCTCATCGTGCCCCACCAGGCCAACAAGCCCATGGTGAGCAACCTTGCCCTGCAAGCGGGTCTCACGTCCGACAGCCTCTACTTCAACATCGAGTCGGTCGGCAATGCCTCGTCGGCGAGCATCCCGCTGGCCATCCACGACGCGGTTCGCGACGGCGTCATCAAGACGCCCACGCGAATCTTCGCTCCAGGCTTCGGTGCCGGTGCCGTCGCCGGCTACTGCGTGATGCGCATCGATCCGGCGATCGTGGCGATCGAGACTGACCTGCCTGCGCCGGACGGAGTGCAACACCCAGCAATCACACAACCGCACAGCGAGTCATCCGCAGATGACGTCCAGCTGGCGTTCGGGTAGACGAAGCCACAAGAGAATGGCCTCCGGCGCGCGCCGGAGGCCATTCTCTTCTGCCATCGGCTGATCCAGGTCCTGCTAGGCAGCCAAGGCAGGGATGCGGGTCAGGCAGACTGCTCTGGGACGAATGCGCCAGCCAGCTGGATGGCGAACTCGCGCTGCGCGCTGAGCAGGTCAGCGGCGAGGTCGAAGGTGTACTTGGTCACGGCCTGCACGCCGGGAAGGGCGGGAACGCCAGGAACGACCGGCAGGTCAGGAACGGGAAGCGCCGATACGGCCTTGGCCCAGGTCTGGGCGCCGTCGACGGAGAGCTGCTGACCCTGACGGATGGTGGAGACCAGCTGCTCGCGGATCTTCTGGGCAGCTGCTGGAATCTCGGTCGTGGTCTTGGTGGTTGTCGTGGCCATGGTTGGCTCCTCGAGGTCGTGGAAGGTGCACGGTTAGATCCGGGCACACGCACAACATACATACCAAGTGCTTGGCATGTCAAGCACTTGGGAATCGACCTATGACCAGAACGCCAGCAGACCGCACTGCGCAAGTCACGAGTTGACCTCTAGTGTCAGGGTGTCCGCCGAACAAAGGGAGTCACCTCACATGGTTAGCCGCATCGCGATCGTCAACCGCGGAGAGGCCGCGATGCGGCTGATTCACGCAGTCCGCGAGCTCAACGCCCAGGGCGGGCCCCAGATCGAGACCGTCGCACTGCACACCGACGGCGAGAGGTCCGCCATGTTCGTGCGCGAGGCGGACGCCTCCTACGCCCTCGGACCAGCCGCGGATCGCCCCTACCTCGACCTCGCCGTGCTCGAACGCGCATTGACGCAGACGGGTTCAGACGCCGCGTGGGTCGGCTGGGGCTTTGTCGCCGAGGACCCGAACTTCGCCGAGATGTGTGAGCAGATGGGGGTCACGTTCATCGGCCCCAGTGCGAGCGCCATGCGACGTCTGGGCGACAAGATCGGATCCAAGCTTCTGGCCGAGGAGGTCGGCGTACCGGTCGCACCGTGGAGCCGCGGCGCGGTGGACGACATCGAGGCAGCCCACGCGGCCGCCCGGTCGATCGGGTATCCGTTGATGCTCAAGGCAACCGCGGGTGGCGGCGGACGCGGCATACGAGTGGTCACCTCCGATGATGAGCTGAGGGACGCCTTCGATCGAACCCGCGATGAGGCGGCGCGGGCCTTCGGCAGCGGCGTGGTGTTTCTCGAACGGCTGGTCACGGGTGCTCGGCACATCGAGGTGCAGGTCATCGCCGACGGCCAGGGCACGGCGTGGGCGCTCGGCGTGCGCGACTGCTCGGTTCAGCGTCGCAACCAGAAGGTCATCGAGGAGTCGGCCTCGCCCGTGCTGGACGCCGAGCAGGTCCGCGACGTCAAGGCCTCGGCCGAGAGGCTGGCCCTGGCCGTCGACTACTGCGGCGCCGCGACTGTCGAGTTCCTCTACCACCCGAGCGAGAAGACGTTTGCGTTCCTCGAGGTGAACACCCGGCTGCAGGTCGAGCACCCCATCACCGAGCTGACCACGGGTTTCGACCTGGTCAAGGCTCAGTTGCACGTTGCTTCCGGGGGCCGGCTCGAGGGCGAGCGCCCGACAGAGGTGGGGCATGCTCTCGAGGCGCGGCTCAACGCCGAGGACCCGGACCGCGACTTCGCGCCCTCACCCGGACGCATCGCTTTGCTCGATCTGCCCTCCGGCCCGGGTATCCGGGTTGATACCGGCGTGGGCCAGGGTGATCTCATTCCGGCGGACTTCGACTCGATGATCGCCAAGGTCATCGCCCATGGGCGCACACGCGCGGAGGCTTACTCCCGGCTGAGGCGCGCCCTGGCCGACACCACAGTCCTCATCGAAGGCGGCACGACGAACAAGAGCTTCCTGCTCGACCTGCTCGACCAGCCCGAAATCATCGACGGGAGCGCCGACACCGGGTGGATCGACCGGGTCCGGGGGCAAGGTCGGCTACGACCCGAACGGCACGCGGGGGTCGCGCTCGTCGCGGCTGCGATCGAGGCCTACGAGGAGCAGGAGCAAGCCGAACGCCTGCACTTCCTCGCCACCGCACACGGCGGCAGGCCCCAGGCACGGCACGAGGTCGGGCGCGCCATCGACCTGAAACTGCGCGGCGTCGCACACCGGGTCACTGTCGCGCAGGTCGGCCCTACCCGCTTCCGCGTCGGATTCGGTGAGAGTCAACAGGACCGGCAGGTCGACGCCGACCTGGAGCAGTTCGATGAGTACGTCGGCCGCTTGGTCATCGGGGACCAAAGGTTTCGGGTGGTCAGCGCAACCCACGGCCCCGTCCACCTCGTTGAGGTCAACTCCACGACCCATCGGGTCAGCCGCGATGAGGGCGGCGTGATGCGATCACCCGCGCCAGCGCTCGTGGTCGCCGTGCCGGTTGCCGTGGATGACCACGTCGATGCGGGGGCGCCGGTGCTGGTGCTGGAGTCCATGAAGATGGAGACGGTGCTCCACGCGCCGTTCGCCGCCCGGGTGCGCGAAGTGCTGGTCAGCACCGGCGGTCAGGTCGAGACCGGCACGCCCGTCATCCGGCTCGAACCCGTCGCCGAGGACGAGACCAGTGCATCAGGAGTCGTCGAGGATGTCGCCCCGCTCCAGCTCCTCGACCTGCCCGCGCCGCCGGAGGCAACGGCCGCCACCCGCGGCGCGCGAAGCCTCGACGACCTGCGCAGCCTGCTGCTCGGGTTCGACTTCGCACCCGGGGACATCGCGCGAACCCTCGCCGACTACCAGCACGCGCGCGCAGAGCTGATCTCAACCGGTGAGCTTCCGCTGCGCCACGAGATCGGGGTGTTCGGCGCATTTGCCGACCTGGCCGAGCTCGCCCGCAACCGCCCGGTCGCTGAGGAAACGGTGGACGAGCGGGTACACAGCCCCCGCGAGCACTTCCATTCCTACCTCCACAGCCTGGACGTCGACCGTGAGCACCTGCCCGAGGGGTTCCGCGGGCGC